>Ga0187870_1004591_pt1 | contig 9912 bp, 10 predicted proteins | sample June2016WEW_13_1_3_FD_132974 | JGI IMG/M metagenome (GOLD analysis project Ga0187870, IMG submission 132974) | Peatland microbial communities from SPRUCE experiment site at the Marcell Experimental Forest, Minnesota, USA - June2016WEW_13_150 | ecosystem: Environmental > Terrestrial > Soil >... | reverse complement strand
GCCCTGCCACTCGATGTAGCCGTGGAACAGCGAGTTCATCACCGCCGTGCCGCGCGTGTCGGTGAGGATCTCGCTGCGCAGCCCGATCAGCCCGCGGGACGGCACTTTGAACTCCATCCGCACCCGTCCCGAATCGTGGTTGACCATCTTGGCCAGCTTGCCCTTGCGCCGGCCCATCTTGTCCATCACCACGCCCACGAAGGTGTCGGGGCAGTCCAGGGTGAGCACCTCGAGCGGCTCGTGCAGCGCTCCCTCGATGCTGCGCGTCAGGATCTCCGGCTTGCCCACCATCAGCTCGTAGCCTTCCCGCCGCATCATCTCGATCAGGATCGCCAGTTGCAGCTCGCCGCGGCCCATCACCTTGAATGCGTCCGGCCCGCCGGCCTCCTCGACCCGGATCGGGCCCTCGGAGGAGTATAGCTTGGTGATGCGGGCCATCTCGACGAAGGCGCCCCGTCCGATGGGAAGCCTCTGGTTCGCCTCTAAGCGCAGGGCTACGCCGCAAACCGCAGAATCTCCACCTCGGCCCCGCTCCTGACGGCCGCTTCAGCCCGTTCCAGAACCTGGCCGGTCACCTCGTCGGATAGGTAGTACTCGCCGCAGTTTTGGCACACGTCGGCGGGAACGCCCTTCAAGATGACGGTGGTTGCGCCGCGCTGAAGCGTCACGGTCGCCTCGGAGCGACGAGTCTCCCCGTGCCTGCACAGGACGCACTTCATTTCGTTCTCCTGGTTCTGAAATCGGGATGCCACTGATCGAGCCTTGGAATGTAAGCGGTAATCACGATGCACCTTTCGTTGTCGGTATCCAGCGCCACCACCACGTGTATCGGCCTCCGCTCCACAAATCGAAGCATCAGACGGCTTGCGTAAGGCGAATCGTCGGGGTATTCCGCTATGATCTCTCCTCCGGCAATCACCGACTTCACCTCGTCCCTGGCGATGCCGCGCTGGAACATGCGTTGCACGGCGTGAGCGCTGAAGACCAACCGTTCACATTCCAAGGCTCAGCCCTCGCTGCTTGCTCCGGACTGCCGTCTCCAGTCCGGCCAATTGTGCTCTCTCCCTAGCTCGTCGTGGAGTAGAAGAGTAGGATAGCAAGGATTCCTGTGTTTGCACCGGGTCGCTTCCAGACTCTGGTCTGAAACCAGCACGGGCCGGCAGCTCACGCGGCAGAGCATCTGCCTTGGGCGCAGGGGGTCGGCAGTTCAAATCCGACCGCCCCGACCAATGCAAGCCAACTCCTTTGCTTGCAACGGCCGTTCGTGGCCATCCCGCTCCCCTGTTGCGGCTTGTTGAACCCTGTTGAGCCTGGGCCCGGCGAAATCACGTTCCCCATCATTCAAGACTTTTGGCCGAGGGTATTCTGCTGGGGAGCGAAGAGGAGATCCGCGCGGCGATCCGTTTCCGGTCTTCTATCGCAAGCTGCCCGCGGGAATCCGCTCCGCTGGCGTTATTCTATCGGGCGGGAATGTGGATCTCGAGGTGTTGCAGTCGTTGTAACCGCGTTCCCGCCGTCCCAGAGGACTTCATCCGCGATTGACCCCGCGCGCCGGATGAACGCGCAATAGTCCACGCGGACGCGCGAGCGCGCGGAGATCCAGCGGAAACCTGGCACACCGAACATGCCGTTGCGCTCGATCATTCTCCGGCGCGGTTCGGGAACGGGCGATACGCCGAACTCCATGCCGCGCGTGAGCGTCCGGCCGCTCCACGGCGGCTGTGTGCGGACGTAGTTCTCTTCCCAAACGCCGAGCCACGGGAAGTCGGATCGCTTCCAGACGTAGCCGAACAGAACTTGAAGCGCCGGCGAGAACGCCGCGAAGAAGGCCCGCTCCCGGGCGGGGTCCATCAGGTGTGTGGTGAAGCCGCCCGAGACCGCAGCCTTGGTGAAGAGATGGAAGTCCCCCGCCCCGCCGCTCTCGAGCGGCTCAGAGCGGGCAGAGGGGGCGCGAAACTCGGTTCGGCCTTTCTCGAGGAACGGCGGACCGAGCGTCACGTGCTGGGTCCAGCCGATGGGCCGGTCCGCAGCGGTGAGATTCTCGACGGTCTCCGAGAACCGAACCACGCCCGCCCCCGGCAACCGCAGACGGCGCTCGATGCGAAGTTGCGCGTTGGGCAGCACGGTGCGCGCTGCCAGTTCCACCCCGCGCGCTTCAATCTCGTACGGAACCACCGAAGCCTCGCCGTGCACGGTCAGCCCCGCGGCCGCCTCTTCTTCCGAGACTCCGCCGAAGATGTCCATGCACAGGTTGTGCCCCATGATTCCGGCCAGCAGCTTGCTCTCCGCGCCGTCGCCATACTCGGGATTCCGCTCACGCGAGTAAGCGGAAGGCTCGATCGAAAGCCACGGCGGCGTCCACAAGGGATTCACGCCGGTCTCCTTGTCGAGGATCTCCGCAACGTGCCCTCCTTCCACCAGCACGGTCAGGCGCACCGCGTCGTCCTCGATCGAGACGGCGCGCCGGTTGCGATGAAGGATATCAGCCATCCCTTCAGTCGAGCACAAACCCGAACGCCCGGTAAAGCGCTCGTGCCCGCGCTCCGGCGTCGTTTCACCACGTGGAACGCCGGCGTCAGCCAGCGTTTTTCTTGACTCATGAACGTTGCTCATGCGACAAGGGTCTGGTTCGGGATTCCTGTTCCTGGCCTGGAGCCGTCCCGGTGTGGCGGCCCTCGGAGGAAACATGACTCACAAACAACGCCTGCTGACTGCACTGAATCACGAAGAACCCGACCGGGTGCCAATCTGCGCCTGGTACACGCCGGAGATGGAACGCCAGATGCTCCGCCACCTGGGCGTGGACTCGGCGGACACCGAGACGTACAAGTCCGCCGGCGGCCCCCTGCCCATCCTGATGGAGCACGATTTCCTGATCTCCTGGATGGGCCCCTGTACCGGATTCTACGCCCGGCCCGACCGCCAGTACACCGACGAATGGGGCATCGGCTGGGAGTGGTTTGAGCATCCGTCGGGCGGCGCCTTTACCGAGATGGTGCACCATCCCCTGGCGGACATCCGGGATCCGGCGGAGTTTACGATGCCCGATTTCTCGCGCGAGGATCGCTACTTCGGGGTTCGCAAACTCCTGGACGAGTACGGCGAGGAGTACGGGATCATGGCCGGCTGCGCCTGCACCCTGCTCGAGCTGGCCTGGTATCTGCGCGGCCTGGAGAACGTCCTTTCGGATCTGGTGGGCAACAAGGATTTTGCGCACGCCTATCTGGACAAGCTCATGGGCTGGATCGAGACCGCCGGCCGCAAGTTCGCACAACTGGGCGTCGACATAATCTGGATCGGAGACGACGTTGGGACGCAGAACCGGATGCTGATTTCGCCGGAGACGTTTCGCGAATTCTTGAAACCTCGCTATGCGCGGCTGTTCGCCGAATGGAAGGCCATCTGCCCCGGGGTTAAGGTCGCGTTCCATACCGACGGGTACGTGTATCCGATCCTGGCCGATCTGGTGGAAATCGGGCTGGACATTCTGAATCCGGTACAGCCCAAGTCGATGGACCCCGCCCGGGTGAAGAAGGACTTCGGCTAGCATCTCACTCTCTGGGGTACGGTGGACATACAGGAAGTGCTTCCCTTCGGCACTCCCGAGGATGTAGCCGCGGAGGTGCGATTGCGTCTTCGGACCGCCGGCCCCGGGGGAGGGCTGATCCTGGCGCCCGCGCACAACATCCAGCCGGACGTGCCGCTGGAGAACGTTCTGGCCTTTTACGAGGCGGCCAAGCGTTACGGCCGCTATCCCATCCGCTGCTGAGGACCGGCAGGACTGTTGCCGTCCGCAATGACCGGCATGCGCTGGATGGAGGGATCGGTGAACACGTCGGCCTCGTCGGTGCTGTGCGTGGAGAACTCCGATATGATCGCGCCTTTGGGGCCCGCCTGGAACCAGTGCGGCGTGTCCGGAGCGAGCGTGTACTGCTCGCCGGGGCCGAGACGCACTTCGTGCCGCATGCGGTAGTGGGCCTCCGAGCCCGCCGGAGGCCGGCAGGAGGGGGCAGCCGCCGGTTCGCCCGGAACATACAGGTACACCGTCCCCCAGCGGCAGCGGAATGTTTCCTCCTTGCCGGGCACCCCGGCGATGGTCGGGTGCCAATGCTCCGGGCAGGTCTGCCGCGGCAGCATGACGAGCTCTTTCGCGCAACACCGCTCCGTGTTCACGTAGGTCAGGATTTGCAGGCCGGTCTTTTCAAGTTCGCCCAGCCCGAAATCCGCCACCTCCAGCCTGGTCTGTTCTTCGGGTGTCAGGACAATCTGCGCCGCCGCCAGCATGTCGAGCGACTTCGTCAGCGCTTCCCGATACTGTTGTGCCGAGATCATGAGCCGCGCTCCGGGCCCAGGTACACCTGCTGGTAAACACTCTTCAGAAAAGCCAGACCCTCGGTAGCTAGCTGCTCGGCTGAATCGGCCAGCTTGCGCCAAATGCAGCAAAGCTTGGCGACGCTCTCGATGTCCGGATCGAAAGACTCGATCGTGATGCAGCCGTCATAACCCACTTGTTTGAGGGCCGTGAAGAACTGCCGCCATGGCACAAGGCCGGAGCCGGGGATGCCACGCTGGTTTTCGCAAGCGTGTACGTAGCCCAGGTAACCGTTCGCTTGGAGCACGGCTTTCGCGAAGTCGTCCTCCTCGCGGATCATGTGGAACGTGTCCAAGTGAACCCGGACGTTCGGCACACCGACATCCTGGATGAACTTGACAGCGTCAGCCGCGGTGTTGATGAAGTGCGATTCAAAGCGGTTCACCGGTTCGATGCCCAGGATCAGATCCGAACACTGTTCAGCGTAAGACGCGATCTGCCGGTAGTTCTCGACACCCCACTTCCACTCGTCCGCGGAGCGCATCCGGCCGGTCAGGTAGCCCCATCCGCAGTAGATCATCCCGCCGAAGACCCGCGCCCCCGCCTCGTTGCTCAGGTCGATCAGGCGTTTGGAGAACTCGACTCCCGCTTTGCGCACGGCAGGGTCGGGCGAGATGATGTTGTACTGCTCGGGCATCCCGTACCCGGTGTTGATGGTGAGGCCAAGATCCGCCGCGGCCGCTTTCACCTGCCCGGCCGGGAAATGGTCGGGATCGAAGGGGATGATCTCGACGGCATCGAAACCCATCCGCTTGCAGCGTTCCAGCAGTGGCAGGTCCTTCTCGATGAACGTCTCCCGAAACAGCAGGGAGTGAATGCCAAAGATCACCGGGCACCTCCAAGCGCGCTCGATTATTTCTAGCATCGCCGGCGGAGCGGGGTCAACCGGTTTCCTTTACAGCTTTCCATAAGTTGCTTATGGATTCTGCTAAGCTGGTAGGCGCCGTGACCCCGCCCTCCCGGCTGCGGCGCGTGGCCCTGATCTACGATGCCACACGCACGTACGACTTGAAGGTCATGACGGGTGTCGCGGCCTACTTGCGGGAGGGTGCCCGGTGGAGCGTCTACATCGAGGAGACCGCGCTGAAAGACCAGCGGCTGCCCGATCTGGCGTCGTGGCATGGCGACGGCGTCATCGCCAACTTCGATCATCCCCGAGTGGTGCGCGCGGTGCTGGCGTCAAGCCTGCCAACGGTAGCCTTTGGCAGCGGCTACGGATGGTACGATCCGAGGTTTCACATCCCCTATCTGTTCACCAACAACCGGGAGATCGCCCGTATGGCGGCCGATCACTTGTGGGACCGTGGATTCCGCCGCTTCGCGTATTACGGCGGCGTGCGAACGCGGGTCAATGGATGGTCGGTGGAACGAGAACGCGCGTTTTCCGCGCACGTCGGAAAGAGACGATGTCGCTGCGACGTGTACCGGGACCGGGACGCAAGCGGGCGGAACTGGACTCCTTCGCAACGCGCGCTCGGGAGGTGGCTGCTGGCGCTCCCGAAACCGGTAGGTCTGATGGCCGAGAACGACCAGCGCGCCCGCCTGGTTTTGGAAGCCTGCCGCAACGCCGGGCTGCGGCTGCCGGAGGAAGTGGCCGTGATCGGGGTCGACAACGACGAACTGCTCTGTCACCTGAGTACGCCGCTGCTCAGCAGCGTGGAGCAAGGATCGCGACGAATCGGACACGAGGCCGCGGCGCTGCTGGAGCAGATGATGGCGGGCTTCGAAGCCCGCCGGAAGAGCGCGGTCGTCGATCCTACCGGCGTGGTGGCTCGCGGATCCACGGACTTCCTGGCCATCGAAGACCGCACCGTCGCCGAGGCCATGCGCTACGTCGGGGTTCATGCCGGCGATGGGATTCAGGCACAGGACGTTGCGGCCGCGGTGGCGATGTCCCGCTCCGGGCTGGATGCCCACTTCAAGAGCGAGTTGGGTCTGACCGTTCGTGGAGCGATTCGCAAGACCCAATTGGAGCGGACTTTGCGGTTGGTCTCCGATACCGGTCTGTCGCTGAAAGAGATCGCCGCCAGGACGGGTTTCAAGTCGGTGCAGCACATGACCACGCTGTTCAGCCAAGCCTTCGCGTGCCCGCCCGCCAAGTACCGGCACACCGTGGCTCGCGGGGCTCTTCACCGGAATCCTGGATCGAGCTGAAGGCGAATCCGTCCAACAGCGTGGCTGGGACGGCTCAGTTCCTCACCCGCGCGTCGTACTCCCGTACGGCGTCGTACATTGCAGCGACGTTCGTCGGAGGCACGTTCGCCAGGATGTTGTGCACCTGCTGGAACACGAATCCGCCGCCGGGCGCCAGCACTTCGCACTGATGCAGTACGTGTTCGCGCACCTGGGCGGGCGTGCCGGACGGCAGTACGCTCTGTGTGTCGCAGCCGCCGCCCCAGAACGCCAGGTCCTTGCCGAAATCGCGCTTCAGTCCTTCGGCTTCCATGCCCCTGCAACTGATCTGCACCGGGTTGATGGCGTCCAGCCCCGCCTCAATGAGGTCGGGCAGCAGTTGCCGCACGGCGCCGCAACAGTGAAGCATCACCTTGACGTTGGCCAGTTGCTTCGCGCGCGCCCACATCATGGCGTGTCGCGGCTTGAAGAACTCCCGGTACATCCGGGGAGAAATCTGTGGGGAGTTTTGTGCGCCGAGATCATCGCCAAACAAGATGATATCGATCGACTCGCCGACCGCCCCGAGGAACCACTCGAGGTTCCGTAGGTGGATCTCCAGGAGCGCATCCAGAAACCGGTGCGCTCGCTGCGGCTCGTCGGCAAGCATCATCAGGAAGTTGTCCATCCGGTAGTGCCATTGCCCCATCTCAAGCAGGTTCCCGCCGAACAGCCCGAGGATCGCCCGGTCGGTCTTCGCGCGGAGCGCGCGCGCCCCGGCGGCCAGCTCCACCGGCCCGGACACCTCTGGCCCCGGCGGCGACGGCACCCCGGTCCACAGGTGCTCCGGGAAGAGTTCCTGGATGCGGGAGAGATCCTCCTGGCCGTCGAGGAACGGCCAGTAGACCTGATCAAAGTGCACCGATCCCTCCGGCATGCGCGCCATCACCCGGCCGCTCGGCGCCCTCAGCACCCACCCCGCTCCAGCCGGCTCGGGTACCGCGCATGCCGGCATTCTGCACGGTGTTCCATCCGGCAGGGTCCAGTCCGCCCACCACCTGTCCTCGTGGCAGAAGGCGCGCCCCAACTCCACCGTATCCACGCCGAATCGGTCGAGCACGTCATCGTGGCAGATCGCCAGCTGCTGCACCGGATCGTAGACGTCTACGGTCCGCGGCTCGAGCCCGAGCGCGGCTCTGAGCTTCGGATAGGCGATCGAAGATATGCCCGATGATCGGTGCCCTGACAGGTCTACCGGAACCCGGTCGGGCTCATGATGGTTCAAGGACGCAAGTACACGTTCGCGCGAGTTCATGCTAACCTCTTCAACCCCTGTTGGCACTGGATACCCATTGTGTCACAGCCAAATTGGGTGGTCATGCGACCGACCATGCTCTTGCCCCTGACATCGGGCGTCATCATTACCCCAACGACCTTCCTGTCCAGCGTATGGATACCGCCCAACCAGTATGCGACGGCCCGCATGGTTTGCGGATAGCGCTCCAAGGCGCCGATCGCGCCCACGCCGAAGAAGCCCTCCACCGCCTTCAGGGTGGAGGTGTATCCCCGTGAAGGCCGAGATGTCGCCGCCAGCGCCGGCGGTGCGAGGGTCGCCTTCCCCATGGGATGGCCAGTCGAAGCAGAAGCATGCGACAATGCGCGCATTGACATCGCATCACAAGTCATCGCTCTGGTGCCTGGCTGAGCCGGCCCAGCATCCGATACAAGTGCGCCACACCCCAGGTCGGCATCCGTTCGCCCGCCCCTGTAGTGGGCCTCTTGAGTGAGACAACCAGTCAAGACCCTCGGTACCGTTCGATGATAAGTCCTTCCCTCTGATTCGTCCAGTGTTTTGTGATCGGGCCGCCGCTGAAGCGGAGACGGGGTGCCCTCTGGGCCCTGCTGGCGAGCAACCCGATCGAGGATTAGCCGGGCGGAACTCATCGCGGACGATGAGCAGAGCGCGCTCCTTCCGTCGCGCTCTCTGGCTTGGCCGGGGCCGACCAACGGCAGGCGGCAGCCCAGCCCATGCTTTCCTGGTTTTGACTTGGTCCACATCGGACCGACAGATTCCGTCATCCCTGAAAGAATGCATCGGCGCCCTCACGCTGTAACGGCCGCGGCGGCCAGCGTCCGCACGCGCTCGAACTCCGCCGGCGGCAGATAGCCGAGCGCCGAGTGCAGCCGCTGCTGGTTGCGCACCTTCTCAATGAGGCGCACGATCGACGCGCGTTTCGGCCAAGTCCCGGTACTCCTGTCGATAGACCTCCTCGTACTTCAACGTCTTCACGAACGACTCGCGGGCCGCATTGCTGGCGCAAAAGCCCTCCCCATAAGCAATCTGTCGCCGGCAGTGCTGCCGCCTCCTTGAAGTTCGAACCGACGTCACTGTCCTGTTCTACGAACCTGGTGCGGCCCTTGAGACTCCACTAGTCCCACATCGAAGCGGGTTGGCACGAAGACTCCCCCCAGGGAGAGCCGCGCCCCGCCGCTGCCGACGTTTTCGCCAGTACCGCTTAACGGCCCCGGACGGGGTTGGCCTGCTTGTGAGGCACGCGCTCTACAGACGGGCTGGAATCTTGCTGGTTGAATCTTGAGGTTTTCGACAGCTACGAAATCGTCTACAGGCCAACTTCATGAGTGTAGACAACCTGGCCATAAGCTATTGATTCAGTGGATGTTACTGAGATGGGGGAAATCAACGTACCCGCGCCTTGGGCGCAGGGGGTCGGGCGTTCAAATCGCCCTGCCCCGCCCAAATCCCTCAATAAATCATACAGATAGCGGCAGGCGGCCGGCCGCTTTTGTCTTTCGATAGTTTCTCGTAACGCGCTCGTATGGCGAACTGCCCTAACTGCCCTTAATTCGAGGCGTCCATGGATTGATCCGTTGGGGCCCGGACGGGTGCACCCCGCCGGGCGCTGTGACGGTGAGCTGCCACAGCTCGGGGAACTGTGTCGACATGCCGCCGAACGGCCCGTCCAGGCCACAAACCAAAATCCGCTCACCGCCGCTGCGCCGCCAGCACTTTCTTCCGCAAGCGGATGGATTGGGGCGTTACTTCGACGAATTCGTCGTCGCGGACGAACTCGATGGCCTGCTCCAGGTTGAGGATGCGCGGGGGCACCAGGCGGATGGCTTCATCCGAGGTCGAGGCGCGCATGTTGGTCAGCTTCTTCTCCTTGACGATATTCACGTTCAGGTCGGCATCGCGCGCGTTCTCCCCGACGATCATCCCCTCGTAGACCTCGGTGCCCGGCGTGACGAAGATCTCCCCGCGCTCCTGGAGGTTGAAGATGGCGTAGGCGGTGGTGCGGCCCGGCCGGTCGGCCACCAGCGAGCCGGTGGGGCGCGTCGGGATGTCGCCCTGCCACTCGATGTAGCCGTGGAACAGCGAGTTCATCACCGCCGTGCCGCGCGTGTCGGTG
>Ga0187870_1004578_pt1 | contig 9941 bp, 6 predicted proteins | sample June2016WEW_13_1_3_FD_132974 | JGI IMG/M metagenome (GOLD analysis project Ga0187870, IMG submission 132974) | Peatland microbial communities from SPRUCE experiment site at the Marcell Experimental Forest, Minnesota, USA - June2016WEW_13_150 | ecosystem: Environmental > Terrestrial > Soil >... | reverse complement strand
TAGCTCTTCGTCTGATCGGACAAGAACATGCGGCGGTGACTTTGACCGGCCGCGGATAGCAGGAACGATCGCTTTCGTACCAGAGATCTTATACTTTCATGCCGCTTGACTATGAACATAGCAAGGGGTGTGTGCCTTCATTCTCCGATGATACGATATCATTACTTTCACACCTCTCACCGCTACTTTGATTTTGACGTGGCGAGTTTCAGTTCGCCCACTCTCACGTTTTTGCGTTCCTCACCCGGCGACCAGACCATCGGAGGCAAAGATCGCTCCTGGGGTGTTTGCTTGAGAGCAATCTCTATCGTCTTTGAACTTTGCTTCTGCTTCGCGACAAACCAGACGGTCGCTTTTCCCTGCCAGGAGAGACTGTCTTTCGCCGGCACAATGTTCATCGTGAGTGTGTGCTTGCCAGGAGTTACGGCAACAGTGTACCACTGCGACTTTCCCTCCTGGTGTTCGGTGGACACTTTTGCATCCTGACCATCGACCTGCGTAGTCACCTTCAATGGTGTTTTTGTCTTCGTAGAGTTGTCTTGTGCGAGAAGGACGGCTACCATGGCATCTGAGATGTTCTCTGCGGCAGCAAACTGGAGTGTCACTTTTCCGTTGGAGCTTCCGGAACCATCAATCTTCGCATCCCGGACAATTTCCACCGGCCGGCTTTTTGTCAGTCCCTTTTGGAATTCGCGAATGGAAGTCGAAACATCCGAGTTCGACTTGAGCACCGATGGATTCAGGATCCTGACATCCTGCGATGCAGAGTGTACCGCGAGCTTCCATGATGAATTCTCCTGTCCTACAACATCGTAGTTCGCCCCTGCGAGCAGCGGTTCAGTCGCCTCGTTCAGGGGAAAGAGCTCATATACAGCCGTTTCAAATCCATCCAGCGGAAGTGTGATCTTATCGCCGGCTTTGAAGAGCTTCGTCGAGGTCCAGCGTGTTGGATAGAGACGCTGCAATACCAGGGATGACGCTTTGGGATCGAGCCCCTGAGAAACCGCGAGCTCGACTTCGACTTTCGAGGCCTCCATCACCGGATTCCGGGCTGCGATGATGCCCCTTTTCCCTTTGAAGTGAACGTAGGCATAAGATTCGCCCTTCATCGGGTTTCCACCGGTGAGTTCTGTATTCATGAGAACATCGAAATTCTTGCGCGCCCATGCCATCGATCGTGAAATGGAGGTCCACTCGCCTTCAGAAAGAATATCGGGAGAGATGTAGAGCTCGTACATTGCCACACCCCGTGCAAAATACAGCAGCACATCGTCGGTGAACTTGTCGAGCGGTTCTGCCGCATTTCCGACAGAGAAGTTCTTGCCTTTAATAATCCCGTGAGTCATCATGTTTGCGATCGGGAACCAGAGCCCTTTGAGTTTCCAATCCTCATAGAGAACAAAATCGCGATACGTGATCGAGCCATCCCGTGAGCTGATTGAGGGGACATCGGCAAAACCGTAGTCCGCTCCCTGCATCCAGACCGTATTCGCATATTTCACCCACCATGGACTGATCCAAGTCCCGGAGGTAATATTCAGGAAGATATTCGGATTCCTGTCACGAGCAACTTTGACCAATGATGCCACAGAATTCAGCACCGCTCTCCTCGAATAGACATCAACCGGATGGCCATGATTCGGCTCGCTGCAGGAGAACTGAATCCCATCCCACTTGAAGTATCCGACGCCGTCGTTCTGCACAAAATCCGAAACGCGCTCCCGCAGGAGCGCGCTATAGTTCTTCCCTGCAACACACATCCAGTCACCAACGGTCTCGTACTCATGATCCTTCATCCAGCCATACCGCTCTGGACGGAAGGAGTAGCCGCCGGCCGGCCCTATCCAAAGACCGAGGCTGGTGTTTGTCTTCTTCAGCTCGTCAGCGAGCGGTTTCAGACCGTTGGGCCATTGTTCCTTTCTCAACACCCAATCGCTCTTATAGATATCCCATCCGTCATCCAGTACAAACGCGTCAAGCTGTATGTGATGCTTTTCCATCATGTTCCGGCGAAGGATCTCAACCATCTTCATTGAAGTCTGCTCACTCATCACATTTTCCTTCGGCCAGTGTGGATACTCCGGGGAACGGAGGTCGTACCACGTATTGTACAGTGAGAACGGCCTCAGGGGGGCAATCCGTACGTCGTTCAAATACTTGTTGAACCAGAGTTTGACATATGGATCAGGAGTAATCCCCTCAACAGCCCAATCACTTTGGAGCCACTTCTTTTCTATCCGGTCCCCGTACTCTTCCCCACTCTTCAACATGTAAATACCATGAACCGCGGCATTGATTCGATTGTCGGATGCGGGGTATTCCGTCCCAAAGAACGCTCCTCCCCCTTTCACAAGAACTGCAACCGGCTGGCCGAAACCGCCCTGCTTGATAACCTTCGATACGCCGCCGATCGCGCCGGCTCGAGGCCAGAGGAACCGGACGAAATGTCCGTGCCCGCTGGTATCGAATAGAGCGATATTTCTCTTGATGTAGAAAGCCTTCGGCTCAAGTCGATACGTCATCCGCAATTGTATCGTATGGTGCACTCCATTGAAATACAGCGACAGTTCTTTGGCTCCGTCAGCCGATTCCCGATTCTCCTGATAATGAAACTCGAACATCGCCTTCGTCATCGTGATCAGATTGTCGGCGTTATTCTCCTTCCCGGGAACATTCCAAGCCGTATACATCAGATCGATAGCGAAATCCGCGTCGGTTTCAATTGCCGCTGCGGATCCGCGGCTACCCGAGGCAAGGGCGGGAAGAGCTTCGAGCCGGTCTAAGATCAGGCGCCCATCGCTGAACGCTACGGTGCATCTCACCTGCTGGTTCTCGAGCGTTAGCACGAATGTGCCTTTGCTCGTTGCTTCTTGACCTTGCTGAGATGCTGCGGGGAGAACTGGATGAGCCTGCAGCAGGAACGATACAAACGTGATGACAGTGAAGACGCGGAACACGATCTTGGGGCAGTTCATAGCGAAAACGCCTTTCTTAGACCGACCGGTGATTGACTCTGATGTGTGCAGGGCGGACGCGCTATCACTGTCCGCCCGCCAAAAGGCTGGTATAAGCATGTCACTTTAGAAGGAAGCTGCTACCGAAAATACGATCTAAGTTCTGGAAATTCCACTCCTCTTTCAGGAGGCTCACGCCTCTCCGAACGGCTTGTCAATGGCTGTCGCCTCCATCCCACCAAGTAAACGACTGCCATCTTCCGTTACGACGAAGCAGTCCTCAATCCGAATCCCAAACTCTCCATAGATATAGATTCCCGGCTCGTCACTGAAGGTCATTCCCGGCTGCATCTTAAGCTTGTTCTCTTTGACGAGATAGGGGAACTCGTGTCCGTCCATGCCGATCCCGTGACCGAGGCGGTGAGCGAAGTATTTGTATCCTGGTCCATACCCGGCATCTTCAATGACCTTGCGCGCAGCCCGGTCGACCTCTTCACAGGGAACGCCGGGGCGAGCCGTTTTCAATGCAGCCGATTGAGCTTTCTTCACGATGTCCCATACAGTTCTCTGCTTGTCTGAAGGCTTACCGAAGACGATGGTACGAGTGACATCCGATTGGTATCCCTCCACACTGCATCCGCCATCTACCATGATCACATCGCCCTCGTGGAGAGTCCGCTGCGCACGCGAGCCATGCGGGAAGGCGGTACTCAACCCAAACTGCGGCCCGCCGCTTCCTCTGACCCCCATCTGTTGATGAGCTGCGCTGATGGAGCCCGAGAGATCGCGTGGCGACATGCCTTCCTTGAGTTGTTTGAACCCTTCCGCATACGCGAGTTTTGTAATCTTGTTGGCGAGCTCCATGTAGGAGAGCTCCTTTGGAGATTTGATCCCCCTGCACCCTTCGCTGATAATCGCTCCGTTGACCAGTTCCAGTTCCGGGACTTCTTTCTTGAGTCCGAAAACGACGAAACTTCTCGTCGCCGGTGCGATACCGAGCCTTCCCGACGCGGCGCCGAGATCTTTCATTACTCCGGCGATCAATTGAAATGGGTTTTCATGTTCTTCCCACGTGCGCAGCTCCTGGTCTTTCGGGATCATCTCTCTGGCGCTCTCGGCCTCGAATGCCGGCCACACCCAGATGGTCTTTCCTTTCCGGTTGATGATCCCTCCGAAGGTCCTCTCACTCAGAAACCAGTTAACATTGGTGAAGTAGCCGAGGTCGGATCCGCCGCTGACGAACAGCGCATCCATCTTGGACTTTGCCATCAGCTTTCGCGCCTGCTCCAACCGCTCTTCATAGTCTTCCGGCGCCAACGGCTTCACTCCCGATACCATATTCTGGAGCTTCGCCTCCTGAGCCTCCGACGTGTTCGTGAATAGGCTGTTGACTAACCCTGCAGCCGAAATAGATAATCCTCCGACCTTGAGAAAATTTCGACGTGAGAACATTATGGGACCTCCGGAAGTAATGGATAAGTGATGCTACATTCATTCAGGATATATTCAACTGACGAAGCCTGATCAAGCAACAAAAAGACATCTCTATACTTCTCAAGTCCGACTCGCTCTTATTTGGCAAGCGTCACTTGCTGACTGAACCGAATCAGCCTCGAAGAACTACCGACACTGATCAGGAAGTTGCCGGGCTTGATGTTCCAACGCTTGCTTCCAACATCGTAGTAAGCGAACGCTTGCTTGTCCAGCGTAACCGAAACCTTCGTCGATTCACCTGGTTTCAGCCAGACTTTTTCGAACCCTTTGAGCTCCTTGACCGGTCTGGGCAAACCGGGATTTACTTCTCCGACGTACACTTGCGCAACCTCCGCCCCTGCGCGAGTTCCTGTATTCACGACTTCAAAATCCACAGTTACTTTTGGATCCGTCACGCTCGCACTGGGAGTAACTTTCAGATTACGATACTCGAACGTCGTGTATGACAACCCGAACCCAAACGGAAAGAGCGGCTCGATGTCTTTTGCATCGAAGTGCCGGTAGCCGACGAAAACCCCTTCTGAATACGACAGCTTCTTATCCTTTGCATAATAGGAATTGAAGGTCGCATTATCCTCCCACCGCTTTTCGAAGGATGCTGGGAGCCTGCCGGACGGATTCACATCGCCAAACAGGATCTCCGCAAGCGCCGTCCCACCCTCCTGGCCCGGATACCATGTGTGCAGCAACCCGGCAACATCGCTCAGCCAACCCGACATCGACACGTTACCGCCAGCCATGAGTACGACGACGGTTTTCTTGTTTACCTTCGAGACCTCCTTAATCAGTTCTTCTTGTTCCTTCGGCATTTCGAAAGGACGATCGAAGCCTTCTCCCTCTGTTGTCGAATTGAAACCGACGCAAACGACGGCGACATCACACTGAGCAGCGAGCTTAGCTGCCTCTGATTCCTTCGGCTCGTCCGCCTTCCTCCAGCCGAAATTGATCTCGGCGTCGCCGCTACGCTCATAGTATTCGAGCTTGACGTCGACGAATCCTCCACCTTTCAGCGTGATCTTCGCTTGCTTCAAGGTGGCACCTTGATCACGCCACTCGTCGAGGACGAGTCGATCGCCGACGGTGAGGCGATAACCATCGTCTCCCCTGACAAAGAACTCATATTCACCGTCAGATTCCACACGAATTTTTCCTGTCCATCGGACGGAGAAATCGTCCTCTGGCATCCCCGGAGCAGGTGACGCTTCTCCCCAATCAAACGCAACGCGCCGATCTATCCGGGTCAGCGTCGGTAAACCTGAAAGATCACGGTTGGAGAAGTACTCTCCCTTGAGTCCGCGCACCTGCTGATTGTCGGTCGAAGAGGTCGAGAATTCTGAATTCCGGAATATCGAGGCAACATCCGCTCCGACGCCGGCGGCGTAGAAAACCTTGATCCCCTCGCCAGCTGCGGCGATGATTCCATCGAGAGGGCTGACGGAGCGGAAGGGCTGTATGATTGAGCTCCCTCCTCCGCCGGTGACTGCCGGGTGAGCATTCGGGCCAAGTACGGCGATTGATTTGACTTTCCATCTCTCAAGAGGGAGAATGTTGTTATCGTTCTTCAGCAACACGATTCCTTCGCGGGCAGCCTGAAGTGCGACCGTCTTCGAATCGGGACTGTAAAGAGGTAACGACGAGTCAAGTTGCGGACGGTCAAAGAATCCGAATCGGAACATCACCCTGAGCATCCTTCGCACCTTGTCTTCGATGGTCGAGATGCTCAGCTTTCCCGCTTTGATCGCCGGCAGAAGCGTGTCACGGTTCATGTGCTGGCCTGACGGCATCTCGAGATCGAGTCCGGCATTTGCCGCGGCGACGCCATCATACGTCGATCCCCAATCTGACATCACAATGCCATCAAATTTCCAGTCACCTTTCAGCACTTCATTAAGAAGGTGTTGACTCTGCGATGTGTGCACTCCGTTCAAGAGATTGTAGGAATTCATCACCGCCCCGACATGTGCTTCTTCCACGGCGGCCCTGAATGCCGGCAAATAGATCTCACGAAGCGTCCGCTCATCGACATCGGAGCTGACAGTATGGCGATCGTATTCCTCGTTATTTGCAGCATAGTGTTTGACTGTCGCAACAACTCCCCGGCTTTGAACTCCCGTGATGTATGCGACAACCATTCTGCTTGCCAGATACGGATCTTCGCCGTAATACTCAAAGTTACGGCCGCACATCGGCGCCCGGTAGATATTGACACCGGGAGCGAGCATGATATGCACTCCCTTCGATCGGGCTTCCTTTCCAATTGCTTCACCATACTGCTCGGTAAGGGCTGTATTCCACGATGCCGCGAAGGCAATCCCGGCCGGAAACGCACTCGCCTTGCCGTAATTCCGCACACCGAGTGGCCCGTCCGCCATCTTGATTTTCGGGATTCCCAGTCGATCGCTCGGCTTGATATAGAAGCTCTCGAATCCGCCGATCATATCGATTTTCTCCTCCAGCGTCATCCTGGAGAGAAGATCCTGGACACGCGATTCGACGGGAGCTTTCGGATCTTTGTAGGATGGGAGGGGCTGGGAAGAAAGATTTGAGCTTGCAAGAAGAAGAACAAGAAACGTGAGGAGCGTATTTCGTTTCATTTTCATGGAAGGGTCTCCTGGTTTGCCCGCGGAAAAAGATGAGAACACAGGTGAATATCCAATAATGAATATCGAATAATGAATGCCGAAGTTTTTTCTGTGCTACGAAAGTACCTGTTACGGCAACTTGAAGACGCGCTCCATGGGAAGCCACTTCTCACCAGGTTTGGCATCTGGGAGAGATTGCTGGAATTTCGCGACGAACACTTCCCATTCCTTCTGCCGGCGAAGAGTCCCCATCTTCTTCATTGCGGCGCCGAAATCGACGTCGTCTTCCGTCTCCGCGATCATGAACATCCGCGTCCCGCGGAGATAGATTTCCATTTCAGTCAACCCGACTTCACGGATACCACGCGGTATCTCCGGCCAGATGTTTTTGGCTTCGTGCCAATACTTGTATTCTCTGATGAGTTCGGGATCGTCTTTCAGATCAAGCGTCAGGCAGTAGCGTTTTGGCATATCAATCACTCCCTGTTTTCTTCGAATCTTGATTTAGATCGTGTTGCTGCATTTCTCGTCTGATCAGGGTGCGGACTTGTCGACAAGTGATCTCAACTGAATCACTCCGAGCGCCAAGAGAACTGACGAGATACGAACGAGGTTGTCGGGCATGATCAGTATCTGAATCCGTTCAATTATAGTTTTACGATACCACTGACCTGACCCAATCGTAACAAGAGCTCATTTCTTTGAGCCGGATTGGAATTCCAGAGGGAGTTGACTCGCCAGCCCCTCCTTGGCCCAGTCACCGGACACCTTCAAGGCCAGCTGGTTAAGTATCTGTCCATGTGAATCGACGAGCACTGGCCCTTTCGGAAGAGATAGAATCGAAAGCATCGGCCGCGTTGATCTGCCTCTCATTCTGGGTGTAGATCTATCCCATCTCCTTGGTTCGGCACCTGGCTCACCCCCCTCGAGCGCGATTTGTTTCCGGTCGTATGTAACGACAAGATACTTGCGAAAGCTCATGGTCCAGTCGTTCGGCGACGATTGCTTCAGAACGTCATACCTCTTCAGCTCGTAGAGGGGAGAATCTCCCGTGACCTTGACGAGTGACTCGGCATCGTACATCGTAAAACCATCATCCCCCAGATTTCCATTCACGAGCGAAACAAGGAAATGGTGCAGTGAACCAGCATACACATCGTCACGGCGCGTTGCCCACTTCGAGCGCACGTCCGGATCAAGCGGCTGAATCTCCTCGTACCGAACCTTGTACTCCGACGTCAACCATCGTCCATCGAAACTGAACGCGCCAAGGCTCATATGCAGCCTGTAGCCAGTGGCGAGATTCTCAATCGTCACTTCGCGATCGGTTTGGGCTCGAAAGTGGCCCGGTAGATCCGTCCAGAAATCAAGGACTTCCGGGTTGACGATCCGGCATTCCAAAGCCTCTTTTGTCGATCCCAGAAGAAGCTTCTCAAACGTCTTGAGGTTTTCTTTCCATGCCTCTGGCTCTCGTGCCGTGACTTCCACGACGTCCACGCTCAGAACCTTTGGCATGAGGCGCATCTCGAACGACTGATCAGTTCCCGGCAGGAGCTGAAATTTGACTGTCGACATTGTGTAGCCGATGCACGAGGCGACCAATTCGTAGAACCCGGGCGGTACATTTCGAAGCACGAAATATCCGCTCGTGTCGGACGACGTTCCGATCATCGAATTGGCGATGAAGACGTTCGCGTTCACAACCGGAGCTCGAGTGGAATCGTCAATTATACTCCCCGAGATTTTCCACTTTGACAGGTTCTGAGCATACGCCGACATAGCTGCCGGAATAAGGACAAACAAGACAAGCGCAGTTCTGCACACTCGCATCATCTGCTCTCTATGAAGCATGGCAAGTGAAGAGAACTTCCTCGCATCGATCTTCATTTTCTCGTTTCAACCGAAATAACATGCGTCCCCGTATGCAAAGGCATTCCGATGGGGAAGATATCAATAGTCTTATTATGTGCAGGTCCAAGCATCTCCCACACCATCACGCGGCGCACGGTGTATGGGTCAATGTCTCTAAGAACATAGGATTCCTGATATTCTCCGTTGACATAGAGAGTGAAGTGTGGCTCGAAGGGAAGCATGTATTGAAGTGCTTTCTCCATATCATCCCAGCCCATTTTTTCGAATTCGTCTCCTCCGATCGTAAACAACGCCCTGCGTTTCGCGGCTTCGCTGATGACTATCCTCTTGAAGCCGGTGATCACGAACTCCTCCAATCGCAGAGTATCCGGGATCAAATAGATACGCAATACCACTTGCCGGGCCGTGTCGAAAGAGACGAGCCGATTCTCTTTGTGATAGGCGATGTGGCTGAAGACGATGATGCGTTTTTGGTTGTCCGGCAGCTCCAGACGAAAGTACCCCGCCGTATCAGTAAACGTACCCTTCTTCTCCCCTCTAATGATCACGTTGACGCCGGAGACGGGATCCTTCGTCACGTTGTCCAACACCCTACCTCTGATGGAACAGTGATCCTGTGAATACGCGCGGCACCCCAAGACCAGGAGAACAAGACCCAAGACCTTAAGTCGGATTCTCATAGGAGACCTCCACGAGATCGAAAACCAAGCAGCGCTTCAGCAGTCCTTTTGCTCCTACTTCAGGGAGAAAAATGTCTTTCTGATCCCATCGACATCATTCTTAAGGGCTGAAGCGCCGGCCACGACATCACGCACAGGAGTCTGTCGTGAGAGATTTCCCGGCGTCGTGATCCACTGTTCTTCCCATCCGCTGACATCGGGCCTCGAGAGATTTTTCAGGTCTTGATAATACAGTTTCCATCGCTGGGCATAGTAATCACGAATTAATCCGCTCCATACCTTTGCCGCATACTCTGAGAGAACTGGTCCGCCCCACACTGTTACCTGACGCTTCGCGTCCATCTCATAATAGTTCTTTT
>Ga0187870_1004577_pt1 | contig 9941 bp, 7 predicted proteins | sample June2016WEW_13_1_3_FD_132974 | JGI IMG/M metagenome (GOLD analysis project Ga0187870, IMG submission 132974) | Peatland microbial communities from SPRUCE experiment site at the Marcell Experimental Forest, Minnesota, USA - June2016WEW_13_150 | ecosystem: Environmental > Terrestrial > Soil >... | reverse complement strand
GTCGTAGTATATCCCAGCCGTCTTTTTTTGCTCTCCGACTTTAAAAAGGATCATCATCTGATATTTTCCTTTTTCAGGAAGGTTGAAATAGGCATCATAACTTTTCATGGCCTCTTCAAATTTCAAAGCCTTGATTTGATCTTTCCCTTTCGGATCAATCACCTTCATATTGATCTGGGCATTCGTGATCTCTTTTTGAGTCTTTTCATCCTTCAGGATCACTGTGATATTGTGGGTGGTACCAGGTTCAATATCCTCTTTCATCTTCATGTCCTTTAACATCTTCTGATGCTCATCATTGGCCATGATCTGAAAAGAAACCTTCACCCCTTCCACAAGAACTTCTTTGGTATCCATCTTCATCGGTGTACCCATAGACATTCCTCCATGTGAATGTTGAGCTAGGGAGACCGACACAAAGATAAACAAACAAAAAACAAACACCCCTGTAACCGAAATCAATCTTTTCATCACATAAACCTCCTTTAAAAAATTTAATCAACCTATTCAAACCAAGCAGGATCAGCTTTTGTCTCTGTTGCCTCTTGGGAGAGTTTGCTTAACATCTCATTGGCATCAGCGATTTGCCCTTGATACTTCTCCATCTCTTTATTTAAAACCTCCAGCCTATAAGAAATCATTTGATATTGAGTCAGGCTCAACCTCCCGAACTCCAATCTTTCTGTCTGTTCCATATACTCTTTATGTGCGTTCTCATAATTTTCAGTGGCTTCCTTTAACTGTTCCTTCCACGGACGCACCTTTTCCCTCCACCAGGTCTCATCTCGACCATAAATATCCGTCCTGATTTCCTCTTTAATCCCTGGAGTCGTCTGTGGGGTTTGTACAGGAGGTCCCTTTTCTGTAAAAAACTCCAGTATTTTAACCCGATCAAGGTAGAGAGTAGGGACTTTGTTGTAATCATCGGTATAATTCACAATACCTTCTTCATCTACCCATTTATAAATTGTGGCAGCATAAGCAGGTGAGATAAATACCAGCAGGATCAATAGGATAAAAACCTTTCTCACATAAACCACCTCCCACTGAGTGACAAAATATCAAATCGAGACATGAAAAACCTCTTTATTTAATATATCCATTGATTTCTGTAATTCAAGGATGCTTGCTGAAGGTATTGATGTAATTAACCACATACCATCTTTCCTCTTCTGTTAAATCTCTTGCGAAGGAAGCCATCCTTCCTCTCCCTGTCGTGATTTTCCAGAAGTGTTCTCCATCGGTCATCTTTTCTCCATGAGAATCCTTGAAATTGGTTGGTTTTGGATTTAATCCCGCTGATGCAGTTCCTTTCCCGTCACCTTTGATGCCGTGACAGAGAGCACACTTCTTTTCATAGATCTCTTTTCCTCTCTGGATAGAGGCTTTGGTCGCCTTAATGGGATTTTTTATCTTCTTCGCCTCCTCAGGAGCCACCCAACCCGTCATCTCATGAGCAAAGACCAAAGCCGTTACTGTCAACAGGCCTAATCCCAATAGCCAATAGAAAATTCGGCATTTCATTTTACCCCCTCTTCACACTCATAGGATTCCCCTGAACACTCCATGCAGGCAAAATAATTTTCACCAAGACCGGTGTGATCATCGTCAACACTACCACAACAATCACTGCAACATTGAAATTTTGGGGATCTACAAGCCCACGCGAAAATGAATAGGCAGCCACCAACATTCCCATTTCACCTTGTGGCAAAGTTCCAGACATGATCAAAACACGTTCACGGGATGACTCACCTACTTTACGTGTAGCGATCCAGTATCCGATTATTTTTATAACCACAACCGTAACAAACAGCACTGCTAAAAAATTGATATTCGCCCCTACCTCTTTGAAATTCACTTCCATCCCAAACACCACCAATAACACTCCTACAGGAAGAGAAATCAGTGCGGATTCGAACCCCTTTGAGATTCTTTCTTTTACCCCTAAATTTGACATTCCAAGCAGTGCGCCTCCTAAGGAGGCGATACCCACTGCGGCAAAACTTCCAAAATGCATCGCTGCCCACGCATACAACGAAGCGACTAAAAGAAGATAGCCAATGAGCATCTGCCGGGGTCTCTTTTCAAAACCGGTCCTTGCAACAAGTTTTATAAACCGGGAAGTCAAAAAGTATGCGACAGCAAAAAACATAATGAGCTTCCCCAAGAACCAGGAAACGGCAATGGCCATCTTAGATGGTCCATAGATCATTGCGTAGTTCGTGGCCTGGCTGCCAATCATCAACAGAATTGCCAATAAACCACTCAAGATGACGGCTCCCAATACTACGATTTCAACCCTTGAACCAAGGGCTTTCATTTCGCGGAGGTAATAAATTGAAATTCCAAAGCTCGAGGCAGATACGATCGCGCTCACCGCCAGGGCTTCTGACCAGCGATCTACAAACACCCGTGTGATGATCGCAACGCTCACCGCAGTCAAAACAAATCCCCAGGTACCCACGAAAAAAGATAGTTTGAGTATTTTCTTCAGCTTATGCCAATCCACTTGAAGACCTGCCAGAAACATGAGTTGGATTAGCCCAATCTCCCCAAGTATTTTCAAAACACTATGGAATGGACCAGGAGAAGGACTTCCCCATGTTCCCAAAACCATGGGAACTCCCAAAAGATTGAGCACGGAGGGGCCGAGAAGAATCCCGATCAGCAGTTGAATCGTCAGGGTGGGGATATGGAGCCGCCGGCTCAAGAGAGCTGCTGCCCTGGTTAGTACAATGATGGTAATTAAAAAAATGACCCATCGAGTAAGTTCTTCCATCCACCATCCCTACATAAAAGATAAATACCTAATCCCGCACACACTTTAGTACCTGTCTGCCGGCAGACAGGAAGGGATAAAGACGGGATTTGTTATGCTGAGATGCCACTGGTTTACCCTAATTGTTTCTTCAATCCAAAGTTCCATTTCCAGATGGCGTAGATCGCAGGGTAAACACCCAATTCCATGATGAAGGACGTGAATATGCCGCCGATCATCGGCGCGGCTATGCGCTTCATCACATCGGCACCTGCGCCTGTTGACCACATGATCGGAACCAAGGCCATGAACATCACACCGACTGTCATCACCTTAGGCCGAAGCCGCTTCACGGCACCTTCGACGATTGCCTCCCGCAGGTCATCCCAGTTCCTCATCTTTCCTTTCGCCTCCGCCTCTTTATGCGCCAGGTCGAGATAGAGAAGCATGAACATTCCGGTCTCTGCATCCACCCCCATTAACGCAATCAAACCCACCCAGACTGCAATGCTTGTGTTATAGCCAAGAAGGTAAAGAAACCAGATCGCACCCACCGCTGAAAATGGAACTGCCAGGAAAATGATCATTGTCTTGGTGAATGATCGTGTATTGAAAAAGAGGAGTAGAAAGACAAGGAAGATGGTGATTGGTACGACAATAATGAGGCGTTCCTTTACGCGCTCCATATATTCGAACTGGCCGCTCCAAATCAGCAGGTACCCCGGCGGCAGCTGCACGTTACCGCGGATGGCTTTTTTAGCATCTGCCACGTAGCTGCCGATGTCGCGTTTTGAAGTGTCAAAATCAACGTAAACATAACCAGATAGTCTGCCATTTTCATCACGAATCATGGAAGGACCGGTCTTGAGAGAGATCTCAGCCAATTGTCCCAAGGGAATAGAAGCCCCTCCTAGTGCCCCGGTGGCCGCTGATCCACTCCCTATTCCGGACATTCCTCCTTGCGTACTTCCGCCACCTGCCTGGATTGGTACAAGAACCCTTCTAAGCTTCTCCACATCATCCCGGAACTCCCTGAAATACCGGACATTGACCGGATAGCGCTCCCGTCCTTCGATTGTGGTTGTGACATTCTCGCCACCAATCGCCGACATCACGATGCTGTTGGCCTGATCAATGGTTAATCCATAGCGAGCCAATTCCGAGCGCTTGAGCGTAAAGTCGAGAAAGTAACCGCCCGCGGTTCGCTCAGCAAAAACGCTCTTCGTGCCAGGCACCTCCTTTAACACCATTTCGATATGTTCACCAAGCTGTTGAACTTTTTCTAAATCCGCACCCATAATCTTGATGCCAATCGGTGTTCTCACACCAGTCGAAAGCATGTCGACACGAGCCTTAATGGGCATCGTCCAAGCGTTGGTAACACCCGGGAACCGCATCGTTTCATCAAGGCCCCCTGGACCATAAATCAGTTCATCCGGACTTTTATGATCCGGCCAGACTCTCCGGAACATTTTCTGCAGCCAGTTTGGCGCCCACGATGAGTACCATCTTGGGGCCTTAGGCCACTCCGATTCAGGCTTGAGAAGGACAACTGTTTCCATCATAGAGAATGGTGCCGGATCGGTTGCCGTCTCTGCGCGGCCTGCCTTACCGAAGACATGATGGACTTCAGGGAAGCTCTTCAATACCTTGTCCTGAACCTGAAGTAATTTCTGCGCTTCTGTTACCGAAATGCCTGGTAATGTCGTCGGCATATAAAGGAGGTTCCCTTCAAAGAGGGGGGGCATGAATTCGGAGCCAAGCCTTTTAAAGATTGGAATTGTGGCGATCACGATGAGCACCGCTACAATCACTGTAGCCCACTTGTGCCTCAGGGTAAACTCGCAAACAGGGTGATAGATCTTCATCAATGGCCGGCTGATCGGATGAGTCTCCTCACTGTGGATCTTCCCGACGAGCAACACATTGACGATACGGCACAAAAACTTTGGTTTAAAGTTATAGGGATCCATATGCGTAAAAAGCAATCGGATGGCTGGATCGAGTGTGATGGCAAGAACTGCTGCAATGGCCATGGAGAAATTCTTCGTGAAAGCCAGTGGCTTGAAGAGACGTCCCTCCACCCCTTCAAGCGTAAAAACTGGCATAAACGAGACGGCGATGACAAGAAGTGCAAAAAAGCTTGGCCCACCTACTTCTTTGACTGCGTTGATCACCACATCTTTGTAACTGCCCGGCCGGCCAGCAGCGTCCCAGTGCTCAAGCTTTTTATGTGTCTGTTCGACAACAACAATGGCCGCATCCACCATGGCACCAATGGCAATGGCAATTCCACCGAGACTCATGATGTTCGCTGTCAACCCCATTAAATACATAGGAATAAAGGATAAGATGATCGTAATGGGGATGGTAATAATAGGTACGAGGGCGGATGGAATGTGCCAGAGAAAGATCATGATCACGATGCTGACAATGATCAGTTCCTCAATCAGCGTCCCCTTGAGTGTCTCGATGGCATGCTCGATCAAATCGGCACGGTCATAAGTCGTCACAATCTCGACACCAGGCGGAAGCGACGGCTTTAATTCCTCGAGTTTTGTACGAACGCGCTCGATCACCTTCAACGCATTCTCACCATAGCGCATGATGACAATGCCGCCGACGACCTCCCCTTCGCCGTTGAGTTCAGCGATACCCCGTCTGATGTCAGGTCCTAATGTGACGGTCCCCAGGTTTTTAACCAGAATTGGAGTGCCACCGCTTTTGCTCGTTCCCACCACAATCTCTTCGATATCGGAGACCTTCTTAATGTAACCACGGCCACGAACCATGTATTCGAGCCCCGAAAATTCAACCAGCCTACCACCGACATCGTTATTCCCTGCCCGGACTGCCGCTATCACCCGGTCAATGGGGATGTTATAGGCCGCCAACCGATTCGGATCTACGTTCACCTGATACTGCTTGACAAACCCGCCGATCGGTGCAACCTCAGCAACCCCAGGCACAGCTTGCAATGCATATCGGAGATGCCAATCCTGGAAGGAACGTAACTGGGCAAGATCATTCTTTCCCGTCTTATCAACGAGAGCGTACTGGAAGACCCATCCAATGGCTGTTTCGTCGCGGGCCAACTCAACCTGAACTCCCTGAGGAAGTCGAGGCAGGATATTGCTTAAATACTCGAGGGTTCGTGAACGTGCCCAGTAGATGTCTGTGCCATCCTCAAAGATGACATAAACATAAGAAAAGCCAAAATCAGAGAACCCGCGAATGTCTTTCACTTTTGGAACGCCCAGGAGCGCCGAGATGATCGGGTAAGTAACCTGATCTTCCATGATGTCGGGACTGCGATCCCATTTTGAGAAGATGATCACCTGTGTATCTGAAAGATCGGGGATAGCATCGAGCGTAATGTTCTTGATGGAATACAATCCCCACAATACGGCCATCCCGATAAAAAGAAAAACCATGAATTTATTATGGGCACATAATTCGATCAGCTTATTGATCATTGATACCCCCGTTGATTACAAACAGTTCGGAGTGATTAGTTCGGAGTTTGGTGTGTTCCGCCTTTATGTTCCGAACTCTGGACTCCAAACTCATAACTCTCTGCTATTGCCCATGGCCTCCATGCTACATCCCGGGCATACCGGCCATTCCCCCCACCGCCTCTTTTAACTTCGATTCGGAGTCGATGAGGAAATTGGCGCTCGTGACCACCCGTTCTCCGGCCTTAAGCCCTTTAATCACTTCATAATAATTTTCCACTTTGGCCCCCACCTTCACCTCTCTTGGCTCAAAATAGCCAGACCCTTTATCTACAATGGCCATCTGCCGAAGGCCAGTATCGATGACTGCCCCTTCTGGCACGGTCAGTTTTTGTCCCAGGTGAACCTTGATCTCCACATTGGCGTACATTTCAGGTTTAAGCTTGCCGTTAGGATTTGGAATTTCAAACCTTACCTTTGCGGTTCGAGTCTCCGGATTCAGAGAAGGATAGATGTAGATTGCTTTTCCAGTGAATATCTCTCCAGGAATATAAGATAATTGAACGGAAGCTTGCTGCCCCAGCCGAATGAAAGGGAGTTCATATTCATAGATATCCGCATAGAGCCAGACCACTGAGAGGTCCGCCAGTTTAAATAAGGCTATCCCTGGCATCACATTCATCCCGTTATAGGCTGCCTTTTCCAGAACAAATCCACTGAAAGGAGAATGGAGAGTAAGTGTCTTTTTAACCTGACCGCTCTCTTCTAAGGCCTTAATCTGGTCGTCACTGATGTCCCAGAGTTTTAGACGTCGCTTCGCAGATTCTGCGAGAGAGTTCCCGCTACCTGCCACTTCCGGAAATGGACTTTTTGCCAATTCTTTCTTTGCTCGAAGAGCAATGAGATATTCCTCCTGAGTGGACACTAATTCCGGGCTATAGATGGTAAGAAGTGGTTCGCCCTTGCTGACAAACCTACCCGTGAAATCGACATAAAGGTCTTCAATCCAACCCCCGATTTTGGGTGAAACAGTTACAATCCTCTTTTCGTCATAATCGACCCTTCCCACGGTTCGGATGATCTTCTCAAGAGGTCTCATTTCTACTGTCCCGAATTTGACTCCAATCAATTGCTGCTTCTCTGGGGAGATTTGAACTGTTCCAGGAGCCACCTCTTGCATCTTACCCTCTTTCTGGATCGACTCTATGGAGAGGTTCTTCATTTCCATGTCATCCGCCTTTTTCACTTCCTGTTTCCCCTCTGGTTTATGTTCTTTATGGGTGCTGGTTTCCTTACCCTTTCCACATCCATAGATCAGCCACGGCAGGACCAAAAAAAGAATGAGATAAATCGATCTTTTCATCTCCCTCCCCCCCCTTCTAAGAATTGTTTCCCAACAGCCGCTCCTAAATTGGCAACATTTTTTTCATATTCGGTCAATGCCTGATGATACTCCAATTCATATTTAAAGAGCGTCATCTGACTATCCAGTAGGGTCATAAAATCAGCCCTATTCACTCGATAGGCACTCATAGCTGAGTTTATCTGAAGGCTTACCTGGGGGATGATCCCCGTCTTATAGAGGTCAATCTGTCTTTCCACCCGCTGGATCATTGAGCTCATATCTGCAACCATAAAAAGAATTTCATTTTTCATCGCCCGGTATTGGGCCTCTGAGGCAAGGATCTCGGCTTTTGTTTCTGCTACTTTCCGATCCTGTTTCGATTTATAGAAGATAGGAATGTTCATCTCCATCATCCCTGTGAGCATATCCCTGCGTTTCATATCTGGACCATTGTCTCTCTGGCCATAAGCGAATCGGAAACCGAAGTCAGGATAATACTCCCTCTTGGCAAGAGCATAAGCCTTTTCCTTTGCTTCGATCATTTTCTTCATCCCTTTCAGAGTAGGGTTCATTTCTAACGCCATCTTCTGAAGTTCTTCAATGGTGAAAGGAAGTTTCCTGAAAATTACTTCCTCAGGTTCGCCCACCGGAGTCTCTGGAGTTCGGTTGAGGAGAGCATTTAGTTTTGCTTCCAGGGCCCTTTTTCTCTGGCCAAGCATAATCAACTCGTCCACCATTTTGGAAACCTCGACATGAGCCTTGAGCACGTCCTGTTGTATTCCCTCCCCAACGCTATAGCGTGTTTCAGCGATCTTAGCAAAATTCTCAAGAATCTCTTTGTTTCTTTGCACTACTTCTGTTGTGCGGTAAACATGGGAGAGTTCGTAATAGGCAGTCTTCACATCCCTGATAATTTGGTGTATCTTCCCTTGAATCTCGGTGAAAACAGCCTCTGCTTCTTTTTCTGCCATCTCTTTCATCAAAGGTCTCTTTCCAGGAAATGGAAACCTCTGCGAGATGGAGATCTCTTTCATCGTCATATCCTCTTTCCTGAAACTGAAATTGGTGGGAAGGTTGATAATTCCGAGACCTAACATTGGATCTTCCAAGGCATAGGCTTGAGGTATTTTTTCTTTAAAGACCTCCCATTTTATCTTTGCCGCTGAAATTTCTGGATTGTTCTGAAGCGCCTCTTCAATCAATTGATCTACATTCAGCCGTGGTTTTTCTGACTGAGCTGATGAGGGAAAAGGCATTAACATTAAAATCAAAAAAAAGAAGAAAATTGCTTTAGCCAAACAAAATAACTTTAATCCCATTTCATCACCTTCCTTCTTAAAAAATTAATCAATTCCCAATGAATATATTTCTGCGTAAGAAAATGAAATGAAAATTTAATTTTTTAAAGCTAATAAAAATGCATTTATAAGTAAATACTGTGAACTCCTTATTTTAAATTGAGAACCACCGTACATTTTCAATGTTAATTAATTCTACAGCTAAAACTTATATTTTGGAACAATATTTATAAAACCTTTTTAATTTAAATTGGTTAAAGCCACGTATATTTTTAGACCCCCCTGTGTTGAAAATCGAAACAAAAAAGCTCTTGACCTATTTGGCTAAACCTTAAGGGGGGTGAAGGTTTTAGCAATTTGGGGACCTAATTTCACTTAGGTCCTTGGCCAAGAGCTTTTTCTTAATTCTTGAAATTAAAAACTTATATTATTTTCTTACAAACTATACGGAAACAATATCACAATTAAAAAGAACAAGCAATCTTTACAAAATAGCAAATTTAATAAATTTAATCAGCAATTCTTGTGCCAAAGTCCTACGTGAGCGCACCTAATTGTTTCTTCCTTTCCATCCCCTGGGGAATAAAGTTTGCGATTAAATATTCAGGGGGATGAAAGATAGAATGCACTAACTCTTCCATTAACAACAATGTCCTTATTGATATGGAAAAACCATTAGGAGGAAGACTTGAAGTTTCCGAGATATTTATATCGACAATCATTGGACAGTGGAATGGAAATCCGCAATCCATCTTCATATTCCCCATACGATTTCCCTCTGAGCATTGATCCATGGGAAACGCGGGTACATAGGAAAAAAGGATTCCAATAATAAGAAAAAAACCTATGATTCTCATATCCATTTTCTCCCATCCAAAGGGAGATAGCTCTCGACCGAACTGCTAAACCTTTAGGGGGGGTGAAGGCTTTAGCTTTGGATGTTCAGCCGAGAGCCGTTCTTTTATATTAAAAGCTGTACTGAAATATCGGTCTCCTCCATCTGGAAATATTGTCACAATCATTCCCCAATCAATGGATTCTATCAACCTCAGCGATGCCCAAAAAGCAGCACCCGAGGAGGG
>Ga0187870_1004568_pt1 | contig 9954 bp, 9 predicted proteins | sample June2016WEW_13_1_3_FD_132974 | JGI IMG/M metagenome (GOLD analysis project Ga0187870, IMG submission 132974) | Peatland microbial communities from SPRUCE experiment site at the Marcell Experimental Forest, Minnesota, USA - June2016WEW_13_150 | ecosystem: Environmental > Terrestrial > Soil >... | reverse complement strand
CGGACGCTCATAAGCGAATACAAAATTGGAGCCGCTAAATATGTGCTATGTTCTAATAAACTATTGCTACGCATAACACGCGATACAAAGCGAGCCATTCTTAGTCTTTTAGCCTCAATCGCCGAGAACGTTCATTCCGCGGCCTTTGTAAGCGCAATGCCCCAAACAGAATTTCTTGAACTCGACTACACCAGAAACGGTCAGAGGAGATCAATGTACATCAGAAGAAGCTTCTTTGAAACTGCGTATAGGGAAGTCATTAGCAAGATCGGGAAATATCCGTTTGAAGCAGAGGGAACATATGAAATAATCGAGAGCGACGTGCTCAATAAATTCGCTGACCTGCAATTCAATTATATTACGGTTGCCTCAGGGCCTAGAGCAGACCTAAATAGTATCGTTGATGCCCACAGGAATACAATCAGCTACTTCACCGAGAGAAACAATCGTCTCGGCAATGACATTTGCCGGTGTTATTATCGTCTTCTTAACATAAGGGAAAAATTTTCCCTGGAACTCAGATAATCAAGCTCAGCATTCAGGGCTGGCCGCTAGGGCTCTATAGAGGAGGGTTGCCTATCCGCAGGACTATTACTCTCATATAGTATACCTTCGATCTCATCTCTAAAGAGATCAATATAATCGTCTGGCAATCCGTCCATGGTGAAGAATTTTGCATCTTCCACTTCTCCATTACAGTGCATTTGCTCATCTGTGATCCGGACTGAGTAGCCGATTGCTACGAGGTCGCCGTAGATCTCCTCATCGACGATTCTCCTCACACCTATTAGTTTGACTAATTCACCACTGACTCCCACTTCTTCCTTTAATTCTCTCAGGCAGGCTTCTTCTGGGGTTTCACCAAACTCCAAGATGCCGGTGACCTGACCCCCGAAAATAAGTCCAATTGTAGTGTTAGACTTACGAGCATCGACGATTAGCAGCGTTGGTAAGACGTAAACAACATGTAAAGTAGTGCGAAAATATATGGCAAGCTCATCTGTAAGTGCCAGTAGCTGGTAAGAAGGTTCGCTGAAATCAGTAAGACAGAATATGTTCTTTTGATGAACCCGCTAGAATGGACAATCCGCCAAAGTTATGAATAAAAAGGCTGTTTGTGGGCTTACCTGAACGGCGTGCTACCAATGTCCGTATCAGGTAAACCCACTGACAATATTCAGTTCGCCCAATTCGTCTTGACGCAATACGATCTAATCCGGAGTAATTGCTTCAAATATAAATAACTTTCGACATATCAAATGGGAGTATGACTTCCATAACATTCATGGGGAAGTCTTCCGGTTTTATTTCATTCCATTCGCCATCCCATAGGATGTTGGCTGGTTGCTCTCCAAGTTTATCGAAATCCATTTTTTGCCTTTCCTCCGGTGTATACATGGGTGGGTATTTACCCTTTATGAGAGTGACATTAACAGTTTTTTCTGATCCGTCCTTCTTAATTCGAAGCACTGCAATTTGTGAATAATAACCTGAATACCACTTATAAAACTTGGTTTCTTTCTCAACAAATGCAACCAGTTCCTCGGGTTTTTTAAATTCCTTACCTACCGGTATTTTTTTCCATGCCAAGTCGAAATTTCCACCCCAGCTCATGAAATTAACCTCCTTTTAAATTTTGGAGAACTTGAGACACCTCTGTGAAAGTTCATGGGATTAAAGGAACCCAGCCTTCACCTTTCAATAATTTGGGCAAAGCTGCAACAGCAATATCGTTTACTTGGTAGAAATATTTAAATACCATCGGTATGTTATTCCACATGCCATACTTGTCACATAGTTCTTCGTAAATACCAGCACGCAAAGCAAACGGAAGCAACATTCCCACGGAATATGTCCAAGCGCCGCATAGTGCTTTTTCCAAATCACACATACGCTCGAATTTCGTGTACAGTTTGGTTACACATGTGTCAAACTGTTCTGAAATTTTGTCTAGAGTTCCCAGTGGAACTTTCTGAACTGACGAATCCCACTTGTCCCTCTTAAATACGCATGCATGAGTGATAAAAGGTTGATAGTCGGCAGGCGAAGGGTATGAGGTCGAGAGGTCATTGATAATCCATCGTTTCATTTTGCTCTTGTCCACCGTAAATACCAGAGTATAAACGTATGGTAGCTCTTCACATACATCTGTCCAGTGGTAATGGTACTCATTGACAAAATGATCTCTGACTATCATCAGCCTGCCATCACCCAGGTCATAAGGCCCTTGATCAGATACACCCAGCCTGCAATCGAAATGCCCGAAAAATGCTAATAGTTCACCACTGGCATTAAAACGTGAAAAGCTCGCTTTGGTCTTTGCAGTTAATGGTTCAAGGCTATTCTTAAGCGTGCCAAGCATTTTATCATTTAAGAGTTGAGTTTTATATCCGCCGAATGCAGTCCATAAATTACCATCGGTACGGAAATTTTGCTCAAGAACCTTGTAAAAAGTGACTATGGTTCTCATCGCATCGCTATTATCACTGTACTTTAATATACCTGCATTACCCAGGACTCCTCGACTGGTTCCGAATGGCACAGCTAGCAGACACCAGATGTGAAGGCTGTTTATCTTAGTACCTATTTCATCGTGCGCAGACTTGGCCATCTTCGCTACGCCATCGATTCCAACTTTATCAATAATAGCCTCCTCGAAAGTATTCCACCTATAGAAAGAATCAAATCCAGATAAGATTTCATATAGCTGACGTGGAATTAAGGGGTTAACCCCCTCCGTCCCCCTCATTGAAAGAACATCCGGAATGTTCCATGAGGCCTGTACAACGAATCTATTTAATTCCTCTAAACTTACCTTTTCAAATGTTGCCATATCATTCACCCCCTTAATATTGAGTACTGCTCATTTAATGTATGCCTTGCCAACACGTTCATCCTCGCAATCCATCACTAGGGTTGCCCCCTCTTTAATATCTTCAAACTTGATATTGTCCAGTTGGAATCCCATTATAGATGGTATCTTATATTCCCGTAATAGGAGGCCGAGATGAGATTCGGGCGCCCCGGTAAGTGCAATCATACCTTTAACACCGCCCGTAAGCATAGGTGCAACGAAGGTAGCAGTTCCACTTGTCGATACAATGATGAATTTATTTAACTGATTTCTTGAGTTTATGAAAAGTGATGAAACATCTTTTGGTTTTTCTACTTTTTTAATGATGCCTTCAACCTTCCCATTTTTAAATACATTGAAACCTGTGCCTATAGCTTGCATATCTTCCTCCTGAAATTCCAATTAATGTTACAACTGCCAGCCCAAATAACACTTCAGTTTATATTATATGCGCACCTCCCTAACAATACGTTAGATATCCCCTTAAACCACGTGGCAGATAGCATTGCCACAATTACAGATTGTTCGTATATCGATTATCGCTTAACGATGATTATAATACATGTTAATCATAATACGCACTGATGATATTGTCAATAGTTGCCTACGCATATCGATAATTTTAACTTGTTTCCGATTGACTTATTTAACTGGTATTGTTATAATCGTGCTACGATGATTTATTGCGGTATTATCGTTGTTTGTCTTTAATGATCTATTTAATTGTTGTATTAGAATATCCAGGTGAGGGGTAGAATTATGGAAATCAAGAAGGTTTGTGTCTTAGGTACTGGTCTAATGGGTGGCGGTATAGCCCAAGTCTGTTCGACAGCGGGATTCAATGTGAGTATAAGAGATCTTGAAGCTAAATATATTGATGCTGGTTTTGATTCGATTAGGAAAAGTCTCAGCAGATTCGTCAAAGCGCAGAAAATCAAACAAGAGGATGTGGAATTAATTTTATCCAGGATTAAAGGTACAACAGATCTGAAGGAAGCTGTGGGCGGATGCGACATAGTGATCGAGTGTATCCCGGAGGATCTGGAGCTCAAAAGGCGCGTTCTTAGACAAGTAGAGGATTTTAGCCCAAAGCATACGATCTTAGCCTCAAATACTTCGGCTATAATGATCACGGATATTGCGTCGGCAACCGGCAGACCGGAGAATGTAATTGGTATGCACTGGTCTAATCCGGCGCCGCTCATGAAATCAATTGAAGTTGTTAAGGGGGCTCTTACTTCTGACGGGACCTGTAAATCTGTTATGGAATTTTCGTTCAAGCTAGGCAAAGAACCATTTTTAGTTAATGACGGTCCGGGATTCTTCACCACACGATATATAAATACGTATCTGGCTGAGGCGATAAGACTTTTCGAATCCGGCGTTGCCGGTATAAAGGAGATTGATCAGCTGTCCCGGTTAATGTATGGATGGCCTATGGGTCCTATGGAGCTATTGGATATGGTGGGTCTTGATACATTTGTGCATACGCTCTCATACCTTTATGCAGAAACCGGAGAACTAAAATTTATGCCCCCGCTGATATTAAAGAAGTTAGTAAAATCCGGCTACATCGGGAATAAACCTGCAAGCAAGGGCGGGTTTTATGATTATTTTAAGATAGAAAAGGGGAAATGATGTTGGACGCAAGTAGCAATTTCCGAACCATCGTCCTCGAGAAAAAAGACAAGGTCTCGAAAATTATACTCAATAGGCCAGAGGTTCTGAATGCAATTAACTCCGAGATGATAGCGGAGTTTAAGCAGGCGGTAGAGTGTGTTGGCGCAGACGAAACAGTGAAAGTTGTTGTCATTACAGGTACGGGACGTGCATTTGCTGCCGGGGCAGATATTAATATGATTAAAGGATTAAGCGCCCTGGAAATGCGTGATGTCGGCATTGGCCCATCTTTAAGATTGCTGGAGCATATGGACAAGCCGGTTATAGCCGCCATAAATGGACTGGCGCTGGGCGGAGGATGTGAGATAGCTTTGGCATGCGATATTAGGATCTGTACTGAGGATGCGCTATTTGGGCAGCCGGAGATAAGACTGGGTGTTATGCCTGGAGCGGGCGGGACACAGAGACTGCCAAGATTGATTGGAAAAGCCAAAGCTATGGAGCTCTTGCTTACAGGCGACAGTATCAAAGCGAGTGAAGCCAAGAGACTGGGGCTAGTTAACGAGGTGGTACCAGCAGCAGAATTGGAATCCGCTGTGCAGCGAGTGGTTAAGAAACTATTGGAAAAGAGCGGAACGACTCTCAAGTTGATTAAGTCCGCGGTAATTCGCGGTATGGAAATGAATTTTGATGCTGGACTCGCATATGAAAGAGAGGTCTTTTCCTTGTGTTTCGCATCCGAGGATGCACAGGAGGGTATCTCAGCATTTCTAGAAAAAAGGGCACCGCAATTTAAAGGAAGGTGACATGGTTGTAGATTCCGGCAAGGCTATAATTGGAGCTGGGTTGCGTTGACTTTTGCAGGCGTAAGCTACTTCAACACATGGGACCTACTTGAAATAGGAGTGCGTAGAGTATGACTGTCAGAGAACAAAATGAGGATATAGTGGTGGTATCCGGTGTCAGGACTCCCTTTAGTAGATTTGGTGGCGCTCTAAAAAGTATACCAAGTGCTGATTTGGGTGCCGCTGTAATTAAGGGGTTGCTTAAACGATCGGGCATGCCCGGGAACGCCATTGACGAAGTGTTCTATGGTTTTGCCATCCTACAAGAACCGCCTGGAGATGGCAAAGGTGACATACCCGATCGACGAGCTGTATTGAAAGCAGGTCTGCCACCTTCGACACTCTCAATGGGGATTAACAAAGCATGTTGTTCATCTTTGGCCGCTGTTCAAATGGCTGTCAGAGCAATACGATTGGGTGAAGCTCAAGTTACCATTGCAATGGGAGCGGATAATTTTAGCCGCTCTCCCCTTTTATTATCACCTGAAGCACGGTGGGGGAAAAGGGTTGGACATCTCACTTTGTACGACCCTCTCTTCGAATTGGGTTACAAAGAGTTCAATCCCGTGTCGGTCGATACTGGAGAAGCAGCTATAGCTTACGGTGTTACGCGCGAGGAGCAAGATAAGTGGGCTCTTCGTAGCCAAATGCGGTACGCAAAAGCTGAAACTGAAGGCAAGTTTAAAGAGGAATTGATACCCATTGAAGTTCCACAAAAAAAAGGGCAGCCGTCTATCATTTTTGACAAGGATGAAACCCCAAAACCAAATACCACCCTGGAGGGATTAAGTAAATTACCCACGGTTTACGGAAGTCCCACTGTTACCGCGGGGAATGCCCCTGGTCTGGATGCTGGTGCCGCGGGTGTTCTGATAATGACAGGAAAGAAAGCTAAGGAGTATGGTTTAAAACCTCTTGCTAAAATAGTGAGTGTTGCTAGTGTATCGATTGAGTCGAAACTCGTTCCCGTTGTTCCCGCAAGCTCAATTGAAAAAGTATTATCGCTGGCTGGACTTACCCTTGATGATATCGACCTCATTGAGATCAACGAGGCTTTTGCAGCTATGCCACTTGTATCAAGTAAGGTTCTTGCCGATAAGTATTATCAGGGAAACAAGGAAAAATTAGAGCAGCTGAGAGAGAAAATAAATGTAAATGGGGGTGCTATTGCTCTGGGGCATCCTGTCGGAGCCAGTGGGGTCAGAATATTGATGACGCTTATATATGAACTAAAGAGACGTGGAGGAACTTATGGAGCATGTTCGATCTGCGGTGGTTTAGGTCAAGGGACAGGTGCCGTTGTTAAAGTATGTTAACAGCGCGGAGTGTCCTATTATACTGATTTAAGAAAATATACGGCTTAATCAAATAAAATAGAGGAGGTCAGTTTTGTGGCTTTAAAACAGGAGTTAATTGACATTGTGGGGCCTAAGCATGTTCGCGATGATGTAGAAACACTGGAAAAATATTCAAAAGACCATAGTATTGTTCAGGCCAGAAGACCGAGTTATGTTGTATATCCTAAAAATACGAATGAAGTTCAAAGCTTAGTCAAACTAGCCAATAATTACAAAATACCGTTGGTTCCTCGCTCTTCCAGCATAGGATTTTATGGGGCAGGCATACCACTACAAGGCGGAATTGTCGTTGATCTGACTAAGATGAACAAGATTATAGAAGTGGATGCGAAAAATAAAAAAGTCCAAGTTGAACCTGGTGTAACCTGGGAACAAGTACAAACAGAGCTCGGAAAACAGGAGTTAATAGTATCTAGTCCTCTGCTGCCGCATCCGCAGAAATCAGCGCTGACTAGTGCTCTGGAAAGGGAACCAATAGTTATCCCCAAGTCAGAATATGGTGAAACCTTACTCACAGGCGAAGTAGTGTTGCCAAATGGCGAGCTGTTCTGGCTTGGTTCAGCGCTAGGCAAAGGATTAAAAGGCAGAAAATTTCCTGAGGGCATGATCCCGTCGACCAGGGCATTTACAGGAGCTCAAGGGACACTGGGGATTCTGACATGGGCCAACATTAAACTTGAATATAGTCCGAAAATGGATGAACTGTTTTTTATCCCATTTGCTAAGGCTGAAGATCTTATTGAGCCCATATATAAGATACAACATAGAATGTTAGGCAGGGAATGCTTAGTTCTAAATAATCTCAATCTGGCCAACATTTTGTGTGAAGACTGGCCCGATGAATTTCAGTTGTTAAGGAAAAACTTGCCACAATTCACGCTCATTTTGTGTTTATACGGTTTAGACAGACGCCCGGCGGAACGCATCGCATATGAAAGGGAAGCTTTAATGGAGATCGCGTCGGAGCTGCACTTTGAGGTATTGAGCTCGGTCGGCGGCAAACCGGGAATAGGGAAAATAATGCTGAACAAATTGCGCAATCCGTGGGACAAGGAGGAATATTGGAAGTTCCGGTACAAAGGCTCCTGTCTCGACATATTCTTCCACACAACACTGAATAGGGTCCCAGAGTTCAGGAGAGTATTGTTTGAACTTGCAGCATACCATAATTATAGCACGCAGGATATCGGCTTTTATTTACAGCCCCTAGAATATGGGCGTGCCTGCTACTGTCAGTACAACTTATATTATGACCCGAACGATGATATTGGCAAGGAGAAAGTAAAGAACTTTTATCTACAGGCCAGCGAGGAGATCATTAATATGGGAGGTTTCTTCTCTACTCCTTACGGTCCATGGGCAGAAATGGTGTATCGCAGATCGGGCGCTTATAGCTATGTAGCGAGGATTTTTAAAGATGCTGTTGATCCAAATAATATTATGAACCCGGGTAAATTGTGCTTTTAAAGGAGGCAGATTAATATGATACAGATAAAAACTAAATCACTACCCAGTGATGATTATTACAGGAAATATTATTGGGATTTCAGAAAAGATGCCTGGAACTGCAGCAGATGCGCTTGTTGCAAGTGGATAGATACGTGGGAGGTGAAGAGCGCTAGATTTGCCGGCACATGTCCATCCAGCGGAAGATATAAATTCGATGCCTATTCATGCCAAGGTCGATTAGATATAGCCTTGGCGTTAATAGACGGTAAGCTGAGCTACGAAGAGTCTCCTAAACTGCTGGACATTTATTATCAATGTGATACGTGTGGAGCATGTGACGTATCTTGTAAGCGTAGCCAGGACCTTCAGCCACTTAACGTAATGCTCGAAGTAAGAGCGAAACTGGTCAAGGATGGGCAAATTCTACCGGCCCATAAAGCGGTCATAGATGGCCTTAAGAAAGAAAACAATATGCTTCAGAAATCGGCGGCCGATCGTGGAAAATGGGCAAAAGGCATGAATATAAAGAATTTGACTAAAGAAAAGGCTGAGTTCGCATATCATGCCGGCTGTTTACTGAGCTTTGACGAAGGGCTTTGGCCGGTAGCCAGGGCTGGTATTGAGGTTCTAAAAAGCGCGGGCGTGGACATCGGAATTATGGGGGCGTCTGAGATGTGCTGTGGAGGTCGCGCTTATGACATGGGATACAGGGATGAATTTTACAGATTGGCTGATCTTAATGAAAAAGCTCTGAAAAAGGCTGGAGTTAAAGAAGTTATCACCTCTTGCGCCGATGGATATCGAGCTTTCAAAGTACTTTACCCGGAGGCCGGAAAGCAGGTGGAGGTTCAACATATTGTCGAATCTGTTTATTCTCTGATGAAAAGCGGGAAAATTAAGCTTAACAAGGAAGTCCCTCTTACCGTAACTTACCATGACCCCTGTCGCCTCGGGCGGCTGAGTAAGCCTTATGTGCCAGGTGAACCAATAGATGGTGTATATGAGCCCCCAAGGGAAATACTGCGAGCAATTCCCGGCGTCAAACTGGTGGAAATGGAAAGAATTAAGGAGTACGCGTGGTGCTGTGGAGCCGGCGGAGGGGTCAAAGAGGCTTATCCGGACTTCTCCATCTGGACGGCTTCCGAAAGAATAGAGGAGGCTAAAGCTACTGGGGCTGAGGCAATAGTGACGGCTTGCCCTTGGTGCGAAAAGAATTTCAAAGAGGCTGTCGCACAAAAGGGAGACAAGATAAAGGTATATGATGTTATTGAATTGGTAAAGGCAGCATTGTAGAGGGAGGTTTACCGATGACGGAAACTAATATAGCTGAAATGCATGAAACAATCTATAAAGGACTGGTCGATGTACTGGGTGCCGAAAACGTATCTGACGACCCTGCAGTACTGCAGTCCTATTCCAGGGATTACAATTGGAGAACGGTGCTTACAGGCGGCGCAAGGCCGGAATTTATTGTTTTACCAGGGAGTACAGAAGATATACAACAAATTGTCAAGCTGGCCAATAGGTATAAGTTTCCGTACTCCATATTCGGATCAGGGTTTCATATGCCTCTTCCCCGCGGAGGAAAACGATATTGGTGCATGATGTCTCCCCAGCGAATGAATAAAGTCGAGATCGACGAACAGAACATGTATGCAATTGTTGAGCCATACGTTACTTTTGCACAATTGAGTGCTGAAGCCATGAAGAGAGGACTTCATGTAGGTACTCCCATATGTGGGTCCCAGGCATCAGTTCTAGCAAATCACCTATTCATGGGCTATCACTCCACATCTTATAGGACGGGCTATAGTCCTGCCAATATTTT
>Ga0187870_1004567_pt1 | contig 9954 bp, 5 predicted proteins | sample June2016WEW_13_1_3_FD_132974 | JGI IMG/M metagenome (GOLD analysis project Ga0187870, IMG submission 132974) | Peatland microbial communities from SPRUCE experiment site at the Marcell Experimental Forest, Minnesota, USA - June2016WEW_13_150 | ecosystem: Environmental > Terrestrial > Soil >... | reverse complement strand
GCTGCCGCCGCGAGGCCTGTGTATCAGCGTCGAACCAGCGCACGGCGAGGAACAGGAGCACGAGTCCTGCCAGAGGAACGACGAGCAGGGCGGGAACCACGAGGGGGAACAAGCCATTCCGTGTGCGCTGCATGCGTGTGAGTATAGGAGCCGGCATTGCGCGTCGTCAAGCAACGGGATAGAGTAGGGAACGGAGACGCCGCCAGGATGCCCGAGCCGGTTTTTGTCGCGTTGCTGCTCGCCGACCGCGTGATCACGGAAGACAACCAGAAGAAGGCGATCATCGGCACCTTCACGCAGTTCACCGTCCGCCAGGTTCCGGCCGGCCTGCCGCCGTGGTATGTCTACGCGGCGGTGACGAACCTCGCGGGGGAGCATCCCTTCTCCCTGAACCTCGTCGTGGACCGCACCCAGCAGGTCATATTCTCCGCGGGCGGCACGCTGAGAGTGGACGAGCCGCGGCGCGTCGTCGAGCTGGTCATACCGGTTCCGAATGTCGTTTTTCCCGAGACGGGCACCTACATCGTCTCATTCCACGTGGGGGGCGAGCAGATCGGCTCACGGATTCTCGACGTCGTGCAGGGGGATTCGCACACGCCGGCTCCGCCGCAGTAAATCCTACGGGCTCGCTCTCGGCCATCCCTGGCCTCGCTCGCCCTCGTCATCCCTGACTACGGCAGACAACTATCCTTGAACTTGCACCGCCGTACGCAGTGCTGCCGCCGCGACTCCAGGGCCTTCACGTAGTTCAACAATTCCACCGGCCGCCGCGCCACGCCGGTCTCCATGGCGGCCCGGGCCACCGCGGGCGCCTCCCAGAACAGGATCCGCGGATCGAGGGGTTTGGGGATCAGGTAGTCGGGACCGAACGAGATCGAGCCGGCGCCGAACGCCTCCAGCATGCACTCCGGCACTCCCTCGTGCGCGAGCGCGGCCAGTGCGTGTGCGGCGGCGAGCTTCATCTCGTCGTTGATGGTCCGTGCGCGCACGTCGAGTGCCCCCCGGAAAATGAAGGGAAACCCGAGCAGGTTGTTGATCTGGTTGGGATAGTCGCTGCGCCCGGTTCCCACGATGACATCAGGTCTCGTCTCCCGCGCGACTTCGTAGCGGATTTCCGGATCGGGATTGGCGCAGGCGAACACAATGGGCCGCTCCGCCATCGTGCGGAGCATCTCGGGCGTGAGAAGGTCCTTGCCCGAGAGTCCGAGGAAGACGTCGGCGCCGCGCACGGCATCGGCGAGGGAACGTTCATCTGTTGCCGCGGCGAACCGTTCCTTGTGCGGGTTCATGTTCTCTCTCCTGCCCGCGTACACGACCCCCTTCGTGTCCACGAGGCGTACATTCTGCCTCCGGGCGCCCATTGTCACGTAGAACTCGGAGCATGCGAGCGCGGCGGCCCCGGCGCCGCAGACGACCACCTTGATGTCGCCGATTTTCTTGCCCGCGATCTCCAGGGCGTTCAGCAGCGCGGCGCCGGTGATGATCGCCGTGCCGTGCTGGTCGTCGTGGAACACGGGGATATCCAGCTTCTCCTTCAGGCGCGCCTCTACTTCGAAGCATTCCGGGGCCTTGATGTCCTCCAGGTTGATGCCGCCGAAAGTCGGGGCGAGAGCGGCAACGGCAGCCACGATCTGATCGACAGTCCTCGCGTCCAGCTCGATGTCGAACACGTCGATGTCGGCGAACCTCTTGAAGAGGACCGCCTTTCCCTCCATCACGGGCTTCGCGGCCAGCGGGCCGCGGTCACCCAGGCCGAGGATGGCGGTGCCGTTCGTCACCACCGCGACGAGATTCCCCCGTGCGGTGTAGTCGAAGGCGGCCGCCGGGTCCCGCTCGATCTCCTCAACGACCCATGCCACTCCGGGCGTGTATGCCAGAGACAGGTCGCGCTGAGTGTCGACCTTCTTGGTCGGCACGACCTCGATTTTGCCCGGTCGGCCGCTCGAATGGTAATCCAGTACGTCCTGCATGTGAATCCGCGCCATATCTCCCCGCCGTCCTATTTCAGGATCCTGTACACCGTGCCGCCTGTCCGACCGAACACCTCGGGCTGGTACATGAGCTCCGCCCGCGTCGGCGGCGTGGGAAAGACGCCGGGGGTCGTCGTGCGGAACAGGAACGTGACCTCGTGCTTTCCGCGGTCCAGCTGGTCAAAGTAGAATCGCACCTCGTCGTCGTAGATGTGGGTCGTGTAGCCGAACTCTCCATAGTCCCCCGAGTACCCGTTGTCCCCGTTTTCTGAAACGCCCTGGTCCTGGCTCTCCTGGCTGGCGGCGGGCTTGACGACCTGCGAAGTCAGGAGCGAGCCGTCGATGGGCTCGGCGCCCGAGGGGATCGGGGCCCGCAGCGCGAGGTACGTGCGGTCCTGGGAAGAGTAGAACACGACTCTCATGGTGTAGACCTTGCCGAGCGTGAGGTCGGTGCCCGCGACGGTCGCGCCCTTGTCGTCCAGGATCTCGGTGGCGATGCCGATGCCCTCGTCCCGCGGGTCCGCTCCCGCGGCGAGCATCGCGGTGCGCAGCTCGGCCGTGTAGTACAGCGTGCCCTTCCCCGAGATCCCGAAGGTGAGCGGAAGGAGGGTGCCGGAGGGAGCCGACTGCCCGCGCTCCCGGGCAACAACGCTCCCCAGGTCTGTTGCGGGCACCTGCTTGATGAACGGATTGCGGGAAAATCCCCGGAACCTGTTGCGCGCAAGCTCCGAGTTGCCCAGCTTTACGCTGGCCGTGAAGTCGACGTTGGTTTCGTTGCCGCGCGTGACGATCTCCGAGAAGGCCTGGAGGACCCACCCCGCGTTGCTCGTGTTTTCCCAGTAGCCCGTCTTGTTGGAGGCAAGCAGATCGTTGGCGAGCCCGAGCACGAGCTGCGAATCGGGCTGCACCCGGGCATACAGCATCAGCAGGAGCGCCTTCGCCTGCAGCCCTCCGCCGTACCACAGCCAGTCGTTCACCGTCCCCACGAGTGTCACGGTGCGCGTGCCGACGCGGACGAAGTTCTTCAGCCGCGTGAGCACGGCCTGCGCCGACCTGGTGTCTCCCGCTGCGGAGTAGAACAGCCCGAGGAACCCGTACCCGAACACACCGATTTCATCACCCTGCCTGGCCAGTGAATCTGCCCACGCCTTCTCGTTTCTGCCGTACATCGTCAGGACGTACAGCGCATAGGCCTGGAGGTATGTACCTTTGTTTTCCCAGCTCTTCTCCAGCCACGAGAGCATCGCGTCGACGTCGATCTCAGGCGGGATCTTCATGCCTTGGGCCTTCGCCGCGGCCAGCAGGTGCGCGACGCGCAGGGTGACATAGTAGTTCGACCGGCGCGGCGCAGAATCGGCCCAGTAGGAGAAGCCGCCGTCGGAATTGGCGAACTTCTGCAGGGTCGTGAGGTCGGGAACGCCTCCTCCCGCGAGCATGGGGAATAGAACCCGGGCGAAGAGCTTGCTCGTCACCTGCTCGAGGCAGTCATAGGGATAGACGTCGAGGAACCTGACCGCCCCGGCAAGGGCGCTGGCGATGGTGGAGTCCAGCGACAGGTACAGCCCCTCCTCGGGCACGCCGAGGAACGACGAAGGGACGATCAGCGCTTCCTTCGCCTGGTCGCCGGTCTTGCCCACGATGGTGAAAGACTCCGTCAGGTGGGGATCGGCGACTGAGAGGGAGTCCTCGAGCCGTTCCCTGAGGATGTCCGAGTCGACGTTGAACGCGAGCTTCGCGGTCCCCTCTGAGGGGGCGCTGAGGTCGAATGCGACTTCCGCGGTGTCTCCGGCTTTCAGGGTCCCCGTTTTCTTCTGCTCACCGCTTATCTTGACGCCCTGCGCGTTGATGCCCACCGTGACGTCGTGCTGCTTCGCATCGATATTGGTCAGAACGACTCCCGCCGTTGCCGCATCCCCCACGCGCATCCGCCGCGGCAGGGCCGTCCTCACATTGATGGGGTTCTGCACGAGTATCTCACCCTCGGCGATGCCGAAGGTGTCGTCCTTCACGGCGACCGCGGTCGAGCGGAACCTCGTGAGCAGGTCGGGGAGCTTGAACCGCACGGTGACCGTCCCGTCCCGGCCGGTAATCAGCCCCGTGCGGAACACCGCGGTAGGGTTGAAGTTCTTCCGCACCGCGACCCCGGCAGCCGCGGGCGCGGACTCCCCCTTCTCGTCTCCTCCGGGAAGGTCGTTCGCCTTCCACGTCACCGGGTCCATCAGGAGGTCCCTCGAATCGAAGTGGGCCACCTTGTCGGGGAAATTGCCCTGACTATAGAAGAAATCGATGGGGTTGGGGATCCGGTAGTCGATGAGGTCCAGAACTCCCCGGTCCGCGGCGACTAGCGCGATCTCGGCCCCCTGCAGGGGCTGACCGTTCAGCAGCGCCTTCAGCGTGACGGTGGCATCGCTGCCCGGCAGGTAGCTGTCCTTCGCGTTGGAGATCTTCAGAGTGATCGTGCGGGAGGCCGTCTCGACGGGGATCTCGACGAGCCCCGAGTATCCGCGCGGCTTGCCGAAGTCGGGCGCGTCCGGCCCGTCCGCGGGCGGCTTCGTCCTTCCTGTGGAAGCGGCCACGAATACGTACACGATGGGGACGTGCTCGTTGGTGATGCGCACGTCGATGGTCGGGGCGCTTCCCGTCAGGTCGAGGGTCCTCTTTTCCAGCACTCCGTCGCGCTCCACTGAGATAAGGTAGGTGCCTTTCGAGAGCGGGCTCTTGATCAGAAGTCGAGCAGTGTCGCCGGGCGCATAGATTTTCTTGTCCGGCACGATTTCCAGCTGCCTCTCGTCGGAACGCTGCCAGACGATCTCGTCGGAGCCGGTGGAATAGAAGGTGAGCCGGGTGAAGCTCTCCCGTCCCTTCGCGTCCTTTCCGGAAATCTCGATGGCGTAGGATCCCGATTTCTGCGTCGCCAGCTGCACGCTGCCGAAGGGCTGGGCCGGCTTCACGGTGAAGGTTCTTTCTTCCACTTCCTTTTTCTCGTAGCGCGTGTCCACCATGCTGCCCACGGTGAGCTCCCGCACGAGCTTCCAGTCTTCACGAACGAGCCGGCCGCTCACCGCGGAGGAGGGGTACGGTTTTCCGTCCGGGTCCACGGAGACCACCTTCAAGGTGAAGGGCTGACCCTTCGTGACGAAGTACAGCGAGTCCTCGGATTTCGCGTCGGAGGTGAGCTTGGCTCCCAGCATCTGCTCCGAAGAAAGGACAAGCTGCGAGTCCCTCTTCGAGATCGCCTGCCGGTCGATATCCTCCACCGTGGCGACCACCTCGTACGAGTAGACCCGGCCCTTCTCGCCGTCGCTGAGCTTCTGCGACGCGACGATGACCCCTGTTCCGGCAAGGGATCCGGAATCTGAGGCCATGTCTTCCGCCCAGCTCTTCTCGACATCGCCGAAGGTATAGTCCGCCAGCGAATCTCCCGGCGGCTGGTACCAGGTCTCTCGCCTGGTCCAGAACCAGCTCCACTTCCCTTTCGTCACGGAGCCGCCCGCCAGGTAGGAGCCGGAGAAACGGGCATCCAGCGAGTCTCCCATGAATGCCCGCGTTTCCGGCAGACTGAGGTCCACGGAGAAAGCGACCCGGCGGAAATTGGCGACCTGGACATCGGCGGTCCCGGTTCGGGTATCCGACTTGCCCGCGATGCGATGGAAGCTGAGAAGCCAATCGCCCGGCTCGGCGTCCTTCGGGAAGACGATCTGGCCCGAAAAGGTCCCTGAAGCCGAGACGGTGCCTGCTGCCGAGGCCGCCGGCTGACTGTCATCGGAACCGTTGACAAGATCAACACGGAACTTTCCCTGCACCGGCCTGAACTTCCCCAGAACGAGGTCCCGGTCGATGCCAGCGAAGGAGAGGGTTTCCCCAGGCCGGTAGATGCCCCGGTCCGACCACATGTAGGTAAGGGGTTTCGCGTCCTCCGCGGAGTAAGGCTCGTTGGCGTTCCATGTACGGCCCGGCATCTCCGATGGCCGCAGCACCAGCCGGTCCTTCCCCTTTGCAATCTCGATTTCTGCCTTCTCCTCGCTCCCCTTGAACGCGCCCGCGAGCGTCCCCGGGGAAAGCGTGATTGTCGCGAGGCCCTTCTCGTCGGTCTTGCCGGACGCGACTGTCTTGCCGTCCTTGCGGAGACTCACCACCGCGCTCGGAATGGGCGCGCCGGTGGCAAGGGAGCTCGCCATGATGAGAAGTGAGTTGTAACCGACGTTGAGCGACGCGCCGATGTCCGTCACCTGCACGACGAGGTTGTCTTTGACCTCCTCGGGCGTGTCGCTTCCATAGAACAGGCCTTTGAAGTTCCACCCGAGATAAGCGGCGCCCTTGCCGGCGTCGTTGAGGAACGGCAGCAGGTCGAAGATCTCGAAGTGACGCACGTTGCGTGTGATCCTGCTCGTGTCGATCGTCACCGGCGAGCCTCGCGGCGGCGGCCCGAAGGGGCTGGAGATCCGGCTGACCAGGTAGCTCCCGGAATCCACGTTCTGCATCTCCACCGCGACCTTTGGCGGGAATTGCGCCTCCAGGATCTTCTGCCCCGTGTCGCGGAGCTGGACGTATGCGGCTGCAGGCCCCACGTCGAAGTTTTCGGTCTGGTCAGTGCCGAGTTTCTGCCCATATATGTCCGTCATGCCGGAGAGGATGTCCACCGCGAAGGAGGAGTCGAAATCGGCCGGCACGTTGTGCAGGAGCACCCACGACCCCGACACTTCCAGGTTCTTGTCCACCTTGTAGGCGGGATCGTCCAGCTTCAGGTTCGAAGCCGCCGAATCCTCCTTGATCGAGTGGTTGAACTTCAGCTCCGCCGTCACGCCGACTCTTCCCATCGCCACATTCGTTTCTTCAATGGAAAGCGGCATCAGGGTATGGAACCCCTCCGCGATATCCGCGTCGGTCCCGTAGTTCTCCGGCCGGGGCTTTGCCCCCTTGAGCACCCGCACCTCGATGTCAGTGTCCCATGGCAGGTCCTTTGCGGGCGTGAGCACCACCAGGCGATCGCTGTTTTCGTACGGCCCGAGCTGCGCCCGATCGGTGATGACGGGCCGCGCGGCCTTGAAGGTGACCGGCTTCCCGTTCGCCTCCAGGCGGATGGAGGGGAGTATAGTTTTCATGTCGACCGGGAAGTTGAAGGTGACGACAACCTCCCTGCTCGCCTCGGGCACAACGTCGTCTCCCGAAGGGGTGACCGAGACGATCTGCAGGGGCTCGGTGCGGAAGGTGAACCGCGTGTCGCCCGTGAGGGCCTCGCCCTGGAGGGAGTGCAGGGAACCGTTCACGCGGAAGGTGTATTCGGTGGCCGGCGCGAGCGGGCCCTTCGGCTCGAATGCGAGCAGGCGTGACCCGTACCAGCGGTAGATGCCCTCGATGCGGGGCGAGATGCTCAGGATCGTCGAGGACGTGGCTGGCTTGTCGAGGGTCTTCAGCGCGATGACAGGCTTGTTGAAGAGAACCCAGATTCCTCCTTCCAGGTTCTCGTGGGGCACCGTGCCGGAGGGGCCCACTTCCGCGACCGCGAACTCCGCGTCGGGAGAGTTGGAGGTGAGAGCGGCAAGAACGACGGGTACCTTGACACGGGGGGAAGGAGAAGCGGATCCCGCGCTGCGAAGACCCGAGCAGGCGGCCAGGACGACCATGAGACCGGCCGCGGGGTAGGCGAGGAGCGTTCTTTTCATCTGTGCCTCCGTCGAGAGATGAAATAGTAGCGCGTTTTCATGCCCGATTTCAACGAACTCGGCGCACTCTGTTGACAAAGCACGGGTCTTTGGTCATATTTCCCGGGCACACGGTGGGTGTAGTTCAATTGGCAGAGCACCAGACTGTGGATCTGGAAGTTGTGGGTTCGAGACCCATCACCCACCCGAGCGCGGGCGGAGCCCGCGCGAGCCCGACAGGCGACCCGAAGGGGCGCCGAGAGGGCAGGCCGGTGTGGGCATTGAAACGGGGATTCGGGCGTTCGTAGCTCAGTTGGATAGAGCGCCGGGCTTCGAACCCGTAGGTCGCAGGTTCGAGTCCTGCCGGACGCGATTTGAATTTGAAAGAGGGCCGCTAGCTCAGTTGGTAGAGCAGAAGACTCTTAATCTTCGGGTCGCAGGTTCGAGTCCTGCGCGGCTCAAAAGTCCTTAGTCTATAAGGATTTAGAAGACGCCTACTTCCGTCAAGGCTTGGTACAAAAACGGGTACAAGACGTCGTTCTACGGCGTTCCGTTAGTACCACTCGGAAGACTTGGAGTTGCTTACAAACCAATCCGGACGGCGATTCGCCAACTTCGGATCGGCTCGCACTCCTCCCGTTGGGTTGTCCGACCGGGGGAGCTATGCCTCAGCCGTTTTATCTACGTCAGCGCCCAGACCGGGGCAACAAGTGGTATGTTTGCTATCCTCTTCCAACCGGCAAGCAGTCGAACTGGAAATGTACTGGCACAACCAACAGAGCAGAGGCGGAACGCTGGGCAGAGGAACACAATCCCGCAGCGGTCCCCCATATCGACAAGCGGGGCTTTGCCCTCTTCGCCGCCGGGTGGTTTGAACCGGGCCACGAATGGGTCAAACGCCAGGAAGCCCGTGGGCACTCGCTTTCCCCTACCTATCTGGAAAAGTGCAGAGGAGTACTGAAAAAGCACGTCCTTCCTCAATGGCGGCTGCGTACGCTTGAAGACATCACCACGGCTGCGCTTGATGACTGGTTGTTCGCACTCAAAGACAAAGGTTTGTCGTCCTCTACTATCAACACCTGTCTTTCGATCATACGAGTAATGTTCAAGTACGCAACCAGGAAGGGCTATGTCAAAAACTCCCCTGCAGTTGAATGCGAACGGATGGTCGGGGGCGGAAGGACGCGCGGAATATTGACGATCCCAGAGGCGAAAGAGTTGTTCGATGAAAAAAACTTTGACCGACTGTGGCGAGGCAATGTTGTCATGTTTGCAGCAAATCTCTTGGGGGCATCAGCGGGGCTTCGCATCGGCGAAGTTCAAGGGTTGCAAGTCAAACATATCAAACTTGACGATGTAATCCCCCATGTTGAGATTAGACAGTCGTGGAAAGGCAAATACGGACTTGGAACGACCAAAACCAAGGGGTCTGTGCGCGATGTTCCCTTGCCATCACTTACCTGCAAGTATCTCCGCCTAGTGGTTGATGGCAAGTTCCCAGACGATTTGGTTTTCCCTGGCGATGACGAACACAGAACGCACGGCGCCGAACACGAGCAGGCACCGATTGATGCGAAGTGGATAAACAAGGCTTTCCAGGGCGCGCTAAAAGCGGCTGACATCGATGACTTCAATGGGGCGGCGGGCGCCCGCTGGCTAACGTTCCACTCGCACAGGCATTACTATGTCAGCATAATGAGAGGCAAGCTCCCCGAGCACTTGCTCCGGGCGCTTACGGGCCATGCAACGGTTGAAATGAGCAATCTCTATACTCACACCGCGCTCAGCGATGTAGCAGTAGCCGCAGCGATCCAAGATACTATCTTGTCTGCGGACAAGCAGGGCAACGAAAAATCAGACGTACGGATCCAACTCAGCAAGTCGAGGATCCGTTCAATAAAGGTAACCAAAGTTGCATTGGCTCAAGGAGGTCGTGAATGAAAAGACGAGGAAACAAGATGAGGATGCCACAGAAGTTGGCCAAGAAATCGACCAAGAAGACGACAGCAAAGCGACCAGCAAGAAAGGGCGCAAGAGCAGCAAGAAGCAAGCCAAGGGTGAGTCAAGCCCGACGCATCACAGGCACAGTGAACAGGATCGTCAAAGGAAAGCACACAGATGAGAAGCTCAGCGCCGAGCAAGCGTTCAGCGATCCTGAGCAGGCGGCAGCGCAGGTGGAGTGGGCAGAGTCCAACGGAACAAGGGAAATGATCCGCCTGACCCGGTTGGCTTACCGACAGTATCAGGGGAAGCGCTATCGCGCTCCTGCAAGTAGGTAAGCGCTATCGCGCTGCGGCACCAGCCGCGAAGAGATACCGAAGAACCTGACTTCAAAGTCGCTG
>Ga0187870_1004553_pt1 | contig 9968 bp, 8 predicted proteins | sample June2016WEW_13_1_3_FD_132974 | JGI IMG/M metagenome (GOLD analysis project Ga0187870, IMG submission 132974) | Peatland microbial communities from SPRUCE experiment site at the Marcell Experimental Forest, Minnesota, USA - June2016WEW_13_150 | ecosystem: Environmental > Terrestrial > Soil >... | reverse complement strand
GGTACAGGAGAATGTCCTGCGCATGCCGCCCAAGGTCGCCAGCACCACCAGTAATTTCATCATCGGCATGACGGCCCTGGCCGGCACCAGCATCTACCTTTTTTCCGGTCTGCTGAATCTCACTTTAATGGCCCCGGTCGCGGTGGGCGCCACCATCGGCGCGATAATCGGCGGGCGGATTCTCAATAAAATCAGTAATAGCGTCTTAAGGGTATTGTTCCTGGTGGTTGTTTTTCTGATGATAAGTCAAATGTTGTACAAAGGGATCAGCGCTTTATGAATATGACACAGAGGGGCAGCGGCGAGTCTAAACTCGAAACGGCCGTCAGCTGGCTGCTCATCGTGGGGGTGGTTATTAGCATGGTCCTGGAAGTTGCCGGCATCGCCGCGTACTACCATGCTTACGGGGAGCTGCGTGTCTCCACGGACCCGTCTGTATTCATCCATGGCAAGAATTTCTTTACCTTTATTTACGACCAGTTCCGCCACGGGCAGGGCGGCGCGGCGGCCCGGCTGATGACCGCGGGCATTATCGTCTTGATGCTGACCCCGTATGTCCGGGTGATTGTCTCCGCCATCTACTTCGCCCGGGAGAGAAACATCAAGTATGTTGTTATCACCGGGTTTGTGCTCATTGTGCTGACGGCGGCGCTGCTAAGGCATTGATCGCATACAACGGTCGATATCTTATCTAATCCAACAGGCTAAAGATGAAGCTAAAAAGGTTGTTATTATCATAGCTAATCATGGCGGTTAAGGCAACTGGCGAACGGACGCTTGTGCAACCTACTTGACAATGTGCTATAATATAATTAAGTTCAGGTTTAGGTTATTGCACGCTTCATAGAAGCCCCTTAAACGGATTATTCTTAAGTGTTGGATGACCAAAACTCAAACTAATTTATAAGAGAGGAGGTCATCCCATGGCTTTCACAGACAAAACCCTCACGTGTTCCGATTGTGGCGCCACCTTCACCTTTAGCGCGGAAGACCAGGAGTTTTTCCAGCAAAAAGGCTATACCAATGAGCCCAAGCGCTGTCCCGAATGCCGTCAGGCAAGGAAAGACGAACGTTATGGCAGCAGCGGCGGCAGCTTTGGCGTAAAGCGCCAGATGTTCCCCGCCACCTGTGCTCAATGCGGCAAAACCACCGAGGTTCCTTTCCAGCCCCGCGGTGACAAACCAGTTTACTGCTCTGATTGCTACCGGAAAATAAAACCGGCTAGATAAGTAAACAATCCTGTGTCATGTCCGGGTCGGGCAACTGGCCCGGGCATGGCCCGGATAAAAACTGCCCGTCTCATTACCACGATATCTGTAACAAAATTTCGAACTCAAGTTATCCTGCCCTTTAATTACGTTTCTAATTTAAATTATAAAGCTCTTAAGCATTTGATGTTTTCTGGCCGTTAACGGCCAATCCACGCAAGAAATGGCGGATATTGCAAGAAAGGTAAGGGGAGGCGAAAGATGAAAATCTATGTGGGTAATTTGTCCTATGAAGTAACCGAGGACAAGCTGGCGGCGGAATTCGGCGTTTACGGAAAAGTGGACTCGGTGGCAGTTCCTTTTGATAAATACAGCGGGCGGCCCCGCGGCTTTGCTTTCGTGGAAATGGGGGCTAAAGCTGAAGCCGAGGCGGCTATCGCCGGGCTTAACGGCAAGATGCTGGAAGACCGCGCTATCGTGGTCAATGAATCCCGTCCCCGTCCGGATAACCGTGGCGGCGGCGGCGGATCTTATAACAACCGGAGGGGAGGTTCCAGCGGCGGGGGTTTCGGCGGTAATAGGGGCGGCAGGCCCGGCAGCAGACCGGGCGGCGGCAGGGACAGAAGATATTAAGCAGTTCGTACTGATAACGGCTCGGCCGCCGTTGTATCACCCGTAGCAAATTTGTCAGGCAAATACGATTTGTTAAAAGGGGGGTAGTGTGAATATCTATGTAGGGAACCTTTCGCTGGAAACAACCGAGGATGAATTGCGGGGGACATTTACCGCTTTCGGCGCGGTGGCATCGGTAATCATCATGAACGATAAATACATCGGCAGCGGTCAGACCACCGGCTATGGATATGTGGAAATGGTTTCAAAATCGGAAGGCCTGGCGGCGATTGCCGGGTTGGCCGGGAAAATTTTAAGGAACCAGCCCCTGAGCATTGTGGAAGCTCTACCCCTTTCCGATAAGAAGAGTATCAAGCCGCCAATAATCAAGAACTATCACCGCTCCAACCGGAGCCGGCAAAGGAATGCCAAGGTTAGCTGAACTCCTGTAATTTCAGCATTTTATTTTAGTATACCGCTTATCTTATCCCATTTTGCGCTCAGTTTTTGGCTGAGCCTAAAGGCGCGGACACCTCGAGTATCTGCCCGGAAAGCTTACTTGATACGTCCGAGACCAGAAAAGCCACCGCATTGGCAATGTCTTCCGGCGTGGTGGTCTTCCCCGCTTTAGCCAGGTTCTCCACGATGCCGGCCATGTGCGGGTCGCCGCCGCTTACTTTATGGAAGTTGGTGGCCCCGGGGCCGGGCGCGATGATATTGACGTTGATGCCCGATACGCCCACCTCGCCGGCCAGCGTTTTACTGAACATCACCGTGCCGGACTTGGCCGCAACATAGCTGGCGGCGCCGGCCAGCCCGGTCGGCTGGTGTGCGGCATGTGTCGAGAAATTGACGATCTTGCCGTACTTTCGTTCCAGCATGTACGGTAAAACAGCCCGGGTAAAATTCATCGTCCCCCGCAAATTAATATTGATATCGATGTCCCACTGTTCCTCCGTCGATTCCACAAAGGGCCGGAGGCCGCTGGCGCGCCCGGCGCAATTGACCAGTATGTCTATCCGCCCGAACTCCGCCAGTATTTTCTTCACCGCGGCGTCGATTTCCGCTTTTTTCGTGATATCTACCTTGAGCGCCAGGGTTTTGCGCCCCAGCTTTTTAACATCTGCCGCCGTTTGTTTCGCGCCCTCCAGGTCCAGGTCGACGCTGATAACGTCACATCCCTCTTTCGCCAGTGTCAGCGCAATGCCTCGCCCGAAGCCTATCTGGCTGCCGGTGCCGGTCACTATAGCTACTTTATCTTTCAGTTTTAAGTCCATCGGTCGGTCCTTTCGTTCTCCGCTAGGTAGTCAGGTGGATCACTTGTATTATATACTTTAGCGAAAGACGGCGGAAATGGCAATGAAAGTTATCGGGGTCTGCGGCTCGCCGCGCAAAGGCAATACCGAGTGGATGCTGGATACGCTTTTTAAAGAGCTGGAGCGGGGCGGGGCAGAGACGGAGATGCTGCTCCTGCGCAAATTGGATGTGCAGATGAGCCGCGGCTGCCTGGCCTGTGAAAAAAAGGGCAAGGACCGTAAAGGCGATTGTATTATCAAGGACCACATGACCGCGGTCTACCCGAAGCTGCTGGCGGCGGACGCTATCGTGCTGGCGACGCCGGGCTATATGGGGCTACTTTCCGGCCGCCTCAAGAACTTCCTCGACCGCACCTGCGCCGTCTGGCCAGGGATGGAAGGCAAACTTTTAGCCGGCCTGGCGGTGGCCGAGGAAAGCACCGGCCAATCGATGCAGAACCTCAGGTATTATGCTTCGTATATCAAATTCCGCTGGGTGGGCGGCGTGACCGCCTTGGCGAAAAACCCGGGCGACGCCGCTAAGATACCGGGGCTGGAGGGGCGGCTCAGGCGCCTGGCACGGAAGATTTTAACTGCCTGAAGCTACGCCACCAATCGCTTTTTCTTGTGTTCAATGTGTAAAAACTGCTATATTAGCATTAAAAAAGAGAGAGTGAAAATATGACGAAACAATCGGGTAAACAGTTGCGCAAAGAACGCGAAACCAGGATTATGAACGCCATTCAGCTCAAGCCGACGGACCGGGTGCCGATTATCAGCGCCATCGGCTATTTCCCCGCCAAGTACACCGGCATTTTATGTTCCGCCGCATATTATGATTACGATGCCTGGTACGACGCCTACCAAAAGACTTTGCAGGACTTCCAGCCGGATATGGTTTACCCCCAGCCGTTCACGCCGGGGAAAGCCCTGGAAATCCTGGCCCCGAAGCAGATGCGGTGGCCCGGCCACGGCGTCGACCCGCACCAGGGGCACCAGTCGATAGAAATCGATAATATGAAAGCCGACGAATACGATAGCTACATGAAAGACACCTCGGACTACATGTTCCGAACGTTTATGTCCCGCACCAGCGATAATCTGGCGGGGATGGCCAAAATACCTAAGCTGGCCGATTTCGGCGGCGGGTCCATGGGGGCGCAAATGCTGGCCAACGTCTTCACCGAGCCGGAAGTGGATAAAGCCATCCGAACCCTCCAGAAGGCCGGGCGGGAGTTCCGGAAGTGGCGCCCCAGGATAGCGAAATTCAACAAGATGTTGCTGGACATGGGCTTTCCGCAGTATTTCCAGGGCGCGGCGATGCCGCCTTTCGACGTTATTTCCCATTCGTTGCGGGGCATGAGCGGCACCATGATGGATATGTTCCGCCAGCCGGATAAGGTCCAGGAGATGTGCGAATTCATCTGTAAGAAAACGCTGGAAAGGGCATTGCCGGAGCCTAACGAGAACGGCTATATCCGTATGTTCATGACCAATACCCGCGGCTCCGACGAGTTCATGTCTATGAAGCAGTTCCAGCAGTTCTACTGGCCGACCTTTAAAAAGCTGGTCAACGGGCTGATTAAAAAGGGAGCCACGCCCTGCATCTTCTTCGAGGGGAATTTCACCTCGCGGCTGGAATACCTGCTGGAGTTCCCCAAAGGTAAAATGCTGGCGCGCTTTGATACCACGGATATCTTCAGGGCCAAGGAAATTCTAAAAGACCACGTCTGCATCGAGGGGAACGTGCCGTCTTCGCTATTGCAGGTGGGCACGGTACAGGACGTTAAGGACTACTGTAAAAAGCTGATTGACTACTGCGGCAAGGGCGGCGGCTACATTCTTTCTCCCCGCTCCTCCACTGACGAGGTCAAGCCGGAAAACCTCAAGGCGATGATAGAGTTTACTAAAGAATACGGGAAGTACTAACGTAAAATCAAAACTCAAACCTCAAAAATCAAATCTGACCTCTCCTCCTAACCCCCTCTCCGTCGACGGAGAGGGGGAACGAAATGGGGGGTGAGGTGCAAAGCCTTCCTCTCCCTTGATGGGAGAGGGCAGGGTGAGGGTGAAATTCATAGCCTTTCCCAAACAGCCACTGTCTTTTCCACTATTGTCCAGCTTGCTTCAATACCCGCAAAGCTCTTAAGGTGACCCACTTGCTGGGTTGCCCTTTCTTTTCTTGTATCTCCACCAACTCCTTGCCGGTTATATAAAGTCTCAGGGAGTTCTGGTACCAATAAAAGACCTTCTTTTCTTGTGTGTCCGCCAACTCCTTATAAGTACGTTCAAGCAGCCAGCGTCCCTGTTGGTTTTGCTTACTAATGACCAGATCTAATGCGTTGGCTAACTCGGGATTTTTGGCTTGCCCCAGCGCTGCCAGGACCTCTAGGTTCTGAAGTACATCGGCTCCGTGGAGGGGGTAATCGAACTTGAACCAGTTGGAGCTAGGCTTATTCCCCATGCCAAAGGGGTAATCGGCGACTGCCGGGTCGTGGCTCAGGAGAAAGTCCACACCCCGTTTGATAGCTTCGTGCATATTCCTGGTTCTCCACTTAGGCGGTATTTTGCTCAAGGCAATCATCGCCTTGATTGCTCCCCAGGCGCATGGCAGATTAGCATTGCGGTGAGAACAGGCGAATGGAGGAGCTTTCCCGGGCTTATCCTGATGTCTGTTTGTGTCGCGGTTCGAGGCGTCAGTCGTTCCTTCTCCGTTAATAGCATCCGCCAACCATTCGATTGCTGTCTGCAAGCGTTGGTCGTTAAGCCAGCCGAAGTCTATCAAAGCCGCCCCCATTATACTCGCTATGCAATAGTTGTAACCTGAAGGTGTGCTTTTCAATGACAGACTACCCAGAGGGGCACCATTGCTGGCGATGTATCGGGAGAGCAGAATCTCGCAGCCGGCATGAATGCGCGGGTCAGCTCCGTCCGCCCCGAGTTGCGCCATGAAAACGATAGCCGGCATCGTCCCGGTGTACCTGGGTCGTTTTCCCCAATATCCCTCCGGATGCTGCGCCGCCAAGATCACTGGCACAGGTCCGCTTGTCATGATAGCCGCTCTCGCAGCTTTAACTTCTTTATCGTTCTCGTCCCGGCCGAGGATATCACGCAAAGTATAATAGCGGATGGCTGGCTGGGTCTTATCTTTCTCCAGCAGCCAGTCAGTTGGGTCTGCTTTCAATTGCTTTTTCCAGTCCGGCTGTTTCATTTATTCTCCCTGGCAAATATCCGAATGCCGTTATATTAGCATAATGAATTAAAGTATTTCCATATTTTTTATTTGTGTCTTTGATTTTTGATGTTTGTGCCGATTCCTTAACGTCATGCGGCATCCCGATTGCTATCGGGAAGATTTGATTTGGTTATTGCATCTTGTTTCTTGGTTTTTCTCCTTTGTGTTAACATATAATCGATGCGTATTTTCTTAAGAATTGCCGCGCTATTCTGGGAACAGCGGCGCCGCGCCGTGGTAACCTATTTGTGCCTCTTCGCCGGGGCGGCGCTGTCCATGTTCATCCCCAACCTGACCGGCCGCGCCATCGACCTGGCTTTAGGTTCCGGCCAGACCACCCTGTTGATATTTACGGCTTCCGGCATCGCGGTGGCGGGCATCCTGCGCGGCTTTTTAAACTACCAGCAGTCTTACCTGGCGGAGGCGCTTTCCCAGCACGTGGCTTACGACCTCCGTAACATGATGTACAACCGCCTCCAGAAACTGTCTTATGCCTTCCACGACCGTTCCCAGACCGGCCAGCTGATGAGCCGCGCCACCTCGGACGTGGAGGGGGTGCGCATGTTCGTCGGCTTCGCTTTGCTGCGGGGCGTCTATTTCCTGGTGCTGGGGGTGGCAGTGGCCGTGGTGCTGCTGGTGCTTAACTGGAAGCTGGCGCTGATCAGCATGTGCACCATTCCCTTCATTTCCTACCGCGCCTTGAATATCGGGGACCGGCTGCGTGTTATCTCGATGAAAATCCAGCAGGGGCTGGGGGTGATGGGGACATTCATCCAGGAAAGCATCGTGGGCGCCAAGGTGGTGCGCGCTTTCGCCCGCGAGGATTACGAGACGGAAAAATTCATCCGCCAGGCCAAAGAAAACTATAACAATGAGATTACCATCAGCAAGCTGCTGGCCGTCAACAGCCCGATCATGGCCTTCGCGCTTTTGCTGGCGATGGCCGGTATCCTGTGGTACGGCGGCCGGCTGGTCATCAGCGGGGCGATGAGCCAGGGCGAAATGGCGGAGTTCCTGCTTTACGTGGTTATGCTCAACATGCCGGTGAGGATGCTGGGCTGGCTGACACAGCTTTACTCGCGGGCGATGTCCTCCGGCCAGCGTGTCTTCGAAGTGCTGGACGAAGAGACCGCCGTCGCGGAAAAGCTCGGCGCCGTCGAGCTTACGGATGTGAAAGGTTCCGTCGGCTTTGAAAACGTGTCCTTCGGCTATAACAAGCAGCAGCCGGCCCTGCAAGATATCAGCTTCGACGTTCGGCCGGGCCAGGTGGTCGCCCTCGTCGGCGCCAGCGGCAGCGGCAAGTCTACGGTCGCCAATCTTATTCCCCGCTTTTACGATGTCACCTCCGGCCGCATCACCATCGAGGGCAAGGACATTCGCGATGTAACTTTAGAATCGCTGCGGCGGAACGTGGGCATCGTGCACCAGGATACATTTCTATTTTCCGCCACCATCCGCGAAAATATCAGCTACGGCAAGCCGGGCGCCACGCTGGAAGAGATTAGGCGGGCGGCCAAAATCGCCCACCTGCACGAGTTCGTCATGGGCCTGCCGGACGGCTACGAGACCTGGGTGGGGGAGCGGGGCATCACGCTTTCCGGCGGGCAGAAACAGCGGCTGGCCATCGCCCGCACGCTTTTATTAGACCCCCGCATCATCATCATGGACGACGCCACCTCCAGCGTGGACATGGAGACGGAGCATTTGATACGCCAGGCATTGCAGTCGCTGTTGACCGGGCGCACCACCTTTATCATCGCCCAGCGCCTGCGCTCCGTCCAGATGGCGGACATGATTCTGGTGCTGGACGGCGGCCGCATCGTGGAACGGGGCACGCATAGCGAGCTCATCGCGCTCAACGGGTATTACAGTCGGCTCTACAATTTGCAGTTCCAGTTCCAGGAGGGGTGGCAGTCCGGCGGCGAAGAGCCGGAGGCGGCCGCGGAAGCTTTAGAGACGGAACCGGAGCTGGTCACGGAAAACCCCATCGTGCCGGCGGGGACGCGCCGCGCCCGCAGCAGCCTTTCCGATTCCGACGATATCGTTTTCGGCAAGCCGTACGATTCGCGGGTAGTAGCGCGCATGGCGAAATACTTTACCCCCCACAAGACCGCCGTCATTTTGACCGTTTTGGCCACGCTTTTCTATACCGCGACCATCGTGGCCAGCCCTTACCTGGTGGGACTGGCGATTAACAAGTACATTGTGGCGGGGGATAAAGCCGGGCTGAACTTCGCGATAATACTTTTCATGGGCAACGCCGCGCTCAACCTGGTGGCTTACTGGGGCCAGATACGGGCGGAGGCGGTCATCGGGCAGGGGATATTATTGCGGCTGCGCCGGCAGGTCTTCGGCCATTTGCAGCGCCTCTCGATCAATTTCTTCGACCATAATGAGGCGGGGAGGATCATGTCCCGCGCCCAGGACGACGTGGGCGAGCTGGGGGACTTTTTGGACTCCGGCGCTTTCTGGGTGGTAGGGGAAATCATCAGCCTCATCGCCATCGTCGTAGTCATGCTGACGATGAATCTGGTGCTCGCCCTCATCAGCCTGGCGGTGGTGCCCTTCGTCTTCTGGTTCATCGTCGTCTGGCAGAAACGGGCGCGGCAATCTTTCATCTTTGCCCGGCAAAAACTTTCCGCGGTGAACGCCTCGTTGCAGGAAAATATCACGGGTATCCGCATTATACAAAGCCTTTCCCGCGAGAAAATCAACTCCGAGCACTTCGATAAGGTGAACGAGGAAAACCTGGAAGCGAACGTGCGGGCGGCGCGCGATTCCGCGGTGAACATGCCGGTGATGGAAACGCTGGTATCCATCGCCACGGCGCTGACCATCATCTTCGGCGGACTGGACGTGCTGCACGGCGTTTTGCTGGTGGGCACGCTGGTGGCCTTCACCCTTTACATTCAGCAGTTCTTCGACCCCATCCGGGCGCTGACGATGGAATATACTCAATTGCAGCGGGCGATGGCTTCCGCGGCACGCATCTTCGAGCTGGCAGACGTGAAGATGGAGGTCATGGACAAAGAAAAGGCGCTTAAGCCGCCCCGCCTGGAGGGCGCGATAAGCTTTGAGGATGTTTCCTTCCGCTACGAGACGGGGCCGGAAGTGCTGTTTCACATCAATTTCAAGGTCAATCCAGGGGAAACGGCAGCGCTGGTGGGGCCGACCGGCGCGGGCAAGAGCACCATGATAAGCCTGCTGGCGCGCTTTTATGATGTCACCGCGGGCCGCATAATGGTTGACGGCCACGACGTGCGGGATTTCGACCAGGCGGCGTATCGCAGCCGTCTGGGGCTGGTCCTGCAGGACCCTTTCCTCTTTTCCGGGACGATAGCTGATAATATCCGCTACGGTAATATCAATGCTAAAGAAGAGCAGGTCATCCAGGCGGCTAAAACCGTGGGCGCGCACGACTTTATTATGAAACTGGAAAAGGGCTACGCTACTTGGCTCCAGGAGCGGGGCCAGAACTTGAGCATGGGGCAGCGCCAGCTTATCAGCTTCGCGCGGGCGCTCATCGCCGACCCGTCCATCCTGCTGCTGGACGAAGCCACTGCCAACATGGACTCCTATAGCGAACAGGTGCTACAGGAAGCCTTGAAACAGCTCTTG
>Ga0187870_1004552_pt1 | contig 9970 bp, 6 predicted proteins | sample June2016WEW_13_1_3_FD_132974 | JGI IMG/M metagenome (GOLD analysis project Ga0187870, IMG submission 132974) | Peatland microbial communities from SPRUCE experiment site at the Marcell Experimental Forest, Minnesota, USA - June2016WEW_13_150 | ecosystem: Environmental > Terrestrial > Soil >... | reverse complement strand
TGGGGCCGAAGCTCGTCGACTACCTCTGCGAACGGGCGCGGCGGCGAGGCCTGTCCTCGGTCTTTGTTCTCACGACCCAGACTGCCGACTGGTTCCAGAAGCTGGGGTTCATCGAGGCCGACCCGGCTGCTCTCCCCGAGAAGAAGCGGCTGAGCTACAACCTCCAGCGGAAATCCCGCATCTTCGTGAAGAGCCTGAGCTAGCCAGCTCAGCGAACTCCTCGCTCGGCGAAGAAATCCTTGTACTGCAGATCCTCCAGCAGTGTGTGCTCGATCAGCCAGTCCTTCAGGTAGTCGACGGCCGTCTCGGGCCGAGGACGTGCACGGCGTTCCGGGGCGTTCACCAGCCTTTCCAGCTGGTCCAGCAGCGCGTGGTGCGCCCTCTGCTGCATCTCGAAGCGCGGGTAGGCGTGCGCCTTCATCAGCGCTTCCTCGTCCGCGAAATGCGAGCGGGAAAACTCCTGGACATCGCGCTTTTCCTGGTCGTGCCCCGCGAAAATCCCGGTGTGCCCGATGGCCTGGGAAAGCGCGTTCACGAGCGAGAAGAGGGTGCGGTGCTGATCGTCGAGCAGCGACACGTTCACGCGGAAGGACTCCGACCACTCGAAACGGAAGCCCGCACGGAAGCTGCGCAGCCTCCTCTCAAAGGCTTCCAGCAGCTCCCATTGCACGATCGGGATGTCCGCCAGGATCTCCGAGGGCACGACGAGGTACGCGCAGTCGGTCACCGCCTCTGCGACGCTGAGGCTGGGCGCGGCGCTGACGATCCGTTCCTCCCCCCAGAAGCCCCCGGGCCCGAGAGCCTCGATGAGCTGCGAGCCTACCGCGATGTCAAGCTCGCCCGTGGCCAGCACCATGAGGGTCGGCCCGGGCTCCGCGGGAGCGACGGAACCTCGGAGAAGGCGCCGTTCCTCCATGGCCGCGGCGATCCTGTTCAGCACGCTCGTGGTCGCGATGCCCGAGAAGGCAGGACAGATCGAGAGCACGTCGTGGAATTTCGTGGGTTCACGGCGGGCCTCCGCGCCGCCGTTTCGAGAAAGGAATTCCCGATACGTGCGCGCGGGGATGGACACGACCGTCACGGCGCTTCTTGCGCGGCAGGGAGGGGAGACGGCCGGCGTGCCCTGTCCTGAATGCTCTCCGGCAAGCGCGCCGACGCCCAGCCGGTGCGTTTTGCCGGCAGCCGGATCGATCTCCTCGGCCACGCCGGCGACGATCAAGCGCACGTCGTGATCGGGCGTCCCTGGGGAATACACGGAGTCCCCTGCGGCGATCTCCACGGTCGGGCAGCGAGCCAGAGCGTCGATCTCGGCCCGGGGACACCGGGGGAACATGGAGACAAGGCAGGAGAGGGCGGTGCGCTCGAAATACTCCTGCGCTCCCCCCGAGATGAGCACGTCTGATTCTCCGAAGGCCACGGTCGTGACGCGTACCGAGTGATCGCCCGGTGACTCGGGCACTCCGTGGCTGAGAAGGATCCTGCCGGACCGGTCGGCGAGAAAATCCGCCGCGTTGCCGTGGATAAGGCCTCCGCCCACGTCGATCTTTTTCAAGTCCACCGGGCTGGTCAGCTCATGCAGGATGCCGATGCGGCTGGCTTCCGAGAGAGCGGCCGGACGCGCATCGGAGGCGGCGAGCTTCGAGAGGACGTCGAACGAGGCGATGTCGGCAAGGTGGGCGTAGGTGCGGCTGTCGGTGCCCGTGCCCGCGCGGAAGAAGAACACCGTCGTGTCGACCGGGTGAGGCGAGTACACCGGCCTTACTTCCAGCGGGCCGATCCGGTTCCATGCGCCGGGAACGAGGTCGTGGACCTCGAAGAACCGGGAGAAGCGCTCTTCATCGATCCGCATCAGCGCGGCGAGCTTCTTCTGCACGCTGGCGCGCACGTAGGGCACCGCGTAGTACTTCAACCTCCGGTCGGTCCGCACCAGAGACGTGAGACCCGCAAAATGGTCGTCGTGTGAATGCGTGTGGAAAATGCCCTCGACCTCAGCCGGACCGATGCCAAGGGCATCGAGGGACCGCGTGATATGCGGGCCGGCGTCCACCAGATAGAACTGCCCGCCGCCGCACACAATGCTTCCCATGCAGGGCCGGGTCATGTCCCACCCGTCCCCTTCTCCAACATGGATGACCGAAAAAGCCTCCCGGTGCGCACTGCGGAGGGGGAGCGTGTATGCCGGCTCGAACTCTTCCCCCGGACCGAGGGTGAGATTGACTTCCACCGACCTGCCCGAGGCGATGAACTCGTAGCGATTGAACCCCTTGCGGTGCACGACGCAGTCCGGAGCAATATCCACGGCATCTGCATCGACGGGAAGAATCTCCAGAAGATCTGACGTCGCTCGGATGGTGCCGAAGCTGAACCACTTCTTGATTTCCATCATTTCGCGCGCATCGGCAGGCGGCACGCCGCATGCCTCGAGTTCCGAGATCGAGACGAGCCCGTAATTGCCACGGTACACGTACTCGCCCTGGGAGCGGACCTGGTCGCCGAGCCCGATGAGAAGCGGCCTGCGTCCGGTATTGTTCGGGTGGCCGGGGATGAGCAGTCCCTGCCGGTAGAACATCTGCAGGAGGGGGAACTCCGCGAGATTGGCGAAGCTTCCCTTCTGGATAGGTGTGTCCGAGAGCAGGATGGCATTCGGGCCCGTTTCGTACCTGACACTCGCCTTCTCGGCCTGGGCGATCAATCCGCGCTTGATGAGGTGCTTGACGGCGTCCGCGGGGCATCCGCAGAGAATCCGCAGGTCCGCTTCGGGGATCTCCACCCAGAACACCCCGTTGGCGACCCTTATTTTCTTCATCCCGCGCTTTCACCCTTCATAATTGGGATTATACGACAGGAACGGGATTCTAGAAACCAAAAAGCGACCGCGCGTTTTCCCCGAGCAGCGCCCGTGGCAGGAACTCCAGTGGGTACGTCGTCGCCTTGACACCACACTGGTGTTCAACTACCCTATACAGTGCAACGAATACGGAGACGGGGGACACATGTCCAATGAAATCGACCTCGCCCAGATAAAAAGAGCCGCCCACAACGCGGTCCCTCTGACCTTCAAGACATACACGCTTCCCCACGAGACGGAAATCTACCTCGACATGGTGCTGGAGAGCTTCCTGACCGAGCTCGGGCAGGAAAAGCTGAAGGAGCCCCTCTCGTACTGCCTGCGCGAGCTCGCGGTGAACGCGAAGAAGGCGAACACCAAGCGCGTCTATTTCCTCGAGAAGGGTCTCGATCTCAACAACGACAAGGAATACGAGATCGGGATGAAGAGCTTCAAACAGGATACCTTCGACAACATCCAGTACTATTTACAAAAGCAGAAAGAGCTGGGGATGTACATCAAGGTCATTTTCCAGACCAAGGGCCCGGCGCTCAGCATCATGGTGCGCAACAACGTCGAGATCTCGCGCAAGGAGCAGATGAGGGTCTTCGACCGCCTCGCGCGGTCCCGCGCTTTCAGCTCCCTGGAGGAGGCGTTCGCAACGGTGCTGGACAGCAGCGAGGGGGCGGGGCTGGGAATCGTGATCCTCGTGCTGATGATGAAGAAGATAGGCCTCAGCGAGGATTGTTTTGGCATCGACAGCGAGGAGGGGGAGACGGTGGCCACCCTCACCATCCCCTTCTCCGAGATCCACCTGGAACAGCTGGACACCCTCACGCAGAGCATCGTCAAGGAGATCGACACGCTCCCGCAGTTCCCCGACAACATCGTGAACCTCCAGAGGCTCATCGCCGACCCCAACTCGGAAATCACCGATATCGCCCGGGAAATCAGCGTCGACCCCTCGATGACCGCCGACCTCCTGAAGCTGGTGAACTCCGCGCAGTTCATGCTGCCCAAGCGCGTGGACAACATCGTGGAGGCGGTGAAGCTCGTCGGCACCAAGGGGGTGCGCAACCTCCTCTATTCCTACGGCACTCAGAAGGTGATGGGGGAGAAGTACAGCGAGATGCGCTCTCTCTGGCAGCACTCCTACCGATGCGCGTTCTACGCCTACTACATCGCCAAGAGTTTCAAGAAGAAGAAGGAGCTGCTGGACGACGTGTACGTCGGCGGCATCCTTCACGACCTGGGCCAGATCGTCATCGCCTCTCTGCACCCCGATCTTCTGGACAGGATCACGAAGATCTGCAAGGACAAGGGCATCCCGTCGCGGATGCTGGAGAACTTCACCGTCGGCCTGAACCATGCGGAGGTCGGGGCCCTTATCGCCAAGAAATGGAATTTCCCCGACCAGCTCGTCACGGCAATCCGCTTCCACCACGAGCCCCTCCAGGCGCCTGCCGGCTCGCGCGACATCGTGTACTGCGTGTACCTCGCCAACACGATCTGCGACATCGAGCGCGAACGCGTCGGGTTCGAGCAGGTCCACACCCCGGTCCTCAGGGACTTCGGGATCGATACCGAGGGGCAGCTGAACAAGATCCAGGAGAAGCTGTCGAAGCTCTTCGACGACCAGCGGCAGAAATTCCAGTAGGGCATCGTGGAGCTTGACGGTCAGCATCATATATAGTAATATTTATATATAATTCCTCGATCGGAGCAATGCATGGCAGTGACAATCTACACGACCCCCAGCTGCGGATACTGCAAGGTGGCAAAAGAGTTCTTCCGCACTCAGCACGTTTCCTTCACCGAGTACAACGTCGCCTCGGACCAGAGAAAGGCCGAGGAGATGGTCCGCAAATCCGGGCAGATGGGTGTTCCCGTGATAGACGTGAACGGAAAAATCATCGTCGGCTTCAACAAGCTCGAAATCGAAAGGGCGCTGAAGCGATAGCCGCTGACGCCGCGCGCTCTCCGCAGCCCGTTCACAGATCAATCGCTGAAATGATGTTGCGCTGCAGGAGACCTTTTATGAAGGCATCGACGAGCGCGGCGTCGAACTGCGTGCCGCGATTGCGCCGAAGCTCATTCACCGCCTTGCTCGCCGGAAGAGCCTTTCGATACGGGCGGTTGCTGGTCATCGCGTGGTAGGCATCTGCGATCGCGATGATCCGGGCGAACAGGGGAATTTCTTCTCCCTTCAATCCTTTGGGATAGCCCGAGCCGTTCAAGTGTTCCTGGTGCGCAAGAATGATGGCGCTGATCTCCCGATAGGATTCGAAGTGCGCCAGCAGGCTCGCTCCGAGCTCGGGGTGCGTTTTCATGATCTTCCACTCTTCCTCGCTCAGCGGCGATTCTTTGAGGAGGATCCGATCCGGAATGCCCAGCTTGCCGATGTCGTGCAGCAGGAGCGAGTCCTTCAGCTTGCGGTCGATGGGGATGCCGATGCCCTCCGCGATAATCGTGCCCAGGTGCAGGACGTCTCGCGAATGCCCCGCGGTTTTGAAGTCCCGGATCTCCAGCGACTGTGAAAAACTCATGCTGAGCTCTTCCATTTTTGCGCCCAGCTCGGCCTCCCGCGCCAGCGCCTGCTGGAGGTTTCGCGTCACGAGGAGGTTTTTGATACGGGCGTCCAGCTCCCGAATATTGACGGGCTTGGGCAGATAGTCGTCCGCACCCTTTTGCAGCCCTTCCAGCTTCGATTCGAGCTCGGGCTTCGCCGTGATCAGTATCACCGGGATTTGGCGGGTCTTGTCGGTGGACTTGATGCGGCCCACAAGCTCGTATCCATCCATGCGCGGCATCATGACATCTGAGACCACGAGGTCGGGAAGTTCCGTCTGGACGTGCTCCCAGCCGTCCAGTCCGTCGATCGCTGTTCCCACCTCATGCCCGAAACGGGAGAGCATCTTGCTTATATAGGCCCTCAGGTCGACATTGTCTTCCACGAGCAGGATACGATCAGTCGGGCCGTTTGCGGCGTCCGCAGCGACATGGCTTTCCGCCGCCCCGCGGCTGATCTGGTCTCTCTCGATCAGCGCAAGGTCATCGGCGGTAATCCGCGCCAGATCCAATGTCCGCCTCGATTTTATCCTCCTGTCATCCCCATCGAATTCTTCGGCGAGCTGTCGGCGCTGCGGATCCTTCCGTCTGTCAATGAAAGCATCCGGAGCAAGCTGGTCCAGGTTTCCGGGCAGCTCGACTCGGAACGTCGTGCCCCTTCTCTCCTCGCTTTGGACGTCTATGCTGCCCTGCATCAGCTCCACCGACTCTTTGACTATGGTAAGCCCCAGCCCCGTGCCTTCATATCTTCGAGTGCTCGAAGAATCGACCTGCTGGAACCTGTTGAAGATGTTCGCCAGATGTTGCGAGGGAATGCCGATGCCGGTATCTCTCACTTCGATCCATCGATTCCCGGCAGAGGCGCCGGCCCGGACCGTGATGGACCCGCTCTCCGTGAACTTAATGGCGTTTCGAATGAGATTAGTAAGAATCCGTTCCAGCTTCTCCGCATCGAGATACGCGGGCCGCAGCTCGCCTTCGGTCACATAGCGGAGCTTCAGGCCCTTGCGCTCCGTGACGTCCTGAAATGTCGTCACGATGTCCCGTGCCAGCTCGTCGATATCGAGGTGCCTGAGACGGAGCTGCATCTTGCGGGCTTCGAACTTCGAGAAATCCAGCATCTGGTTGATCATGTCGAGAAGCTTCAGGGCGTTGCGGTAGACCTGGCCAATGAGCCGCTGATGCTCGGGATCCAGAGGCCCGAGGTCTCCCTGGTACAGGCTCTGGATCGGAGACAGAATGGAGGTAAGGGGAGTGCGGACCTCATGGCTCACGTTGGCGAAGAACTGGGATTTCAGGGCGTCGAGCTTCTTCAGCTCCTCATTCGCTCGAGCGAGATTGAATCGCGTGCTGAACTCGCGAAATCGCATCTGAGTGGCAAGATGCGAGCTGAAAACCACAAAAACGATCGTCATGACGAGGAAGAAGTTGTTGTTCAGGAATATGTCGAGGTGCTCGATCCTCTGTAAGGCGAGGATAGGTATGATGTATGCAAGATAGATGATGGAACAGACTATTGCCGTCCTCTTCGCGTTCATCGGGAGCATAAATATTAGTGACAGCAGCACCATATTGACGCCCGCATAGTAGGTGCTGGTATATCCGCCCGACAAATGCACCATCAGGACAATGGACAGACCGCCTATGAGATACTCAAATATCGCCAATAGAAAAGGTTGACCCTTGCCGAATCTGGTTTTCGTCATCGACAGGACGAGCATGCTTAACGCCACGAAACAGAGCCGAATGATTACGAATGTAGCAAAAAGGCGCGGAAATGCGAAATAGTCGAGGATACCGAAAACCAGAAACAAGATGCTGCCAACACGAGCGCCAATACTAGTGTCACGGACAGCTTTTTCCTTTGCTTCACTTTCGAATTGCAAACGAAGAAGCTGCGGGCTGCTGGGATCGGCGGGCTTTAGACGATCACTCATATAGTGTTCAGCAGATTCTCGCATACCTTGTGGAAATAGTCAGCTCTCCATTCGTTGCTCTCAGCGTTTACTCCTCGATAGGCTCGTAACAGGCTTCGTTCAAGCTCTTTTTGTGTAAGGTGGGGAAGGCGGATGACCGCCTTCTGAGCAGTACACACTTGCCAGTCGCCATGGAGAATCCGGTTTTCCCGTTCGAGCCGCGTTTTCGTCAACGATGGGCACCTCGGTCCCAGGGGCGTCGGGGCCGCAGGGGTGGGAAGTACTGCGCCGATCCCATTTCAAGAAATGCTGGATCGTTTGCATCTCGCGGGAGGCTTTCAAGAAGTCCGCAAACCCGGGCGACTGGCTGAGAAGACCGCCTTCTAGCGCGATCAGCAATACTCGCAGCCCTGAATCACGCAACTTTACTCGTTGAAAACGCGACGAGCAAGTCGAGAAAGTCCCCGACCGTTTGTAGGTCGGCGAATAAAGTTTCGTCGATCTTCAAATTTAGATGTTTCTCGCAGGTGGCGATGATCTCCATGGCCATCAGGCTGTCGATTCCCAACTCTTCGCGAATAAGTACACGATCATCAAGCTCCTCCACATCGATACGAGAGATCCTTGATACGATCCGTTTGATGTCGTTCTTCAGGAGCTCCATGTTCCAGTTTTCTTGCAGATTACCCATTTCGGCATTTCCTCCTCTGGCCGGTGCCCCTCATGAAAGCACCCTGAATCGCTTGGGAATTTTGTACTCTGCCAGGATCTCCGGCAGAGAGGACTTCAGCCATTTCGTCTTTTCGTCGAAGTCTATATGCCGGCTCAACGCCAGATGTGCGAACAGGGAGTTGTTCTCCCACTCCACCTGCACGTCTGCAACGTCCCTGTCCAACAGAATGGCGCGGGAGATCTCTTCGATGTCCACGAGATTGCCGTTTATCTTGCGAGTATTTTTCAACTCTTTCACGAATACGAGATGGCCTTGATCGATGCGGCCCATGTCCCCGGTTTTGAACCAGGCGTCACGATGCGCTTCGCCTGACTCGCGCGGCCTTCGGTAGTAAGAACCCGTCATGTGCGGGGTCTTGATCAGTATCTCTCCAGCCCCGTCGGCAGCTGATGCGTCGATGCGGCACGCCACCTGGTCGCAGAGCGGTCCGACGGTGCCCGGGCGAGCTTCGTCGCGAGTATTGCCGCTGACGGGAGTGCATTCCGTCAGGCCGTAACCGTGGCACAGGTCGATTGAAAATGCTCTCTTGATATTCGTATAGTCGTCAGGGGTCAGGACACTGCCTCCCGATATAAGAACCTCGAGTGAGGAAAGGTCGACCGCGGGATCGCGCAGCCGATAGAGCAGCTGGTAGATCTCCGGGATGGAAGTGACGTACTCGATCCGGAAATCACGAATGTACTGAAAGAGGAGCCGCGGGTGCATTGTATCGACGATGACGCTGGTCATCCGGTAGAGCAGGGGGACGAGAATGCATCCTACGATTGTGAAGATATGCGTCATCGGGAGTATGACAAGCATCTTTTCTCCCGCTGCTCCGTGGAGTCCAGCCTGCAGCACCCGGGCGCCGTGAAGATATTGGGCATGCGATATCAAGGCGCCCAGCGGGTATCCGTAGCCACGATACGTGTAGTTGATTGACGCGACATCGTCGGGGATATCCTCCCGAGGCCTGAAGCCTTCGGCGGATTGCGTCAGGGAGAATTGGTGGTCTGCGCGCGTTATCACAATTGTGTTTTGGAGGTAAGGCTTCAGGAACCGCAGGTGCTCCTTTTCGGCGATGACGGCTTGAGGCTGGGCATTGCCGAATATCTCATCGAGCTCCAGGGTCCGGTATTCGAGTTTTGCCATCACGGGGATCGCGCCGATGTGGAGCAAGGACAGGAAGATGGTGATGAAGTCGGTAGAGTTGCCCAGAAATATCGGAACCAGGTACTTTTCCCGAATTCCCCAGGCGTAGAGCTGGCGCGCGGTCTCGATTATCTGCTGGGAGAACTCGATGGACGTAGTGGCCGTGGTTCCGCGAGTCTGGCTCACCTGAAGAAGAGTGGGGTCATTGCCCCAATCGCGTAGCGTGGCGTTGATTCTCTCCTCTATCCGAATCACAGATTCCTCTTTTATTGGAGTAAAATGGAATAGCAACCATTATAGAAGAATTTAAGATAATGTCAATCTTTTTTTTGCAATGGCGATATGCGCTTGGGGAGGGCTTCCCATGGAAGGAAGCACCGTTATTTCGGCGAATCCAGCGCCAGAAAGCATGTTTTTCAGCTCTTCCAGGGTGTAGAATCTAAAAAAACCATCCTCTTCAAGCTCGAAGAGGCTGGCGGCCTCATTCAACATGGCCCGGGCGCCGTCCACTCCCCCTTCGTCGTTCTGCACCTTTCGAATGTAGTTCGTGAACATAATGGAGATATCGCTGTCCGGTTTCATGGAGGAGACGAGCAAGGTACCGCCCGGCCTCAACATTCGATGGCATTCGGCGAGAGCGTAGTCAGGATTATGGAGATAGGAGATGAAGAGGCTTGCGACGATCTTAGTGAAATGATTCTCGGGGAAACCGAGAGTCAGGACGGAATCACAATCCCCGAAGTTCAGTCTCTCGAACAGGAGATCGCCCGTGCGAAGGCTTTTCAGGGGGATTTT
>Ga0187870_1004549_pt1 | contig 9972 bp, 11 predicted proteins | sample June2016WEW_13_1_3_FD_132974 | JGI IMG/M metagenome (GOLD analysis project Ga0187870, IMG submission 132974) | Peatland microbial communities from SPRUCE experiment site at the Marcell Experimental Forest, Minnesota, USA - June2016WEW_13_150 | ecosystem: Environmental > Terrestrial > Soil >... | reverse complement strand
GCGCCTGCCGAGCCAGGGCTGCCGCCCGAGGCATCCCTGCCTATGAGTACGTCGTCGCCGCGAATGACGCCGAGTACGTCGTCGCCACGAATGACGCCGAGTACGTCGTCGCCCTACAGCTTCCTGAAGAGTGCGTCCATTTCCGGCTCTTTCACGACGAGGATCGAGCAGCGTGCATTTTTCATTATCTCCCTGTGCTGCCGGCTGAGAGCATCCCGCAGGATGCCCTTGTCCTCGAAGCCCCCCAGGAGGATCAGTCCGGCGCGATTGTCCTCGGCCACCTCGACGATTTCCGTCGAAATGGTGCCCCGGCGGAGTATCTTTTCCACCTGGACGCCCTTTTTCTCTGCGAGCTCGGCGACGTAATTCAGGTAGCGGTGGCCGTTCTGCTCGAGGCTTTTTTCATACTCGGCGCTCTCCTCTTCGATGAAGATCCGGGAAAGAAGCAGCTCCCTCAGCGTCGCTGTGTCGACGACGTAGACGGCGAGCACACGGCTGCGGTAGCCCTTTGCGAGGGCGATCGCGTACTTCGCCGCGTTGATGGACGCCTCCGAGCCGCTCACCGCCACCACGACAGTCTGTAAGAGCTCTCTCATACCCTGTCTCCCAGCAGCCTCGACTTGAGGATTTTCTGCACGAAGAAGACCTCTCGTTCCCGCTCCTCCAGCACACCCTCGATGAACTTCCTGGTCTCTTCGACATCAGGAATGACGATTCTCTCCAGCGCGTTGACGCGCCTCTGCGTCTTGCGGACTTCCTTCGCCAGTCGCCACACCATTGTCCGGATCTCCGCCATCCGTGCAAGGAGCTTCAGCAGCTCGAAGAATTCGACCATCGTGGCGTCACACGCGCCGCTCGTGCTCATGAAGGAGTACTTCAGCTCCATCCGGGGCATGTCCACGTCGATCGTCGGCAGCGGGATTCCCATCAGCTTGCCGTGCTTTTCCCTGGTGGGGTACTCGAACTGGATTCCCGCGCTCACGTCCCGCGCGTTTTCACGGCCCACTCGGACGAGCATCTGCTTCAGTGAACCGTACGCCGAGGCGACCCTCTTGTCGAGGTCCCGCTCGAGCAGCTTCACCTCCTCCACCAGGCGCATGAGCTCCATGATGAGGATCTCCCGCTTCTGCTCCAGCAGCTCGAAACCCTCGCGGGCGATCGTGAGCTGTTCCTTGACGGAGAAGAGGGAGGACTTCGTCGGAGGAACGTCGTAGCGCGCCATCGCCGCGGTTACCTTCCTGTCTTCACGGGTCCAGCCTCGGCGCCGGTGGGATAGTACTTCCTGATCATGTCCTCCCGGATCCTGTACAGCTCCGACTTCGGCAGAGACGTGAGGATCTTCCATCCGAGGTCGAGGGTCTGGTCGATGCTGCGGTTTTCGTGCTCGCCCTGCGCAAGGAACTCCCGCTCGAAACGGTCCCCGAAGGCCAGGTAGCTCTTGTCCAGCTCCGAGAGCTCCTCCTCCCCGATGACCGAAGCCAGCGAGCGGATGCTTTTCACACGGGAGTATCCCGCGAAAAGCTGGGACGAGAGCTCCTTGTGATCCTCGCGCGTCATGCCGGGTCCGATCCCGTCCTTCATGAGCCGGGACAGCGACGGCAGGCCCGCCACGGGCGGGTAGATGCCTTTCTGGAAGAGCTCGCGATCGAGGACGATCTGGCCCTCCGTGATGTATCCCGAGAGGTCGGGAACCGGGTGCGAGATGTCATCGCTGGGCATCGTGAGCACCGGGATCTGCGTGATCGAACCGCGGGAGCCTTCGATCTTGCCGGCCCGCTCGTAGAGGGATGCGAGGTCCGAGTACAGGTATCCCGGGTAGCCCTTGCGCGAGGGAATCTCGCCCCTGATCGTGGATACCTCGCGCAGCGACTCGCAGTAGTTCGTCATGTCGGTCATGACGACGAGGACGTGCATATCGAGCTGGAAGGCAAGGTACTCCGCCGCGGTCAGCGCGCACCGGGGGGTGATCAGCCTCTCGATCGAAGGATCGTCGGCCAGGGAGAGAAACATCACCACGTTGGCAAGCACCCCGCTTTGCTCGAAAGTGTCGATGAAAAACCGGGCCACGTCGTACTTCACGCCCATGGCGGCGAAGACCATCACGAAGGGCTCGTCCGAGGTGAGGATTTTCGACTGGCGAATGATCTGCGCGGCGAGCCTGTTGTGCGGGAGACCGCTGCCGGAGAAGATCGGCAGCTTCTGGCCTCGAATCAGGGTGTTCATGCCGTCGATGCATGAGATGCCGGTCTGAATGAAGTCCTTGGGATACGTGCGCGAATCAGGGTTGATCGGCACACCGTTCACGTCCAGGCGCAGCGAGCTCCACGACTCGGGGTACCCGTCCATGGGTTTGCCCAGGCCGTCGTAGACCCTGCCGAGCATGTCCCTTGATACCCTCATTTCCATGGGGGACCCAGTGAACTCCACCGACGAGGTATCCGTGGACAGGCCCGTGTTCGGGCCGAAGATCTGGACCGCGACCGCCGATTCCGAGATCTCGATGATCCTGCCGGCGCGTTCGCCGCGCTCCCGGTCATACACCCGGACAAGGTCGCCGAGGCCGACGTCCTCCGTGCGGTTGAGGATGATGATCGGGCCGTCGACCTTCGTGAGGCCCCTGTACTCCAGCCCCTTCATTTCTTGTAACTCCTCTCCAGCTCGTCCATCTCCTCGGTGAGGAGGCTTTCGATCTCCGTGAGCCTGCCCAGCTCCTCGTTCCTGATGGAGGACTTTGCCCGCACGATCCGTTCCTGGCAAGAGAGCTCGCGGAGCTTCAGCAGAGGGGCGCCGAGCTGAATGATGGCCAGCGCGCGTGCGTAGAAGTCCATGATGAGCTTGAGAATTCTCACCTGCTTGTCCGGCACGCAGAACATGTCGATCTCGTCGTATGCATTCTGCTGGAGGAAGCCGTTCTTGATCATCTCCGCCACCATGAGCACCAGTCTCTGGTTGTCGGGCAGGGCGTCTGGACCAATGAGCTTCACGATCTGGCTGAGCCGCTGCTCGCGTTTCAGCAGCTCGATGGCCCTCTCCCGCACCTCGTTCCAGTCCGGGTTCACCTTTTCCCACCAGCCCCGGATCTCTTCCGCGTATTCGCTGTACGAATCGATCCAGGAAATCGCCGGATAGTGCCGCGCATTCGCCAGTTCCCGGTCCAGCGCCCAGAAGCAGCGGATGAACCGTTTCGTGTGCTGCGTCACTGGCTCGGAGAAATCTCCTCCGGGAGGAGAGACCGCGCCGATGATGGAGATCGATCCGAGCCTGTCGCCCAGCGCCTTCACCTTGCCGGCGCGCTCGTAGAACTCCGCAAGACGCGTGGGAAGATATGCGGGGAAACCTTCATCGGCGGGCATTTCCTCCAGCCTCCCGGAGAGCTCACGCAGCGCCTCGGCCCACCGGGAGGTGGAGTCCGCCATGATCGCCACGTCGTAGCCCATGTCACGGTAGTATTCCGCCAGCGTGACCCCGGTATAGATGGACACCTCGCGCGCGGCCACGGGCATGTTGGAGGTGTTGGCGATGAGGATCGTGCGCTCCATGAGCGACTTGCCGGTCCTCGGATCCTGGATCCGCGGAAACTCGGTCAGGACGTCCGTCATCTCGTTGCCGCGCTCGCCGCATCCGATGTACACGATGATGTCCGCGTCAGACCATTTCGCCAGCGCGTGCTGGGTCATGGTCTTGCCGGTGCCGAATCCGCCCGGGATCGCCGAGGTGCCGCCGCGCGAAATGGGGAAGAAGACGTCGATCACGCGCTGGCCTGTGACCAGCGGCTCGTCCATCCCCATCTTCTCAACAAATGGCCGCGGCCGCCGCACCGGCCAGTAGTGAGACATGGACATGTCGCGGCCGCCGCTGAATCGTGCGATGGTGTCCGTGATCGTGCAGTCGCCCTCGGGTGCGATCCATTCGACACGCGACTGCTTGATCTCGGGGAAGACCACGATCCTGTGCATGATCGTCGCTGATTCCCTGACCTCCCCCACGATCGCACCGGGAGCCACGGGATCCCCCGTTTTCACCGTGGGTACGAAATGCCACTTCTTTTCCACGGAGAGCGGGGGGATCTTGATGCCGGGATTGATGAAACCGCCTGCGATCCGCTTGATTTCCGTGAGCGGCCGCTGAATTCCATCATAGATCTCTCCCAGGAGCCCGGGGCCAAGGTGCACCGACAAGGGCCGCTCCAGGGAGAACGCGCTCTCACCGACGCGCATGCCCGTGTTGTCCTCGTAAATCTGGATGGTCGCCGTATCGCCTTCGAGCCGGATGATCTCTCCGATCAGCCGCTTCTCCCCGATCTCCACGACGTCGTACAACCCGCTGCCCCCGAGTCCCGTCGCCTTGATGATGGGCCCATTGATCCGAACTACTTTGCCTTCGATCATTTCAGCACGTCTTTTCCGAACAATGCCTTCACCAGCTCCTCGCGATGCTCTTCGAGGAGGAGTGCCGAGAGTTCCTGCAGGGTCGCGCGGAACCGCCTGCTCCGGTCCGAGGTTTCCACGACAAGGCCCTTGCCGGCCTCTGCCGCCGATTCCGGCGGGAGCTGCTTCACCTCATGGACGACGGCGCCGGGGGTGCTGCTGGTCACGATCCTCCGCGCTTCTTGCTCGGGAATCCCGGCGCACCACACGACCAGGCGCTGGCTGGTGAACGCGAATGAAGCCCTCGCCACCTGGCCGCCGATGACCCGGCCCAGCTCACGGGCATCCAGCGACATGAACAGACTCTCCAGGGCGCCCGACACAGACTTCTGAAAGAATCCCAGACGGGACCGCATGAAATCCAGCGGAAGAGAGGCTTCGAGATCCTCCCGCATGGCGGCGATTCGTGCCGCACGGGCAGCTTCCAGCCGGCGAGCCTCTTCCGCGTCCCGTCGCTCCCATTCGGCGCGCACGGCCGCGCATTCCTTGTCCGCCGCTTCCCGGATCCGCGTCGCTTTTGCGCGCGCGTCCTCCAGGATCTGCGACTCCAGCACCTCGCTGGTTCTCACGGTTTCCATCTGAACCTGCTCCCTCTGGCTCTGCCCGTTTCGCACGATTCTAGACGTGAATGCCCACGGCTTCCCGGATGGAATCGATCAGGCTCGTCCTTCCCTCGCGGTGACCGGCCGTCCCGGGAATTTCCACGATGAGTGGATACGCACCACCCATCTGCCAGTCCATCACCTCCCGGGGAATCATGGCCGAGACGTCTTCGGTGATGACCACGACGCGTGCCTCCCCGCGGCGCGTGACGGCGAGAAACGCCTCGCGTGCCTCCTCGGCCGTGCTCACGACCGTACCGGGGACGCCGACGAACCGGAAGCCGATGGCCAGCTCCTCAGATCCAAGAAAGTAGAAAGTCACTGACCGACGTGCCTCATGCCGAAAGGATCATCAGGGCCACGATGAAGCCCCAGAGGCATATACCTTCCGCCAGCCCGACGAAAGGGAGCGCCCGTCCCGACAGCTCGGGGTTTTCGCTCATGGCCGCCATGGCCGCCGCTCCGATCTGGCCGACGGCGATGCCGCCTCCCAAGGTGGCTATGCCGACCGCGAGGGCCGCCGCAATGTACTTGATGACCGCGCCCGGGGCGCCGGCGGCCTGTGCGGCCGACGACTGGGCGAACAGCGCGGGCGCGGAGGCGACCAGCAGCAGCGCCAGAGACACGAAAGTGCGTTTCTTCACCTCAAACCTCCCGACGAACGTAGAATGAACGGCGAGAACTCCTCCCCGAATTCGTTGAAGAACTTGGAAAAGAACTCGTAGTACTGGAGCCTGACGACCTGGATTGTCACGATCAGGCCTTCGAGGACGATGATGATGGAGTTCCCGATCAGAATGACGAGAATCCTGAAAGCGATGCCGCCCGGCGCGCCCCCCACCATATCGGAGAGCAGGAACACAATCGTGCTCAGCACCGTGTGCGCGAGGGCAAATGCGGCAACCCTGAGAAAGGATACTGAATTGGACACGTAGTAGATCGCCGACTCGAGGATTTCGACGATCCCCTCCATGATGAATGCGAACAGGCCGTCCTTCAGCAGCGGCCGATGACCGGTCGTCAGGCGCACGATCAGCTCGCGGAAAAAAAGGGCGAGCAGGGGCACGGCGAGAGCCGCGAGATCGAGGGCGCCGAAGTGCCCGCCGGCGAGCACCCGCACGGCAATGAACAGGACATACCAGAAGAAGAGCGCGCCGGCGGCGCCGGTTTTCGACAGGATTGCCTTCTCCCAGTCCCTGCGGCGGGCGTAGTTCACGATGTTGATGACAAGTCCCACCGAGTTGATGACAGCCCCGACGCCGATCGTGATCCCGAAAAAGAGAAGGATCTTCTGAAAACCCTGAAGGGACACGATGTGATCGAGAGGCCGGCCCAGCACGAGCTGGGTCACGAACCGTGTCGCGGGCTCCAGGACGTGGTCGTTTGCGAAGAAGGAGCCATAGAGGAGGCCGCTCACCATGGATGCCAGGCCCGCAACGAGAAAGGTCGTGCCGAAGTTCTTTCGGCGGTAGGGCTCGAACGAGCCGATGCGGCCGCTGTTGATCAGCAGGCCGACCAGGACGCCGACAAACCCCTGGCCTACGTCCCCGAACATTATCGCGAAGAGGAGGACGAACATCACCGCCACGAACGGCGTGGGATCGATCGTGCCGTAGAGGGGGACGCTGTATGAGAAGACCATGCGCTCGAACGACTTCACCACGCGTCCGTGCGGAGTGGAAACCGGCACCTTGACCTTGCCTGACCTGACGTCGGCTACCTCGTGCGGATCGAACACGCGCACGGCCATCCGGCCATGGGTCAGCGAATCCAGGCCTTCCAGCACGCTGTGCAGTCGTCGTCGGGGAATCCAGCCCGTCACCTTCTGCACGCTCCCCGTGGATGCCTGCGTCTGCTTCACCGAGTCGATTGTGACGCTCAGCTCGAGCTCCGCGAGCAGGGCAGTGAGCTCGGCGCCGCGATCGCGGCGGATACCGGCCTTCCGCGCCTCGACGTCGCCAAACGAGCGCTCAAGGGAGGAAAGTTCGTCGCGGATTGCCACGAGCATGTCCGCCGGTACGCCGGTTCTGTCCGGTGGAAACAGCGCCGTATGGAACTCGCGACGGGAGAGCTCCGAATCGAGGGCCCATCGACCCTTTCTCGGCGCAAGGGCCATGAAGTAACCGGGACGATCCAGCGGCAGCACCAGGGCCCGTTTCCCCAGGGCCTGGACAACCTCCGGGAGCAGCTCCGGGTCGACCGATCCGACACGAACGGTGAGGTAGCTGAGCCGCTGCACGTCCTTCAATGCCACCTTCACCCGGGAGAACACGGCAAGCTCATCTGCCGCCTGCCTCAGACTCAGGCGGCGCTGGAGGAGCCGACTCTCTTCGTCGACGAGCGGTTTTGCCGCCTCGAGGATCCTCCCGGCTCTCTGCGCGAGCAATTCCCTGTTCGGAGCTTCGCTGCCGGCATCCGCGGCGCCCTCATCGCTCATCCCGAGGAAACGGGCAAGTGACTGGAGCCGGACCTTCAGCTCGGCGGTCTTCTGTTCCTCGGCACTGGGCCCCCCGGCCTCCCGCGCTTCCGTGATGAGCTGAAGGCAGCCGGCGAATCCCAGGGAGCGCATGACGCTGTCCGCATCGCTCCTGAGGACCAGGATCTCGACCTTTTTCATGGGCTCCGTGAACAGCATCAGCGGACCCCCACGATATTCAGGATGTCCTGTTCGGGGACCGAGAGGTGGAGGGCTTCCACGGCGATGCCGAGGAGGCTCGCCTCGTACTCCTTGAGCTTGAAATACGCCACGAGCGGCCCGAGGGTGAAGGGGTTCTGGTGAAAGGCCTGATGTGCGCGGGCGTACAGGGCCTGCGACGCCTTCTGCTCGGCACGCATCGGGTCGGGAGCCAGGAAGGAATCGCCGAGCTGGTCCTCCAGGAGCCAGCCGTACCGCCACTTCCGCCACCCTTCCGGGGAGTCCGGCGGGATTTCGAAAATGTCGGCGATGGCTGCGCGCACGCTGCTGCTGGTCCCCCCGATCAGGAGGCCGAGGGCCTTTCCCGCATCGAGCTTGAAGTAGAACCGCAGGCGAAGAGCCCAAACGACATTCGCAAGGACGATCTCCGCCGTCACGAGACGCAGGACTCCCGCTCGATCCCTGGCCGGGAGCGCGCGGGCGAGCTGCAGGAAGCGATCGTAGTAATCCCTGTCCAGCATGTTCTCAAGCTGTGCAAGAGACACTGTTCGGAGAAGGGGGAGGATCCATGCGTAGGGGCTGCCCTTGATGGCCTTCTCGGGATCCTTCGCGCCCCTGAGCCGGATGCCGGCATACTTGCCCAGATCCCAGATTCGAAGATCGTCCATCTTCCCGTGCACGATTCCCCGCACGACGGACTTCACGTTCTGGTACTCGAGCTTGCGCGCCGTGTGCACGAGAATCTGCGGAGGCTCCTGGAGGTAGTCGAGGACGTATGTCATCGCCTCGATGGACGCGCGGACGATGCGCGCCTCCAGCTCGACAGGCAGGGGTGCCTCCGGCGACTGGGCGCGCTCGCCGGGGAAGAGACGATCGGAGAGTTCGGCAAGGGACTTCAGACGAAGGAGATCCCGGTAGCTGGCTCCGACGAACGATCGCGCCATGATGCCGTAGACCTTCGCCAGGATAAAGGCGTACCGGGACGTGCGGCTCATTTCTCTCCCTTGTCGATGATCGAAATCACGGCAGCGCGGAATGCCGCCGGATCTGTTGGAAGCCGGGACAACTTCTCGCGATCTTCGCGGTTCCTGGCCTCGCGCTCCGCTTCGATACGCGCGCGCTCGGCTGTGAGAGCAGTCTCGTTCTCCGCCGCCCTGGATTTCAGGAGCTCGGTGTGACGCTTCTGGGAGTCCAGGCGGGCCTGCGCGGTACGCCTGCCTGCCTCTTCCTCCGCTTCTGCCACGAGGCCGGCGGCGGTCTTCTCTACACCCAGGAGTTTTTCGAGCATGTCGGACATGGGAGCACCTGTTCCTTCCGCGGACCCGCGGCGTGCTGGAGTCGGCATCCAGCACCGTGCATGCACGGTGGCCCTATATCTCGCGCGAGTCCAGGATCGCCTCGTAGCTGCGGAGCACCTTGTGCACCTGCTCGGGATCGACCGCCGCGCAGGCATCTCGGTAGAAATCCGGATTCTCCACGAGGAGCGCGATCTTTTTCAGTACAGACAGATGTGTACCGGCATCCTCCTCCGAGCTCACGAGAAGAAAGAGCATGTGGACTGGTTCCCCGTCGAGGGACTCATAGTCGATTCCACGATCGGATATTCCCAGAACGCCGATCACGCCGCTCGTGAAGTTCGTTTTCGCATGGGGGATCGCGATCCCGCGCTTGATCCCCGTGGACATTTTGGCTTCGCGCCGTATGATGGCATCCAGGATGTCATCCCGGCAGTCAAGGCCGTAGCCCGTCACCAGGAGATCGACGAGCTCCTCGAAGGCTTCCGACTTGTCTTCCGCCTCCAGATGACACTTGATCCGGTCGGGGACGAAGAGTTCCTGGAGAAGCAGTGCCACCCTACTGGCCCCCGGTGCCGGAAGACGCGGGACTGGGCGCGGGAGTCGTCGCGGGTGCGGGACTTGGCGTCGGTGCCGGGTTGGCCGAAGGCGCGGCAGCGCCGCCCTGGGGAGCGGTGCCGCTGAACGGCGATGAGGCACCGTTGGGCGTCTGCGTCGTGCCGGTCGCGGCCGGCGCCTGGACCCACCAGCTCTGCTGGTTGGTTCCGTTGAGCGCTGCCTGCCGGGCCTTGCTCACCACGTCTCCCGCCGTGGGCGTCCTGTTGATCCATGCCAGCCCGAAGATGCAGACAAGGAACACCCCGGCGAGCGCGGCAGTGAACCGGGTGAGGACGTTCCCCGATCGGGAACCGAATGCCGAGTTGCTCCCACCGCCGAATATGCCCCCAATGCCCTCGCCCTGGTCGTCCTGGACCAGGACAACGAGCACAAGAAGGACCGCACTGATGACCAGG
>Ga0187870_1004548_pt1 | contig 9974 bp, 7 predicted proteins | sample June2016WEW_13_1_3_FD_132974 | JGI IMG/M metagenome (GOLD analysis project Ga0187870, IMG submission 132974) | Peatland microbial communities from SPRUCE experiment site at the Marcell Experimental Forest, Minnesota, USA - June2016WEW_13_150 | ecosystem: Environmental > Terrestrial > Soil >... | reverse complement strand
CAGGAGTTGCAGAGGCTGTTCGCGCGCCGGCGTCAGTTACTTTTACCGTGTCGATTTCCGCAATGCCCGGGGCGGTGAACAGACCTGTCGCCGGGACAATCGTTCCGGTTCCCGAGGTGACGGAGAAGACATACGGAGGAACGCCGCCGGATGCCGTGAAGGTGCAGTTGGCGCCAGTATTCAGGGTGGCTGTCGTGGGGCTGATCTGCAGCGCGGGCGGATTCGTCACAGTGACGCTCGCGACCGCCGTATTGAGCGCGCCATCGGTGACCCGCACCGTGTCGCTCTCGGCAATGGGAGGCGCGGTGAAGAAGCCGGTGCCGGGGTTTATTGTGCCTGTACCCGCAGTGACGGAGTAGGTATAGGGCAGTGTTCCCCCGCTCGCCGTGAAGGCGACCGTGCCGCCCGCGCCGAGGGAGATCGTGGCCGGTGTGATGGTGAGGGGGACCGATGCGGTCACCATGGCCGTGGACTCGCAGGTGTCGCCTGCCGAATCCGTGACGAGAATCGTGTCTGTTCCGGGGATCGCGGGAGCCGTGTAAAGGCCCGTCGAGTTGATGATGGTGCCGCCGACTCCCCCTGCTTCTACCGAATAGGAGTACCCGCCGGCCCCTCCCGTTGCTGTGAACTTTTGCTGCTGGGAGACAAGGATATTCGCTGCGGCAGGCAGCAGGTTCAGCGTCGAAGACGCGCCGCCCGGGCCCGAGGGAGGGTTGTCGAGAATGCCGGCCATGGAGAAGATATTACAGCCCGCCAGCAGCACGCACGCGAATATCAACTCCGCCAGAGCGCCGGCATATCGTTGTGAGATGCTCCATCTGCCCGAAGGGCCACGCACACTCATTCCTTTCAAAGCCTGACAAGAACCGAAAGCGACGGGGTGAAACCCATGATCGGGTCGGCGGGCTCGAAGAAGCACGTATAGCCCCCCTCGAGGGAAATCCCCAAGCTGTCGAACAACGACAGTGTGATTCCCACGCCGCCTGTCACATAAGGTATCACTTCCGCCAGGGATTCTCCTGATGTCAGTGTCGCAGCGAAAATGGCGGGGCCGCCGGCCAGGTGCGCAAAGAAATCAACCGCAGACCCGGTCCGGGTGCCGTAGAGGACATCGATCCCGATCGGGACAACATAGAAGTCAGCCTCGGCATATGCGCCTCTCCCGTGGAAACCGCTGAGGCCCGAGGCCAGTCCGAACCCGAACAGGCCGCCGGGGGCCCGTATCTGATAATGGCCGGCAAGGGAGACGCTGAGGCCCACGGGGAAGTAGTTCAGGGCCGAAAAGGTCGCGATGAAGGGCGCCGATCCCAGGGAAAAAGCGAACGGCGGAATCCTCGGGCGCCTCTCCGGCTCGGCCGGCTTCTGTGCAGGGTTGGGAGGAGGAGGTGTCCTCTCCGCCGGCGCCGGGGGCAGATTGTCGATCCGCTGCTTTTGACTCTCGATGATCTCATCGACGAGGCTCGAGACGACCGCATCGAATGAGAAATTGAGCGCTCCGGTCCGCGATGCATACGCCGCCGCGGCCATCTTCTCGGGATCGATCCAACGGGCGTTGATCTGGACTTCCGATCCTACCTGGACATAGGTACCCCAGAGGGCGAAGTCCGCGCGATTTTTCGTCGCCAGCGCGGCGACCGCGCGATCGTCCGCCGCGCGTTCGGCGGCGGATAGGGTGCGTATCCCCTGGGATTCGAGCTCCATCTTGAAGGAGTCGGCGATCAAGGTGCTGAGCGCTTCGTTGTCGCTCTGGCTGGAGGAATAGACGAGCACCAGCACGGTCGGCTGTCGATGCGCGAGCCCATCGGCGCCGCACGGTGCAAGCGGCATGAAGGCGAGCACTGCCGCCAGGGCGAAGCACGCCCGTGGCAGTGAGGCGCAGGCTGACTTGTTGAATTTTACCCGCCCGCTCTGAAGCAGCACCCGACTGAGAAAGAGGAAGACATGCGATAGCGCCTTGCAGCCCATGACATATCCAATCAAGTCTCTATTATCTCAAAAATATCACATAAAAGCAATCTTGTCAGCTTCGTCTGGATCTCCTCTCCCGGTATTCCCTTTTGACAGCATCCATCATCCCTTCTGTGATCCCTGCCTTCTCCATTATTTTCTCGACCACGAAGCCGATCAACTCCTGGTCAATCTTCTCGGCGTACCTCTGAAAGACGTAGATTGTGCTCGGGCGAACTGTTCCCGCATCGCCGCTCAGTACTTGCGTCATCTTCGTGTTATCTGCTGTCCATGTAATCGCCTTTTCATCATCAACGTCACCCCAGAGAAGCTGAAAGCCCGTCAGTGACTTCCTGTCTTCCAAATACCAAACCCACAGTCTGAAAGGCTTGCTCACGAAATACCTTCGGAAGCCTTCGCCCGGGCGTTGTCGGACATCGGGTAGCTCTACGAGCCAGGGTGTGTCCTGGATTCCATTCGTCCTGGTCGGCAGCAGGGCCGGCTTTTTCTCCCTGATTTTTCTGTCGTCAGCTTCGATCCGCGCGGCGACTTGATCCAGGAACGCGGTCAGATTCACCGGCTCGTCCTTCTCGTCATCCTCATCATGCATTCGGCTGATCTTTCGACGAGATCCTGATCTCCACGGTCCTTCACCGGTCAGCATTTTCAATCCTCAGACCCATTCTACCACGTTCACGGAAAGGAGCCATGGACACTTTCGAGACGGATAGCGTATGGTGCATGGTCATCCGAGGCAAATAGTCGAGGCCAGAAGAGGAGGGCGTGGTGTTTCGCAAGATCGAGGCCATTATCAGGGAAGAGGCGCTGGACACGGTACGCGAGGCCCTTTCGAAGATCGGGATCGTCGGCATGAACGTCTTTGAGATCAGGGGCCACGGGCGCCTGGGCAGCCAGGAGCATTCCTGGAGATACACCTACCTGCACAAGGACATGCTGCCGAAAATCCAGCTCAACATCATTCTCAGCGAGCGCAATGTCGAACGGACGGTGGAGGCGATCATGCAGGCGGCGCGCACGGGGAAGGAGGGTGATGGGATCGTCTTCATCTATCCGGTCGAGGACGTCGTTCGCGTGAGGACGGGCGAGCGCGGACGCGAAGCCCTCTCCTATCCCGATGACATCGACGCTCGGCGCACGCGCGGTGAAACTTAGCCGCGGCCGGCGAACCAGTCCTCCCCGCCCGACTCTCCGGTGCCCCGGGCGTTGACCACGGCTTCGCATGGACACATCAAATCTTGACTGCGCGAAGAGCCAATCCTTCATTTCGCTGCTCGCATAGGCGGGCACCCAGGACCAATGGGCGGCCGGTGCGAAATAGACTTCCCTGCCGTACTCCGTATACCGCGGCTTTCCGCCGGCCTCCCTCAGGGCCTTTACCGTCTCCCGCGAGAACCGGACATCCACGATCGGATCTTGCGCGGCGTGGAACACCCAGACAGGTTTGTCCGCGAGCGCGGCCGCCTTCGCGGGGTCGAGCCCTCCACAGATTCCCACGACCGCGGCGAATGCGTCGGGATGGTCGACGTTCATCGCAAAAACGCCGAAGCAGCCCATGGAAAGACCGGTCGCGTACACCCGCTTCCTGTCGATGCGGTAATCGGCCATGACCTGCTGCAGGACGCGGAACGCCGTCTCCAGTGCCGGCTCTGATTTGAATGGATCCGCGAAGCCCCTTCGCAGGAGCGTCGTCCATCCCCTCCTCCCGAAATCTTCCGGCGAAGTCGCCTCGGGATCTTTCGGGTTCTGGGGTGCCAGCACGAAACAGGGGTGCCTGGCCTGCTCTCGCGGCTTTGCCCATATTGTCGCGCCCTGGTTTGCCGTCAGCTGATGCTCGTTGTCGCTCCCGGATTCTCCGGCGCCGTGAAGGAAGAGAACCAGCGGGTAGCTCCTCGTGGAGTCGTAGCCCTCGGGCACAAAAAGCCGATAGCCCATTGTGACACCTGTCGCGGGATCGTGAAAGGTCATTTTTTTGAAACTGTCCACGACAGGCCTGATGTCCTCGCGCGTGATGGTGACCGTGTACACCGCACGCATGTTGGTCCGATCCTTGACTTCCACCCTCACCGGATTGTCTCCAACTGCGAGCTTGACCACGTGAGGCACTCCGGAAGTGACCGAATCGCCATTGAGGTTCATGTTGAACGCGGAGCCGTGCCTGGTTCCGAGGACAACCGCGACCTCATTGATATCGCTCTGGACTTGAAGCGTGTAGTCGAAAGCGGTCTCTGAGAAAGCAGGGCTGAGAGAGCCAATGCCTCCCGCCGTTGCCTGAACATCGAGGCTGTTCAGCCGGGGATCTCCTGCCGGCGATGCGTGCAGCGCGGCGCACCCTCCAAGCACGATCGCCAGCCCTGAAGCTGTAAGAGCACATTGCATGATTCTTTTCATCGGCTCCCAGCGAATCTGATGACTTCATTCTCACACAAGGAACGCGGAAGTCAATCACCCAGTCCTCGTCGGCTCAGGAAATACCGGGGGTCTGCCCGAGAAGGCGAAGGGGCGTGAGCGCTTCCGAATCCGTGGTATAGTGGCCGCGTGGTCTCGATACGGCGGCAGTTCAACCTCGCCTTCATCCTTCTCGTCTTCCTGCCGGGGCTCCTGGTTTCGGTCGTGCTTTCGCGGCTGTACCTCGCCGCCCTGTTTTCCACGGTCTCCCGCCAGACGGAGGCGGTGATCACCCAGGTGGCGCAGAGCATCCGCGGCGAGGCGGATGAGGTTTCCATCCTTGTTTCGGCCCTGTACCACGACCCCGAGCTGCGCGCTCTCGCCGATCGCTATGCGCAAGCGGCGGGGAGCGGGGAACGGCTCCTCATCTCGACGAGGCTGGACGACAAGCTGGTGAGCTTCTTCACGTACTCCAATCGCGTCGGCGCAGTGATCCTCTATATGCGCCGCGGCGGTGTCTACTATTACAGCAACTATCCGAACATCAGGGCTGTCGGGGGCATCGACCGATCGGTATACGCAGAAGCGAAGGCTGACCCGGGAAAGGTGTACCTCCTGGACAGCCTGACCGGGGTGGCGGGAAATATTGGGGAAAAGTTCATGCTCTCCGTGGCGGTGTGCCCACCGCCGGAGGAGTACGACACCGGCCTCGATGCGATCCTGGTAATGTTCCGCGTGCCTTATTTCGACAGGCTTATGTCCCGGTCCGAGTCGGAAACGGCCAGTGATGTCGTGATCTACGGCCGCGACGGCCGTATCCTTCTCTCCAGCCTGCCCGCCTCAGCCGCGGAAAATCACACCGCCGCGCTGGTGCCGCCCCTGCTCCCATCGGAGGCCGACAGCGCCTCTTTTCGCCAGGTCACGATGGGGGGACGATCATGGCTGGCCAGCTCTCTGCGCATGGAATCCACCGGATGGACGATTGTGCTCCTGGCAGATCGGTCTGCGATCACGGGACGGATCACCTCCTACCAATGGTACATGTACCCCGCCCTCGGGCTGCTGACCGTGCTGTTCTTCCTGTACGCGGGGATTTTCACCGCGAGGATCGCGCATCCCATACGCGCCGTCGTGGGCAGCATGCATCAGGCGGGGCTGGGCGACTACGCGGTGCGTGTCCCCACCGCCGGGATCGCGGAGCTGGCCGATCTCACCATGAGCTTCAACCGCATGATGGACCAGATCCGCTCGCTGACGCTGGAGAAGGAGGAACGCAATCGCCAGCGCATGAAGGCGGAAAGGGAGGCGCTGCGCTTTCAGATCAACCCCCACTTCGTTTCCAACACTCTGAACTCCATCCGCCTGCTGGCAGGGGCGGCAAAGGCGGATGCCATCGGGGACATGACCAAGGCGCTCATGCGCGTTCTTGCCGACAGCTACGCCGGCAGCGGGCCCTTTACGGATCTCGCGCACGAGATGGGGAACCTGGAAAGCTACATCGGGATCATGAAGGTGCGCTTCGGGGGGAGCTTCGACGTGGAGTACCGACTGGAGGAGGGCACCCGCGGGTGCCTCGTGCTGAAGATGATCCTTCAGCCCATCGTCGAAAACGGCATCCTTCATGGAATATCGGGCAGCGGGCGCCGGGGCGCCATCCTCCTGCGCGCGCGCGTGGAGGAAGCACCGGGGCTCGGCGAACCGACGCTGCCCGAGCCGGGGCTTATCGCCTGCGCGGGAAGGCGGCTGGTCCTGGAGGTGCGCGACAACGGCGTCGGCATGGATCCGGCGCGGATTGCCGATCTGTTCGCCCATACTCTGGATTCCCCCGGCGGTGAAGGCAGCATGCACCGCATAGGGCTGGCGAATGTCATGCAGCGTATCCGGCTGAACTTCGGCGATCCCTTCGGCCTTTCCGTGGAGAGCGAGCCGGGACAGTACACGCTGGTCCGTTTTCATCTTCCCGTGATCGTGCGCAGGGAGGGAGCCGGTGCATAGCGTCCTCCTCGTGGACGATGAGCCGTTCGTGCGGCTTTCCCTCGCAAGCCTGCGCTGCTGGGAGGAGGAGGGCTTCTCGCTGCGCTTCGAGGCCTCCAACGGCCGCGAAGCTCTCGCGGTTCTCGCCGCGCACCCCGAGATCGATATGGTGCTTCTCGACATCACGATGCCGGTCATGGACGGCATCGAATGCCTGCGGAGGATCGCGGAGGGTGAAGGCGGGCGCAGGGATGCTCCCCCCGCGGTCATCGTGCTCTCCGCATTCGACGACTTTCACCTGGTGCGCACCGCCTTCACCCTCGGGGCCAGGGATTACGTGCTGAAGACGGAGATGGAAGGGGAATCGCTTCTGGCGCTACTGAAAAAGACCGCGGCGGGAATCGAAGAGTCGAGGGAGCGCACCTCTTCGATCATCGACCGCAGACAAGTGGAGTTCCTGCGAGCCCAGACCCTGCGTGATCTCCTTGCCGGACCCGGTGATGCAGGCTATGGCGATGTCCTTGCGAGTCTCGGCGTGACGCTCCAGCCCCCCCTGACTCTCTGCGCCTTCTGGATCAGGGACTTCGAGGAAGTCGCGGCCCGCTATCGGGAGGAGGGGCTCGCGCGATTCTCTTCAATGGTGGAGCGTTCCCTCGGCCAGGTGGTTGCAAAGCGGGGATCGGGGGAGGTCGTGGCGGTCCGGCCGGACCATGCGGTAGTGATTCTTGCCGGCGCCGAGGACGCGGCACAGGGCTATTGCACGGACGCGAAAGAGTACCTGGAGCGCTACCTGTCCGTGCGCACCCGGTTCGCGGTGGGAAAAACATGCGGCTGCCTCGCGGCGGTTCCCACCGCGTATCGCGATCTCATCGACGGGCGCGACGTGGAATCGAGAATCGTTGTCGTGGCAAAACGGTTCATCCGCGAGCACTATGCCGATCCCGGTTTCTCCCTTGCGGAAATCGCCCGAAAGGCGGAAGTCTCGAAGAACCACCTCAGCTGGGAGTTCGCGCGGGAGACCGGAGAAACCCTGACGGAGCACCTGGCGCGGCTGCGCATCGAAGAGGCGAAACGCCTGCTCGCTGCAACGAGCCTGCGGATCTACGAGGTGGGGGAGCGCGTCGGCTACCCCAACGTGGAGCATTTCAGCCGTGTTTTCAAGAAGCTCACGGGAAAAAGTCCCCGCGCCTGGCCGCGGGAGGGGGGCGGCTCCGATGCATGAAACGGCGTGGGGAGAGCATCCGAAACATCGCTTTATCGGATAATTCGTCAAACAACCGGAATACGCGTCATTCACGGCGCTGCGGGGGCGTGAGATACTCTTCTCGTATCACAATCCATGAAGGAGGAACCATGAAGAAACTCATCGTCATTCTGCTCGCCCTCTGCGTCGCCGGCGGCCTCTGGGCGCAGTCGACCACGCTGAAAATGGGCGACAATCTTCCCGACCGCACCACCACATGGGGCGCAGTCGTGGAACAGATCAACGCCGAGTTCAAGCAGGCGAACCCCGGCGTCGAGATCGTGACCGAAAGCTATCCCGACCAGCCCTATCAGCAGAAGATCAAGATCTACGCCACCGCCAAGCAGCTCCCCGATGTCTTCAAATACTGGAGCTTCTCCACGCTGCTGAAGCCGCTGGTGGATGGCGGCTTCGTCATGGCCTTGAATAAGGCGGATTTCGCGAAGTACGGCTACGTGCCCGGCGCCCTGGAAAGCAACATCTGGGGCGGCAAGCTCTACGGCATTCCCGTCTCCGCCGACATGTGGGTGATCTACTACAACAAGAAGCTTTTCCAGGACGCAGGGGTGACCACGCTCCCGACGACCATCGAGGATCTCGAAGCACTGGCCCCCAGGTTCAAGGCCAAGGGAATCATCCCGATGGTCACCGACGGCAAGGACGCGTGGCCCCTGTCCCTCACCTACGATGTCCTCATCGAGCGGGTGAACGGCGACTTCTCCCGCCCGCAGGCCGCTCTCGACCGCAAGGCGAAGTTCACCGATCCTGATTTCGTGGAAGGAGCCCGCCAGTTCCTGAAGTTCGTGCAGTCGGGGCTGTTCCAGGACGACCTCATGGTCTCCGACTATGGCGCCTCCCGCAACCTCTTCGGCCAGGGCAAGGCCGCCATGTACGTGATGGGCTCGTGGGAAATGGGCCTGGCAGCGGACACCAACTTCTCCGAGGAATTCCGGGCGAACGTGGATGCCTTCAAGTTCCCGGTGCTCAAGAGCGGCAAGGGCAAGATCGACGACCTCCTGGCCTGGTTCGGCGGAAACTACGTCATCAACGCGGGCTCCAAGTACAAGGATCTCGGCGTCAAGTACCTGAAGTACTACGCGGAGCGCTTCCCGGGCCTCGCATGGGCGAAGCAGGCCACGTTCCCCGCACAGAAGGTGGAGCCGCGTCCCTCCGATTCGCCGGTTGCCAAGAAGCTTCTCAAGGTGCTTGCGGACGCGAAGGTGACGAGCGGCACGGGAACACTGGATCGCTCGACGCCCCAGTTCAAGGAAGACCACCAGAACTTCATCCGTGAGCTCGCCTCCGGATTGACAACCCCCGAAGAGTTCTGCAAGAAGCTGGATGCATCGGCGGAGAAGGCTTCGAAGCAGCAATAGTCGATCCGAACGCGATTTTCCCAGCGGCGCTCCTTCCATGGAGCGCCGCATTTTCGTGCCGGGACAGGGGGGTCCGTCGGGTGAAAGCCTTATTCGGAAACGGGAAGGTGATCGCGGTACTGGTGCTGCCGGGGTTGGCGGTCATGGTGTTTTCCCTGGTCGTGCCTATCGGTTTTTCCGCCTACTACGGGCTCACCGACTGGGCGGGATTCGGGAAATTCCACATGATCGGCCTCGATAACTACCGGGAGATCCTCACCGCGGACCCGGTCTTCTATCGCTCGCTCTTGAACGCCTTCATTCTGATGATGGTGACGATATTCCTCCAGAATCCCGCCGCGTTCGCGCTCGCGGCGGTCCTGTCCCACCTGACGGCGCGCTTTTCGCGGCTGCTCCGGACCGTCTACTTCGTGCCCGCCGTCCTGTCCCTCGTGGTGATCACCAAGCTCTGGGTCAACATTTTCAACCCCACGTACGGCATCCTCAACAAGGTGCTGCATTTCGTCGGGCTGAAGAGCGTCACCATCTCGTGGCTCTCCAATCCCCATACCGCCCTGGGCGCGGTGCTGTGGATCATCCTCTGGCAGGGGTTCGGGTGGGCGCTCCTCTTCTATTATACGGGACTGATGACGGTGCCCTCGGAGATCGAGGAGGCGGCCAGGGTGGACGGTGCAAACTGGCTCCAGGCTCATCTGCGCGTCATCATCCCGTTCATGTTTCCCGTCATCTCGGCGGTCATCGTGATCGATGTCATCTCCTCATTGAAACAGATGGAGATGATCTTCCTCTCCACTGAAGGAGGGCCGGGTCAGCTGACCCAGTTCGTTTCCGTCTATCTCTACCAGAAGGCATTCATTGCCAGCGCCTACGGCTACGGCAATGCCCTCTCCGTTCTCTTCGTCATGGTGGCCGTGGGGCTCACGCTCGTCGTGCAGAGGATGCTCAGGAGGAACGACGATGCGCAGTAGGGTTGTGGGCAAGTCCGTGCTGTACCTGTTCCTGATCGTCCTCGCTTTCCTCCAGCTCTT
>Ga0187870_1004547_pt1 | contig 9978 bp, 11 predicted proteins | sample June2016WEW_13_1_3_FD_132974 | JGI IMG/M metagenome (GOLD analysis project Ga0187870, IMG submission 132974) | Peatland microbial communities from SPRUCE experiment site at the Marcell Experimental Forest, Minnesota, USA - June2016WEW_13_150 | ecosystem: Environmental > Terrestrial > Soil >... | reverse complement strand
TAGGGTTGGTCGGGGGAGGCGCCGGTGCGCTGGGCTACGACTTTGCGGGCGTTTTCGTAGAGGGCGCGGGCTTGCGGAATGGCTTCGATGGCTTTTTGGACCTGGGGATCGGCTTCGAGAAGGATCTTGAAGCCTTCCTGAGTGCCGTAGGTGGACATGAAGACTTCCTGCTTGATCTTGCGCTTGATCCAATCGAGATTATCGGCCATTTCGGGTTCGGTGTAACGGATGTTGGCGCGAGTGAGGTAATCGCGGAATTCTTTGATGACGCGATCATCCGCTTCAAAGTTATGGGTGATGGTGGGCTTGGTGCCTAGATAATAGCGGGTGAAGCTGCCGACACCCTGCTCGACGGGATAGAGGACGTCGGCGCGATACAGGGTTTCCTGGAACTTGGTGGGCTTGGGAGTGGGGACAAGGATGTCGGGCGTGATGCCGCCGCCACCTGTGACCGGGCGGCCGCTGTCAGTCTGGCGAACCTCCGTGGGGTGATCGGGAACCCTGCGCTCGTAGTGATAGGCATAGAGCGAGACGGACTTGTAATCGCGCTGGATGAGGCGGCCGCTGGGAGTGTAGTAGCGCGCGGTGGTGAGAGCGAGGCCGGTGTTTTCGGCGAGGCGCTGCACGGTTTGGACGAGCCCCTTGCCGAAAGTGGTTTCGCCTACGACGAGGCCGCGGTCGTGATCCTGAACCGCTCCAGTGACGATTTCAGCGGCGGAGGCGGAGTTGTTGTTGACGAGGATCACGAGGGGCACGGTGAGGCCCTGATTGCCGCGGACGGCGTGGAACGGGTGATTGGCAGCGTTGCGGCCATGGTAGGAAACGATGAGCTGGTCTTTCTCGAGGAACATGTCGCCGACGGCGACGGCTTCATTGAGAAGGCCGCCGGGATTTCCGCGCATATCGAGGATTAGGCCATCGAGGGAATTGGCGCCAAGCTGCTTGAGGGCGTCGGCGAGTTCGCGGTCAGTGGTGTCGTTGAATTGCGAAAGGCGAATGTAGCCGATGCCGGGCTTGATAAGGAAAGCGATGTCCACGGAATGGCGGGGGATTTCGTCGCGGGTGACGGTGAAGACGAGGGGATCGGCGTAGCCTTCGCGGGTGACGACAATCTTGACGACGGTACCCTTGGGGCCCTTGAGCATGTCGGCGACTTCGCTGGTGGTGAGGCCGTCGGTGGACTTGTTGTCCACCTGCATGATGACATCGCCCGGGCGGAGGCCGGCGTTATAGGCGGGAGCGCCGACGTAAGGAGAGATCACCACGGTGTGGTTTTCGCGGGGAGCAACGACCATGCCGACGCCATAATACTTGCCGTGCTGGTCTTCCTGGAGGAGGGCGAACTGGCGGGCATCGAAGAAATTGGAGTGCGGGTCGAGCATACGGAGCATGCCAGGGATGGCGCCCTGGTAGACGACCTTGTCCGTGTCCACGGGCTCCGCGTAGTTGGACTGGACGATGTCGAGAACCGTAGTGAAGTCGCGGACGGCGGTCTGGTAGTCGTCCGCGTTGGAGGTGGTGGCACGGACGGAGGGGCCGTAAATGCCGCCAAGGACGGCGGAAATGACGAGGACTACGACGACTACAACCAGGCCGCGACGTTCAAGATTCATGAGTAACCTCACTGGTTCGGCGAACTAGAGAACTGGGCGACGGTGCTCCAATTGGTGCTGCACTAAAACCTTGCTTCAGGGGCTTCCGCCAAAAAACGGCGGACGCAAAAAACGCGAAAGCCCAGCCCCTATTAGGCCCTTACGCCGGGGCTGAAGCCCCGGCCTCCTAAAGAAAGTTCAAACCCAAGAGCGACGACCTCGGCAAGGGAACTAGCTTGCCGGGATGGGGCGCAGCGTGCTGCGCCCCTACAAAAGCAAGAACGGAGGATCCCGGGCGAAAAGGCCCGAAATCGGGCAATGAAAATTCAGTATAGCATGGGCGGTGGCAAGTGTAGTTTGACACCGCTGGCTACCCTTTCTATGATGCAAAGAGGGCGCGCTGGGACGCATCCGCGAGAAAGAGCGAACCCAAGAGCGACCTCGACAGATGAACAGCCTTGCCGAGATGGGGCGCAGCATGCTGCGCCCCTACGAGAGCGGGAGAGACCCAAGAGCGCAGTCAGGAGTGACTGTGCCACGGGGGCTAAAGGCGCCCGCCTCAGAAGGCGGCCGCTACAAAGGCAAGAGTAACCCAAGAAGGGTCCAACAGAGGGTGGCCGCGACGAACTTATGCTGAGTGTTCCCCACATGATCGTGGTTTTTCTGGTGGTGCTGGTGGTCTTTGGACCCCAGAAGCTGCCGGAACTGGCGCGTAGCCTGGGCAAGCTGATGGCGGAGTTCCGGAAGGCTTCGACGGATTTCAGGAGCGCGTTTGAAGAGGAGATGCGGGACCTGGAACGGCAGGCACGGCTGGCGGAATTGCGGAAGCAGGCAGCCGAGGCATTGACGGCGGCGACGGTTGCCGAGACGGCGGCGCAGAATGCCAAGAATCCTCCTGAGGCGATAGTGGCCCAGACGAGCGGGGTGGAGGGGCTGCCCGAGCCATTTTCCGCCGAGAGGCCATTGACGGAGGGGCCGGTGATCACGCCGATGGCCGAGGCCGTCCCCCATACAGACGCTGCAGTGGGCGAAAGCGCTTCCAGCGAAGTGGGAAGCAATGAAGCAGGTAGTAAAGAAGCGGTGACGAGCAAAAGCGCCGCGAGTGATGGCGCAAATGGGGAAAGCGCAACTGGCGATAGCGTAGCAACGACGGAATCCACGCCCTCTCATGACCAACAGCAGCCTGCCTGAGAAAAACGCGACGTCCATCATGAACCGGGGACAAGAGCCCGGAGGACAGATGACGTTTTTCGAACACCTTTCGGAGCTCCGAAAGAGAATCCTTAATTCACTGTATGCGGTGGCAGTTGGCGCGATGGTTGGGTTTTACCTGGCGCAGCGGTTCATCGGATTCATCACCCAGCCGATGCTGGAGGCGTTGAAGGCAGCGGGGCTGGAACAAAAGCTCATCTACACGCATCCGGCGGGGTACTTGAACATGATCATCACGCTGGGGGTGTACCTGGGAATTGTGATGGCGTCGCCGATCGTGCTGTACCAGATCTGGCTGTTCGTGGCACCGGCTTTGTACAAGCACGAACGGAAAGCGGTGACGGGATTTTTGTTTTCGACGGTGGCGCTGTTTTTGTCGGGGATTGCGTTTGGGTATTTCGTGACGTTGCCGTATGTGCTGAAGTTTTTGGTGAGCTTCAAGGGACCGGTGGTGCCGATGATCAGCATCAACGAGTACTTTGATTTGATATTAATGATTTTGCTGGGACTGGGGCTGGTGTTTGAACTGCCCATTTTGATTTTCTTTTTATCGCTGTTTGGGATTGTGACACCGAAATTTCTGCGGCACAATTTCCGCTACGCGATCCTGGTTATCGCGATTGTGGCGGCGATTATTACGCCCACGCCGGATGCCGGGACGATGCTGATTTTCATGTTGCCCATGGTGGGATTGTATTTTGTGGGGATGGGGGTTTCAGCGTGGGTGGTGCGGCAGAAGAGATTGCGTGACGAGGCGGAAAGAGGGGGTGGGGCGGGGATATGAGATTCGTGCGAAGCCGAGAGGCGCCCGCCTCAGAAAGCGGCCGTTACAGAAGCAGGAGAAACCCAAGAGCACAGTCAGGAGTGACTATGCCACAAGGGATGACGGGTTTGGGTGAGAGGAGGCTGTGGTTATTGACGTTGGTGGCGGTGCTGGCGCTGGGGTGCAAGTCTGGGGGGACGGCGGCGGTGCCTGCGGCTACGGCGGAGAAACCGTTTATGAGCACGGTGGCGGGGAATCCACCGGCGGTTGTGGAGGATGTGCCTGCGCCGGAAAAGGTGGATGGGTTCGACGGGAAACGGGCGTACGAGCAGGTGGTGAAGCAGGTGAGCTTTGGGCCGAGGCCGGCGGGCTCGGCGGCGCTGGGGCAATTGCAGAATTATCTGGAGACGGAACTGAAGTCGTACGGGTGCGCGGTGGAGACGGATGCGTTTTCGGCGGATACGCCGGCGGGGCGGCTGGCGATGAAGAATATCCTGGTGAAAATTCCGGGAGAGAAGCCGGGGATTATTTTGCTGGGGACGCACTACGACACGAAGCGGCTGGAGAATTTTGTTGGCGCGGATGACGGCGGGTCGTCCACGGGAGTGATGCTGGAGATCGCGCGGCTGCTGTGCGAGCAAAAGCAGGCGGGGAAGTATGCGGTGTGGATCGCGTTTTTCGACGGGGAAGAGGCGGTGAACAAGGAGTGGGTGGACCCGGACAACCGGTACGGGAGCCGGGAGATGGCGGCGCGGCTGGCGAACAGCGGGGAGTTGAAGAAGATTAAAGTTTTTTTGCTGGCGGATCTGGTGGGGAGCAAGAAGCTGCGGATCATGCGCGAGCCGAATTCAACGAAGGCGTGCACGGACCTGGTGTGGAAAACGGCGGCGCGGCTGGGGTATCAGAAGATGTTTGTGGATCAGGAGTTTGAGGTGTCGGACGACCATTTGTCGTTTTTGTCGCGGGGGGTGCCGGCGGTGGACGTGATTGATCTGAATACGTCGGCGCCGTACTGGCACACGCCGGAAGATACCCTGGATAAGGTGAGCGGGAAGAGTTTGGCGATTGTGGGGCATACGATTCTGGAATCGGTGAAGGAACTGCAGAAGAAATAGGCCTGCCTGGGATTGGGAATCATTCACAAGTTGGGATGGGATTTGCGGGGAGGGGTGTGTGCACGTTCGGAAGGACAAAGACTTACGCAGAGGCGCTGAGGACGCAGAGATTCGCAGAGAAGAGAAGATGAAGAGGGACCAAGGTGTCCGATCGTAAGAGCCCACCCTTCGCACACTTCGCGAAGGATGGGGCACCCTCAAGTACTTGGATGGGTGGCACAAAAAGACAAGAAGGAAAGAAAGGAACTCAAGACGCGGGATTGCGGGGACACGTGGAAGTGAGAGGAATTGTGGTTTGGTGGCGGGACTTGCAGTTGTCAAAGCGGCGGCGCGCCGCCGCACTCCAAATTACTTTTCGAAGGAGGGGTCGTGGAAGAGGGAGATTTGGGAGTGGGATTGGAATTTGTCGTCGTCGCGGTAGGGGAAGTCGGAACGATAGTGGCTGCCGCGGCTTTCTTCGCGGGCCAGGGCGCAGCGAGCTATGAGGATGCCGAGGGCGTGAAGATTTTTGAGTTCGTGATCGCAGCGGCCATTCTTGCCGGGGAGCGGAATTTCCATGGCTTTGAGGGAGTCGAGAGCGGCTTTGAGTTCCTTGCCGCTGCGTAGGATGCCAACCTGTTTCCACATTACTTCGCGGATTTTTTGAAGAGCGGCGGAGGCGGAGGGCTTAGCTTTTTGCGCGGGGGCAGGGGTGCCGTTGGCTTTGGCGAGTTTGGGAACGGGGCTGCCGGGCATGTTGAGCTGCTTCTGTTTGGAGCCGGGCGCGTCTTTTGCCATGGCGATACCGGAGCGCGCGCCGAAGACGAGACCTTCGAGGAGGGAATTGCTGGCGAGGCGATTGGCGCCATGGACGCCGGTGGCAGCGGTTTCACCGGCAGCGTAAAGGCCGGGGATGGAGGTGCGTCCCCAAAGATCGGTTTTGACGCCGCCCATTATGAAGTGCGCGGCGGGACTGACGGGAGCGAGGTCGCTGGAAAGATCGAGGCCATAGCTGAGGCACGTGGCGTAGATGCGTGGGAAACGCTTTTCGAGGAACTCCTTGGGCTTGGCGGTCATGTCGAGATAGACATGCTGGCTGTCGGTTTTGTGCATTTCGCTGACGATGGCGCGCGCGACGACATCGCGCGGAGCAAGCTCCTGAGCTTCGTGGTAGCGCTTCATGAAGCGTTCGAGATGGATATTGCGGAGGATGCCACCTTCGCCGCGGAGTGCTTCGCTGAGGAGGAATCGCGGGGCGCCTTTGACGGCGAGAGCGGTGGGATGGAATTGCACGAATTCCATGTCGGAGAGCACGGCGCCAGCTTCGTAGGCGATGGCCATGCCATCACCGGTGGCGACATCGGGATTGGTGGTTTCACGGTAGAGCTGGCCGAGCCCGCCGGTGGCGAGGAGAATGGCGCCAGCGCGGACTTCGTGGAGGGAGTTATCGGTTTCGTTGAGGAAGCGAACGCCGGCGGCGCGGCCGTTTTCGAGAATGAGTTCGGTGGTGAAGGCGTGGGCGCGCAGGTGGAGATGCGGGATGGTGTGGGCGCGGGCGAGAAGGGCGCGGCTGATTTCGCGGCCGGTGGAATCGCCGTGGGCGTGGAGGATGCGGGAACGGCTGTGAGCGGCTTCGCGGGTGAAGGCGAGCTTGGTGCCGGCGCGATCAAATTCGGTGCCCCAATCGATGAGTTGAGTGATGTACTTGGGACCTTCTTCGACGAGGAGAGTGACTATGTCGGGGCGGCAAAGGCCGTCGCCGGCGTTGAGGGTGTCCTGCTCGTGGAGGCCGATTTCGTCTTCGTCGCTGAGGGCGACGGCGATGCCGCCTTGGGCGTAGGCGGTGGCGGATTCGGAGAGATCGGACTTGGCGAGGACGAGAACAGTGCCGGCCTGGCTGAGTTCAATTGCGGCGCGCACGCCGGCGACTCCGGAACCGATGACGAGGTAATCGGCTTGGTAGGATTTTGCGGAGTGTGTCATGTGGGCCTTTTGGAGGCGCAGAAGTATGGTAGCACGGGGGGAAAAGAGTTCTCAGTTTTCAGTTATAAGTTTTGCGTTTAGGAGATCGCGAAGAGAAATGATGACGTGGAAGGACGGAAAGGAAGGTTATCAGCGATCAGATATCAGCGATCAGGAAGCAAAAAGAGGCTTACACAAAGATCGCAGAGAAAATCAAGAAAAGAAGAAAGACGGAGGCGCTCGATCGTAGGAGCCCACCCTGCCCGCCGGAGGCGGGCGAAGGATGGGGCACCCTCAAGTACGTGGGGGTGGGAGCGAGATCGCAAAAGCGGCGGCCCTTCGAAGCTCAGGGCAGCCACACTCCAAAGGGATGGTGATACATTGTGGGGAGAGGAAATCTAGAGAGATGAGTGCAGCGAAGGGGAAGAGGACGCGTACACGGACTGTCTGGATCAAGGCGGGTGCGGGGCGATATGGTGTGGTGTGCGCGGCGGGGTTGCTGCGGAGGGCGGGGCGGGAGATTACGAAGCTGGGGCGATTTTCCAGCGTGCATGTGGTGAGTTCGCCGAAGGTGTGGCGAGCGGTGGGGAAGGCGTTCGCGGGAAGCTTTGCGCGGGGCGCGGCGCCGGTGGTGCATTTGTTTGACGATGCGGAGGCGGCGAAGAATCTGGCGACGGTGGAGTTGCTGGCGCGGAAGCTGGTGCGGGCGGGCGCGGACCGGGAATCGTTATTGGTGGCGGTGGGCGGAGGCGTGGTGGGAGATGTGACGGGATTTGTGGCGGCTTCGTACTTGCGCGGCGTGGCGCTGGTGCAGGTGCCGACGACGCTGGTGGCGCAGGTGGACAGCGCGATTGGCGGGAAGACCGGGGTGAATTTGCCGGAAGGGAAGAATTTGGTGGGGGCGTTTTATCCGCCGCGGCTGGTGCTGGCCGATCCCGAGGCGCTGAGGAGTTTGCCGGAGCGGGAATTCCGCGGGGGGCTGGCGGAAGTGATCAAGTACGGCGTGATTGCGGATGCGAAACTATTCGTGTACCTGGAAGAAAATCTGGAGAAGATTTTGCGGCGCGAGGCGGCGGCGCTGGAGCACATTATCCGGAGATCAGTGCAGATCAAGGCGTGGGTGGTGAGCAAGGACGAGCGCGAATCCGGGCTGCGGGAGATTTTGAATTACGGGCACACGTTTGGGCACGCGCTGGAATCGGCGACGCGCTACCGGCGCTACCAGCATGGGGAAGCGGTGGCTTGGGGGATGATGTGCGCCGCGCTGCTGGGATATGGGGTGGTACACACGAGGGGGGATGTGGTGTCTCGAATCGTGGCGTTGATCAAGCGCGTGGGGCCGCTGCCGGGGTGGCCGAAAACGACCCCGAAGAAATTGATTGCGGCGATGCACGCAGACAAGAAGGCGCGCGGGGGCAAAGTGCGATTTGTGCTGGCGCCGCGGCTGGGGAAGGCGAGTTCGTATGACGATGTGCCGGCGAAGATGGTGGAGTGCGTGTTGCGATGCGCGCCGGCGTGTTTGCAGCGGCCGGTGGTGGAAACTGTGAGCGAGGCAGCGGGGCAGTGCTGTGGCTGAAGAGCGAGCGTTTCCGACAGGCACACAGCCGGAAGGGGCAACGAACGAGCAGGACGCTTCGCGAAAAGTGCGCGAGATGTTCACGCGGATTGCGCCGCGGTATGACCTGCTGAATCATTTGCTGAGCGGGCAGATGGATAAGAGGTGGCGGGCGCGGACGGCGCGAGAGTTGCAGGCGATTTTGGGGCGCGCAGACGCGGTGGTGCTGGATTTGTGCTGTGGGACAGGGGATTTGGCGTTTTCGATGGCGCGCGAGGCGAAGGCGCGGATCATCGGCGCGGACTTTTCCCACACGATGCTGGTGCGAGCGCGGGAGAAGAGCGCGGCAGCGGGGGACGGCGCGCGGGCGGTGCGATTTTTTGAGGCGGATGCGTTGCGGCTGCCGTTTGCGGATGGGACGTTTGATCTGGTGACGACGGCGTTTGGTTTCCGGAATTTGGCGAATTATGAGGCGGGGCTGCGGGAGATTTTGCGGGTGCTGAAGCCGGGAGGGACACTGGGGATTTTGGAATTCACGGAGCCGGCGCCGGGAGTAATTGGCGAATTGTACCGGTTTTACTGCCGGAAAGTTTTGCCGGTGATTGGCGGGGTGATTTCGGGGGATGTGGCGGCGTATCGATATTTGCCGAAGTCGGTGGCGCGATTTTTCAGGCCGGAGGAGTTTGTGGCGCAACTGCGGCAGGCGGGGTATGAGGAGCCGCGGTATGTGCTGATGACGTTTGGGACGGTGGCGCTGCACGTCGGAGTGAAGAGGTTGTAAGTTTTCAGTGGTAAGTTTTGAGTTTCAAGCAAGAGGGATATCGGCGATCAGAGATCAGGAGGCAAGAAAGGACTTACACAGAGATCGCCCCGACCGGGCCGGGGTAAACGCCGGACACAGAGTTCGCGGAGAAGAATTGGGGCGAGCTGTCTCGCGAAATGGTCGAGGGCGCAGAAGGTGGTGCGGCTGCTGATGGAACGGGCGGGGCGGAAGAAGAAACGACGGCGGACATCCCGCCGATGATTTGCCAGGTGTTTTTGGTTTTGAGCCAAGTGTGGGTGATGCGGGTGATGTTGGTTGCGAGTTTGCCGTCGGAGGCGCTGCGGGTGATTCTGACGGCATATTGCGTGATGCCGATGTCGCCGGTGACGCGCACGGATTTTTCGAGGAACTCGAAGCTGACGAAGCCTGCAAACCAGCCGGCGAGGCTATCGGCGATGCCGTCCTTGCTGACGGGATGAGGGCTGAAGCTGGGCCAGCCGAGGAAATCCTCGTGCCAGAGAGTCATGTAGTGGGTGGCGTTGGCGTCTTTTACATCCTTCCAATAGAACTCTTCCATTTGCCAGACCTCTTTCTGGCGCGGTGATAGTTCCTGGGCGGGAGAGAACGAAGCAAAAAAGAGAAGCAGGGAGAGGGCGACGGCTGTGCGAAGCATGGTGTGGGGCATCAGAGTGCTCCTTGGTGGGGCGGATTATATAACGAAGGGCGAATGAAAAAGACTTACGCACAGTGCGCCAGAAAGAGGAGGAGCAGAGCGATGGTGACATTGGAGGCTAAGAACCCACCCTTCGCAAAAGTCGCGAAGGATGGGGCACCCTCAAGTACGTCGTTGAGTGCGCAACGGGGTTGAAACCCAAGAGCACAGTCAGAGTGACTGTGCCACAGGGGAGGAGATGCGTGTCTTAGCTCCATAATTCTGTCACCCCTTAACGGCAACGTGAAAATGTCACCCTATGAGACAGGAGACATTCACGTTGAGTCAGAAGGAACTTCAGCGAGTGAGCGTAATTACCGCTTGC
>Ga0187870_1004544_pt1 | contig 9983 bp, 11 predicted proteins | sample June2016WEW_13_1_3_FD_132974 | JGI IMG/M metagenome (GOLD analysis project Ga0187870, IMG submission 132974) | Peatland microbial communities from SPRUCE experiment site at the Marcell Experimental Forest, Minnesota, USA - June2016WEW_13_150 | ecosystem: Environmental > Terrestrial > Soil >... | reverse complement strand
GCCGAGGCATTCGCGTTGTGCACCGGGCTCCCGACAATGATTGCGTCAGCCGCGAGCAGGTCTTCCTTCGTGGTCTCATCGACATTGAGAAGCTTCACCGTCACCGCACCCGCCGACTGCGCTCCCCGTGCAACAGCCTCCGCCATCGCGCGCGTGTGCCCCTGCTGACTGTAGTATGAGATGAGAATGGTTGTTCGTTCCTGAGCTGCGGATGAACCCACCCAGAGACAACCGAAGAGGCAACATACGAGAGGGATTACGATACGGCGCATGCACAGTTCCTTTCTCGGCGATACCAGTGAGCATCGCCCTCTGTGAACGAAGACAGAAGTGTGAAGATGTTACTTTTTCGAAATGGAAAAGGAGCCGATACCAGGTTTCACGAGGCGTTCAAAGTCGGAATACGGTAACCGGATCAGCTCGTGGTGCGAGCCCGCGTTGAAGGAGATTTCGCGATCATCCGAGAGCATCTTGTCTGCATACACGCGAGTGTTGAAGAGATTGCCGAAGGGGGGCATCGCACCGATTTCGCATTCCGGGAATCGATCTTTGAACTCCGATTCGCTGGCAAGCTCAACGCTTTTTGCCCCGCTGACCTCTTTCAGCTTGTTAAAGTCGATCATGGATGACGCCGGCAAGACGACCATCGCCATCGCGCCGTCCATCCACACGATCACCGTCTTTGCCATTTCCTTGCCGGGAATGTGGGCAGACTCGGCAACATCCTGCGCGGTGAACGCCGTTGAGTGGGTGACGTTCACATATCTGATCTGACTCTTATCGAGAAATTCGACCAACTTTTTCAGAATCATAGCAGCCTCCTTTCTGTGCTATGACGGGTCCAAAACGAAAAACCCGCAGACTTGCTTCCTCAGCCGATCTGCGGGTCTCCTCTCAGGTCATACTCACTTGACGATTGTGACTGATGCTCTTTCACCTTTGAACCAAGATTGCTTAACGCAAATGTTGGGAGAATTTCAGGGAAAGTCAATTCACGGCTTTCTCACGACGAGCGGACTTGATCGAAATGATCAACAAGCCATTCCGCACTCTTTTCGGCGATCGAGAGGATCGTTACCTGGGGATTAACACCAAGCGATGTCGGCATCACACTCCCATCAATCACGAAAAGCCCCTTGGTGTCGTGAGATTGGCAGTTCGAATCGACGACAGACGTCCGGGGATCTGCTCCCATTCGGCACGTTCCCAACGGGTGAGCGCTATACATTGCGATCTCATTCGTTCCCCATTCGGCCGAAGCCAGTTTCTTCGAGATCTCTGCTGGCGATTGGAATTCTGTCGGGATGCTATGCAGTGTCATCACCTTTCTTGCTCCGGCGGCAAACTGTACCCTCGCCGCGACGTCAAGGCCTTGTTTTAGATACTCGAGATCTCTCCCACGCAAGGAATAGGAAATCGACGCGCGTCCTTCATCATTGACCGTTACGCGTCCGCTGGAATCAATCTCCTTCACCAGGACAATCGTCGCCCCGATGTTCGGGTATGCGTGCATCCTGTCACGGTGAGCAGAACCAAAGCCCGGGAGAGCAAGACCAGCGAGCGTCGGGTAGATCGGCACCGCTTCGAGCCAGAATCCTCCCCCATCCCCGTTCTTGTTCAGGAACTCATCACACATCGCCGACTGCGGAATGCCTCCGGCTCCGTACATGATCTTTTCATACAAACCAAGCACTGCCGATGTCAGGTGAAATGTCAGGTTTCTGCCAACTTCCCCGCTGGAGTTCGCCAGGCCGGATTTCAGCAGGAGAACCGGTGAGTTGATCGCCGACGCGGCAACAATCACGATCGGGGCTTCGATGACGAAATCCGTCTTCGGCTTTTGGGTCTGTTCATCGAAGACAATGCCGGTAACCCTTTTGGTTTTTTCCCGTACGTCAATCTTGTTTGCCCGGAAATTGGCAAATACAGTGGCACCTGCGGTGACAGCATCAGGAATATATGTGATTGCAACAGTCTTCTTCGCGTCAAACGGGCATCCGAGACCACACGCGCCGGATTTCTGACAATCTTTGGTATTTCGGCCAACCGCGCTCGCCCGGTAGCCGAGCTGCTTCGCACCGTCCAGAATGATACGATTGTTCGGGTTGTGATTCTCAAACGGTTCTTCATGTATATCGAGATATTGCTCCACTCTTTCGAAATACGGCTCAAGTTCTTCTGACGACAGTCCCTGGACGCCATGCTTGTGTTTCCATGCCTCAAGGACGAAGTCGGGCGTCCGGAGGGATGTTGTCCAGTTCACCGTCGAGCTGCCGCCCACACAGCGTCCCTGCAAAACAGTTACCGAGAGATCATCCGTCGCTTGTCCTGCCCGTTGCTGGTAGAGATGTGTGTACGCGGTCTGCTCCGTGCCGTCAAATTGCCTAGAGGTGTAGTATCCTCCTTCTTCCAGGAGGATGACTTTCTTCCCGGCTTCTGCCAGCACCTTGGCACTCGCACCGCCGCCGCAACCTGAACCGATGATGCACACATCGGCCGATTCGCGGACAGGACCCTTGATTTCTTTCCCCTGAACAATCATTTGCGGTCCTCCGGCATGAACATGCCATCGTAGCCGATCTCTTTCCATGTACGGCTGTCTGTGTAAAACATGCTCATCGATACACGCTTCAGAGCCTGAAAACCGGTCCGCCGAAATCCGAGTGAGCTTGTCATCCAGTCTTGGAGATAGGAGTCTTTGACTGCCAGCGTCATGTTCAGAAAGCTTGACATGCGAAAGTCGAAGAGGAATGTAAACAAGGGAGCGTTAAAGACGGAGAGGAGCTGGTGAATCTGGTCCTGCACCTCGGGGTCAGCGCCTGCTAGAAACTGATCAGCCCTGGCGGCGACGCCAACGTCCTTCGTGCGCACCTGGCCTGGAGTTGCCGGTCCAATGATGCGTTCGGCGACGGCTTCAAAGATGAGGAATTCTTTCAGGGAGAAGAAAAGCAGATTACCAGAGACCTGATCTTGTTCAGAGGCAAAGAGGAAATTCGCCGGAACCAGTTTCGCGGCCGAGAGGAAGATAATTCCGGAGAGTGTCTCCCTCAAAAACTTCCGTCGAGTTGTAGTCCTGTTCTTCATGAATGTCAATGTGACAGCAGGCCGAGATAGATGAGAACACCGCTCATCAACCGTGAGCGCACGCTCGCACTGATGATTGTTTCGAATGGAAATCCCATCGCCACGACGCCGTACGATTTCTTGTACCCGATCGCCGCTCCAAACTGATTGCCGTCATATCGCAGGAGCTGGCGGCTCCCCTCGCTCGGCACGATTGCATCCGGCGACTCCACGATGTACACTCCCCGGTTCAAGTCTGTGTTGAAGGCAAATCGTTCATCATTGGGAAAGATCGATGCAGCTGTAGAATAGACTGTCCCCGAGCGCGACGCATGGCCTACGGCCCAATCGAAATGGAGAACTTTCCAAGCGAACCTGATGCTGGCGCTGTCTTCTTTTGGATGCGAGAACAAATCTGTTCCTATGTACGCACCGGAAAGGAAAAGATTTCCACCTGCTTCGCAGTACTGCCGAAGAGCGACCTGCATACTCGGCGGAAAGGTTCTGTATTGGACGCGATGCGATGAGTCACCAACCATCTTCGGCCAGGGTGTCTCCTTTTCCTTTCCAAGAATAACATCTACAAAACTGTAATTCCCCAGGCTGATCATTGAATCCATCACAGCCTCGCTGCTCACCGAGCAGAAGGAAAGCCCGCACGCCTTGATTGCCTGACCATGAATGTACGGGTAGTCAAACGAATTTCCAGCGATTACCTTCCCCTCGTTGTCCGAAAAACTTGCTCCGTGGCCGGGACCGTCGTTCGATCGGTACGCAGATGACCGATCGAAATCGAATTGCTCTCCTGTAAATCCGGGTTCAAAATGATCCGGCACGCCACGGTCAAGCGAAGAGGCGAATCCTTCATAGTGCCCCGCCTCCACAATGCCGGGGCCTGATATGCGATGAAACGCGTTGACAATGAGTACCGGTTTCCCACCGTTGGGCTGCAAACACACGGCCAGAATCTCGGATGGAAAACTCTCCCCACCGTCGTTGACTGCTGTGACTTTGAAACTGTAGATGACGCCGGCCTTCAGATCTTTCATGACTGCGTAGGGAGTATCAACGAGAACGCCGTTGTCAAACCCCCCATCATCCTGTCTTGTATAGATGATGTAATGATTCGCTATCGCAGTCAGTTCGATCGGATCGGGATGCATTTTCCATTTCAGCACCGCATTTCCGTCTGCATCAAGCTCTGCCGAAAAGTGTGTCACCGGAAGTGGCTGGACAAGGTACGGCGTTTGATGTTCCGTGGCGAGGAATCGAAGCATCCCTTTGTAAATCGATCGGGCCACATCAAAGCGAAACCGCGGGTCCAGCACGAATTTCATGTCGAGATAGTTCTGATGCGACAGAAGCTCGAGTAAGAGTGATGGCATGTTCGGGCGCACCGCTTCTGCATAATTTGAGTTCATCAGCTGGCGTCGCTGCCATGCGGGATCGTACTTCGCTCGAACATCGTTCACCACCTGTGTTTGCACCAAATCGGCCAGGTCACGGTTGGCGAAGCGAGAAACGCTGTCGGGAAAAACAATCGCTCTTCTTGCATCCGGGATGCTATAAATAGAGAGCGTACCAATGGTTGTGTCATTATTTGTAATTCCCGCGTCTGTATGAAGCGCCATGGAGAGGTCGATCGGGATGCCCAGTCCCTTTTCATCTCTTTTCTTGTTTGGACCGTATGGCGTGCCGGTGAGGAAATTCAGATACTCCGGTCGGCTTTGATAATCGTCCCGATAATCATCCTTGTCGTTGGTGAAATTGTAGACGAGTGTGTCAGGCATGCCGGCGAATTGAAGGTAGTAGCGGCTCCCTTCGACATATTTGGGGCGGCCGCTCGCTTTGCCATTCCGCGCGATGATCCCCATGCCACCGCCAAACCGGACACCGTCGGCCGAAACGACTCCGGCGGTACCGTGACTCTCATTCGTAAGCACGACACATCCTGATGCACGGTTCCGCCCTTCGGAGAATTTGAATGTTCCAAGGTAGATCCAGGTGCCGCCGCCGATGCGCTGGTTCACAATGAATTCCGTTGTGCCGCCAAGATGGTGAACTGCATAGTGTGCATCAACAACGCTACTATCTGATGAGCTATAGGAGATGTACACGGCGTACTCTCCGGTCTCGGGTATTTGTGGCACCCATGCTGCCTCGGCCGTCGCGGAATATTCTGATCCGATAATGCGATACGTTCCCTGCGTAAATGGGTTGACGCCGGGACCATACGGCGGCGTGCCAACAGCGAATCCAGATCCCTGACCGTTTTCCCAACGCGCGGCCTGCTGTGATAATTCCGAGTAGCCCGATGAGGGCGAATCATTGTCCACCATCACTTCATTCGTCTGGAAGTCCCGCTCACGCGGCACGAACACGATCGCTCCGGCATTTTCCAGCATCGGAACGAGATACGGAAGGACAAACGACGTCGGTATGAGATCTTCCACCATCATGAACAGTCGGGGCCGTTGCCATTCCCATCGATCCAGTTCACGGTTGTAGTACCAGCCGTGACTGTTCCACACACCGATATTGCGGTCCCGGAGTCCTTTCGACGGCTGAAACGGTTTACTCACGTTCCGCACTACCGGCAACGGTCTTTCGGTTCTGGCGATCGGGAGCCGCGTCTTATCGTATTGCGAGGTATCGGCTCGGAAGTAGTTCGGCACGAGTTGCTCAAGCGGCCGGCGGAGCGCCATTACAGTGATTGTATAACCTTCAAAGTAGTCCGCGAAGAATGTCTGTACCTGACGGTAGACTTCCTTCACGTTGTCATTCCGGTAAGGAATTCCGGCAAATGCGTCGTTGAAGTGGACTTCGACAATCTTCCGGGCTGAATCGATTTTCACTGTGTCAACGCGCGTTCTCGGCGGAAGCTCGAATGTGAATTTCTTCGCAAGAACGTCGGATTTGAATTCAGCAATTTTTTCCACGGGTGTCGGCCGACTGAGACCCAGTGTGCGGAGGATGCCGCATCCGGAGAGAACGAAAGAGACGAGCAAAGAAAGGAGAAACGGGATTCTGAAAGTCTTCATGGCAGCCAGTGGTTTGCGTTCAACGGGGTTGTGCTTAGAAGATAATGAGAAGACCTGCTGTATGCACGAATGAAATGGGCATTCGGTACATGCGTGCTGGACACCTGATGCGTCGATCATCAGATGGCCCGATCACCCGATGACCCGATCACCCGATCGCAAGATGGGCCAAGTCCCTTTACCCAGCAAGAGCTGTGAAAAACCGCCTGTAGAACCTAAGACTCCCGATCAGTAGGATGCCGCCCATGGCGATATAAGGAATGGAAAGGAAGTATTTCGGTATCGACGCATTGCGCAGGGAGATGCCGATCATCATCATCACCGCTATCATGATGTATCCATGCCACGCGGTGAATGCGAAGAAACATGCACGATCAGGCAGCCTGCTGATGCGGTCGATGTTCTTTTGCACCACCTTCACGAAGAAGAAGAAATAGCCGGCGATTGCCAAGGCGATGCTGATCACTTCCAGCGCAAACTCGGTTCCCATTGGAAACACCTCGAGCCAGATTTCCCCTCGGACGCACAGCAGCGCTCCGGCAATCGTCCAGAGCACTCCTGCGACTGCAAACAGATAGTGCCGCGGCACAGCAGGGTTGAGCTTCGATGCTAACGAACCAGTTTCCTCGTTCTTCATTGCCTCAGATGATTTCTGATCCCAGGTATTCGTCCCGCGACAGAGGGGGGCGTGAGACAAAATATAGCCGACAAAGCGGACAGAACCAACTCTTTGGAGTCTATGACACGCTTAATTCCGGTGTAAGGCATTCAGGGCAATGGACTTGACTCTACGGCAGCGGAGATTGTCAATGTTGTGATTCAACTAGGAACTGATCCGAATTTTCGCTACCTTATTGATGTCAAAAAACAGTACACCGTCTATTCTCTTTCGGGAGAGCCCATCCGCACCTTTTGTGCATGGTGGGCACGCCTCCAGATTCTCCCGCTTCAGGGACCTTGCCAACAAACAAGATACCGAAAAGCGGAACTGCTGACGAACCGCACGAAACCTTCCAAGGTCGAAACGCCGTTGACAGATGAGGCTCTCGAGTTAACCCTCGGGCAGCGATGAGTAGTTTAGAAGTCCGTATGTTCGGCGTACACCTTGCCCGACGGTAGAGTCGGGTTGTACACAATACAAGAAAGGACGTGTTCCATGGAAAAAGGAACAGTCAAATGGTTCAACGCAGCAAAAGGTTTCGGCTTTATCTCACGTCAGGGTGGAGAAGATGTATTTGTCCACTTCAAGGCGATTACAGGCGGTGGATTCAAAAGCCTGAACGAAGGAGATGCGGTTGAATTCGATGTCGAGAAGGGCCCCAAGGGCCTTCAGGCGTCGAATGTCTCTGTTGTCTAATTTAGACTTCGAAACCGAAAAGAAAAACCCCGCTCAAAAGGCGGGGTTTTCTATTTCATAGAAGATGTGCTGATGTGATGTTCTGACCTGCCGGGGCTTCATTCGACCGTCCAACTTCCGCGGACAATGGATGAGACCCAACCACAGGTTTCCAGTTAGAACAGAATCTAGTATCGACGACCGCCGCCACCACCTTTGTACCCTCCGCGGGAACCGCCACCACCACCGGATCGACCATGTTCCGGACGCGGTCTGGCTTCGTTTACGTCCATCGATCGGCCCATGAATTCTTTGCCATGGAGACCGGCAATGGCTGCTTCAGCTTCCGCCTTCACAGACATTTCGACGAAACCAAATCCCTTGGAGACGTTATTAGAGCGATCTTTGATGATGCTCACCGAATCGAGAGTCCCAAAGGGTTGAAACGCCCCCCGCAAGTCATCTTCAGTGACATCGCGCGACAAGTTGCCAACATAGAGCTTCATACAGACCTCCGTGAAAATTGAGAGATGGAAAACATGAGTGCCGGCCGCGGTGGCGAGCCCTGTGACGAGTCATATCGTCGGAGGAAGGCAACTGTGGTTGGCAAGGTGAAGCAAATCCGGTGAAGCCTTTGACTGCGGCAGAGAGGCATCCGCCTTTCATCCGGAGTCCGTCAGCAGATGGGATCAGTCAGACCCCACAACTATCGACTCGGCATTCCCATTATTAAAATACTTGAAATAACGATGGTATCCAAATCAATTCGAAATCTGCCCGTTTGTATTGCGTTTTTTCGGCAATGCCCCTTTGCCATTCAAAAGTTCTACCCCCGGTGCCTCGGGCACCCGACCTCGGTAAGCTCCCTTGTTATTCGTGCGCATCTTTCATAGCTTGGAACTAGTCCCGCTCAAGAATACTCTGAGGTACCCATGGTCACCGAACAACGCAAGAAGGTTTTGATTGTCGACGATGAGGCAAGTATGGTTTCTGTTCTGCAGCGGCACGTGTCGAATGCGGGATACGAATTCGTGAGTGCAACAAACGGCCAGGAGGCGCTCGAGAAGATTCAGAAGGAAGAGCCGGATCTGGTCTTGCTCGATCTGGTGATGCCCGGGATAAGCGGGTTTGAAACATGCCGTCGAATTCGCGAGAACGAAAAGACGAAGAAGCTCCCCGTTCTCATCATCACTGCATTGCGCAGTGAGTCTGATTCCGCATCAGCAGCAGCCTGCGGGGCAAATGAGTTCATTGTGAAACCAATCGATGGACCTCACCTGGCAAAACGGCTCCGCTATCATCTCGGTTCCCCATTCAAAGTGTAATCCGCACGACGATCCACAGAGACAAGTTGGTTCGAAACAAAGGAGCCCCGACGTGCACGCCGGGGCTCTTGAGCAAAGACCGGCAGGCCGACACCTGCCTTCGATTTTTCCTTCTTTACCCTCTTCATGCACCCTGTACACATCTTCGATTTCACTCCTTTCGCAGTGAGATCAATCAGAGCTCATCTGCGGCGACGTGATCCCCACTGACACACCGAACTCGCACTCGCGATGATCATCTATATCCATCAAAACATGGCAGCACGGCAAGTTGAACCAACAACTCTCTCATCAGGTCAACCGCTCGGTTGGGCGGTATGACGGCAGGTGTGCACGTATGACAGCAAAGAGACTTAAGGTCTGCCAGTAAGGAGACCGCCTATGAAAAAGCCGAATCCCAGGACGGATTCACAATGCGGACAGGAGTACATGATTTCTTTCTTTACCAACCCAGATACGTCTTTGTGTACTTCTTCGGTGGATTCGGCAGATTCTCTTGTGGTCTTTTCCAAAGTGATCGCTTGTTTGCAGTACGGACATTTTGGCATTTGTTTCTCCTTATGTGTGGAATGTTCAGCCTGTCGATTCAACCACCCAACCATCCTGTGAATTTTCTTTGCGTGGCCAACAACGATGTCGGCCAGTTCTTGTTCGTAACGGCTCTGTACCTTGACACCGCACAACACCTCAACCGTCCATCTAACCCCTGACTTACGAACTTGGTTCCATCCGCTCGAGGGCGAAACCAGTTGTTTGTCTTTTGTTGCTTCCCTTTCCGTTTGTCCCTACATTCTTTCAAGTTCAATTGAATCAATGACCTACCGATTGCCCTGGATTGCACGAGAACTCGGGGGAGACTGTTCTCGCTGAAACGTCCCTGCCCCTGAAAGTGTTGTACGGAACAAGGATAATGGATTGAAGGAGTATCATGCGACTTCTTGCGCTAAAACTGACTGTTTTGTCTCTTGCCGTGACCTGTCTTGTGTTCGGTGGTGCGAAGCAGGGAACCGTCGTCGTCAAACATTTGCCACTCGACGGTGTTCCGGGCGTCGTCTTGAAGAACCGGCAAAACAGTCTCTACCTCCCTAATCGTGTGATCGTCAAGCTAATGCCGCAAACAACGACATCGCTTTCGAAATCGGTGTTCGGTATCGAATCGATCGATCGCGTTCTCTCTCGGGCGATGGGTGTTGGTTATTCTCAAATGTTCGCGACTGC
>Ga0187870_1004535_pt1 | contig 9998 bp, 8 predicted proteins | sample June2016WEW_13_1_3_FD_132974 | JGI IMG/M metagenome (GOLD analysis project Ga0187870, IMG submission 132974) | Peatland microbial communities from SPRUCE experiment site at the Marcell Experimental Forest, Minnesota, USA - June2016WEW_13_150 | ecosystem: Environmental > Terrestrial > Soil >... | reverse complement strand
TCAAGCAGCTTATCGATCCGGGCACGGAGTTCTTTGAGCTGAGCCGGGGGGCGGGTTTCGGCATAGGCTATGAAGGGGTAAAGGATGTCCCTTCCGCCGGATTGGTGACGGGGATCGGCAAGATACACGGCAACTGGGTGATGATCCTCGCCAACGACAGCCGGGTGTCCGCAGGGGCTTACTATCCGATAAGCTGCAAGAAGCACCTCAGGGCTCAGGAGATCGCCGAGAAGTGCGGGCTTAATTTCGTATATATCGCCGATTCGGCGGGCGCCTACCTTCCCTTGCAGGATCGGATCTTTCCCGGGAGGAACCAGTTTGGCCATTTTTTCTATAACATGTGTAGGATGTCGGCCAAGGGGCTGAAGCAATATACTTTAAGTACCGGGGGGAACACGGCGGGCGGTGCCTACATCGTCTATCTCGCTTGCGAGTCCATCATGATCGACGGGATGTCGTACTCCTTTCTTGGCGGTCCTCCCATGGTGGAATCCGCGATTGGGGAAAAGGTGAGCATGGAGGACCTGGGGGGAGCGAGGGTGCATACGCAGATCTCCGGCGGCGCCGACCATTTTGTGAAGTCGCAGGATGAAGGGATCGAAAAACTAAGGGAGCTTCTGGCCTTCGACCCGAAGCAGACCCTTTATATCGATCGTCGAAAGTCCGCAGAGCCAAAGGTCTCCGCCGACCACCTCTATCAGGTCCTGCCAAAAGAGACCTCCAAGGGGATCAACGTCCGGGAGGTGCTCGCCTCCATAGCCGATGATAGCTATTTCAGCGAGTATAAACGCAATTACAACCCCGGCCGTGGCGACAACATCGTCTGCGGCAAGATCTTTTTGAAGGGGATTCCCGTGGGGGTCATTGCCAGCAACAACAACGGAGTCATCTTCGTGGATTCAGCCCGTAAGGCGATCGAGTGGGTGATACGCTGTTGCACCATGAAAATCCCCATTCTTTACATACAGAACTCCCCAGGTTACATGGTCGGCACTGCGGAGGAATATGCGGGCATCGGCAAGTACGGGTCCGGCATGGTGAGGGCTTGCGCCTGTGCGGAGGTTCCCAGGATTCAGTGGATCATCGGTCCCGACCACGGCGCTGCGAACTTCGGCATGTGCGGGAGAACCTTCGATCCTCTGTTCATATTCGCCACGATGCGGGCAAGGACGTCGGTTATGTCCGGAGCGACCGCCGGCTTCATCCTCACCAGCCTGGAGCGGACCAACCGGAAAAAACGGGGTGAAGAGATGGATGAAGAGGCAGCCGGGAAATTTCAGCAGATGATGATCGACAAGTATAATCGGGAGGCCCATCCCTTCTATATGGAGGCACGGCTCTTCAATGACGGGACGCTACCGCTCAAGAACTGCCGCGATGCCCTAGCCCTCGCTTTCGAAGTCTCGCTACTCCAGCCGGTTAGGGAATCCAATTTCGGAAACTTCAAGTTTTAGGGGACGACAGAAAACTGCTTACCAGTACAGAATATTCCTTATCAGGAGGTCATAATGTCAAATGTCATTTTACAGAAAAAGACGGAGGAAGGGATTCTGATCCTCACGCTGAACCGTCCGAAAGATATGAACTGCATGAACTTCGACATGATCGAGACCTTGGGAAACATCATCAAGGAATCCAATTTTGACATGTCTCTGAGGGTGATCATCATCACGGGAGCTTCTCCGCCGGAGGGGAAGAAGGCATCCTTTTCTGCCGGAGCAGACCTTGCCGAAAGGCGCACCCTCTCAGATGATCAGGTACGACGTTTCATCGCCACTGTCCGCGGCACCATGATCGCCGTGGAGAATGCCCGGATACCCGTGATTGCCGCTATCAACGGTTTTGCTTTTGGCGGGGGCACGGAACTGGCATTAGCCTGTGACCTTCGCATTGCGTCAACCAACGTTCTGATGGGCCTCACGGAGACGAGTCTGGCCATCATCCCTGGAGGAGGAGGAACACAAAGATTGCCTAGGATCGTGGGAATAGCAAAGGCAAAAGAGCTAATATACACGGCAAGGCGATTCGATGCCGGGACCGCCCTAGAGATCGGCCTGGTGAGCAAGGTGGTAGAACCTGACAAGCTCATGGATGCAGCCATGGATCTGGCGATAGAGATCGCCAAGAACGGTCCTATCGGTGTCGCCCAGGCGAAGTTTGCCATCAACTACGGCAGCGAATGCAGTCTCGGGGTGGCTCTGCCGCTGGAATCCAAGGCCTATGAGATAACGATTCCGACGAAAGACCGTCTCGAGGCCCTGGCGGCCTTCGCGGAGAAACGAAAACCTGTTTTCAAGGGTGAGTAACACATAACCGTGTTGTACCCCGAAAAAATATTAGGAGGACGCAGTGTATGACAGAGTATGATTATTGGAAGATATTTCCAAGAATGCCCAAGAAAGTCATGATCGGAGACATCACGATCCGTGATGGTTTCCAGCATGAAGAGAAGTTCATTTCCACAGCCGCCAAGATCTTTTATGGCGAAGAAATCATCTTGGCCGGCTGCAAGGAGTTGGAAGTCACCAATCTGGGAAGCCCCCTGTCGATACCCCAGTTCAGGGATGCCGATGAGGTTCTCGCCCACTTCCGGAGTGACCGCTTTAAAAAGCGGTGCGCTCAGCGACAGATTAATTACGATGAACTGATTTTCAGCGCTGTGACGATCCGAGAGGGCGCAGTGGACCGTGCCATTGAATTGAAGAAGAAGGGAATCGGTCCTGACCGCGTTCTCATGATGGTTTCCACCGACCCCGAGCATCATTTCGCAAACTCCGGCACTACGCTGTCCCAGTACTGGAGGGAGGCCGAGCGGTGCATCAAAAAGTGCCGCGATGTAGGGATCAAAATGTGCGGGGTAGTGAGCACCATCTGGGGAAGTCCCATCACGGGTGCCACGAAGCTCGAGGATGCAGTGGAATTCACCAAGCGCTGGCTCTCCATCGGTGCTTATGACATCGAGCATGCCGACCATGACGGGTCAGCATCCGCGGCCCAGGTCTACCGGTACTTCTCCATGATACTGGACGCTATGCCGAAACCAGAGGTGCATCTCTGCCACCTCCATGAAACGAAGCGTGTTGCCTCTGCTTCCATACTGGCGGCCCTGCAGGCCGGAATTTGCCGGTTTGAGGGAACACTCGGTGGTCTTGGCGGACAGCCTGCCAATTTCCTCGATGACTGTCCCGTGAGAGGGACGGGCGAGTACTACTACGATCCCAGGTTTGTGGGTCTCATTACTCTGGAGGATCTCCTGGTTATGATCGACGAACTCGGCATCGAGCACGGCTACGATGTGGATCGTGTCCTCTGGCTTGGAAGGAAGATGGAAAAGACCATCGGCCGCAGACTCCGTTCCGAGGCGATCGCCAGCGGCCGGACATTGAAAGAAGGGCATCCGGAACACGCCCGTCCAGGTCTCGCCAAGCTAATCGAGAAAGAGGGAGAGAAACCAGGTCAAACCGTTCCGGCCGAGTGGCCCGCGAAGGCCGTTCTGCCTCAAAAATGGGGACCCGACGCCTGGGAGTAATCTTTCATAAACGGATGTTTACTACGACTGACCCGATTTGGGGTCAGCCTGGTTGAAAGCAGTTATAAACTAATAGAATCCAATTGAAGGAGGAGATTAAAATGAGCGTCAATATTGTAGCTCCCATGCCGGGAACTATAGCGGAAGTTCTAGTGCAGGTAGGTGATGTTGTCAAGGCCGATGAAGAGTTGGTCATCCTTGAAGCCATGAAGATGAACAACCCCCTTTGTGCGCCTCAAGATGGCAAGGTGAAGGAGGTCAGTGTCAGCGAGGGAGAAAAGGTAGCCACGAATCAGGTACTGATCGTTTTGGAATGACGATACGTAAGGAACCGTTTCTAAAGAGAATAGATCAATTTTCATGAAAAAAGGAGGGTATTATGACAACACCCATTCAGCAGAAGATCCGCGACAAGAAAAGAACACCCCGGCAAATTCTGGATATGGTCAAATCGGGAGACTGGATTCAGCCCGGTAGTCCCGGTGCCGACTCGACGGAATGCATGAAGGAACTGGCCAAGAGAATCGGCCCGAAGCTCAAAGACATCGAGGTCTGGAATTATGCCATGTTTTTCCCCCACCCGGAATTTCAACAGGTAGACCCAATGCAGGAATTTCACTGCTTCCATGAGTATTTTTTCTTTCCCTGGAACCGCAAGGCAAGAGATACCAACAACGTGACGGACTGGGCACACTGGGGATGGGCCATGGGCATGTGGTTCTGCCATTATCGTTTTACTAATGCAATAAAGGAAAACCGCGGGTTTGACTGGTGGTGGAATGCGGCAACTCCCTTTGATGAGCACGGCTTTGCGAACTTCTCCTACGGGACGAACAATACCAACATCTTCAGCCAGTGCTCCAAGAAGATCGTCATCGAAGTCCGCAGCGATTATCCCTGGGCTGAGGGGGGTCGCTTCAACACGATCCACATCGATGACATCGATTACTGGGTTGAGGTGGATGTGGAAAAATGCAAATGGCCCCAGATTAATGAGAAGGCCATCAAGGCAAAGCCCGAGGAAGAAGCCATTGCCAAACACATCATGACCATTATGAGGGACAGGGATATCATCCAGCTTGGAATCGGGTCTCTCCCCTCCGCCTGCGTCAGCGCCATGGCAGACGCCGGCTTCAAGGATCTCGGCATCCACACGGAGATGCTCAACGCTGGTCTCATCAAGCTGATCGAATCAGGACAGGTGACCAACAAGTACAAGACCCTCCCCGCCGACCGTGGCAAGAGCGTGTGGACCTTTGCCTTCCCCGTGGATGTGAAGTGGTACTATGACACAATCCACAGGAATCAGAACCTTGCCGCATACGATATCAGTTACACCAATAACCTGCATAATCTCACAAGGCTTGACAACATGATCGCAATTAATAACTGTGTGGCTGTCGACCTCCTCGGCCAGCAGTGCGCCGGTTTCTATGAAAAACGTCCGATCTCGAGCTCCGGCGGCTACTTCCATTTTGTCTCCTTCTGCGCTCAGTCGAAAGGCGGACGCGGCGTCGCCTCCATGACTGCGCGGAGCAAACACGGCACATCGAGGATCGTTCCCTTCCTGCCTGAAGGATCAACGGTGGATGTTCCGGCTCAGTTATCGAATTATGTTTGTACTGAGTACGGTATCGTAAACCTGCGCGGTCTTTCCGGTTATGAAAGGGCTGCAGCGCTGATCTCCATTGCCCACCCCGATGATCGTCAGATGCTGGAAAAGGCAGCAAAGGAAAATGGCCTCCTTGCCCCTAAATTCCCCGTATCCATGATGCCGGTAGAGGGCAAGACCAGACGGTATCCATCCTACTCAGACAGACGGAACTACAAGATGGCGTTGCATGGTGAGACATCAGGGTTCGATTGGGATCAGGGTTATCAGACCGCAAAGTAGAAATCTTGCCATCCAACAATATGGGCGTAGCTTTAAGTCGCACCCTTTATGTGGTGCCCAGTAGCGGCGAAAGAATATTTGGCGGCACACAGGACCATGAGATGGCCTTCTCCGTATCGCGCTCCAAGTTTAAGGATATGGCAGAAGGATTGGAGTATGTAGGAAAACATGGCGGTTTTAGGTTTCCTGTTCCTGTTTTTGGCACCATGGCTGAGCCAAAATTTCCCGAGAAATATAAATCCATCATGACGAAGTGTAAATAGCCTTTTAGCCACGACTGTTTGAGGGAGGGATCATGTTTCAAGAATCAAAATGCGATTTCTGCGGAGAATGCCTGGAGCGATGCCATTACTTTGATTTTAATCGAGAGAGCGGAGGACGGGAGTTCAAAAAGCTGGTGGAGGGTGGAAAGGCAAGCTGGTTATATGACTGTGTGACCTGCATTGCCTGCAATGAATACTGCACTAAGGGGGCTCGACCCTTTGACCTGATTTTGCAGAGGATGGAGGAAGCGGGAAATTTTGCTGATCCTGTTTTGCTGGATCAGATGGCGGAGCGTTTCAAACCGGAAGGTGAGCCGAAAGCCACTGAAAAGCGGGACAGAGCGATGTCGGTCTGCGTGATGACCGGCAACATGCCTTGGGCAATCCAGGGGCAGCTCTTCGAAAATATCCCCTTGCTCAAAGGGAAACACTACTTTTGTAACGTTCTCTTCGCCCATATGGGTAACGAGTCTATCATGAGGGAAAGACTGAAAACCATGGTGGACAATCTGGCAAAATCGGGGGCCAAGGAGATCGTCTTTGTCCACGATGATTGCTATGGATTACTTAAGGGCGTTGCACCGGAATACGGCGTCGAGATGCCCTTCAGACCTGTGCATTTGTTCGAGTATCTCAGGGACTACCTTAAACAGCACAGGGACAGAATTACGAAATTAAACATGAACGTGGCCTACCAGCGCCCCTGTGCCTCGCGATATTCGCCTAAGAAAGACCCGTTCCTCGATGAAATATTCGAGTTAATCGGCGTTACAAGGGTTGCCCGCGAGTATGACGAGGCCAACGCGCTATGCTGTGGCGTTGAAGTTGCGGGCCCCAATCTCAAGCTCTTCCCCCGTGGCAAAAACTTTGCACCTTTTCGTGATAAGAACGTGAAGGATGCCAAAGACCATGGTGCTGAAGCAATGGTCTATCTCTGCGCTATGTGCTTTGCAACGCTCAACAATAAAGTGCGGGAGGTTGGCATGAAAAATTACATGATCAGCGACATCTGTCGTCTGGCTCTGGGCGAAAAGATGCCGTCAGAGAAACCTTCGTAGCCGGCTCAAAAGATCCTGGGCCTTAATAGGGATCGACAAAGTTAATTTCTAACGCCTTATAATGAAGAAATAAAGCGAGGAGAGAAGAAATGGATTTCAATTTTAGCGATCAGCACATCATGCTGAGAGAAAGCATCCATAATTTTGCCGCAAAAGAGATCTGGCCCATTGCCGAACATATCGATGAAGAAGACAAGTGGCCAGATGGCATGTGGCAGAAACTGTCTAACCTGGGAATCATGGGGATTACAGTTAATGAAAACTATGGAGGCGCCGGTGCGGATCTAATCTCCGCCATTATCGTCCTGGAAGAACTGTCAAAAGCAAGTCCGGCCATTGCCCTTTCCTGGGGTGCCCATGCTAATCTCTGCTGCAATAACCTCAACCACAATGCCAGCCCGAAGCAAAAGAGTAAATATCTGCCGCCCCTTTGCACGGGGCAGCACATCGGAGCTCTCGGACTGACAGAGCCTAATGCCGGCTCTGATGCCGTCAATATCCAGACCGCCGCAGTGAGGAAAGGTGATCACTATGTTGTGAACGGCACGAAGATGTTCATCACCAACGGGTCAGTGGCAAACACTATTGTCCTCTATGCCAAGACGGACAAGGAAAAGGGCGCGAGAGGGATCACCGCTTTTATCCTGGATACAAAGTTTCCCGGTTTTTCCGTTTCGAAGGAGTTGAAGAAGTATGGCCACCGCGGCTCGCCAACGGCGGAGCTGATATTGCAGGATTGTATAATTCCCGCAGAGAACGTCATAGGAGAAGAGAACAAGGGCATTAACGTCATGATGTCCGGTCTTGACGTGGAAAGGGCCTTCTATGCCGGGGAATCCATCGGGATCGCCGAGGCCTGTCTGGAGCTCTCCATTAAATATGCCAAGGAAAGGGTTCAGTTTGGAAAACCAATCGGCACCTTCCAACTCATTCAAGCTAAGCTGGCGGACATGTATACCCAGCTCGAGGCCGGGAAGATGCTCTGCTACAAGGCGGCCGTTCTTGCCGAGCATGCAGGAACAGGAGGCAAAGGTACTGAGATACATAAGCTCGCGGCAGCATCCATCCTCTTCAATGCCGAGATGGCAAGCCGCATCGCGGATCAAGCAGTCCAGATTCATGGCGGTTATGGCTACATGCTCGAATATCCCGTTCAACGTTTCTTGAGAGATGCGAAACTGATCGAAATAGGCGCCGGAACATCTGAGATCCGCCGTCTGATCATTGCAAGGGAAATCCTCAAAGATTAGCGATCGATTGCAGTACCTTTGTTAATCTTCACGGACGTTATGAAGCGCTGTCTTGATACTCGGGGAGAAGGAGATGACAAGTTTCAGCAGGTTTTTCTTGTCGCTGTTTTCCTTGATGAGCCTGGCAAAAGTGCTGCCGACGACGATGCCGTCGGCAAGCAGAGTGATTTCGCGGGCTTGTTCAGGCGTTGAGATCCCGAATCCCACCGCGACGGGAAGGAGGCGATCTTTTCCCTGTTTCTCTTCACGTCGCACCGGATGTCGTTGATCTCCGGCTTTGCGTTCCTGTCATGCGAGAAATGTAGAGTTGAATATTCCATAATTCACGGTATACCTATCCTGTTAAAGGGGAAAGCGACAGTGTTAGGCATTAATTAATATGGGATTCTAATCGGTATATTAGTAATTGCATGTTTCAATCAATAATTCTCACCATTTCTAAACGCATAGCCGTGCGGACAAGCAGGTGAGGCAAGAAAAGGTGGCGGTTAGGATATGGATATGAAGTTTTGAAACAGTGGAATCCAAGAATTATTATGTGTAACGTAGGTATACCAAATTTTATCTCCAAGGAGGGTATGACCGATGAATTTTGAAACCATCATTTTTCAAAAAGTTGGGGCTATTGCCAAGATTAAATTGAATAGACCAAAAGAATTTAATTCCATAAATTTCAAAATGATTAGCGAAATGGTGCGCGTCCTTGAGCACTGCAGTGGAGATGAAGAAATCAAAACTGTAATCTTGACCGGTGAGGGGAAGGCATTTTGTTCCGGCGGTGATATTAGGTTGTTCACAGAATATTTTGAGTCTGATCCTTCAGAACCATTCAGACAGATCATCAAGCAGGTGAATGTTGCCATTATTTTACTTCGCAGGATGCCTAAACCTGTTATAGCCTCTATTAATGGGGCTACTGGGGGAGGGGGCATAGGTCTTGCCGCTGCTTGTGATCTCAGGATTTGTGCCTCATCTGCGAAATTCAAGACTGGTTATCGAACTATTGGATTGGTTGGTGATGCAGGATATACTCTGATGATTCCACTTTTGGTGGGTTTTGGGAGGGCGACAGAATTATTATTACTTGATACCTTGATCGATGCTAAACAGGCTCTAGATTGGGGTTTGGTAAACCACGTAGTTGAGGATACAGAGCTTGAGCAATTTACAAATAATACAGCATTAAGACTTGCCGAAGGTCCAACAAGGGCATTTGCAATCGCGAAAGATAATCTGAATCACGCGATGATCGGTCTATTGGAGCGTCAATTAGAGTTAGAGCGAGTCGGTATGACGAATGCTGCAAAGACATCAGATTATATCGAAGGTGTAAAAGCTTTTCTTGAAAAAAGAAAGCCTACATTCACGGGACATTGATAAAGAACTAACATAATAGAATGGAACCTCCTACCCTCTTGAGCAATTAGACAGTCCGACAAATGGCAGTAATGTCAGAGGCTGTTAGAGAACTCTTTTACTATGGGATTTTGGTTTTGTCTTTAGAAAATCCAATTTTGTGTCTGTCCAACCAACCCTAGCGATCGATGCTGGGGCTAGATAATGGGAGCCGTATGAGTCGAGAGATTCACGTACGGTTTTAAGAAAGCGCGGGTGGGTAGTTCCCCTGCGCCACTCACCCCAATAACTGGAACATTTCACTTTTTCTTTGATCACTCGTACGTATTACGGGATGAAAGCCGCTATTCCTTGGTAGCTTATTCCCATCACATGCAGTTTACAGCTACCTTCCTGGAGTCAAGCAGTGAGACAATTTTTCAGGCATACAACCTTTCAGATGGTATTCAATATTGACTGAAATCAATAATTGCGCTTCGTGCATCAGGGTTCAAGATTCGAGATGAAAATCTGCGTTTATTGGCCCCAGTTGCCTCATAAATAAATGTTACCGGAGGAAGTGTATTGGAAGGTAACGTTGACTCATAAAGAATGTTACCCGGGTTTGCTGTTTGTGGAGAAGATTATCTTCAATTTCTTATCGATGGT
>Ga0187870_1004529_pt1 | contig 10011 bp, 10 predicted proteins | sample June2016WEW_13_1_3_FD_132974 | JGI IMG/M metagenome (GOLD analysis project Ga0187870, IMG submission 132974) | Peatland microbial communities from SPRUCE experiment site at the Marcell Experimental Forest, Minnesota, USA - June2016WEW_13_150 | ecosystem: Environmental > Terrestrial > Soil >... | reverse complement strand
GCCTTTGACCTGTTCAAGAAGGGAGAGGTCTCCGCCCTGGTGAGTGCCGGAAATTCGGGGGCGGTCTTAGCCACGGCGGTCTTTGTACTGGAAAAATTAAAGGGAGTGGATCGTCCCGCTATCGGGACCATCTTTCCCACCTTAAAGGGGTGGACTCTCCTGCTCGATGCCGGGGCCAACGTGGATTGTAAATCCTTCCATCTGGTCCAATTTGCCATCATGGGAGATGCCTACGCCAAATACATTCTGAAGAAGAAAAAGCCCATGGTCGGTCTGCTGAGCAACGGAGAGGAGGAATCCAAAGGGAACGAGTTAATTCGAGAGACCAACGCCATTTTGCGCAAGAGCTCGATCGGCTATATTGGTCCCGTGGAAGGACGGGATATCTTCAACGGGCGGGCGGATGTGGTCATTTGCGATGGGTTTGTGGGCAATGCCGCTTTAAAAATCTGCGAGGGTCTGGCCGAAGCCATCGGATCCATGATTCGCGAGGAAGTGAAGGTCAGCCTGAAGGCCAGGATCGCCTATCTCCTGGCCCGCAACGCGGTGAACGATATCAAGAAAAAGCTGGATTATTCGGAATACGGTGGTGCTCCCCTCCTGGGAGTCGACGGGGTCGTGATCATCGGCCACGGCCGTTCTTCTGCCAAGGCCATCAAAAACGCCATCCGGCTGGCGCATGAATTTGCCCAGATCGGCCTTCCCAAGCTCCTAGTCCAAAACCTGGAAGAAAACCAGGACCTCCAGTTGCTGGGAGGTAAAAACCTGAGCAAAGTCTGGGAGCAGATCAAGGAAAAGATCATCAGCTGAGAGGATCGGTCGAAGGGTCCTTCTTCTATTTTGCCTGCTGTAGAAAAGGCGAGAGAGAAGGGGTTTAAAGAAGGGGAACAGAAGAAGAAAAATGATCAGATCACGAATCATAGCAACAGGATCCTATTTGCCTCCCAAGGTCTTGACGAATTTTGATTTGGAGAAGATGGTCGATACCTCCGATGAATGGATCACGAGCCGGTCCGGAATCCGGGAACGGAGGGTTGTGGAGAGGGATGTGGCCGCCTCGGATTTGGGTACCCAGGCAGCTCTGCGGGCCCTGGAAATGGCCGGGCTTTCCCCCGAGGATTTGGATTTTATCATTACCGGAACCAACAGCCCGGATATGTTATTCCCCTGCACCAGTTGCTTTATACAGGCCAAAATCGGGGCCAAAAAAGCAGCGGGTTTTGACGTCTCTGCCGGCTGCACCAGCTTCATCCATACGCTTTCTCTGGCAGACAAATTCATCAAAGAAGACCCGCGGCGGAAGGTCATGGTGCTGGGCGCGGAGGTCATGTCCAAGGTGACGGACTGGAAAGACCGGGGAACCTGCGTTCTTTTTGGGGACGGAGCGGGGGCGGTTATTTTAGTGGGAGAAGAGGGGGAACGGGGTATCCTCTCTACCCATCTCCATTCCGATGGGTCCCTGTGGGAACTCCTGTACCTGCCCGGGGGAGGATCGGCAAACCCTTCTTCCCAGGAGACCGTGGAAAAGAATCTTCACTGCGTTAAGATGGCCGGGAACCAGCTCTTCAAGGTGGCGGTTCGGGCCCTGGCTGAAGTTTCTCAAGAAGCCCTGCAATTTAATGGCCTCAAGAGCGAGGACATTGACTACATGATCCCCCATCAGGCCAACACCCGCATCATCGAAGCCGCCGCCAAAATGGTTAATTTCCCCATGGAGAAGGTTTTTCTCAATATCGAACGGTACGGGAATACCTCCTCCGCCACCATTCCCATCGCCCTGGATGAAATGAACCGGGGAGGGATGCTGAAAGCGGGTAGCCTAATCCTGACGTGCTCCTTCGGAACCGGGGTTACCTGGGGAGGGGCAGTAATTCGTTGGTGAATTTCTTAATTGGACGCAGATAAACGCAGATTTGCAGGTTTTAAAAAAAATAAGAAATATTTTTTTAAATATTTTAAGCCTTTAACACGCTTGGGGGCGCTTTAACAATTCATTTTAAAAAGATTTTTCTGCATCGATCTGCGAAAATCTGCGTCCCAAATTTATTGACGGATATACGGATATAAGGAGACGGGGGAGGCATGGATTATTTCTTAACGGAAGACCAAAAATCAGTCCGGGACTTGGCGCGGAGAATCGCCGAGGAACGGGTGGTTCCGGTGCGGGCCGAGCTGGACGAAAAAGAAGAGTTCCCCTGGGGTCCGTTAAAATATCTGGCCGAGGTAGGCCTCTTTGGAGTTTATATCCCGGAAGCGTATGGAGGACTGGGGTGCGGTTCTTTTGAGAACTGCCTGGCTATCGAAGAGATTTCCCGGGCCTGTATCGGGGTTTCGGTCTCTTTTGCCGCCTCCGGCCTGGGTTCTTACCCGATCCTTCTCTTCGGGAGCGAAGAGCAGAAGAAGAAATATCTCCCCGATGTGGCTTCCGGAAAAAAGCTGGCCGCCTTTGGTCTAACCGAAGCGGGTGCCGGGAGCGATGCGGGAGGAATCCGGACCACGGCCCGTAAGGAAGGCAACTCCTATATTCTTAACGGGACGAAGCAGTGGATCACCAACGGGGGAGAGGCGGAGACCTATTCGGTGATTACCCTGACGGACAAAAGCAAAGGACCGCGGGGAGCCACCGCCTTTATCGTAGAAAAGGGGATGCCGGGGTTCAATTTCGGGAAGAAGGAAAAAAAGCTGGGCATCCGCTGCTCGGCCACCCGAGAACTGGTCTTCGAAGATTGTCGCGTTCCCAAAGAAAATATCATTGGCCGGGAAGGGATGGGGTTCATCGTGGCCATGCGCACCCTGGACAAGACCCGGCCAGGGATCGGCGCCCAGGCCGTAGGCCTGGCGCAAGGAGCCTTCGAAGCAGCGGTGGGCTATGCCCGGGAACGACATCAATTTGAAAAACCGATCATCTCCTTCCAGGCGGTTCAGCACATGCTGGCCGATATGGCCGCTCAAATCGAAGCAGCCCGGGCTTTAGTCTATGCGGTGGCCCGATGGGTGGACACCAACCCCAAAGACATTTCTAAATATTCGGCCATCTCCAAACTCTTTCCCAGCGACGTGGCCATGAAGGTCACGGTGGATGCGGTGCAAATCTTCGGTGGGTACGGGTTCATGCGGGATTATCCGGTGGAAAAGATGATGAGAGACGCCAAAATCCTGCAGATCTATGAGGGAACCAATCAGGTTCAGCGAAACGTAATCGGCCAGGCGCTGATCAAGGAGTATGCCAGCAAATGAAGAAGGTAGCCTTGGTTTTCCCGGGGCAAGGCTCTCAGTACGTGGGGATGGGAAAAGATTTTTTTGACCGGTCTCCGGCCGCCCGGGAAATCTACGAGGAAGCCAATGAAGCCCTGGGGTATGATCTCGCGGCCCTATGCTTTCAGGGTCCGGAGGAGGACTTGAAGCTCACGGCCAACACCCAGCCGGCCATCCTGACTACCTCTATGGCCGCCTTACGGGTCATGGAGACAGAAAGGGAGATCATCCCCATTGTTGCAGCGGGGCACAGCCTGGGGGAGTACGGCGCCCTGGTCGCTTCCGGGGGACTCCGCTTTGCCGATGCAGTGCGCCTGGTGCACTTCCGGGGGAAGTTTATGCAAGAAGCCGTCCTCGTTGGCGTAGGGGCTATGGCCGCAATCATGGGGTTGACCGGAGCAGAGGTCGAGGCCCTATGCCGGGAAGCTTCCCGGGGAGAGGTGCTCTCTCCGGCCAATTACAACTCTCCGGGGCAGATCGCGATCGCCGGACACAGCACCGCCGTTCAAAGAGCGGTGGACATGGTTGCCAAACAGGCGGGGAAAAAGGCTGTTTTACTCCCGGTGAGCGCTCCATTCCATTGCGCCTTGATGAAGCCTGCGGGCAAAAGGTTGAAAGAAGAACTGGCCAAAGTTGAGGTGGGTGATCTGCACTTTCCGGTTCTATCGAATGCCGAAGCGGATTTTTACCCTGGAAAAGAGAAGATCCGGGAGCTTCTGGTCAAGCAGGTGGACCATCCCGTTCGCTGGGAGGAATGTATGCAAAAGCTCTTAGGCACGAGTGTAAATATCGTACTGGAAGTAGGCCCGGGAAAAGTTCTGTCCGGCCTCGGGCGGAGGATCAGCCGGGACGTTAAAATGGCCAACGTGGAAGACGGTCCCAGCTGGCAGAAAGCCCAGGAGCTATTAAAAGACAGTTAAATGGGACGCAGATGAACGCAGATTTACAGGATTACAAATAAGAATAAATAAAGACTTTTTTGGAGCAACTTTTGGCACTTTAACTCATGGCAGGCATTTATTTTGAGAAGAAATTATCTGCGTTTATCTGCGAAAATCTGCGTCCTAATATAAATAAGGGAATGAGACTATGAAACTGGAAGGGAAGGTGGCTCTCATTACCGGTGGGGCTCAGGGCATCGGCCGGGCCATCGCCTTGCTCTTGGCGCGCGAGGGGGCCAAGGCGGCCCTATCGGACATCAACCTGGAAAAAGCCCAGGAGACCTGCCGAGAGATAGAGTCGCTCGGTGGACGGGCTGTGGCCATCGGCGGAAACGTGGCTGATGCCAAAGCAGCCGAGGCCATGGTGGAACAGACCGTGGAAAAATTCGGGGGGTTGGACATCCTGGTCAACAATGCCGGGATCACCCGCGATGGAGTCCTCCTGCGAATGAAAGAAGAAGATTGGGACTCGGTCATGGCCGTGAACCTGAAGGGGGCTTTTCACTGCACCAAGGTGGCGCTGCGCTTTTTCCTCAAGCGAAAAGGGGGAAAGATCGTCAACATCGCCTCGGTCACCGGAGAGATGGGCAATGCGGGCCAGTCCAACTATGCGGCCTCCAAAGCCGGATTAATCGGATTCACCAAGTCGGTCGCCCGGGAATATGCCAGCCGGAATATCCAGGTGAACGCCGTTGCTCCAGGGTTCATTGATACCGCCATGAGTCAGGCCATCCCCCAAAAAGAGAAGGAATTCTTGATCAAACAGATTCCCATGGAGCGACTGGGGACTCCGGAGGATGTGGCCGAGGCCGTTCTGTTCCTGGCCAGCCCGGCAGCGGATTACATCACGGGCCAGGTGCTGAAGGTAAACGGCGGCATGTATATGTAAATTTTCCGGGGGCCCCGGGGAAGGTGAGAATCTCCTTGACACTCCGGGCTAAAAAAAGTAAAAAAATTCATCCTGTATTTATTAAGGGTTTATTCCCAAGCTTTCCGAAGGAGGTGCGATTGTGGAAAAATCAGTCGAACAAAAGGTAATCGATATCATTGTGGAGCAACTCAAGGTGAGCCCGGAAGAAGTCACCCTGGAAGCTTCCTTTATCGAAGATCTGGGTGCTGATTCCCTGGATTTAGTGGAGCTGATCATGGCGATGGAAGAAGAATTCAGCCTGGAGATCTCCGATGAAGACGCGGAGAAGATCCAAACCGTCCAGGATGCCGTTAATTACATTACCGAACACGTTTAGAGAGGCCCTCGGCTTCTTTCGTTGGGAGAGGAGAATCCAGGCGGAGAGGCTGAAGGTCAGGAAGATTGTTTTGGGTTTGGAGTGGGAGGTTATATGCTGAGGCGAAGAGTGGTAGTCACCGGTATGGGAATGGTGTCTCCACTGGGCACCAGCGTGGAAAAGAGCTGGCAGGCGCTCATTCAGGGTAAATCCGGCGTGGGCCGGATCACCAAATTTGACCCCATGGGTTTTGACACCCAGATCGCCGCAGAAGTCAAGGGCTTCGTTCCGGAGAATTTTATCGATAAAAAAGAGATCAAGCGGATGGACATCTTCATCCAGTATGCCATGGCCGCTGCGGTCATGGCCATGGAAGATTCCCAGCTCAAAATTACTCCGGCCAATGCCGACCGGGTCGGGGTCGTTGTGGGTGCCGGACTCGGTGGGCTGACCACGATCGAAACATTCCACAAAATCCTCATGGAAAGGGGACCGGGCCGGATTTCTCCCTTTTTCATCCCCAGCCTTATCGTGAACGAAGCGCCCGGTCAGATCTCCATGCGTTTTGGAGCCAAGGGGCCCAACACCTCCGTCGTTACGGCCTGTGCTACGGGCAACCATAATATTGGAGACGCCTGGCGGATCATCCAGCGGGCAGATGCGGATGCGGTCATTGCGGGAGGGGTGGAAGCCACCGTTACTCCCCTGGCAGTGAGCGGGTTCAATGCCATGAAAGCCCTCTCCACCCGCAACCAGGAACCCGAGAGAGCCTCACGTCCCTTTGACAAAGACCGTGATGGGTTTGTCATGGGGGAGGGTGCGGGAATTATCGTCCTGGAAGAGTTAGGCTTGGCCTTAGACCGGGGCGCCAAGATCTATGCGGAAATCATCGGCTACGGGCTCTCCGGAGATGCTTACCACATCACGGCTCCTGCACCGGACGGAGAGGGAGCAGCCCGCTCCATGCAAATGGCCCTGAAAGATTCTGGCATCCCTCCGGAAGAAGTGGACTACATAAATGCCCACGGGACTTCCACCTACTATAACGATATCTACGAGACCCTGGCCATTAAGACGGTTTTTAAAGAACACGCCAAGAAATTGCCCATCAGCTCCACCAAGTCCATGACCGGCCACCTCTTGGGCGGAGCCGGCGGCGTGGAGTCCATCTTCACCATCCTGACCATCTTCGAAGGAATCATGCCCCCGACCATCAATTACGAAACTCCGGATCCGGAGTGTGACCTGGATTACGTGCCCAACCAGGCCCGTAAAGGGCCGGTTCGGGTGGCCCTCTCCAATTCTTTCGGCTTCGGGGGCACCAACGCAGTTCTGGCCTTTAAGCGATTCGAACCGTGACATGAAAATTGTCCTCGGCAGCGACCACGCCGGCTTTGAGCTCAAAGAAGATCTGCGGGCCTACCTCGTTGAGCAAAAGGTCGGGGTGATAGATCTGGGGGTCTCCAACGAGGAACCGGTGGATTATCCGGACATCGGGGCCAGCGTGGCCGAAAAAGTTTCTCGTGGAGAAGTCGGCCGGGGCATCCTGATTTGCGGCAGCGGCATCGGAATGTCTATTGTGGCTAATCGGTTTCCTGGAGTAAGAGCTGCTTTGTGCCACGACCTTTATACCGCCCGGATAAGCCGGGAGCACAATGATGCCAATCTTTTGATCCTGGGGGGACGCCTGATCGGGAAAGGGCTGGCCCGGGAGATCCTGAAAGTTTGGCTGGAGACCGGATTTCAGGGGGAAAGGCATCAGCGAAGGCTGGAAAAAATTAGGGCCCTGGAGGAGAAAATTCTCCGGGGGAACGTGGAGTAAGGGCTCCTCGATTCTCCCGCCGATCTGGGTATTCGTAAAATGAGGTTGGAAATGAATCGTCCCACCTGGGAAGAATATTTTATGGAAATTACCCGCCTGGTGGCCAAAAGGGCCACCTGTCTGCGCCGCCAGGTCGGAGCGGTCCTGGTCATGGATAAACGGCTTTTAGCTACGGGTTATAATGGGGCCCCCTCTGGCCTGGCCCATTGCCTGGAGGTGGGTTGCCTGAGGGAGAAGAACAACATTCCTTCGGGGGAGCGCCATGAGCTCTGCCGCGGGATCCATGCCGAGCAGAATGCCATCATTCAAGCTGCTTTTCACGGAGTCCGCATCCAGGGCGCAACCCTCTATTGCACCAACCTTCCGTGTGTTATCTGTACCAAAATGCTCATCAACGCCGGGATCCAGGAGATTATCTATGAGAGTGGCTATGGAGATGATCTGACCCGAGAGATGCTCCTGGAAGCCCGGATCCCGGTCCGTCAATTTCCCCTGAAGTAATCCGCTATCCTGCCTTTCCCCCCGCTATTCTTTTTGGCTGGACCCTGGTACCTGACCTCAGAAACTGGGTGCGGACGAGAGGTGGATAGGTCTTGACTTTTTTTGTTGGTGGGTCTTTAATGCCATAGGAAGGACCGAACCAGGGCCGAGATCGGGTCGAAACTTTAAGGCCGGCCCAGAGGACGTATTATGGAAAAAGATAAAGCAGACAAACCCCAATTCGGGATCGTGAATTTTGAAAGGCGAAGATTTGTCCGCTTTTCTGTGAATTTGCCCATCGAATATTCTCAGGTCGACTCTCCATCGAAATCCAGTGCAGGCCACGCAGGAAATGCCAGCGAAGGCGGTTTGATGCTTTATCTCCCCGAAAAGCTGGAAGTGGGGCAGCACCTCCGAGTAAAAATTTATTTTACCTCCGAACCCGGCCTGAATTTCATCGAAGCACTGGGTCAGGTGGCTTGGGTGGAAATTTCCTTTGCCAAAGAAGGAGATCATCGATATGGATTGAAGTTCCTGGATATCTCCCTGGAAGATTTGAACCGTTTGAAAGATTATTTGGATAACCTTGCCCAAATCAAAGCTCCCTTACGAATTACCCCGTGATAGGGCCCCGCGGAGAAATCTGAGGGGCATTTCTAAGAATGATTCGGAGAAATTTTCCCAGGAAGGCCTTCTTCCGAGAAGGAAAAGGTAAACCAAATTGCGTTGCCCATTCTGCCAGCATATGGAGGATCGAGTCATTGACTCGCGCCTGAGCAAGGAAGGGGACATGATCCGCCGCCGGCGGGAATGTTCCCATTGCCTGCGCCGGTTTACAACCTATGAACGGGTAGAAGAGACGCTCCCCCTGGTCATCAAGAAGGATGGGCGCCGGGAGAATTTTGACCGGAACAAAATCCTGGCCGGACTCCATAAGGCCTGCGAGAAGCGCCCGATCGGCGTGGAGGTTCTGGAAAAGTTGGTGGACCGTATCGAACAGCGTCTGCAGGAGAGCGGAGAGCGGGAAGTGCCCAGCGGGGTCATTGGGGAAAAGATCATGGAGGAGCTCCAGAGCCTCGACGAAGTGGCTTACGTTCGCTTTGCTTCGGTCTACCGCTCGTTCAAGGATGTCAACGAATTCATGAGCGAGGTAAAAGAGCTCTTGGAGAAAGGGCAGAAGACGAACAAAAAAGAATAGGACTCAGCCTATCGCTTCGAGTTGCAAGTTTCAAGTTCCAGGTTAGAAATAAACGTCAATGCCGTCTTATAACTGAACTCGAAACCATCAACAAACCCGGCGCTCCCCATTGAAAATCACCCAATAGATATCTCTAATCGGTAAAGAGACGCATGGTCCATAATAAAGATGACGAAAAATACATGCGCCTCTCCCTGGGGCTGGCCAGAAGAGGGGTGGGAAGGACGAGCCCGAATCCGATGGTGGGAGCGGTCGTCGTCAAGGGGACAACCATTGTAGGCCGGGGATATCATCATCGAGCGGGTGAACCGCATGCGGAAGTTCTAGCCCTGCGCCGGGCTGGAGAAAAAGCCCGCGGAGCAACCCTTTACCTCAACCTGGAACCCTGCGACCACTTTGGCAGAACCCCTCCTTGTACCCGGGCGATTTTGGAGGCGGGCATCCAGCGTGTCGTAGCCGGGATGAAGGACCCCAATCCCCTGGTCTCTGGAAGGGGGATCCGGCGTCTGAAAAGGGCGGGGGTCAAGGTGGAGGTGGGGGTTCTGGGAGAGGAGTGCCGGGAATTGAATGCCCCCTTTTGCAAATATATAGAAACCCAAACTCCTCTCGTAACCCTGAAAGCGGCGGTCAGCCTGGACGGTAAAGTTGCCACGAAGTCCGGTGATTCGCGCTGGATCTCCGGTGAAGCCTCGAGAGCCTACGTTCATCGCCTGCGTTCGACCATGGATGCGGTGATGGTGGGAATCGGGACGGTCCTGAAAGATGATCCTTTGTTGAACGTTCGCCTTCCGGGGGTTAAGAATGTTCATCATCCCCTTCGGGTCATTGTGGACAGCCGTCTTCGTATTCCATTGTGCTCGCAAGTTGTCAAGACCGCGGGGAAATACCGCACCTTGGTAGCCACAACCCGGGCGGCTTTCACCTCCAGGATAGAACGATTGAAGAAAGCCCATCTGGAAGTGATCGTCGTGAAGAGCAATGCAAATGGAAGGGTGGACTTGAGAGCCCTGATGAGAGAGTTGGGTCGCCGGGAGATTTTATCCATCCTCCTGGAAGGAGGGGCCACAATAAATTCCAGTGCCCTGCGAG
>Ga0187870_1004521_pt1 | contig 10019 bp, 7 predicted proteins | sample June2016WEW_13_1_3_FD_132974 | JGI IMG/M metagenome (GOLD analysis project Ga0187870, IMG submission 132974) | Peatland microbial communities from SPRUCE experiment site at the Marcell Experimental Forest, Minnesota, USA - June2016WEW_13_150 | ecosystem: Environmental > Terrestrial > Soil >... | reverse complement strand
CTGGGCAGCGATCTGGTGGGCGCGATGGCGCGGGACTCCAACGGGGACCTGTGGGTAGCCACCTTCGCGGGGCTGTCGCGTCTGCACGCCGGCGGCACGATTACCAACTACACGACCGCGAATCGGCTCTCAAGCAATGTGGTGACGGCGCTCTTGTCTCGAAACCGCACTACCCACAAGCGGCGACCTGTAGGCAACAGGTCCACATGCAGCCAACCATTGAAATCAATTTCAAATGAGCGCCGCTGTGATGGTACGGGCAGCTCACTCACCATGTTCAATCGTTCTTTCGCGTGTCTGTCCATTCTCCCCATTCCTTTCCATGTTGAAGCTAACGACACGGCAACTATAGCAACGTGTTGAATTGCAGACAACAGCCGCAAGGGGTATACAAAATTACGACAATTTCTCAACCGCAACGACAGAACTACGATAGCTGTTGCAGTCGGAAACCTGCGAACCTCTGCTGTTGCGACAGATGCGCTACCTAAAAAGTTGTGGAAATCGTTTAATACTGATGCAAGAGCGGACAGTTGACCCCGCTTTATTGAAACGGAATACAATCAAGATGATGCTACGGTCAGATGAAAAGACGGCATGGACAGGGTTCATAGCCGCCGCGCCACTATTCGCGGATGAAGCAATAGCGAGTTGGGCCGATGGTCCAGACCCGCCCGATGTTTTGTGTTCCGGTGTGTCTAGCAAGGCGATTGGCGTTGAACTCACAAAATGGGTAGAGCACAGTCAAGTAACTACTGGAGCAGGCAGAGCACTACTGGAGAAGAGCTACCTAAAGGTCATTGCCAGTGAAAAGGAACCAAAACCAGATCACATACGACAAGTGCTTTTGTACGACAAGTCGTTGCGAATAGAACAGGCTGACAGAGTAGAGTTTCGGAATCAGTTGTACACGTTCATTGCTGCTGAAAACGCCAAACCATTGCCGGAATTCCATCCCCATTTGCAGATCACAGCAGACTACTGGAAAAAGGTGCGTAGCTGGTATACACCGCAGGGCGCACCTGTAGATGATTTCAGTGCTTATCCATTGCTCGAAAAGTACCTAGAAAAAGTTTGGATATATCCACGCTCAAGTAACGACCCTTCACTTGTAGATGTTGAGTGGATAGAGTTTGAGTTGCCCGGTGGTGCATATACAGCGCAGTGGATGATGCAAGCTGTTGTTGATCGCGTTTATCAAAAGATCAACAAATATCAGAACGCAGATATTCGTTCCCAATACGCGCTGCATGAATTTGATTTGTTGTGTTTCTACTGTGATGAAGCGATGTTACACAACACACCAATTCACAGTGTTGGATATGGGTTCCCACAATTGGCTGAACAAGTCAGACAGAACTTGAATGCTGCTCCAAACGTCTTTGACAGAATCTTTCTGTTCCATCCCTATGAAGCCCCGAAGGCTATTCGGGTCTATTGAAGTCTCCCGTTGCCTATTGGCTATCGTCTCCGGCCTGAATCACGGCTTGGTGTTCTTCGGGGCCGGGGAGCTTTCTTTGCTCCCTTGGGCCGGAAAGGATTGGCGCGGCGCTTGTGCTCTGGCACGGAATAGTGCTCTTTACCATCAACAACAGTTGTCTTCATTATCAAGGCACTGTTGCCGCACTTGAAACACTGGACTGTGCCGGACGGCTCATCCGGCCCGTACACTACCTGTCCGCTTCCTTCGCAGCGAATCATATTCGGTTGCGTCATGGCGTTACCTCCCATTGCCGGGAGTGAATCACAGGTGTTGCGGTATGTCCAGCGAATCCGCCCCGGCGAGTGAAAGTTGAGAGTGAAACCGCACAGTGCGGCCCGGAGTGCTCCAGTTTCACTTTACTTTCACTTGAACTTGCCATCTTTTCTCTAAGTTATTGATTCTATTGGCGTCCCCGACGGGATTTGAACCCGTGTTATCGCCGTGAAAGGGCGGTGTCCTAGGCCGGGCTAGACGACGGGGACGCTTCTTGTGGGCCATGAGCGGCCGGAAGTAGCCGAGTGCGCCCTCAAGAAGGCTACCAACTCGGGAGGGCAGTGTCAAAAGAGCGTTGCGGCGGAGTGCCCGATGCTGAGTTTTTTTCTGTCGAGAAGCCGGATCCCAGCGTCAAATAGTAGATTTGATGAGACGAACTTCTTCCCGGTTGGCTGCGTACACTCAGGTTGGGGGTTCATCCGCAAGAATGTGAAGATGCGATCAATGGAGCAGTCCCGCAATCCCGTCCGGCGCAAACCGGAGATCCGGGTCCAGTGCTGTGGGTTGAACGAATCTGAATAGAGGAAAGATCGAGTGAGAAAGAACGCGTTGAAGCGCATCCATGGGATAGGTTGTCTTGTTCTGATGGGGCTTGCGGCCACCGGCTGCCAGAAGAAGCAGGCGGCGGCAACGGCGGATGCCGGGATGCAGGCCATGCCGGTACAGACAGTCACCGTGTCGCTCTCCCCGGTGGCGCAGAGCAGCGAGTATGTGGCCACCATCAAGTCGCGCCGCTCGGCCACCGTGGAGCCTCAGGTGCAGGGAGCGCTGACCCATATTCGCGTCAAGTCGGGCGATCACGTGAAGACGGGCCAGGTGATGATGGAGATCGATCCGCGGCTCCAGGTTGCCGCGGTTGAGGCGGCGCGCGCCACCGAGCGGCAGAAAAAAGCGCTCTACGACTACAACGTGTCGGAGATCGAACGGCAGCGCAAGCTCTTTGAGGCGGGCATCACCAGCCGCGACGCCTACGAGCAGGCGCAACAGACCTTTGCCAACACCAAGGCGGACTACGAATCGGCGGTGGGCCTGCGCAAGACGCAGGAGGAGCAACTGGCCTACTACACTATCCGCGCGCCATTCGACGGAGTGGTAGGCGACGTTCCAGTGCATGAGGGTGACTTTGTCGCGCCTTCCAGCTCTCCCCCCAGTGTGCTGACCACGGTGGATGAGAACAAGAATCTTGAAGCCTATATCTACGTTCCCACGGAGCGCTCTGCCCAGGTGAAGCAGGGCCTCGATGTGGAACTGATGGACAATGCCGGCAAGTTGCTGGAAAAGACGAAGATCGATTTCCTTTCGTCCGAGGTGGATAGCATGCTGCAGGGAATTCTGGTGAAGGCCCCGGTGCATTCCTCGCCGGATCTTCTGCGCACCGCGCAAATGGTGAAGGCGCGGGTCATCTGGAGCACGACGCAGATGGCTGTGATTCCGGTGCAGGCCATCGCGCGCCAGGGCGGGCAGACCTTCGTCTTCGTCGCGCGGCAGCAGAATGGGCACTTTGTGGCGCACCAGACGCCGGTCACGCTGGGCGATACGGTCGGCAACTCCTATTCCATCTCTTCGGGACTGAATGTGGGCGATAAAGTGATCGTTTCCAGCACTCAATTTCTGGTCAACGGCATGCCGGTAATGCCGCTGCCGGGCGCCTAAAGTACAAGCGAAAAAGGAAGGCAATCCGTGTTTGTCGATTTCTTCATACGCCGGCCTGTTTTTGCCACGGTGTGCGCGCTGCTGATTATTCTCGCCGGGGCCGTGTGCATCCCCAATCTTCCTGTCGCCATGTATCCCGATCTGGCCCCTCCGGTGATTGACGTGACCTGCAACTACGTCGGAGCCAATGCCGATACCGTCGAGAAGGCCGTCACCATCCCCCTTGAAGAGTCGATCAACGGCGTCGAGGGGATGCGCTACATCAGTTCCTCCAGCACCAACAGCGGATCCAGCCAAATCACTGTTACCTTCAAGACCGGCTACGACCTCGACATCGCCGCCGTGGATGTACAGAATCGCGTGGCCAGCGTGCAAGGCCGTCTGCCCGCGGCGGTCAATGCCACCGGCATCACGATCACCAAAACCAGTTACAACTGGGTCTTCGGGGCAGGTTTCTTCACCCGCGACGGACGCTACTCGCCCGAGTTCATCTCCAACTACCTCGACGTTTACGTGAAAGATGCGATCAAGCGGGTGCCCGGCGTGGGCGACGTGATGATCTTCGGCGAGCGCAAGTATGCCATGCGCGTCTGGCTTGACCCGGTGCGCTTGGCCGCCCGCAATCTCACGGCCACCGACGTGGTCAACGCGCTGGTCGAGCAGAACGTCGAGATTCCCGCCGGCCAGCTTGGCCAGCCTCCCGCGGACGCGAAGCAGGCCTTCCAGGTGCCGGTGCGCGTCGTCGGCAGGCTCACCAGTCCCGCCGAGTTCGACAACATCATCGTCAAAAATTCCGCCAACGGCCTGGTGCTGCTCAAGGATGTGGGCCACTCGGAGGTAGGCGCGGAAGATTACAGCTCAGTGTTGAAATACTCCGGGCGCGAGGCCATGGGCATCGGCGTCATGCAGCTCTCCAACGCCAACGCCCTGGAAGTAGACCGCCAGGCAAAGGCCGTCCTGGAGGGGTTGTCGAAGAGCTTTCCGCCGGGGCTGGAATACGCTATTGCCTTCGATTCGACCACCGTCGTCGGCGACTCCATCCGCGAAGTGCTGGTCACGCTGGGCGTGGCCGTCTTTATCGTCATCACCGTCATCTTTCTCTTTCTGCTGGACTGGCGCGCCACCATCATTCCCGCCGTCACCATTCCAGTTTCGCTGATCGGCACCTTCGCTTTCATCAAGCTCTTCGGCTTCTCCATCAACTCGCTCACGCTCTTCGGCATTACCCTGGCCACGGGACTGGTGGTCGACGACGCCATTGTTGTCATCGAAAACGTGCAGCGGCACATCGCGATGGAGCACTCTGACCCGCATGAAGCCACGTCGCGCGCCATGGGCGAGGTGACCAGCGCCGTCATCGCCACTTCGCTGGTTTTGATTGCCGTCTTCGTGCCGGTTTCATTCTTTCCCGGCACCACCGGCATCCTCTATCGCCAGTTCTCGCTGACCATCGCCTTTGCCATCGCCATCTCGGCCTTCAATGCGCTCACGCTTTCGCCGGCTCTGTCGGCTATCTTCCTGCGCGGCGAAGAAGACCGTCCTCACCAGCTCGACTTCCTGCACATCGCGCCGATCTCGCGCCTCTTTGCCAGATTCATTCACTCCGCCGATGCGCAGATCAGTTGGCTGGCTGGCGCCTACGCAAAATCAATTCACGTTGCGCTGCGGTTGCGCTACGCATTGCTCGTGCTCTTCTTCGCCGGCCTGGGCGCAACCGTTGGGATCTACCAGCACGTGCCCACCGGCTTCATTCCCCAGGAAGACCAGAGTTTTCTGATGGTGATTGTGCAGGCCCCTCCGGGCTCGTCGCTGGCCTACACCAGTGCGCTGGCGGATCGCGCGACCCTGATCCTCAAGTCGAATCCTGATATTGCTGGTTCGTTCTCGATTATCGGCTTCAGCTTTGCAGGCAACGCCTCCAATGCGGGCATGATGTTTGTCTCCACCAGGCCCAGCGATCAGCGGCGCGGCAAAGGCCACTCCACCGCGGATATCGTCGCCGATCTTTCGCCGAAATTGCAAAGCCTGATGTTCGCTCCCGATGGCGGCCTGGTGGCCATCTTCCAGCCCCCGGCGGTGGCGGGCGTGGGCAGCTACGGCGGCTTTCAGTTCATGCTCCAGGACCAGGGAAGCAACACGCTCAGCGACATGGACCGGGTCGCCCATCAGATTGTGGGCGCGAGCCGCCAGCGCAAGGACCTTACCGGCCTGATCACCACCTACTCGGCCAACGACCCCCAAGTGCTGGTCACAATCGACCGCGAAAAGGCCAAGGCGATGAACATTTCGCTCTCCCAGATCACCAACACGCTCGGCGTCTTCATGGGCTCGGAATACATCAACGACTTTGACTTCAACAACCGCACCTATCGCGTGTTCGTGCAGGCCGACCAGCCCTTCCGCATGACGGCCAGGGACCTGCACAACTTTTATGTGCGCTCGGATAGCGGCCAGATGGTCCCGCTGGACAACCTGACCACCGTGGTGGAAAGCTCCGGCCCGCCGGTCATTACCCACTACAACCTCTTCCGCGCCGTCGAGATTGACGGCTCACCCGCGCCCGGCTACAGCTCCGGGCAGGGGCTCGCGGCGATGGAGGATCTGGCCAAGAAGGTGATGATGCCGGGCATGGCTTACCAGTGGACGGGATTGACCCTGGACGAGATCGAGTCCAGCGGCAAGGCGCTGATCATCTTCGGCCTGGGAATTCTGGTCGTCTATCTCACCCTCTCGGCCCAATACGAGAGCTTCGCGCTGCCCTTCATCATTCTTCTGGCCGTGCCCATGGCGGTGCTCGGCGCGCTGGGCCTGGTGGCCCTTCGCGGGCTTTCGAACGATGTCTACTGCCAGATTGGCCTGGTCATGCTCATCGGCCTCTCGGCGAAGAACTCAATTCTGATCGTCGAATTCGCCGAGCAGTTGCGGCGCAAGGGCCGCTCCATCGCCGATGCCGCCGCCGAGGCCGGCGCGTTGCGACTGCGCCCGATCCTGATGACCTCGTTCGCCTTCATCCTCGGCGTTCTTCCGCTGGTCTTCGCCACCGGCGCGGGCGCCCTGGGACGCCGCTCCGTGGGCACCACCATCGTGGGCGGCATGTTGCTCTCCACGGTGCTCAATCTTTTTTTCATTCCCGTGCTCTACGTGATCTTGAGCAGGCTGCTCAAGCGCGGTGACAATACTGCGTCCCAACCGTCAGAGGCATGACGATCAGGTCACTGCTGGGTGCCCCATCCTTACCACGTCTTTGTTTTTGTGGCAAGGGTGGGATACCGTGAACCTCGACCGGCCGATTCACGCCCCAGCCAGCCGAGGCAAGAGATTCTAAATCATTGCGCCTTCTGGTGCGCGATGACGTAATCCTTGATGCGATCGTAAACCTCGCCGGTTACCACGCCGCGCTCCAGAAGGTCATCCTTGGTGCGGTAGGGCCGGAAGCGAACAATGCGCCCGGCCCAACTGGGCGTCATGCCGGGAACCTTCAGCAGCTCATCCACGCTGGCGTGATTGATGTCGATGCGCAACTCCGCCGGAGGAGCCGTAGCCGAGGTTTTGGGCACGCCGCGAGTGTCCCGATCCTGGTACTGCGCTATCCCGGTCAGGGACGCGCAGAGGATTGCTAGTGCTATTGCCGTAAATCGCGTTCCTGCTCGCACGGCTCCATTGTCTGCCTGTTCCGGTACCGGCGGCAAGCAGGGTCAAACTGGCTCAAAGCCGCCCAGAACCACCCCTGCCTGCTAAAAACTGCTCCCAAAATCGCGCTCAGATTCGCTCTGCTTCAGGTCCAGGTCGATGTGTCCCTTGTCACATGAACTCCTGCAAATTGAGCGCTACAATGGTCCGTCTAGAAAGCCGTGCGCCAGGTTGGCGGTCTCGGCTGGCCATGGAAAGAAGGTGTCTTTATGTCCAATACGCGTCGGGAATTCTTGCAGTCCAGCGCGGCCCTCGCGGTCGGCATGATGGGCGGTGCGGCAACTAAGCTGGCAGCGGAGCCGGCCGCGAGGTCCCAGGCCCAGAACCTGCCCGCCGGAACGCCGAGCGCCGGGCCGTCGGAGGTCCAGATTCCGAAGATGAAGTTCGGCAGCGCGGAGATCGGCCGTATGGTTCTCGGCGTCAACCCGCTCTATGGATGGGCCCATTACAACAACAATTTCAGTAACGCGATGAGAGATTGGTACACGCAGGATAAAGTCTGCGAGGTGATGCACCGGGCGAACGCCTTCGGGATTGATGCGCTCAACTACGTCAACGCGAAGCGCGCCCCGGCTGACCTGGCGCGGTTTCAGGCCGAGGGCGGCAAGATGCACCTGATCGTTCAGGTTACGGCCCCCGACGATGCCGCCACGCTGGTAAAGGATCTCAAGCCGCTGGCCATGCACAGGCAGGGCGAGGTCGTCGACATTGCCTTCCGGAATCGCACCATGGATACCGTCCGCGAGTGGTGCAAACGGGTCCGCGATATGGGCGTGCTGGTCGGCGTGGGAACGCACAAGCCGGAGGTGATCGAACTGGTGGAGGAGCAGGGCTGGGACGTCGATTTCTACGCCGGCTGCGTCTACAACCGCACCAGAACCGAGGAGGAGTGGAAGCAGATCCTCAACGGCCAGTTGCTTGAAATGCCCCGCGAAATCTATCTGCAGAGCGATCCGGCGCGCATGTACAAGGTCATGCGGCAAACCGCAAAAACCTGCTTCGCGTTCAAGATTCTGGCCGCCGGACGCATCGCCGACGACAGCGTGGCGCAGGCTTTCCGCACCGCATTTTCAAGCATCAAGCCGAACGATGGCGTTTTTGTGGGCATGTATCCCAGGAATAAGGACGAAGTCAAAGAGAACGCCGAGATCGTGCATAACATTTTGACCGGCGCTTGAGGGAGAAAAATCATCGGCCGGGTGCGGAAAGAAGGAACCTTTATGTCCAATACGCGTCGGGAGTTTTTACAGTCCAGCGCGGCCCTCGCGGTGGGCATGATGGGCGGTGCGGCAACTGCGCTGGCAGCGGAGCCGGTCGTTGGTTCCCAGGCCCAAAACCCGTCCGCGGGAGCCCAGGGAATGCAGAGCGCCGGTGCGCCTGCGGAGATCCAGATTCCAAAAATCAAGTTCGGCAGCGTCGAGATCAGCCGCATGGTTCTCGGCCACAACCAGTTCTGCGGATTTGCCCATTTCAACAAAAACTTCAGTAAAGCGATGACAACGTGGTACACGCAGGATGAAGTCTGCGCCGTCATGCATCGTGCAAACTCCTTCGGCATCAATGCGTACAACTACAGCCAGAACGGCGCGGAGCCCGGCAGTGCGGAGCGCGCCGTGCAGGACTGGGAGCGGTTCGTAGCCGAGGGCGGCAAGATGTACTTGATCGCCGGAGATTCAAATCTCGACCATGCGGGCACACTCTCGCTGGTTCAGACTATCAAGCCGCTGGCGCTGCAAAGACACGGCATGGTTGTCGACGAAGCCTACCACAATGGCAAGATGGATACCGTCGTCAGGGAGTGGTGCAAGCGCGTCCGCGACCTGGGCGTGATGGTCGGCGTGGGCACGCACAATCCCAAGGTGATCGAACTGGTGGAAGAAAGGGGCTGGGACGTCGATTTTTACTCCGGCTGCGTCTACCAGATCACTCGAACCGAAGCGGAATGGAGGCAGGTTCTCAACGGCGAGCTGATGGAAATGCCCGGCGAAATCTACGTGCAAAGCGATCCGGCGCGCATGTACAAGGCCATCCGGCAAACCGCAAAGCCCTGCTTCGCATTCAAGATTCTGGCCGCCGGACGCGTCGCCGACGACGCCATAGAGCAGGCTTTCCGCACCGCATTTTCAAGCATCAAGCCCATTGATGCCATCTACGTAGGCATGTACCCCAGGCATAAGGACGAAATCAAAGAGAACGTTGAGATCGCGCATAAAATCTTGACCGGCGCATGAGCCGGAGTCCGCAGGTAGAACATTCCGCCCCCGGCAAGGAAAACATTTGACACCGCGGGGTGTTTGCCCTTACTTTCAATACAGATGCAGAGCTACCGCCATCACGGTCACCACCACCATCATCATGGGACATCCATGCCGGCGGACTGCCATGGCCTGAAGTAATCGGCCAGAGAGATCGAAAGAACCCTGAAGCCCGCCGGCGACTGATGCCAGCGGGCTTTTTCGCGCCACAAATCTCAACCAGGACCAGGAAAAAATGACCACAACAATCGACTTCGACAAGATGGAAGGCCTCGCGCCCGGCATTGTGCAGGATGCGCGCACGGGCGAGGTGCTGATGCTGGGCTTTCTCAATCCCCTCAGCTATGCCAAAACGCTGGAAACCGGCTTCGTCACCTTCTGGAGCCGCACCCGCCAGAAGCTGTGGATGAAGGGCGAGACCAGCGGCAACCGCTTGCGCGTCGTCTCCGCCTCCACCGACTGCGACAACGACACCCTGCTGTTTCGCGTCGAGGTTGAGGGCGACGGCCTGGTGTGCCATGAAGGCACCGTCAGTTGCTTCACCAAACCGCTGCCCGTGGGCGCGCCCAGCCAGCAAGGCAACCATCCGAAAGAGGAATCCCATGGCCAACAAGCTTAGACTCGGCATCCCCAAGGGCAGCCTGCAGGACGCCACCATCGCTCTG
>Ga0187870_1004520_pt1 | contig 10020 bp, 9 predicted proteins | sample June2016WEW_13_1_3_FD_132974 | JGI IMG/M metagenome (GOLD analysis project Ga0187870, IMG submission 132974) | Peatland microbial communities from SPRUCE experiment site at the Marcell Experimental Forest, Minnesota, USA - June2016WEW_13_150 | ecosystem: Environmental > Terrestrial > Soil >... | reverse complement strand
GAGCTTCCCGAGATCGACAAGGGAAAAATACTGAATCTCCTCGCGACCCTGATCGAGGCCATTCCGGACTTCCGCAGCGGCTTCGATTTCGCGGGCACCGTTGCGGCCCGGGAGAATGCCGCCAATACCGGCATCGGCCTCGGATGGGCGTGCCCGCACGGCCGCGTTTCGGGGGAAGGCGACCTCTTCTGCGCCATCGGCTGGAGCCCAACTGGCGTCGACTACGGCGCACCTGACGGCAAGCCCGTGCACATCGCGGTCATGCATTACATCCCGGATTCCCAGAAGAACGTGTACCTCAGGGAGATATCGGGCCTGGCGAAGGCGATCAAGAGCAACCCCGCGCTCGGTGAGCTGTCCGGCATGAAGGACCTCAGCGAGGTGAGGCACCGTCTCATCGATCTTCTCACCGCCGCCGTCGACAGCGCCCTGCCGGACGTGAAGGCCCGCATGATCCAGCTGGAGGCGAAACAGGCCGTCTCCGCGCTCTCCGAGACCCTGCCTGCCGACGTCCTGTCAGCCCTGAGCCTCATTCCGCTCTCTGTGGTCATCGTTCCCGGATCCCGCCCCCTCATCCTCGCGCAGGACAAGGGGCTGATCGCGCAGATGGAGAACGGGCCGGACGTGGCGACGCCGCTCGGCGCCCGCGTGCCCTTCGACCACTCCGGGTACCGGATCTTCACACGGTCGGTGTCCTCGTTTCAGCCTGACAGGCTCCTGTACGACTGCATCGCGGTCAAGCTGCCCGGTCCGCCAAAGAAACCCGCGTGAATCTGCGCGATTCGTACCAGCGCCTCGTGGAGAGGGTGTTCTTCCGCGGACGCCGCACCCGTCTCAGCGAGGCGGTGTCCTGCATCGCGGCAAACCTCTTCCTGTTCGTGGTCGTGTTCTACTTTCTCCTCAACACTGTCGTGTACGACTGGACGGGAAGCCTGTACTCGCGCGGCTTCCACCTGAACACTGCGCTGGACAACCTGATCCCCTTCGTCCCCGAGTGGGCGGTCTTCTACCTGTACCTCTTCTACCCGCTTTCCGCGCTCACAATCGCGTGGTTCGCGCTCGTGGACTACAGGCGAGGCTGCGCGCCGGCCTTCTCCCTGATTCTCATCAATCTCGTCGCCGACCTGGTCTATCTCGTCTTCCCCGTCACAACCGACATCTACCGGCAGGACCTGCTGTCGCATCCCCTCCTCGGAAACGCCTTCGCGAGCGCCATGTACGCGCATTACGCGAAAGACACCTCGTTCAACTGCTTTCCCAGCCTGCACGCCGCGGTCGCCACGATCAGCTTTTACGCCTGGCATCGGTATGCGAGGCTCCTGCGAAGCCGGTTGGTGCGCGCGATCGCCATCGGTATGCTGGTCGTGGGCGTCGGTGTCGTGCTTTCCACCCTGTTCGTCAAACAGCACTACATCGCGGACGAAATCGCGGGGATCCTGCTTGCCTGGGCGGTCGGGCGTTGGATGTTCGACTCCTGGACACGCCGCCCGGAGGGCGGCAGATAGGGCTGTATCCGGCGGTGCAAGTCGTGCCCATGCGGTGGATGGACCGCGAATAACAAAAAGTTAGCCCGCGAACCCCCTTTCTTTAAGGAACATTAATGACCCCTTAATGGCACCCTAACGCCCCGGTAGGTATGTTCGATGCATGTCACGCGCAGCAACGATCACATCGGCACGGAAGGCATCGAAGGCGGACGAGAACCTCCTCGTCCTGTACCTCAAGGAGATCAACAAGGTGCGGCTCCTTACCCGAAAGGAAGAGGAGACGCTGGCCCGGGAAGCGGCACAGGGAAGCGCGAAGGCTAAGGAGAAGCTGGTCCGGGCGAACCTGCGGTTCGTCGTGAACATCGCAAAGAAGTACCAGCGGCGCGGTCTCCCCCTGGAGGACCTCATCAGCGAGGGCAACATCGGGCTCCTGCGCGCCATCGACCGCTTCGACGTGGAGAAGGGGTACCACTTCATCTCCTACGCGGTGTGGTGGATCAGGCAGTCCATCCTGAACGCGATCAACGAAAAGTCACGGACCATCCGGCTGCCCGTGAACAGGGCGATGGAGCTCGCCCAGCTGGAGAACGCCCTCGAGCAGGGATCGGCCCCGACGCAGCAGGCATCCCAGCTTCTCGCCGTGGCCCGCGAGCCGATCTCACTGGACTCGCCCGTGGGTCCCGCCGACGATGCCTCCCCCTTCGGGGACACGGTGGAAGACAGCACCAACCTCTCCCAGGATGACCGCGTGATCGCCCAGGCTCTGCGCGATGACATCCAGGCCGTCCTCGGCACGCTCGCGCGCAAGGAGGCGGAGATCATTGCGGCCCGTTTCGGGCTCAACGGGGGCAGGGCCCTTTCCCTGCGGGAGCTGGGGGTGCGCTACCGGCTCACCAAGGAGAGGATCAGGCAGATCGAAAAGAAGGCGCTGCGCCAGCTGCAGGCGCAGGCTCCCCGGCGGATCCTGCGCGCGTACATGTAACGCCGCGCGCGGGTCTGCTAACGGTAGGTGTCGCGCAGGTGCCGGACCGACATACCCCGCCGGAACCGGTCCGCGGTCACCTTCTCCCGGGGATTGAAGCGCACCGTGCGCGGCGTGCCGGGAACGAGCGTCATGCAGTTGTCGGAGAACTCTCCGGCGATCCCCGCCGCGTCGAGCGCCGTGTAGAATGCCGGTGCATCCGATAGGAGCCGGACGGAGAACCCGCCCTCCGTCCCCTCCACCTCCGTCGTGACCTTCGCCGGCTGGAGCGGCGTGCGCTTGGGCTCGGTGAGGAACAGCTCGTTGAAAGAGGTCTCCCCGTCCCGCTCGAGTGCCAGGTGAAGGAACGCGGCTTCCGGCGCCGGAACGAGATCCTCCAGCGCCCATGATTTTACCCGCCGCGCACTGCCTGCTGGCGCGCGCACATCGTGTGACTCCTTCTTCAACAGCTTGCCGGAAAAGGCGACCACCGCGATCGTCGCGCGACACCGCGCCTCGGCGGGCAGGTCGTTCACCAGGCTTACCTCGACCCGCCCTCCCTTGAGCCAGGCGCAGAGCAGCACCGGCGCGAAGAAGCGGCGCGCCGCGTAGTGGAGCAGCTTCCATGCGCCGTCGTACTCCACCGATGACCAGGAGCAGACGGGCCAGTTGTCGTTCAGCTGCCAGTACAGCGTGCCCATGCACACCGGCCGCAGGTTCCGCCAGTACTCCACCGCGGTCTTGATGGCCAGCGCCTGCTGGACCTGGCTGAGGTACACGAAGTTCTCGAATCCCTCCGGCATGCGGAAGTACCGGGTGAACATCTCCGTGATCGCCGAATTGCCCCGGGGGCTCCTCTGGTGGTGCTCCATCACGGGGGAGGTGACGTTGAGCTCCTCCTCCGCATAGGTGCGGACGGTGTGCACCGAGGGGAAGGACTGGTAGCCGAACTCGGAGCAGAACCGGGGAGTCACGTCGTAGTACGCGCTGAACGGCTTGCTCTCGTGCCACACGCTCCAGTAGTGCATGTCGCCCCGGCGGTCATCGTGCCAGTTGTCGGAGTAGTCGCCGCGTCCGGCAGAGGGGGAGCTGGGCCAGAAGGTCCGGGTCGGGTCGCACTCGTCGACCACCCTGCCGATGACCCCCTCGTTCAGCCTGTCGTAGTCCACGATGTAGCGGTCACGGTTCTTCTTCGACTCAGGAAACCAGGTGAGCGCGCCCACGTCCTCGTTGTTGCCGCACCACAGGGCGATGGAGGGGTGGTCGCGGAGCCGTTTCACCTGGTGGCGGATTTCCCGCTCCACGTTCGCCAGGAACCCGGGGGTGCTCGGGTACAGCGCGCAGGAGAACATCATGTCGTGCCAGATCATGATGCCCTTCTCATCGCACAGATCATAGAAATCTTCGGTCTCGTAGCGCCCTCCGCCCCATATGCGGAGCATGTTCATGTTTGCGCCGCGCGCGCTTTCGAGGAGGTGCTCGAGCCTCTCGCGTGATTCCCTCTGGGGCAGGGCGTCGAGTGGTATCCAGTTGGCTCCCTTGCAGAAGACATCCAGCCCGTTGACACGGAAAACCATGGAAAGACCCGATTTGTCCTCCTTGTTCACGAGCTGCAGGGTGCGCAAGCCGATTCTTTTTGAGACTTCGTGCGTTCCCACGCGCACGTTCAGTTCGTACAGATTCGCTTTCCCGTACCCGTTGGGCCACCAGAGCTTCGGCGCGGAGACCGTGACTTCCACCGAGGGCCGATTGTGGCCCGCAACAAGCCCTACCTGCTTCCTGGCGGACGCCTCGCCGATCCTCACTTCCAGCTCGTATTCCCCGGCCCGTGCCGCCTCGCATTCAGCGAAGACGCGCACGACGCATTTCCCTTTCGAGTGCCTCTGTTCGGTGTAGACGTAGTCGATGCGGACGTCCGACCAGGCATCGAGGGAGGCGCTGCCGGGTATTCCCGACACCATGAGACAGGGACCCCAGTCCCAGCCGCCGTGGCATTGGACCTTGCGGATCAGGTTGCGATGGGGGGATTGCACCGGGTACCTGGTGCAAGGGACCGGGTACGGCAGCTTCTTCGCCGCTGCGATCGCCGCGTTCTCCGCAGAGGTGAAAACGACCCTGAGCAAGTTCTTCCCCGGCCTTAGAAACCGTTTCGCATCGAACCTCCAGCGCACGAACATGTTGTCCGCGCTGCCGACCTTTTTTCCGTTCAGGTAGATATCGGCGAGGGTATCCAGGCACTCGAAGGTGAGGTGGATCCTGGCTTCCTCCAGCGTCGCCGCGTCCACGTCGAAGCTGCGCTCGTAGGCCCAGTCCTCCCGGCCCACCCACTGCACCTCCAGCTCGTTGGTGCCCCAGTAGGGGTCGGGGATCCTGCCCGCGGCGAGCAGCGCGGAGTGGGTGTCACCCGGGACCGTCGCGGGGAAGGATTCCTTTGTTGATATGCGATGCAGGCGCCAGGCGCCTGCGAGGTCGATCGATTTCATGGGAGCCCTCCGAGCCCGGTATTTGTACAGGTTCCGGAGGACTCTGTCTGCCCTGCGTGTCTGGGACCCGACTTCCGGCTCCTCGATATCTTTTTCCGGCATTTATTGCTTTGACAGTCACAGCTGCCGATAATAATCATGCCGAGTCTGTGCAATGAATCGAGGCCATTCCGAATTGGCCAAAGGAGAAGAACCTATGATCAACCCGATCTCGACAAGCGGGACGCCGGGGATCACCCCGAAGGCGGAAGCGGATTCTCTGAAGGTGAAAACAGCGGTCAAGACTGAACAATCGCAGGTCAAGCCCACAGAGGTACCGATAAAACTGGAGACCCCGATAAAGGACAGCGTGCAACTCTCCCCCTCTGCTCAAGCCAGGGCTCTGCGGCAGGCTGGGGAAAGCATTCCGGAAATCGCGATAAAGCTCGGATTGGCCATCCCTACGGTTGCCGGGTTCTTCAAGGAATAGACGACCTCGTCTCACCGCCGCGACGCGCTCCCTCAGGGGGTCTCTCTCATAAGATCTTCTCTCTCGTAGTCTCACCCGGCGTCATGCTGAACCTCTCACCTTCCGAGCTCATCCAGGCGATCATCATCATCGTCATCAGCCTCACCGTGCACGAGTTCGGGCATTCCCTGATGGCCATCAGGCTCGGGGACGACACGCCGCGCCGGCAGGGCCGTCTCACGCTGAACCCCCTCGCCCACATAGATTTCATCGGGTTCGTCATGCTCCTCGTGGCGGGGTTCGGCTGGGCCAAGCCGGTCAACATCGACCCGCGTGCCCTGAAGAAGCACCAGCGCGACGAGATCCTGATCTCGCTCGCCGGCCCTCTGGCCAACGTCCTCCTCGCGGTTGCTGCTGCCCTGATCGTGTGGGCGTTCGTCGCCGCGCGCGCGAGTATTTCACGGACCCTGCTCGTCGGCATTTTCAATGTGCTCACGCAAGCTGCAGCCATCAACGTGGGCCTTGCGCTGTTCAACATGCTCCCCATTCCGCCGCTGGACGGCTCGCACCTGGTGACGACGTGGCTGACCAGGGTCAACATGCCGCTTGCCGTCACCTACTTCCGCTACGGTTCCTGGGCGCTGCTCGCCCTGATCGTGATCGAGCGGGTCACAGGGATGGACATCCTGCCCATCGGCAGGCTCACCATGGCGATCGTGACGTGGTTCTACAGGCTCCTGGGCATCATGTAGACTGGGGGGGTCAATTGCGCCTCATCCAATGAACAGCCCCGCGGCGAACAGGAGGGAGAAGGAAAGGTGCAGGTAGAAGGTGTCCCGGTTGGCGGCTGCAAGCCTGCGGTTGTCGCCGTGGTGCTCGTGCGCCACCCGGATGGCCCTGACTGCGAGGGGAGCGCTGAGCACCGCGAGGAGCGTCCACGCCGGGAAGACACCTGCCGCCGCGAACGCGATCACCCAGAGGAAGGGCAGCGCGAGCGCCGCGTCGTAGACGAGGAGGGCGCGGGGCTTGCCGAGGAGGACTACCACCGTCTTCTTGCCCACCGCCTTGTCCGCGTCGTGGTCCGGGAACTCGTTGATGACGAGGAGACCGCCCAGGAGCAGGCCCGGCGGCAGCGATGCGGCGAGAGCCGTCCATGACCACAGCGGCGCCTGCACGGCGAACGCGCCCAGGGCGATGATCGGTCCGAAGGAGATCCCGTTGAGGATCTCCGCGAAGCCCCGGTAGCCCAGCCGCAGAGGCACGCCGGTGTAGAAGAACGCGCAGAACACTCCCGCCATCCCGATGCCCAGGAGCCACAGGCTGCGCAGGGAGACGACAAGCCAGATCCCGATCAGGGACCCCGCCGTGATGCAGGCAATGGCGGCGATGAGGATGTGCCGCGCCGGGATCAGGCCGTCCTGGATCACCCGGCTTCCGCCGCTGAAGGCGCTCCCGCTCGCGTTCAGAGCATCGGTTTCCGAGCGTGCGTCGAAGTAGTCGTTGGACATGTTGGCGCCCAGGTGGACGAGGGCGGCGCCGACCAGCGCCAGCGTGAAGCGCAGTGCGTCGAACCGGCCGGTCTGGTACCACGCGGCAGCGGTGCCGACCAGGACCGGGGCGATTGTCGCTGTCAGGAAGTGCGCGCGCAGAGCAGTGAACCAGGGCATCGGTTTCAAGGGTGAGTGCCTCCGCCGCACCATAGCACGACGCCCCGGGAGGGTGAAGGTGCAGGGCCGCTATTCGCCCTGCTCCTCTCCCAGGCAGAGTCTGAGAAGGTTGCGCAGGCAATCGCGGTGGATTCGAAGGCCAAGCACCCCGCAGTCCTGAACATCGGAGAGTGCAGTTCATACGCGCTTTCGAAATTCACCGGGGAGCCGCTCCTGTTCATCGGTGAAGAATTCGCGAAAACCGATGTCGCGCAGGTCATCTGATGGTCGATTGCCGGCGCTCAGCCTGGCAGGAGCTCCACATTTATCCGGGCCGCCTGCCTCAGCGCACCCGCACGATGCGCGAGCCCGCGGAAAGGTCCCGCGCGACGAGCGCCGGAGGCCCGCAGTAGTAGAGCGTCGACTCGCCGCTCGCCGACAGCTCCAGCGGCTGCGCGCCGACGTCGACCCAGGCCTCGCTCGCACCGCCCAGGTTCACGTTCGCGCGGGTGCCTGTGCAGTTGAGCACATTCGCGCGGCTTGCTCCGGATACGTTGGGCGTGATCGCGGCGGCCGAGCCTGTGTAGGTTACCTGACTTGCGCCGCTGACGTCGAAAGACGCATCTCCGCACGCCAGGCTGGCAAGCTCGCACACGCTCGCGCCCGAGAAGACCTCCGTGAGTCCGTTGGCCGAATCGAACCCGGCATCACGACTGACGGTGCTCGCCCAGTGCATTTGGCGATGCCGCACCCCCGGCGTATCATTTGGATATGCAGCAAAAGACTCTTCTCGATTTCACAATGCGAGACATTGCCGGCTCAGAGGTTCCCCTGCGGAAGTTCGAAGGCCGCGTCCTGCTGGTGGTCAACGTCGCAAGCAAGTGCGGGCTCACGCCCCAGTACAATGGCCTCCAGGAGCTCTACGATCGATACAAGGACAGGGGGTTGGAAATCCTCGGGTTCCCCGCCAACGATTTCATGTGGCAAGAACCCGGAACAGATTCCGAAATCCAACAGTTCTGCACGACGAAGTATTCAGTGACTTTCCCGCTGTTCTCCAAGATCTCGGTGAAGGGCAAGGGTATACACCCGCTCTACGAGTTCCTCACCCGTCCCGAGACCAATCCGAAGTTCCACGGCAAGATCGGGTGGAACTTCGCGAAGTTCCTCCTGGATCGGAAGGGGAACGTCATCGCGCGGTTCGAGCCGAAGACGGAACCGCTGTCACCCGAGGTGACCGAAGCCGTAGAGCATGCGCTGGCATCGTGAGCGATCCTGTCCAGCGGGAAAGCAGGCCGTGCCAACGGCCTCAGGCGATGCAATGAAATGGACCCTGGTGCTGGGACAATTGTTGATCCCTCCGAATGAAAGTGCGCAACAGCTCGCGGGGGAATCGATCGAGTAGTCAAAGCGTGCTCTCCGCTTTCAATTCTCCGCGAGCCCCCCGGCGAAGTTACCCTCTCATTCAGATTCTGCACCCGTGCTGACATGTTGACCGCAGACAGCTCTTGTGATAGAACCAGATGCAATAAAGTAGCCCTGCTCTGAGGGCAATGAAAATCGTGGCGGGCAAATGAACACATACCTGGAGTCCTTTCTCTTTTTGCTTTTTGCGCTCCCCATCACGCTCATCGACATCAGAGAATGCCGGATCCCGGATCTATTGAGTCTGGGAGGAGCTGCAGTCTTCGCCGCGCTCAAGCTCCTCACGAGGGAACAGTCCCCCGTGCAACTCTCGGCAGAATGTCTCATCGGCTTTGGCGTCTTCTGGCTCATGTGGCGATTCACGGGAGGCCAGGTCGGCCTGGGGGATGCCAAGTACTCAATGCTAATCGCCGTCGCGGCGGGCCTGCACGGGTGGTTCGCTGTGATGTTGTTCGCGTCTTTGGCCGGGATCGTCGTTGCCGTCATCATGATCTGGGGACTCAAGCTCGATCGCAGGACTCGAATCCCCTTTGCACCTTTTCTCACCATCGGGACTGTCCTGGCCGTCCTTTTCAGAGATGTGCTGGGCGCAGGGCTGTTCGAATGAAGCGCGCCGCCTGTGTTCTCGCTGGTTTCCTGGCGTTCTCGGCCGCAATCCCCGCCCAGCAGATCAGGGAAATGGAGTTCAAGAATCAGTCCATTGTCGACATCCTGCTCGCCCTCGCTCAGATGTCCGGCCGGTCTATCGTGCCCGACGAAACGGTGAGCGGAAACGCGTCCTACTATTTCAACGAAACGGATTTCGAGACGGCCCTCACGATATTTCTTTCAACCTGCAGGATGTACTCCTGGAAGGAGGGAAACATCTACTACGTCTCCCGGGTGCGTGCGAGCTGGAGCAGAGAGGCAGGCACGGCGACGCTGGACGCCGAGGATGTGGAGTTGAGACTGGTCGTGAATGCGCTCTCCCGGATCATCGGGAGAACAATCCTGTTCGATCCGCTCCCCAGAGAAAACATCACCATCCACGTCGAGAGCTCACCGCCTGAAAAAATCCTGGGAATGATCGTGAAGCGCTTCCCCGACTACCGCGTGGAATCCGGTGAGGGCTTCCATTACATCAAACGCCTTGACCCGGGCGGGAGAAGTGATGCACGAGCTGACAAGCCGGGAACCCTTGTCAGCTATCGGGACGGACTCTTCAGCATCAACACCGAGAAAGCGCGCTTGCGAGACCTCCTCGGCGAGATTTTTCAGAAGGCGGGGCTGGAGTACTCACTCTTCCTCCGAAGTGAATCAATTCTCGAGAACCTTCATTTCACCAACAAGAAGCTCGAAGAGTTCCTCGGCTTGATTCTGGACCAGGCCACGGCGGACTTCTCCGTGGAGAACGGGATTTACTACGTATTCGAGATACAACGTGCTGACGTGATGAAGAAGCTGAAGACCGTCCGTTCACTTCCGCTCACGTACCTCTCCGCGCAGGACCTGCCGAATCTTCTCCCGCAAGATCTTGCGGGACAGAACCTGTATCGCCTGGACAGGAACACGAACACGGTCATTCTCTCCG
>Ga0187870_1004515_pt1 | contig 10025 bp, 8 predicted proteins | sample June2016WEW_13_1_3_FD_132974 | JGI IMG/M metagenome (GOLD analysis project Ga0187870, IMG submission 132974) | Peatland microbial communities from SPRUCE experiment site at the Marcell Experimental Forest, Minnesota, USA - June2016WEW_13_150 | ecosystem: Environmental > Terrestrial > Soil >... | reverse complement strand
CCGAATGCAATCAAAGAACAGCTTTATAATATTCAGAAAAGACTAACTATGCTGGGCGATTCGCTTTGACCTGACTAAGAAAGAACAAGAACTAAAACAAATTGAGGAGGAAATGGAGAAACCTAATTTCTGGGATAACCCGCCGTTAGCCCGGGAAAAGGTTAATCAACTTAAAGTCCTTAGAGCCATCATAGTGCCATATCGGCAATTAGAAAAGATCAATGCCGAGCAATCAGAATTACTCGTTTTAGCCATGGATAGCAAGGAAGATAAAATACTGGAGGACATTTCTGTTGAAATCACCGAATTTGAGAAAAAACTGGAGCATCTGGAATATCAATCTTATCTGAATGGTCCACATGACCAGAAGAATGCCTTTTTAAGCATCCACGCAGGAACCGGCGGAACAGATGCCTGTGATTGGACGGCAATGCTCTTACGGATGTATCTTAAATGGCTTAATAAAAACGGTTATGAAAGCCGCCTGATTGACTCATTAGAGGGTGATACGGCCGGTCTTAGATACGTTACCCTTGAGGTGAGTGGTTCATATGCTTTTGGATTCCTTAAATCTGAAATCGGAGTTCATCGCTTAGTACGCATCTCTCCTTTTGATACCAATAAAAAACGGCATACCTCATTTGCGGCCGTTGACGTCCTGCCTGAATTGGAAGATGCCGATATCAAAATCAATGAAAATGACTTACGGATTGATACTTTTTGCGCTGGTGGTCCGGGCGGTCAATACGTTAATAAAACCGCTTCGGCTATACGGATTACCCATATACCAACCGGTATTGTGGTGCAATGCCAGAATGAACGCTCGCAACATCAGAATCGGCAAACCGCTATGAAACTTCTTGCGGCACGTTTATACGCCTTACAACAGAAAGAAAAGGAAGATGCATTCAAGAAAATATACGGCGAAAAAGGGGAGATTGCTTGGGGATACCAGATTCGCTCTTACGTCCTGCAGCCTTATACTCTTGTAAAAGACCATCGCACTGAGATAGAAGTAGGAAATATTAATGCCGTGCTGGATGGCGAGATAGATGTATTTATTGAAGCATTTCTAAGGAGTAAACCCCGTTAAAAATCTGCTGTTTTTCTTTATTATCTTTTATTATAGAGTTAAACTGATATCACCTTGATTCCTAACGGAGAAAAAGAAATGAGAATTACAAAATTAGTTATTTTTGTTATATTGTTGAATTTATTTGTCACTGCCTGCGGTAAGGGAACCCCCAAACAAAATACACCGGTTGAACCCAATCTGTCTCCTGTAGGATTGTTAGGCGCTTATTATTTTCCCAGAGCCTGGAGCAATGACAACCTGCGCCAGAAATTAATACCGCCTCAAACGCCTGCTATAGATAATTATGACTGCCGGGCTGATGCCACCATCAAACAGCATTTAGAATGGGCAAATAAGACGGGCATAGATTTCTTCGTCATTCAATGGTGGGGACAGGCAACTAATTCCGATATCACAATTAAGCAATATCTTGGTCCTTACCTTGAACACAACAAGAACCCGACTAAATTCTGTATTTCCTATCTTACGCCTTATATTCATCAAACAGTTAACTACGAAACATCTCTTGATAACAATAGCGAAGCTAAATTACTTGTTAATCTTCTTTATATTGCCAGCACTTATTTTAAACATCCAAATTATTTAAGAATCAACAATCGGCCTGTTGTTTTCCTCTATTTGTCAAGATTATTAAAATGTGATTATGCCAAGACCTTTAACCGTATCCGAACAATTATAAAAAGGGATACCAAGGAAGATATATACCTGATAGGCGATGAAATATTCTGGAGCGAGCCGAACCGGGATAGGATTGCGCAGCTTGATGCCATTACCGTATCCACAATGTATGGACCCGACCGCTATGCAGGTTATGCCGGAGAGACCGGATTCCTGAAGGACATCGCTACCGTTTTTGCCAAATATAAGAAATTGGCTGATGAATTAAAAATCGGGTTTATTCCGAATGTAATGCCGGGGTTTAATGACCATGCTATTCCTGGACAAGGCAGGGTGCCATTTCAGGAAAACCATTATATCATTCCGCGAGGATTTTCTCTGGCAGATAAGTCAGAAGGTTCTTTTTATCACGCTTATTTCCGGATTGCAAAGAAATATCTTGCTCCGCCATTAAATATCGCAATTATTAATTCATGGAATGATTGGCGTGAAGATACGCAGATAGAGCCAACTAAGACTTCAACGCTCTTTACCAAACAACCAAAAGAATTAACTGGTGATTATGATTATGGGGCTTATGGAGAAAAGTATCTGACGATTACAAGGGAAGAAAAGACTTCAAAATAGTAATCTATTTATTCTTTGTCCACCAATCTTTGCACGATTTAAGGATATTATCCTTCATTTCCCTGGGAATTTGCTGAGGGAAGAACTTCTGGGCGGTTATTCCCTGCAAGGCATCAAGAAGAGTAGTAAAAGAATTAAAGTCATTTTCGCTTTCCAGCATATTTATTAATTCAGGAATAACCGAACGGTCGTTATTGGCGCGGATAGCGTTAAGCGCGGCGGCTCGGATATTGGCGTCCCCAGTTCTTAAAAGGATTACTGAAATGGATGAAACCAATGGGTCGGTTCTAAAGTTGGGTAAGACATAAGCAATATTACTTAGAATCTGCGGATTTTTATCGGTCTTGACCAGTTCTGCCAATTCTGTTAAGAATCTCTTGTCCTGAAATGATGCCAGAATAGAAATAGTCTGCGCCTTAAGCCAAGGGGTTGTTTCTTTCTTCCATACCTTGAGTATTTCCTCAAAAACCTGTGGAGTGTGAAAGTTATTAAGGGCACAAATAACCGTATTGCGCGTATTATCATCAGTAGTTTGTAATAAATTGAATAATTCCGGCAATGCCGCTTCTTCGTGCAATTGCCCTAAGACCGAGATTACCCCGATTTTACTATTGTAATCGCCTTCCTTTAATATCTTTAATAATATGGGGGTAAGGCGTTCATCCTTTCCCACGCGCGCGAATGATTGCAGGAGTCCGAACTTAATGGCTTGGTCTTTTTCATTCTGCCAGAGCTGGATTAAGTCGGGCAGGATTGGCTTGAGATTTGCATTAGCACTTTGAAGAACATTCGCCACCCGGCGCCGGCTGTCAAGTGTCTGCCTTGAATCCTTTAAAAGGTCTAAAAGCATATAAACGGATTCATCGCCGCTTAAGAATTGAAGTGATTGCTGGAGAAAGACGTTATCCTCAATAGAGCCTTTTCTGACTTGAGCAACAAATTTATCTATCCGCTTTGTGAATGCCTCTTTCCAGTGCAGGATAATATTTATCTGTTGCGCCCGGAGACGGATTTCAGCATCCTGATGATTTAATGCCGGCTGGATACTCGGCAGGACAATAGGTCCTAAGAAAATCAATTGGTCGGTCGCCTTTTCACGGGTTGCCATATTATCCGCGCCAAGCTGGCTAATTAGTTCATCCACGTATTTCTGGAAATAAGCGGGAAGGTTGGTTTCACTACTTTCGCCGAAGGCAGGTGTGAATAACCAAAAACCGATAACCAGTAACCAGCAACTGATAAACAGGAATTGCCTGATGCCTGATTTTCTAAACATAATTTATTCTCCAATTTGTTACATATTTTTAAGGTAAGTCACAATTCCTTGCTTTAATCCATAAACTTGTTTTGGCGCAAGAAATCGTGGAAATCTATCTATTAAAGATAAGCGGGTAAAATAGCATAAATGACACGCATCAATATATTTATCTTCGTGTTTAATATTATACTTTTTAGCTAATAAAGCAGGCCCCCCATTAACCAAATGGCTACAGATTGGATGTAACTCGGGATTATAGTTTTTAACTATTTTAGAGAGAGGTGTTTTCCACATATTACCCATACTTAATCCCTGGCAAAGGTGGATGTTGCCATATGAATCAAGATGAACTCTCTTCGGGTTTTTCAAATCTTCATAGGGACATTCATTAAATTTATCCCATGATTTTTTCGGCAATCCCTTTATTAATTTTTCAACCGCTCTTCCTCTGAACATAGTGCTACCACCCATTATTGGAGCGCCTTTATCTTGAGTTCTTCTTGTTTTTACGATAGGTTTCTCAATGCAAATTGAGTCTACAGGCAATCCTAATCTTTTCGCCGTGGCTATAGCCAGTTTGGCAGGATTAGTCTTTTCATCTTCCATGTGAAAAGAATCGTTGCTTATACTAATATCTGAAACTTTTAATTTAGAAAAAGGTCTAAGCCAAAGTTTAGCGTCATCTTCGGATATCGCCCAATAAGCATTAGTAACTATTCCTGTTTTAAATCCAATGTCATGAGCAAGTTTAATACCTTCAAGCATTAGAGGATAAAAGAGAAATGCTTCCCCGCCTTCAAAGTAAATCCACTTGATTGTCCCAATTTTGACTGCTTCCTTAAGACTTTTCCTAATCTGGTTAATGGTAAAAGTTCCCTTGGCATTTGGGCCGCTATAAACGAAACAATGGTCACATTCTAAATTACAAGCATAGGTTAAAAGAAAATGGATTTCACTCAACATATAATAACTTCTGCTAATAAATTTATATAAATAGCTAACACCATATCAATCATGGCTTGTTCAGTGTTCCTTATATTCGTTTCTATTAGAAATATTTATATTATGCCTTGTTTTTAATTGACTTCAATCTTTTTTTCATTTTATTTCAGTGATTATTAGTTAAAGGTTTTCATGCTTATAGATGTAACTCAAGCTCACGCCAAAGACGGTATCTACGGACGGCCGTTTAAGGGCGGATATGCCTATCATGATATGAAGCTTTTAGCCCGATAAATCGGGCATCTGTTAACTGTTAAGTTGGGAAATGTCAACTATGTTGTTGGGTTTATTTCCCGAAAACGAATATAATGCAGAACTATCTGTAATATAATGCATATCTACTGCAATATAACGCACCGTGCACGTTTTTTACCACAATTTCTTTCGTATCGCCTTATCTAATAAAGAGTTAGAGCCATTATCACAAAACCAGAGGGGGGTGGGGGGTATACCCCCTCCCTCTCCCTTCACCCACTAATCAGCCGGCATACCCCTTGACCAGACAGTCGGTGGATTTTCACCAGACCGTCGCTAAAAATCCATTAGACCGTAGTTAAAATGTAATTAGACCGTCGTTAAAATACTATTAGATCGTAGCTAAAATACTATTAGACCGTCGCTAAAATACGATTAGACCGTAGCTAAAATACCATTAGACCATAGCTAAAATACTATTAGACCGTCGCTAAAATGCAATCAGACCGTCGTTAAGGTACAATTAGACCGTCGCTAAAATATCATTAGACTGTCGCTCAAATTTAACCAGACCGGTGGTATCAAAAAATTTTCATAAAAATTTGGGGGCGCTCCCGAATTCCAGCCACAGATTACACAGATTATATTCTTTAGGGACAACAGACGGTGTGATGTCACCGCTCATAAAATCCTACTTTTCTCCAGTTTGTTCTAAGACCCAATCTCCAATTATTTTTAAAGCGGTTGGTGAAATAGTTTCTTCAATCTTGCCGTATTCAGATACCGCTCCGGTTGCTGCGGGTTGGAACAGATGATTAAGACCCGGCAGTTCTTTAATCGTGTAATATTTGTTACCGCCAGCTTTGAGGCATTCTTCAATCGCAGACAGATTGGCTTTAGCGGGCACCTGTAGATCCTTTTCTCCATTAATCGCCAGTACCGGGCATTTTACCTTCTTTAAAGTAGGTTTAGGATCATAAGTTAGGAAATAGCGATACCAGGACGACAGCATATATTGGATAGTTTGAGATCCCATGGTAGCTTCAGAGAGATTCATTGCCTCTTTTTCCTCTGGGCTTAGTTCTTTTAATCCATTAGTTAAAATCTTGCGGAGTTCCTTTTCAGCAGCCGTGTTGTTTTTCTCCTGTTTTATTTCAGCGAACAAACGTTCCTGCAGCTTAAGTCCCTTGGTAATCATCTCATCGTTTACCCCTTTCGCTTTGGCCATCAAAGACATCTGCAAACACAGAGTTTCTTCTCCAGTTAAACCAGGTCCTGCCCACATCACGATGAACGCAACATCTGGAGATTGAACTGCCACCATCGGAGCAATGAATCCTCCCTCACTGTGTCCGATGAGTCCGATTTTCTTGGGATTAATCTCCTTACGACTCTTGAGGTATTCCACACCGGCAAGCACGTCACTTGCGAAATCCTCGCCTGTAGCCAGCAAGAAATCGCTTGGTGATTTACTTATTCCGCGTTTGTCCGCTCGCAATACGGCTATCCCACGACGCGTCAGGTAATCCGCCAACACCTTGAATGGACGATGACCTAATATCGTCTCATTACGATCCAGTGGACCGGAACCTTGGATAAGCAATACAGCTGGGAATGTTTTTTTATCTCGTGGTAAAGTTAAAGTACCCGCAAGTTTGATACCTGCTTTCTTATTCTCGTAGATAACTTCTTCCTCATCGTATGGATAAGGCTTTTTGGGCTCTTGCGGCCGGCGTATTTCAGGTGCCTTTTCAACCTTCTCAAGCACCAGAGGAAATGAACCGTTTTGGTTCCACTGGCCATCAATAGTCAACTTATCATCCTTAATATTCCCTTCAAAAACGCCTTGGATGGATTTCATCTCAAGACGTAAAGTATTGTTCTTTAAAATTACCTTATCTACCGGTATATCCTTTGCTCCTTGAGTAGGAATGTCCATAGTAGCCATAAGCGTGCCATCCGGCTTTTTGGAAACCTTGAATACAACGGTGATATCCATTCCAGCAACCTTAAGAACCCCTTGCCAGATACCCTCAATATTAATTGGTTTCGGGAGTTCGCTCGGTTGAGCATACACAAACAGAGAACATACGCCTAATACTCCAATGAGCAACAAAACATATCTTTCCATTATAGTCTTCTCCTTTCACTATTTGACTATTATTGTATCATCTCCTTATGCTTTTATATGCCCCTAAGATAGTTTTTGTAATGCCTCCACAATGTGCTGCACCCGAGACCAGAAGACACTAAGAACTATGGATTTTTAATCTACCGGGCATCATTCCCGCCCGAAATGCGTCTCATATAAACATCGGTCGGCTTGAGTTCTTTAAGTTTCTCGTTAGAAGAAGCCGCGCCAAGCTCTTTTAACTTGCGAGCAGCCGGGACGACCCGATGCTCCCAGGAGCCAATGGCATCATTAAACGACTCATTCGCCTGAATTAATCCGTTGCGGATTTTATCAATATGTTCTACGAAATTGCAGACCCTTTCATATAATTCCTTGCCAGTCTGGGCGATTTTCTGGGCGTTATCCGCGATTTCCTGTTGTTTCCAGCCGTATGCCACCGCCTTAAGCAGGGCAATCAGCGTGGTCGGCGATGACAAAATCACCCGGTTATTAGCGCTCTCTTCCAGCAAGCCCGGCTCCTGCTCCAGAGCCGCACTGAAAAATGATTCGCCCGGTAAGAATAATACCACGAATTCCGGAGTCTCCTTACAATCGTTCCAATAAGACTTACTGCTTAATACCTTGATATGATTTCTTACCAGCTCTGCATGCCTTTTAAAAGCCGCAGTTCGTGTGTTTTCATCTGAGGCATAAATAGCTTCGGTATAAGCTGTCAGCGGGACTTTGGCATCCACGAGTATAACCCGGTCCATAGGCAGATGAATGACCATGTCAGGCCGTTTCCTGCCTTCTTCCGTATCTGTAGAAACCTGCTCCTCAAAATCGCAATAATTGGTCATACCGGCAAGTTCCACTGCCCGGCGCAACGCCATTTCACCCCAACGCCCTTTTACCTGCGGTGTTTTCAGGGCGCGCACCAGATTATCTGTTTCTTTCCTCAATACCTCCTCGCTCCTGCTCAATTGCTCAAGCTGATTCTTCATTTCGCCGTATGCCTTGCCGCGTTCCCGTTCCATCTCCCTGATTTGTCCTTCATACCGGTTCAAGGAATCCTTAAGCGGGCTAACCAGTTGCTGGATTGCCTGTTCCTTCTGGCTATAATCGCTCTTTGCCTCGGTAAGGATTGTTTGGAGCGTCTGGCGGGCGAGCTTGAGGAATTCATCGCTATTGGATTGCAGCGCCTTATAAGCCACACTATTAAACACATCCTCGGAACGCCCTTGGTTCTTGGTCATCTCTTCCAACCGGGTCTCTGCCTGTGTTTTAAGAGTGCTTTGCTGGAGAAGTTCCTGCTGAAGATGTTTCTGGCGCGAGAGTAATAACCAGGCGATAAAACCTGCCACGGCTAATCCGATAAGCAACCCGATAATTAAATAAAGCATATATCTAATCCCCATTTGATAAAAGGGGGATAGGAGGATTTTATTTAACCCATATACGGTTTCAATACCGCCGGAACGACAATGGTCCCGTCTTTTTGCTGGTATGTTTCCATTACGGCGATTAGCAGGCGCGGCAAGGCAACTCCGGAACCGTTTAGGGTATGCACGAATTTCATCCTGTTGTCCTTGTCCTTAAATCTGATATTCCCCCGGCGCGCCTGAAAGTCCGTGAAATTACTGCATGAGGAAACCTCCAGATACTGCCCCATGCCCGGCGCCCAGAGTTCTATGTCATAAGTCTTGGCAGAAGCAAAACTCATATCGCCTGTCGCAAGCTTGACAACCCGGTATTCCAGTTCCAGTGCCTGTAAAACCGATTCCGCATCTGCGGTCAGTTTTTCCAGCTCATCAAATGAAGTCGTCGGATGGACGAATTTCAATAACTCCACTTTATTGAACTGGTGCACGCGCGTAATGCCACGTGTCTCTTTACCGTAAGAACCGGCTTCCCGGCGGAAACAGGCCGTGCCAGCAACATAATACACAGGCAGGTCGTCATACTTCAGGACGTCATCACGGTGTATATTGGTAAGCGGCACTTCTGCCGTGGGAATCAGGAATAAATCATCCTCATTAGCCCTGAACATATCCGCTTCTAACTTAGGCAACTGGCCTGTGGCAAACATGGTCTGGCGATTGACTAAATAAGGCGGATTGATTTCTTTATAACCGTGTTTCGTAGTATGCAGATTCAGCATGAAGTTGATAAGCGAACGCTCCAGCCTGGCGCCGAATCCTTTCAGTAGGATAAAACCGGAAGAGGTTATTTTAGTGGCAGTGGGTAAATCCATGATACCCAGATTCTTCCCGATTTCCCAGTGAGGCAGCGGGGTGAAGTCAAATTTCTTTCTTGTGCCCCATTCTTTGACTACCTGATTCGCCGTTGCATCGCCTATTGGCACGTCTTTTGCCGCAATATTGGGAATCCAGGCAAGCTGTTTGGTCAGCTCGGTTTCTAACCCGCGCAGTTTCTCCTCGTTAGACTTGATATCATCGCCGACCTGTTTCATAGCACTGATTAGAGAAGCCGCATCTTTTTTCTCCTTCTTCAGTTTGGCGATTTCATCAGAAGTCTGATTCCGCTTGTTCCTAAGACCTTCAATTGAGGTAATCAGCTTACGGCGCTGTTCATCCAGTTGGATGACGTTATCAATATTGACCTTCTCGTTCTTATCGCTAACTGCCTTTTTAACGATGTCCGGATGCGTGCGAATCAGTTCTATATCTATCATATTACAACATCATACTAAAATAAGAACTATAAGTCAAGGCTTGAATAAAAAAAGGGCTTGCCCTGCACCTAAACGAAGTGAATGGTACAGGACGGACGTTCGTCTATCGTTATGCATCTCTCATCTATTTGTCTATTGTCATGTAAAGGTAATAAAATGGGAAATACTATCCCGTCTGGATAAATTCCCGTATACTCTCTCTTGTATCCTGCATACCGATACTACTGTTTACTGTTTATATCTGTGTAATCTGCGTAGCGAAGCGCGAAGCCGGAGCGAAGTCCCGATTATTTCGGGGTAGTCTCGATTATGCCATAGGGGTGGCATTTGTCAAGTGGTTTTTACCACAATGTTAACTATGTTCTGGACTTATCCCTCGAAAACGAGCCTACGCTCGTCCGTTGCTAGGACGAATATAATG
>Ga0187870_1004514_pt1 | contig 10025 bp, 8 predicted proteins | sample June2016WEW_13_1_3_FD_132974 | JGI IMG/M metagenome (GOLD analysis project Ga0187870, IMG submission 132974) | Peatland microbial communities from SPRUCE experiment site at the Marcell Experimental Forest, Minnesota, USA - June2016WEW_13_150 | ecosystem: Environmental > Terrestrial > Soil >... | reverse complement strand
GTGAACTCCAGGTACAGCATCCGGCTGTGGGCATCCACCAGCGCGAAGGCGTAGAGCTTGCGCGTGTCACCTTCGTAATCGAGCGCGCCGAAGTGCCCCCAGTCGACCTCGAACCGCTCGCCGGCCGGCGGCTCCATACGCAGGAAGGCACGCTGCGGTCGAGGCGCCGGCCGCACCTGGTGCACATAATCGCGGAGGATGGATTCGCCGCCGTCGTAGCCGAGCGGCCGCAGCCGCTGCCCGATCACCGCCGCACTGACCGTGGGATCTTTCTCCAGCAGCTCGGCGATGGTGGTCTTGAACGGATCGAGTTTGCTGATGCGGGAACGGCTGAGGGGCGTTTGGTCCGGGCTCTGCAGATACTTCGAGATGGTGCGCCAGCCCACCCGCAGACGCCGTTCGATCTTGCGAATGGGCCAGCGCTCCGACCAATAGAGGCGGTGCAGGTCATTGATCTGATCCGTAGTGAGCGTGGCCCGCTCTCCGTTATGGGGCAGCCGCGTCCGTGGCGCCAGAACGTTGTTGTTGGCAAGACGGGGCAGGCGGGCCCAGCCGGGTGGCATCGCCTTGGAATACAACCACTTGAGCCGGAGCTAAGTTGTTGTTGGCAAGATGCTCGACTCCGGCTCCGACCAGCCAAACCTCGGCCGGGACGGACTTTAGATCGAAAACCAAGTTGTTGTTGGTAAGACGGCGGAGCCGCCGTTTTTGATCTCTGAAGCGCTGCCGTTGCCGGTTTCGCTCGGCCACCTCCGGGTGGTTCTGCCGGGGTCGCTTCCAGTAGTCGCGATGCCGCGCGCGCCACTTCCGCGGGCTGTCGCGGCACACCTGGCGATACTCGGGATCGGTGGCGCGCCGCCGACGGTGATCGTCGCTGCGGCGCTGCCGCTGGCAAGCCAGATCGGAGCAGACAGCTTGGCCGGGCCGATACTTCGAGGGCTGGAATGCTTGCTGACAGTAGCGACAGCGCCGTTCTTCCATGGGAGCCGTTGTCGCACCATCCGGCTCCGGCTTTCAGAAAGTCTTCTCCGTTCTTGCAGCCGACAGCTGTAGAAACTGGTGTAGAATGGCGACCGCATCCCCGCCGATGGTGTCGCTGGGAACGTCGTCATCACCGGCAAAATTGCGGTCGTTCCATTCCGGCGATGACACGAGAATGCGGTGAAGACTCAGATCTGGATCGCCGTCTCGGTTTATGTGCTGGTCGCCATCGTCCGGAAGCGCCTGGGGCTGGAGGCGAGCCTCTACCAGATTCTACAGGTCCTGAGCGTCACGCTTTTCGAGAGAACGCCCACTTTACGGGCACTTCAAGCATCCGACTCCGAGAGCGATTCACCCGATGTCGGCAACCAGTTGATTCTGTTCGACTTCTAACCGGCCAGCAATGGTATTGACAAAAGAGACAACTTCGCGTATGCTCGCTTAAGCGCTTAGCAAGGAGGTTTGTCACGATGCCAGTTCCAATCAGATTCCTCTTGATCTTGTGTTCCTGCTCCGTTGTTTGGTGCCAGGATTTCCGAGCAACCCTTACGGGACGCGTGACCGATCCGTCTGGTGCGGCTGTTGCCGCAGCCAGGGTCACAGTCCGCAACCTCGAGACAAACGAGGTCACTCCCGCCACTACGGGTAGCCAAGGCGACTATTCGGTGCCTTTTTTGCGCCCCGGCATGTATCAAATCGACGTTGAAGCCAAAGGCTTTAAGAAATTCCGCCGAGACGGAATTCAGTTGATCATTAACCAGGTTGCCGCCGCCGACATCGCTCTGCAAGTCGGCGACTTGACAGAACAGGTGACTGTCACCGCTGATGCGGAATTGCTGGAGACATCCAAGGCCGACCGCGGAACGGTAATTGACACTGAGCGGGTTCTGGAGTTCCCGTTGAACGCCCGGAATCCCTTGATGCTATCCGAGCTCACGGCGGGTGTGAACAATAACATCGGAATACGGGTGCGTCCTTTCGATAACGGGGCTATCAATCGATGGACCGTCAACGGGAGCCAGATCTCCAGTGCGGACTGGTTGCTGGACGGTGCCCCAAACAACGCCCGTGCAGGTGCGAACGAGATTGCGTACATCCCTCCAGTGGATTCCGTTCAGGAATTTAAGGTCCAGACGAACACTTACGATGCACAGTACGGCCACACCGGCGGGGGCATCTTTAACATTACGCTTAAGAGCGGGACAAATGAGTTACACGGCACTGCGTACGAATTTTTCCGACGCAGCCCCTTGGATGCGAATTCGTTCCAAAACAACGCGTATCGAGCCGCCAAAAGCGGGCACTACCTGGACCAGTACGGCGTTCAGATTGGCGGTCCGGTTCTCCTCCCGAGACTGTACGATGGCCGGAACAGGACTTTCTTCATGGGAAACTTCGAGAACTACCGCGAAGGCACTCCTACGCCGCTAAACTTGTCCGTGCCGGAACCGGAAATGATTAAAGGTGACTTTAGCCGTCTCACCGATGCTCAGGGGCGGCTGATTACGATCTACGATCCGACGACCGGTCGCAACGTGAGCGGGGTGTGGACCCGGAATTCCTTCTCCGGTAATCAGATACCGCAGGGCAGTCTCAATCCGATTGCACAGAAGATCCTGGGTTACATGCCCAAGCCCAATGTTAGCACGGCAGGACAAGCTTATGCGCAATCAAACCTCTTCCTGGCGGGTGGTGTCATCAACACCGATGTGGACAGGTTCCACAACCTGGTCGTAAAAATCGACCAGAATATTGGCTCGAATCACCGATTCTTCTTCCGCTACTCCACGAACGACCGTGAGGAATGGCGATCGTTCAACGGGCTCATGAAGACGGTGGCCGAGGACGGAGCGATGCCGGGCAAAAGGCACAATGACGGCTATGTCCTGGACTGGGTGGGCATTGCGAATCCGACGACGGTTTTCAACGCGAGGGTCTCATTCGGTCGCTACGTCAACGGTGGGCTGTCCAACGGCAACAAAGGCTTTGACCTTGCCAGCCTGGGTTTTCCATCCGGGCTGGTGAGCCAGATCCCAGGCGGACCCTATTTCGGCCGTTACGAGTTCAGCGGATACGTCTCGCTCGGACGCGATGCTAGCTTTGATTATACCAACACCTGGGCGTTTCATCCGACCGTTACGAGGATCCAGGGTGCACACACCATCAAGGCCGGTGTGGACATGCGTTGGATCAACTTCGAGGATCAGACCACCGGTTGGCCGTTTCGCCTGGTCACGTCGCCGCAATTCACGCAGCAGAATTACAATCGCGCTGACTCGCTCAGCGGGAACGCGATTGCCAGCTTCCTGCTCGGAGACCCATCTTCCGGAGGAGTGGACTTCAATGCGTTCCCGTCCTTTCTATCCCGCTATTTTGCACCCTACGTTCAAGACGACTGGAAAGTGACGCGTCGGCTCACGTTGAACCTGGGCCTGCGCTGGGACGCGAACGTCCCGCCCACCGAAAAGTACAACCGGCTGAACCGCGGCTTTGATTCCAGTGTCACGAGCCCGGTGGGCGCTCTCGTCGATTACAGCAAGTTCCCCGATCTTGCAGCGCTGAAAGGCGGTATGCTGTTTGCGGGAGTGGGCAACAACCCCCGGCAAGCGGCGGATCTGTATACCAGCACCCTCCAGCCTCGAGTTGGAGGGGCATACCAAATCACATCCAAGCTGGTCTTCCGCGGAGGTTGGGGAAGGTACTACATTAATCCCGACAACTCCTACCTCCAGAGGAACGGGTTTAGCAAGAATACGGGCCTGGTCGCTTCGCTGGACGGTGCGCAAACTCCTATTCCGAACCTCCTGAACAATCCGTTCCCAGCCGGCGTCCAGATACCTTCCGGCAGTTCACTCGGGCTGAACACATTCCTCGCCACTGCGTTTTCGTTTGTGAACCCGCATTTCAAGCTGCCCTATGTCAACCAGTTCTCGGTCGGCTTTCAATACGAGCTGCCCGGCCGTGTGAAGATTGATCTCTCCTACGTCGGCAATCGCACGAGAAATCTGCAGACATCACGCTCCTTTAACGAGCTGAACCTGGCCACCCGCCAGGCCTGCAACGTGGCTGAGGGAGGCAACCCGCTCTATTGCGACCAGCTACTGCCGAACCCGTTCTACGGGCTGGCGCCCTTCCTTGGCACCTCGTACTACAGCAGTGCGACGCTCACCCGGGCCAATCTGCTGCGCCCCTATCCGCAGTTCGGGTCCTTGACCGAATTGGCCCGCAACGATGGAGCAATCTGGTACAACGCCCTGCAGCTGACGTTCGAAACAAGGCGGAGGAAGGGCATCAATTTGATCTCGACCTATACATTCTCGAAGTCGATCGAACAGAACGGTTTCCTGGACGTTCAACGAAACATCGTCCAGCGCGGCCTGGCCGCGCTCGATGTTACGCATCGATTCACGCTGGGAGCCATCTACCAGTTGCCCTTCGGCAAAGGCCGGCGGTTTCTCAGCACCACACACCCATTTTGGAGCCGATTGGTCAGCGGATGGGAGAGCAATGCGATGTTCGTATGGGCTTCGGGAATACCGTGGACTCTACCGGCGAATGTCTACTACGTCAAGGAAGCGAAGATCGACAATATCGATTGGTCGGCGCCGAAGGTATACGGCGTCCGCCCTTGCGTGGCTCGCTGGAATGACAACGGCACCATAACAATGCAGGCCTTCAGCATAGCGGCCGGATGCACGGAATATAACTTCCTTGAGGGACCCCGCTATGGGCCGGCAAGGTTGACGCCCATTAGCGACGGCCGTCTCCGGCTGCAAGCGGTTCCGAACCTCGATTTTTCCCTGACCAAGGAGACGCGCGTCAATGAGAGGTTGGGCGTACAGTTCCGTGCGGAAGCCTTCAACCTAATGAACAAGTATCAGTTCCCGCTGCTCCAGTTCAACAACAATCCAGAAGATGCCAACTTCGGAAGCCTCACTCCTGCGACTGCCGCCAGCACCGCGGCGAGCTATCCCAGGCAGATACAATTCGCAGTCAAGCTCATCTTCTGAGCACATGGTCGCGGCTGGTGGTGACCCGTGGAATGACGGCGTTCGCCACCAGCCGCGTGGCGTCCGCCGCCGGAAGCGCAGGCCGAAAATTCAGGAGGTGATCTTATGAATTATGGAGTCGGGATATCCCGGCGCGCGGCCCTGCGGATGGGTGCGGCAATGCCGGCGGGCTACATGGCCGCGGCCTCGCCGGCGCGGGTTACCGGTCGCAAGACGCTATCAATCTACCGCCCGAGAGTACATACCACCGATATCTACACGAGACATCCTGGAATCACGCCACTCCTCAAGTACAATCACGATGCGGACATCGTCAAGTTCAAAGGCCGCTACATCGCCGCATGGAACGCGAACGGAACCGCATTGGAGAACGCGCCAGGACAGTTCAACTATTCGAGCGTCAGTGACGACTTTTTCCACTGGTCGAAGCCGATCCGCCCGTTCACGCGCGAGGGCGGCAGCGAGAACCCCGTTGACAAGGACAACCAGTGGCAGCCAGGCTTCATCAACTACCATGACCGGATATTGTTCTGTGCATGGTGCACACTGACCAGCCGCCAGACCTTCGTGTCGTCTTCTCTCGATGGAGTGCACTGGCTAAACAGCGAGGTCCCCACGGCTCCGAAGAGTCTAAAAGGCAAGGTGGTAGGGTTCCCGACGACTCACGGCCTGCTCACGAGCAAAGATGTCTTGATGTTCCCATGCAGCCTCCCTAATGTGGGTGACTTCATCGTTGGAACAACGCGTTACGCAGCCGTTCTCTTGAGCTTCGACGGCGGAAAACACTGGGAATGGAGTGATCCGATCGAGGCGATGTCCTGGTCCGAAACCGGTGAAGATCCTGCACTGTTTGGCGGTGAGACCATCTATCTCTGGGAGCCGGTTCTCTTTGAGAAGCCAGACGGCGGCATCGGTCTGCTGATCCGCAACTCCACGGCTCAGGATGCGCCGCAGCGTGCCGAGAAACCGCACCGGATGATCCTCACTGCCGAGGCCGACGCGCAAGGCCGCCGCTGGAGCAAAGCGCGGCCTGTCGAGGTCGATTCGATCTGCTCCCGGATGTTTGCCGTGGCACAAACGCGTTCGGCCAGCGATCTCCTCGCGGTGATGAACGACTGGTACGTGCGGATCCCTGAGAAGATCTCGTACGATCGGTACTTTCTTTCGTTGTTCTGTTCTCCGGTGTGCGACCCGGATCTCCTGCTCCCCGGACCGGTGGTCCAGCCGCCTGGGGGCCGCGCCTTCTACCCCAGCGGATTCACGAACAGCGGCCGCCTGTACCTTGCGTATACCTATCCTGGCGGAATCCAGTCTTCGATCATCGATCCGCTCCCCGATTTTTCGGAACCGTTCTTCCTGCCCCGCGAAGGACGTACTGGGCTGCGGATTGAGGACCGGTTGGCGCGCCTGGGGCACCGGTTCAGCACGCTGGGTCTTGTGATGACGGCAAAACTGACCGCACAGCCGGAGTTGCGCGTGTCCTTCGAAGTGAACGTCAACTCCTACGACGGCAACCCGTTCCCGATCCTGACCCTCGGCGGCAAGACCCGTGGAGGCGCGTCCGTCCGCGTCGTGTACAGCCAGAGTGATCAAGCCGACGCGATCCAGGCGAAATCAACAGAAGGAGAGTGGTTGAATGTGGCCCTGGTCCGTGTGAAGGAATGGAACCGTATAATGGTTCACATACGCCCGCAAGGCTTTGCCATCTCCGTGAATGGTGCCGCGCCGCGCGAGCTCTCTTCTCCTGTTTTACGCAAACTCGCCTTCGGCGGTCTCTATGAGCGGCCAGAGTGGCCGATTGGCATGACGCAAGCGAGCGATATTCAGATCAATCTGGATTCGGTCCAGGTCGGCTAGAGATCGCTGGAATGCCGATTTCCGGCCGGTTGCTCCGACGCGCGGCGGATGCCGCGGACGAGTCGTACAGCGGCGGCGTGTGCGCCGCCAAGGCGGACTCTCAGTCGTTGGATCCAGTCCGGCCGGTTGACGTTCGTCAGGGAGTGTCCGGGCGCCAACAGCAACGCAGGAACATATGCCGTATTCTCTAAACGATCCAGTGCACGTCTTCGTGCTCGACTGCACACAGGTTCCGCACGTTCACGATGCCGCCGTCGAACAGGAAGTGCTGCGCGATTGCGCCCAGGTACACCTGGTGCATATCAGTCAGGATAACGAATTCCGTCCCTACTGCGCAGACGCTTCCGCACTGATCGTCTGGCACCACGTCGAACTAACCGCCAATATCATCCGGTGCCTCACGAAAACCAGGATTATCGTTCGGAATGGAGTTGGTTTCGAGAACATTGATGTCTCAGCAGCGGCCGCCAGAGGTATCGCGGTATCGAACGTCCCCGATTACGGAACCGAAGAAGTTGCCGACCACGCGATCACCCTCAGCCTGGCGCTTAACCGCCAGTTACGTCTGCTTATTGAGGACGTTCGTGCCGGCAACTGGCACTGGGAAACGGCCTGGCGCTGCCGTCGCGTGCGCGGGCAGATATTTGGGGTCGTCGGTTGCGGTCGCATCGGAACTGCGACGGCGCTTCGTGCGAAGGCGCTGGGATATGCTGTGCGCTTCTACGACCCGTTGCTCCCCTGCGGCTACGAAAAAGCCATCGGCGTCGTGCGCGACGAATCCCTCGAAGGCTTGCTGCGAGCGGCCGACGTGGTGTCCCTGCACGTTCCACTCAACGAACAGACGCGCCACCTGATCGGCCGATGCGAGCTGCGCACGATGAAACGCGAGGCGTACTTGATCAACACTGCCCGAGGGGCGGTAGTCAGCTACGAGGCGCTCGCTGAGGCGCTCGCCGAGGGTTGGATCGCGGGCGCCGGCCTGGATGTCCTGGAGCATGAGCCACAGGGCCTCGACCTCGTGGCGCGCTTTCCGTCCTGCATACTCACGCCGCACAGTGCGTTCTATTCGCAGGAGTCGATTCTTGAAATGCGGCGGTCCTCGGCGGATCTGGTCCGCCGCGCGATTCTGCACGGGGCACTCAGGAATGTAGTGAACGGTGTGCAGCATCTCGGCGAGTCTCCGCTGCCCATCTCCAACGGCACGATAAGCTGAGCGGGGCCGAGAACTGCGGAGATGAATCGAATGAGGAATTGAATGGCTATCAGGGATCGTTTTCGGAGCAAGGTTGCCGTGGTCACCGGCGGTGCCTCCGGCATCGGAAACGCACCCGCCCAGGGACTGCTGAAGGAAGGTGCGGCGTCGCTGTTCACGGATCCGTCTGATTCCGGCGATCAGGTCGCAGCCGCTTGGCGGGAAGCTGGTTGCGACGTCCGATTCTCTTAAGGCGACATGGCCGACGAGGCATTTTTGCAGAGAAGCCGTGAAAGCCACTGCCGGCCGTTGGCAGCGACTGGATTTTCTGGCCAACAACGCCTTCTAGTTCCTCGCGCATGGTGCCGATGCTTCGCGCGCCGATTGGAACCGTGTCCTCGAGGTCGGTCCCGTTGCCTACGCCACAATGGCACAGCTCGCCGCCGAACCGATGCGGCGTTCCGGCGGCGGGGCCATTGTGAATGTCTCCAGCATCCCCGCGTTCATCGCCCAGCCCAACCGGTGGACCTATAACGCGGCCAAGGGTGCAGTCCACACGATAACCAAATGCATGGCGTTGGATTTTGCGTCTTACGGAATACGTGTGAACAGCGTAAGCCCCGGTTGGATCTGGAGTTCGGAAGTAAATCGTGCCGCTCACGACGACCGCGCACAATGAGAACCGGTCTGGGGGCAGTATCACATGTTTGAGCGATGCGGCGACCCTGTCGAGGTTTCGTCTGCAATCCTGTTCCTATTGAGCGAGGACACCTCGTTCCTCAAGGTGGCCGATCTGGCGGTTGACGGTGGGTATCAGGGACTCCGCAGTGAAGGACTCGACCGGAGCAGCATATCTGCCGGCGCCGCGCCGCGCTGACGGGCCGAATCCTTGGCTTCATCTGGATCCTCGGCTTCATCCGGTTTTTCGGTACAAGACAACCCGCGATGCCATACGAGGCACGGCGAGCTTGATCCCCTCCGAGGTCAATTCGCGCCCGCTCTGCTTCCACATTTCAAGCGTATAGGCATCCATGCACTGGTAGACCGCGGAGGCGTTCAGAGCTTTCAGGGCGAATGCCTGCTGCTCCTCGGTAGATTCCAGCCGGAAAATCTGCACGAATCCTTCGTCCAGCCGTGGATCGTGAAATTGCCATGCTTGCCAGCTCTCGAGTGTCTGAGGCTGGGGCGTCAGCGGAAAAAAGTCTTCCAGAAGGTACTTTCGAATCGTCTTGTAGACGCGGACGTGCGTCCGCGCCCGGGCGGCAAGTTCGGCTGGCCATTCATCGATTCGCCCACCTGTGCCGAATGCACCGCCGAAGAAACTTTGAAACGACAGGTCGGACAGGTCGAACTGCTTCCGATTCGGCAGCGGTAGTACATAGCAGGCATACGCGTAATTTCCGGGAAGAAAATGCTGGATTCCGTGGAGATGCCAGCGGACGATGTGCGGATCATAGGTGTGATCGCTGATCCAGAACGAGTGAAAGTGACGCGCCGTCTGTAGGTCGATGCGGCGTCCGCCGCTGGCACAACCCTCCAGCAGGAGGTCGGGATGCAGCTTCCGAATTCGCTCCAATACCTCGTACAGTCCTTCAACGTGGCGAATCTGCGCTGCTCCGCGCCGATGCGGCTGATCCACGGATTCCCAGTAGATGAGCGGCGCGATGTTGCAGTCGTACCGAATGTAGCGAATCCCGTAGCGACGCACCATCCTGTCGACCATCGACACGACGTACTCTCGCACTTTCGGCAATCCGTAGTTGAGAAGGCCGTACACCGGCAGGATCTGTGTTGCATACACGGACGGATCCGGAGCTTTTTGCCCGGGCGTTTCGGAACGCCAGATGATCCACTCCGGATGCTCTAGCAGCCCGTGGATAAACTCGCGTTTTGGCGGTGCCACCAACGGCACCGATTTCGCGTGCGAGCAGGCCGAACCAGCGGACCACGCGGTCTGATCACCGGCAGGGCCGTTTCTGCGGCTT
>Ga0187870_1004501_pt1 | contig 10055 bp, 10 predicted proteins | sample June2016WEW_13_1_3_FD_132974 | JGI IMG/M metagenome (GOLD analysis project Ga0187870, IMG submission 132974) | Peatland microbial communities from SPRUCE experiment site at the Marcell Experimental Forest, Minnesota, USA - June2016WEW_13_150 | ecosystem: Environmental > Terrestrial > Soil >... | reverse complement strand
CGCCCCCAGGTACCGTCCGTAGCGGTCCAGGAAGGGGCGCCCGCCGTATAGGCCGATGTAGTAGGAGACCAGCGAGCCGGCCGTCCCGCCGATGGTTCCCGCCAGGGCGGTGCCCCAAAAGGTCAGTCTCCCGATGGATACCAGGTAACCGCCGAACGGCAGCGTCACCTCGCTGGCAAAAGGAATGTTGCAACTCCCGATCGCCATCAGGATGCCGATCCCCCAGTAACCCAGGGAAGTTATGAAAGCTATCACTTTTAGCGCCATTGCTGTCATCAAGGCGTCCATTCGAGACACTCCCGGCATTATTTAGAATACATAAGGACAGGGGAAAGACAGGAGAACCGTCCCCCTGTCTTCCACTATGAGTGCTGGGTGCGGGATTGTGAAAGTAGGCATTGGCTCCGCCAATGCCTACAAGAATCTCACCTCCTCCGCATCCGGGCTTACAGCCCGGCCTGAAGAATGCGGAGTACATAACCTCACACCTCTCTCATCTCTTTTCAAGCAGTCTCCTCCCGCTTCTTCTTGCGGTCGACGGTGACCATGATCGGCTCCTCTTTCTTGGCGATGACCTCCTTGGTGATCATGCACTTGGTGATATCGCTCCGGGACGGGATCTCGTACATCACCTCTAGCATGACGTCCTCCAGGATCGCCCGCAGCCCACGGGCGCCGGTGTTCCGTTTGATGGCCTCCTTGGCCACTGCCCGCAGGGCGTCCTCCTTGAACTCCAGGGTCACGCCGTCCAGCTCGAACAGCTTCTGGTACTGGCGCATCAGGGCATTGCGCGGCTCGGTCAGGATCCTGATCAGAGCCTCCTCGTCCAGGGCGTCCAGGGTGACGATCACCGGCACCCGTCCTACAAACTCCGGAATCAGTCCGTACTTGAGCAGGTCCACCGGAAGGATCTGCTCCAGGATCTCCCCGATATGCTGCTCCTTCCGGGAGCCCAACTCCGCCCCGAAGCCGATCGTCTTCTTACCGATCCGGTTCTGGATCAGCTTGTCGATCCCCTCGAAGGCGCCGCCGCAGAGGAACAGGATGTTGGTGGTGTCCAACTGGATGAACTCCTGGTGCGGGTGCTTGCGCCCGCCCTGGGGCGGCACGCTGGCCACGGTCCCCTCCAGGATCTTCAGCAACGCCTGCTGCACGCCCTCGCCGGAAACGTCCCGGGTGATCGAGGGATTCTCGGACTTCCGGGCGATCTTGTCGATCTCGTCGATGTAGACGATGCCCTTCTCAGCCTTCTCCACATCGTAATCGGCCGCCTGGATCAGCTTCAGGAGGATGTTCTCCACATCCTCGCCAACGTAGCCGGCCTCGGTGAGGGAGGTGGCGTCGGCGATGGCAAACGGCACGTTCAGGATCCGGGCCAGGGTCTGGGCGAGCAGGGTCTTGCCGCAGCCGGTGGGCCCCAGCATGATGATGTTGCTCTTCTGGAGCTCGACCTCGTCAACCTTGAGGCCGAGGTTGATCCGCTTGTAGTGATTGTACACCGCCACGGACAGGGTTTTCTTGGCATGCTCCTGGCCAATCACATACTGGTCCAGGATTTCCTTGATCTCCCTGGGCTTGGGGATATCGCTCAGCTCGAAACCCGCCTCTTCCCCCAGCTCCTCCTCGATGATCTCGTTGCAGAGTTCGATGCACTCGTCGCAGATGTACACTCCCGGGCCAGCCACCAGCTTCTTGACCTGGTCCTGCAGCTTGCCGCAAAAAGAGCACTTCAGTTGCCCCTTGTCGTCACCAAATTTGTACATGGTCGCACCTCCTTGGGAACTAGCCCACTTTCTCTCCCGGCCGGGAAGTCATCACCTCGTCGATGATCCCGTATTCTTTGGCTTCCTGGGCACTCATGAAGAAGTCGCGTTCAGTGTCGTGCTGGATCTTCTCCAGCGTTTGACCGGTCAACTCCTCCAAGATATGGTCCAACTGCTCCCGGACCCTGATGATATGCTTGGCGTGGATCTCGATGTCCGTGGCCTGCCCCTGGGCTCCGCCCGAGGGCTGGTGAATCAGGATCTCGCTGTTGGGGGTGGCAAAGCGCTTGCCCTTGGCGCCGGCCGCCAGCAGAAACGCCCCCATGCTCGCCGCCAGGCCGACGCAGATGGTGGACACATCTGGCTTGACGTACTTCATAGTATCATAGATGGCCATCCCTGCGGTGATCATGCCGCCCGGAGAGTTGACGTAGAGATAGATATCCTTGTCCGGGTCCTCCGCCTCCAGGAACAGCATCTGCGCAATCACTAGATTTGCCACATGGTCGTCAATCGGTGTTCCCAAAAACACGATCCGGTCCTTCAAAAGCCTGGAGTATATGTCGTAAGCCCGCTCGCCCCGGCTGGTCTGCTCCACCACCATCGGGACCAGGTACTGCCCGGCAATCATGCTGCTTCACCTGCTTTCTAACTATCTATTGTATTCAATTCAACTTGCGGAAAACCTCTTTTAACTTTCTTTGACTAACACTATACCAGATTTTTATTTTAGTTAAAAGGGGCCGCGAGTAAAAAGTCTCGCGGCCCTGCTCGCCACTTCAAGCAAACAAACAGCTTATGAATTCTCGCCCGCGGCCGGTTCCGCAGCTTCTGTAACTCCCCCGGCCACCGCCGGTTCTTCCGATTTTGGCGCCGCGCTCTCTTCCTCCGCCGACTGGGGCGGCATGGGCTTGGCATTGTCCGACAGGAATTTCTGCACTTTATCAAACAGCAGGCCCTGTTCAAAGGCCCCCAACTGGCCTTTCTCTTCCAAGGTCTTGCGCAGCTTGGCATCATCCGTGCCGTACTGGGCTGCCAGGTCCTTTACTTCCTGGTCGAGTTCTTCCGGGGCCACCTTTATGTCCTCGGCCTTGGCTATGGCGCTGAACACCAGCCGTCCCTTGATAACATCCCGCGCTCTATTATGAAGATCCTGTTTCAGGGCTTCCGGCTCCTTCTTTACCAGGCGCAGGTAGGTATTCATATCCATCTTCTGGTTGGCCAGGGTGCGGGCGAATTCGTTGTACTCTTCATTCAACTGCTCCTTCACCAGGGATTCCGGCGGTTCCACCTCCGCCTGGGCCACCACCCCGGTGACCACCCTTTCGGTGAAGATGCGCCTGGCGTTATAAAGACCTACCTCTTCCAGGCCCTTCTTTATCTGTACCTTGAACTCGTCCAGGGTGGCGCAATCGCTGACATCCCTGGCAAACTCGTCGTCAATGGCGCTCAGTTCCTTATGCTTGACCCCGGTCACCCGCACCTTGAACCGGGCCTCTTTCCCTTCCAGTTCGGCTACCTGGAAGACTGACGGCAACTGCAGGGTGAACTCCAACTCCTGGCCGGCCTTGGCGCCCAGCAGTTGGGCGTCGAAGCCCGGGATGAACTTGTGGGCGCCCACCTCGACGGACCTTTCCTTCCCCGTCAGGCGGGACTCTGGCCTGTCGTCGACCATCGCCTCATAGTCGATGACGGCGATGTCGCCGTCACCCGCCAGCTCGTCCCCGGCGTCAATCAGCCGGGCGTGGCGCTGCTGGAGCATATTTAAGTGGGCTTCGACCTCGTCGGCGCCCACCTTCACCTCTGGCATCTCCGCCTCGATCCCTTTATAATCCCCCAGTTTGACCTCCGGCAGCACATCCACCTTAACCTTGAAGATGAGGGGCTTGCCCTTCTCAAATTGGACTACGTCCGTCTCCGGCTTGCCGATCGGCTCGATAGCATGCTCCTTGACTGCGTCCTGGTAAGCCTGGGGAAGCAGGATGTCCAGAGCTTCCTCGTAGAGCACTTCCTTGCCCATACGGGCCTCGAGGATCGGGCGCGGCACCCGCCCTTTGCGAAAACCGGGAATATTGACGCGCTTTACTACCCGGTAATAGGCCTTGCCCAGGGCTTCCTCCACTTGGTCTGCGGCCACTTCCACCTGCAGGGCGACCTGATTGTTCTCTAGCCTTTCCAGAGATGCTTGCATTTATGCTCCTCCCAATTCCGCCCGGAGTGATGAGTGACGAGTGCTGAGTGATGAGTATATTCATCACTACTTCGTCTTTCGCTTCTTTGCTTTAGACTCATTACTCATTACTTCGTTTTTCGCTTCTTCGTTTAAATTTACTACCCATTATTTTTTTAGATTCATTCATCGTTTCTTCTTTTTAAACTCATTACTCATTACTTTTTTTACTCATTACTTTTTTGGTATGGTGCGGGAGAAGGGACTCGAACCCTTAAGGGAGATCCCACCGGATCCTAAGTCCGGCGCGTCTGCCAATTCCGCCACTCCCGCGGCTCACGTAGCCATAATAGCACCCCTCCTATGTTTCGTCAAGCAAACTGAGGCGGGCGCAGCGCATCTTCACAGGCCGAAGCGGGAATATTAACTTAGCAGATGGGGATTTTGTTGTCCATCGTGAGTGGTTGGATAACAACGGCCAATATGGCTTCTAGTTCACTCAGTCTATGGTCATGAAATTTGCCCGAATGAGGGCAATTTCCTCCAATACGGGAGGTGGATGCAATGTACGAAAAATTGTTGGCGCTTTTTCTGCTGCTCCTGCTTGGGGGCACTTTGCTCTATGCTGTGATCACCCGGGTCATCGTGCCCCTCCGCAAGCCTCCAAAAAATTAATCCGAATCGGCTTCGTTAGTGTGATATAGGTAGTGTCCGATCTGCACTCAGTCTGCAGGCAGCAGGCCGGTGGGCATGTACGCCGGCAATTCCTGGCGCCTGCCTGCGTGTTTTTTATTTTAGCCGGCGCCATTCATTAACACTCAGGCTCCCAATAGCATAATATGGGAAGGAGACCACCTCAGTGGTGACATCAAGCAATCGAAAGGAGGCAGTTCAAATGGCTGAAGCAAAAGGTGCCGGGTTATTTGGTGGATCGTGGATATTCTTTATCTTCCTGATCCTGATCCTGTTGCTTTTTATCAACTAGCCTCGCGCATGAAAACCTACACCTGTCCCTGAAAACCTACCCCCTCGCGGGGTAGGATGAAAGGGACGGCCTCCCGGGTTACCCCCTTTCAGCAATCGCGCTCCGGATTTTTGTCCGGAGCCTTTTATCCACGATGACTAGCCGCTCTAATACCCCCGCTTCTGAAGCGGTGGGATAAGAGCGGCTACGTCCCTGGATTAACGATTTCTAAGCTTCAGTGGGGGAAGACAATCCCCCACTGAAGCCAAGAACTCGTTGAATCGGCAGGCTTGAAGCTTCGCCGGGTACCAGTGCCCGCTCTGGCGGGCACAGAGGTCGGAAGCAAGAATTTTTCATTTTCCATGCCCGTAACCATTCTGGTTGGTTTGGCATATTTATGTATTGACCTTTGGGTTAATCTCGATAATAAGGAGGAATCAGAATGGGCGTAGCTCCTGGAGTAGGACCCGGCGTTGGTGGAGCTTGGAGTTTTCATTTGGTGTTCGTTCTGTTTTTGATTCTCATTCTGCTTATGGTTGGGATCAACTAATTCAGCGAGTTGTACTGCGTGCACGTCTCCATAATGCAGCCCCGGTCCTCGGCCCGGGGCTCAATATTTGCAACGGGATGGTTCAAGCGGCACGCCGGAAAAAGGCGAAGGCCGGCCGAGCCGGCCTTCTTCGGCTGTTATGGTTTTTTCTCGGCCACTGGTTAATAGCCGATCGAAAAATAGCCGCTGATGCTTGTTATGCCCGGGTTGCCGGTGCTGGTGATCCGCACCTGGAAATTGGAGCCGCTGTTCTGGAAGATGGATATGTGCCAACTGTAATAACCGCTTCCATTACTGCCTATAGAAGCGCTGGAGGTGATCGTCTGGTAAAGGCTGCCTCCTTTGAGCAGATCGATCTTGACTGCATGACCGGGGTTTCCGGTGTACTTCCAGGAGATGAGGTAGTACTGCCCCTTGGATAAACTCACACCACTTTTGGGGTAGGTGACGGTGATGCTGGATGTGGGCGCCGGCGCGCTGACGGTGAAGCTGTTCGAGGCGCCGGTGCAAGATGTCGTGCTGGTGCTGGTGACGCGGACCTGGTAGTTCGATCCCGCCGCCAGGCTGGCAGGAATCGTCCAGGCGTAGCTCCCCGCACCGTTGCTCCCGATGGAGACGCTCGAGGCGATGGTGCTGTTCAGGCTGCCGCCTTGGAGCAGATACAACTCTACTGTTGATCCGGGGTTGCCGGTATAGGCCCACGAAATAGTTTGCGTGCTGCCTGCCTGCCAGCTTGTCCCGCTAGTCGGCGCGGTCACGCCGATGGTGGTAGTCTGTGAACCACCGCCGGCCTGGATGTTGATCACCTCGGGTTGCATGGAATCGTAGCTAAAATTCTGGTTTGCCGGGGTGAAGGTGTAATTGGCGCTGCTCGGCGTCAATTGGTAGGGTGTTCCCTCCTCAAACCCGGATTGGCTCCATTGACCGCTGGAACCGGTGGTCACTGCCGCCGGGACGGAGTCGGTGCCGCCCTGTTTGGCGAAGGTTATGGCCACGCCTGCAAGAGGCTGCTGGTTCTGGTTATCCACTGTCCCAGAGAGGGAGTAGGTGTCAGTAGCCGGCTTATCGTACATCGCTTCAGATTCGAAAAAGTTATTCTGCGCGTAACTGTAACTGATCCAGCCATAACCGCCGTAGTTGCCCCAACTGGCGCCCCAGGAGTTGATGAACTTGAAGGCGCCGGCCCCGTCGTCTGTCTGGTGGCTGTCGTCGTAGCCGACGATAGCGATGGCATGGCCGCCGGCGCTGGTTCCCGAGACATCACTTTGGGCGATATTGCCGCTTGTTTCCCACCCGGCGCTCCAGTAGACGTCTGTCCCGGCCACGATGGGGCCGTTGGCAAGGGCGGACTTCATGGCAGTGACGCTGGGTGTTCCCTGGAAGATCGGCGTCCAACTAAGGGATGGAAAGTAGGATGCGCGCTGACGCTGTGCCTGGGTTGGCTGGGTGGTGTAGTCCTGGTCACTGTAAGGCATGCCGTCGAGAGTATCGCATCCCTGGTTCACCAGCAGGTTCAAGGCATCCGCGATCGCTGCCCCGTCGTCCTGGCCGTCGTCGATCTGGTTGTAGATGTAGGCGGGGCTGAACAGGTGATGGGTCTTGCTCAGGCCCCAGTCATGCTGTACTTGTTCCTGGTAGGACTTGTAGTTGTAGCCGGTGCTCCAGGCCACGCAACTGCCTTGCTGACCCTGGTCGCCGGGCTGGGGCATGTTCGCCGACCAATCGATCGAGCTGGAAGTGCGGGCATTTTGCAGTATGCTGTTGATATAGCTGGCATTGTAGTGGCTCTGCAAGACAGTTTCAGAAGACCTCCTGCACCCGAGCTCATGTTTGAGAGGATTTGCAGATGCGGTCCCCACCAAGGTAAACAGACTGAACGACACGAGCAGGCCGAGTAAAACCAGTTTCTCCTTCGTTTTCATAGGCGTTTTTATCCTTTCTGAGTCTTCTATTCCGGATCTTCTCTCCACTTTCATTCTGACTGGCCGATACGGCATGCTTGGGGAGTACCACCTCCAGAGCCTGAATTTGACCTGTGCTCCGCATTCCCGGTGTGCATCCGGGCTTTCAGCCGAGGCGCAGCCTCAAGCCTGCAGTAAGCCCGGATGCGGAGAATGCCGCAAGTATGGTTCAAGCAGCTTTAAAAGACATTGATTCGACATCAAGTTCCTTTTTCCTTCCTGTTCCGTCTATTTCTTTCATATCTGTTAATGGCTTATAAATATGCATTTTCCTTATAATAATGGGATGTCATAAGTAAGGCCGGTCACAAGGGCCGGCGTCATTACTAGTATTTACATGTTTTTGCTGGGTGCTTCCATCGCGACGGGCGCGGCGCCCGGCGCGGCGCGATGCCCATAAAGCTCACTTCGCTCACAATCAGGGCGGCACCCACCCGGCGAGTATCCGGAGTGCCCACGATGTCAGCTTCGCACGACGTGCAGGCGTGCTTTCCTATGCGCCGTTTGGTAACACTTTCTACTACAAGCGAATAGGATGTGAACAAGGTAATTAATAACAGAGGAGGGAATACATATGGGCGCAAAAAGTAAAACCGGGTTATCTCTATTTAACCCCTTATCTTATTATCACCAACATCACCACCATTTCCATCACCCGGATGGCGTGCCGGAGGAAGAATGGTGTGATGAATATGGAGTGGCAGAGGGCGTTAGGTTTGGCTACATGTGGATCTTTGTTATTTTCCTGATTCTTATCTTGCTTCTCTTTATATAAATTTTATCTCCCAGGCGGACTTTAAACGACACGCACACCTGCCGGTGCTGGCATATTATGGTATATGACTCTCCCTGAAGCGCCTCCCTTGTAAACGGCTAGAGACAGAAAGCCGCCGGTGGGACCGGCGGCTTTCTGTTTGAAACCATCCCTGCCATATTTTCTGCAGCCATCCAAAGGCCAGCCAAATGTATCCCGTTTTTACCAGATGACTACTCGCTCTAATGCCCCCCGCTTCTCCTCCTCCGCATCCGGGCTAACGCCCGGCCTGAACGCCGGCTCAAGGCTCCGCCTTGGCTGAAAGCCCGCCGGCACACCGGGAATGCGGAGCACAGGCGCATCCGGGTTTACAGCCCGGCCTGAAAGAATGCGGAGTACATGAAGCGGTGGGATAAGAACGACTACGTCACTGGATTAACGATTTACCACCGAAAAAGCCACCCATCCGGGCGGCTCGTTGTTTTGATCTCCAATTGTCCTTGCTATTTCTTGGTAATACTGTCTATATAAGTCACCATCACAGAGTAAACCACTTGTCCGTCCTGGACAGCAATCCCATATTTGATATCCAGGACGAAGTTTCTACCTGCAAGTTGTTTTAAAAAGTCATTCACGTTTCGTTCAAGGGTTAAAACATCAATTTCACTAAATAGCTTCACCAGGCAGGATTCTGTTTTTGCCATGTTATCCACCCATCCTCTTTTAGCATTTAATTATATTTGGCGGGACATACTTTTGCAAGCCACTACTCGCGCTTCTGAAATTCACTTCAGAATATCGGTGTCGGGAGTGTTAAAATTGGCAACTGCTCAGCCACCCCGTTTTGGGTGGCTGAGCAGTTGCCAATGTTCTTTATTTCCTTCTTCGACCTCGTGGAAAAACTCGATCATCTGCCATTCGTGCTCAGTTGTTCGACACTATCTCTCCGTTTGCTTCCTTGCAATCTGCACCAAAGTCTGGTAATTTATCATAGGGGTGACAGGGAAATGATCAAAAGACGTGTTTCTTTGTTGCTAATTATGCTTCTGACATTGACCGGCGCCTATGGTTGCTACCGGCGGCAAGAGCCGGTCAAGATACCGGGTCTGAACCAATCACAGCAGGCGGCGCCGGGAGCGCCAGGCACCGGTACGGTGCGGCTTGGCGTTGCCGTTCCGATATTGTATTATCATCTGATCGATGACCATCTTTACGGACCGTACACATCAATGTTTGTGTCGCCCAAGGATTTTGACCAACAGATGAACTACTTAAAAGGCAACGGCTACACGGTGATCCCTCTGGCTGAGATCGAAAATGCAGGCCAGTACACCAAGCCGGCGGTCATCACCTTTGACGACGGTTACGAGGATAACTATACCAACGCCTATCCGATCCTGGAAAAATACCACTTTCCGGCCACTGTCTTCTTGATCTCCAGTTTCATCGGCAAACCTGGCTATCTTAACAAGGATGAGATCCTGAAGATGGAGAACCTGGTCAGCTTTCAGGGCCACACCGTCACCCACCGTCCGTTGGCCACGCTGAGTCCCCAGGTGCAGGATTATGAACTCAGCGAATCCCAGAAAGAGATCGAAGCAATCACCGGGCGCAACGTGGATGCCCTGGCCTATCCGTCCGGAAGTTACAACCAGACGACCATTACCATCGCCAAGCGTTACTACAAGTATGCATTTATCATGGTGCCAGGCGGCATCTACCATACCGGTGATGACCCCTACACGATCAAGCGGGTCAACATCCCCAGAAGCCTGAATCTAGCTGGCTTTATCAAGAAGATCCAGGGGATGCCGGAATAGGGGCCGGAGGCCAGATGAAGATTAAATCCAAGAGCAGGATTATTATCTCCTCGATCATGCTTCTTCTCATTCT
>Ga0187870_1004497_pt1 | contig 10057 bp, 7 predicted proteins | sample June2016WEW_13_1_3_FD_132974 | JGI IMG/M metagenome (GOLD analysis project Ga0187870, IMG submission 132974) | Peatland microbial communities from SPRUCE experiment site at the Marcell Experimental Forest, Minnesota, USA - June2016WEW_13_150 | ecosystem: Environmental > Terrestrial > Soil >... | reverse complement strand
TGAACGATTTGCCTGATGTCGTCCTCGGTCTCGCCTGGCAGGCCCGTCATAAAATACAGTTTGATTTTCTGCCAGCCCGCCTGATACGCCGCTGAGGCGGCAGCGAAAAGGTCCTCGTCTTTCAACGGCTTATTGATGATTAATCTGAGCCGTTCGGATGCCGCCTCGACCGCGATGGTCAGGCCCGATTTTCGCACCTCATTTGCAAGCGTGGGCAATAATTTCAACTGCTGGTCAACCCGCAAACTGGGCAGCGACAGCCCCACGTATTTATCCGTAAAATAACTGTGCAGCAGGTCAATCAGCTTTTCGATATCGGGATAATCGGCGGTCGATAAGCTCAATAAGCTGATTGTATCGAAGCCCGTCGCCTCGTAAGCAACTTTTGCTGTCTCGAAGATTTTGTCGATGCTGCGGTAACGTATAGGCCTTCGGCAGAAGCTCGCCTGGCAAAACCTGCACCGGCCGGGGCAGCCCCGCATAATCTCGATACTGACCCGCTCGTGAATCGCCTCGGCGAACGGCACAATCGGTTTGGCCGGGACGGGTGCGTTATCGAGGTCGTCAACAATCGCGTTTTTGAATCGCGTGGGCAGGTTTTCTTTGACAGCGGAAAACGATTTTATTTTCTCGCCATCGTATTCGAATTTGTAAGGCGCAGGGACGTAAGCCCAGTCGAATTTTTTCGCGGCGGAAAGCAGGATATCTTTTTTTGATTTGCCGGCTTTTTTGAGGTCGATAATCAATCGGGCCAAATCAGGGACGGCGTTTTCCGCCTCGCCGATAACAAACAGGTCAATAAATGGCGCAATCGGCTCGCAGCAGTTCGCCATACCGCCGCCCGCGATAATAATGGGGTCGGCTTCACTTCGGTTTTCGCTGCGGACAGGTATGCTTGCCAAATCCAGCATATTCAGCACGTTGGTATAGCACAATTCGTTAGTCAAACTGAAGCCGATGACGTCGAAGGAATTTAGGGCGGCCCTCGATTCGAGTGAAAAAAGCGGGATACCCTTTTCTCGCAGGATTGGCTCGGCGTCTAACCACGGCGCAAAAACCCGTTCCGTGGCGACGTCGGACATACGGTTGAGAACCTCGTAAACCACCGCCATACCCGTATAGCTCATCCCGACCTCGTAAGTATCGGGAAAACACAACGCGACGGCTAATGCACAATCGGAGAGGTCTTTTTTGATTTGGTTAGTTTCGCCGCCAATGTATCTGCTCGGCCTGCGAACAAAGGGCAGGAATTCGCGGTCAATTCTTTCAGTCAGTATTATAGGTTCTTTTCTTTTCACCCGCGCATTATAACGTATAATCGGCGTTTGGCGTAGAGACGATTATTGTTACCCCTTGGGCCGGAGGGAAAGGTTATTAAAAGTAACGGAATAGATAAGTATATTCGGTGAGACGGGGAAAAAGGAACTCTTACGGTGGGAAAAGAAGATGATTTAACTTCCGTTACCAGACCAAGCGGTTTGCATCGTGAATACATCAAGGGCGAAATTAAGAAAATCTTACTTTCAGAGGATATTCTTGTTGATATTTTAATCGATTGGTACGGCCACCCAATGTTTACCACACAATCCTGGCAGAAGTACTGGGAAATGGTAACTCCGTTGCTATCGCCAATTGGCCTTAATATCTTGGAAAGCTTGAGAGAAGCCAGAAGGCAATACATTCAGGCGAGATTTAGTCACCCGACGACGATAAACTATTGCTATCATTATTTCTGTTTACTAAGGGAAGCATTAAATAATCCAAATAATTCCAGTAACAATAAAGCATTTTTGAACCCGCTAAGCAGAATCGTTGGCTTTGAAAATTTCTCAATTGGTTGGGCTGGTGGAACAGCTGGATCGGCTTGTGGCACTTCAAATATAAGAAATCCGTGTTACTTACTTGCAAAAATCAAACAGCAACAAGCTCAAGATGACCCCAAGTTTCTCGCGTTGATAACAAGCCCAAACATTACCCATTTCGATGAAGCCGGACTCTATTACCATTACCGCCAATATAAAATCGATGTCGAATATGGAATCTCTTTGCTTTTATATCCAGCCACATCCCTTTCGGAGCGAGCAAACTCTTTTGCCTTGATTGAGTCACTAACCTCTGGTTTCTCGGATAAAACGGACCCGCGAAGCAAACAGCGTTCACATATTTTGGCTGACTTGGCAATTTCGCCTTTTCTGACGAAACTGTTTTCAAAAACAGACACAGAATCTGGACAAGAAGTTAATTTTGTTGATATCGGCAGCGGTAACGGAGCGTTGGCAAGTAACATCTGGCGTCAAATTCTGAAGGCACACCCTAATATTGCTAAGAATTGCAAGTTGGCCTGCTCAATGGTTGGACTGCGTGTGCAAAACCCCTTGCGTCATTTTAATAAAGGTTCCTTACGAGGAACCATATCATATCTGGACTATCATCAATCTGATTACCTGCAATGGCTCAAAGAACAAAAATTAGCCCAGGGAAGCTATAAATTTGACGTCGCTTTACTCTGCCGCCTATTTAACAATCTCAGCGAATTCAAATTGGACTTTTCGGATGACTGGCGATTAATCCATAAACTTGGCGAAAATGGATTAACTAAAATCTTTTGGATGGATAGGAGATTTGAGCCATATAACTGTATAAACCCGGACAATACATCGGCCAAGAACATCTTTTTAAAAAATAGCAATGTTTCGTTGCAAAACGGAAAGAGTTTCAGGCATTTGTCGTTGTCCAGTTATTATAAAGGGTTACAATTATTGTATGGCAAAAGCGATTTGCATGTTAGCGATACCGGCACAATATGCTTTCCGATCAGGCAGTTTAACCAGGCGAGCTTACAATTGTCCGAAGGGAAGAGCGTTTTGGAAAGATTATGCAACCTTGCGAAACTTGTAGTCATCGAGGATGTTGATTTGACAAAAAAAGATTTAATGCGGCATCTGGTAGAGTTTAATCTCGAAAATATTGCTGCTTCTCATATAAATAGGCATAATCGGCTAAACTCTGCATCGATATTTTGTCTGTGTAACAAAGAATTTGCGGATTTACTTCCGGGGGAAAAGATATGGCCGGACTTATTACAAAGAATAGGAAATCAAATGTTCTTACGCCCTCGCAACTTCGCTGCCTCTCAAAAATTCCGACCATCAACATAACCGCCGGCTGTATTCACAACTGCATTTACTGCTATGCCAAGGGCTATTCGCAATATCCCGGAGACGGCAAAGTCATACTTTTCGATAATACCGCCAATAAGCTAAAACAGGAACTTGTCCGAAAACGAAAAAAGCCGCAAGCCGTCTATTTTTGCCCGTCGTGTGACCTGTTTCAGCCGATTTCCGAAATACTTGCCCAAACTTATGAAACGATAACGATTTTGCTCGAAGCAGGCGTCGGTGTTCAGTTCGTTACAAAGGCAGTTGTTCCGCCCGATTTTATTAAGCTGTTTACCCGCTTCAGGGGGCTTGTGTGCTGCCAGATAGGACTTAGCTGCGCAGATGACAATATCAGGAAAATATTCGAGCCGGCCACCGCGAGCGTTTCCGAAAAGCTCGCGACCATAAAAAACCTCATCGAGGCGGGCGTTACCGTCGGCACTCGCGCCGACCCGCTTGTTTACGGCGTTACGGATTCGGACGGGATGCTAAACGACCTGTTTTCGGCGACAGCCGGCGCCGGTGTTAAGGAGGTCGCGGTAAATTACCTGTTTCTCAGGCCGGCCATTCGGGAAAGCATCAGGGTGAACATCAAAGATAAAGCGTTACTGGCTAAAGTGCTTGGGCCGTATTCGGAGGGTTGCGTACTGCCGATAGGATTGAAAAATTCGCAGGGTCTTGCGCTGCCAAAAGAAATAAGGGAAAAGGCATACGAGCGGATTAAAACAATCGCCTTGTCTTTCGGCGTTTCCATACACATCTGCGGCTGCCAGAATCCCGATATTACCGCCGAATTGTGCAATATCACGCGGGTTTCAAACCCCGTGCAGTTGACCTTGTTTGAATCGAGTAGCGGATAGCCCTTCGACTCTGCTCAGGACAGGCGGGTAGTGTATAGCGGATAGTTCAACTTCAAATCAAAAAGCAAAAGGCAAAAGGCAAAAATGCGGTATCCCGAAGGGATGGATTTTCATTTGACGGGAAGAACGTGAGGATTTATAGTGGGTTTAGTGGAAACTTAAGGCCGGAACCCTTCGACGCACTACGTTTGCTCAGGACAGACGAGACGGCCGCTGGAGATAACTGCACCTTTGCCTGCCCTGAGTATGCCGAAGGGATTACACGGATTTTTATTTGGTCGAAAAACAGGAAAAAAGTTAGAATAATAAGGAAGGATAAAATGGAAACAAAGGATTTAGGCAAGACCTCAACAGGTATGCAGGCGAACGTCGCGGGATTGTTGAGTTATGTTTTGGGGTGGATTACCGGGCTTATTTTCTTTCTCATCGAAAAGGAAAACAAATTCGTTCGTTTCCACGCCTTGCAGTCGATTATTACCTTCGGCGCATTGTTTATATTGAGCATTGCGATAGGGATTTTTACGGGGATATTGGCTGCGATAGGCCTGGGTGCTCTAATCGGCGTTTTTTCCCTGATTAATGGTCTTCTGGGGTTAGCGGGTTTAATTCTCTGGATTCTGCTTATGATTAAGGCCTATCAGGGCGAAAAGTTTAAACTGCCTGTTATCGGGGATATCGCAGAGAAAAACGCATAGAAAAACTAGGTAGCCACCCCCGCAGATTTGCTTCGCCCCTCAAGACGGGGCTTCGCATAACTAAGCGCGGGGGCTACGCAAGGCTTCGCAGATTAACACGGATTTTTAAGGAAAAAAGCTTGTTTTCGATTTTAGTTTGGGGATATACTGTTACCTTAAGGATAGAAATAACTGTTGAATAATGGGTCCCCTGTACTAAGCCGAAGAGGCAGCACTCGGGGATCTTCGCTACGCTACGAGAAGAACGCACCTTTGACCATCAGCTTTGCTATTTGGAATACGCTGTTATAAATAGTGAGGAGGCAGTATGGTGTCCTTATATTTAATAATAATTGAAACATCTATAGAAATTAGGATGAGGGATACATGAGTAATCAACTGAATGTTCAGCCTCTTAGTGAGATATTTGGACCAAGCGATCAAATTCCTCTTCTTGGCGATTTGATTGGGCCAAAACTCTTGGAATTGGTCGTAAGAGGAATGGAGTCAAATTTGGGCTCGAATTTAGGGATTGTCCAAAACGACGGTGTCTTCTTTCCAAAAGAGTACAGAAAGACGTTTAAGCATTACTGCCAAGAAATTCGGTCTACAGAGGAAGGAGAAAAATTATGTTTGGCATGTAACTGGCAAGGACTGAATCTTGTAGGGCACCATGAGCCTGTTATTCCTGGGGACATAAAAGAATTAATTAAAAAATATCCTATCGACAAAATTAGAGAATACCCGGAATATGGTGTATATTCCTACAGGTGCGCTGCGGGTCTGGTCGAGTTGATAGGAGCCATTTCGTTGGACTTTAATGAGGGGAATCGTGCCCCTATCGCTGGTTTCTGGGCTGGTCAGAATAAAGTCGATACATATCTATATTCTACTGAAGAAGTAGGGAATATAGGGCTCAAAATTAAACATGCCCATCCCGAAGACTTGACAAAACTATATGATGAAATCGAGCACAAATCTGAGGGGTTGATTGGTGAGCGAGTCAAAGAACTCGCCGATACGATGAGACCAATAGAAGATGCAGCTTCCGCATCATTCCACAACAAAAAAAGAATGCAATACGACCAGATAATTCTCTCGCTATTGAATAACATGAGTTCATTCATGTCTAAAAAAAGGGCTATTTCTTCAAGGAGTATACAAAAAGAAATTTACCAAAGTATGGCAATAATGTTATCAGAACTGACCAATAAAATAGGGAGGTGTTATTCTGCTTTGTGTACGGCTCAACCAAAAGAAAACGATGCTATGGTTACTAGAATAGATGTTATAGCCCATGCAGGGGTCTGCTCAAGAAAACTCAAAAAAACTTATCATATAAATGTTAACCGAAAAGACTTTGATCGAATAATCTGCAACCTGTACGGGAGTAATCAGACGAAAACGTACAAGCTGTCAGATGTAAATTCCGAATTTTTATCTAAGCTAAAGAGGTCAATAAATATCGATAATATATCACATGCCACGCTTGGGTGTATCGCGGCCGGCGAGAATAGAATACTATGGGTTACGCTATTATGCGATAACTGTGGCGTGTTGACACCTATGGGGCATATATTGCCTAGTTACATAAAAACCATAGACATTATATTGCAAAATACTAGTCAGTTCATGGAAATTGGGCATCTAATGGATCAACAGCGAGACCAAGTACGTGTTCTAAAAGAGAGAACAATTCAAATAGCCGATAAAGACAAGCAGCGACGAACTTTGATCAGCAACATAGCCCACCAAGTATCAAGACCTATCATGGAACTTAAAAACTCCGCATATACCCTCTCTCATTATGGTTTTTCTGAAGAAAATTATCGTGACTTTCGTGCATGTCTAATGGAGCTAGAGCGAGGATGCCGCAATTTCAATATCTACGAACAGCTTTCGACCGATTTAAAGAAAGACGAAGATATATATCAAGCATCTGCTTCATTTAGCATAAAGGAAATTATCGACAAGGCACATGATAGGCTCAGACCATTTTTAAAATCTAAGAATATAGAAATATCTGTTAAAGTATGCACAGAAAAGGGGCAGGAGATACCTAAAGTAATTGGGAACCCCGAGGGTACCCTTGAATGTGTTGTTAACGTATTACATAATTCTATAAAATATTCAATAGGGAGTCGTCCCATCGAAGTCAATATATCTCACACAAGCAAATTATGGGTCTATGTTAGAGTAACTAATTATGGTATTTATCTGCTGGACTCAGACCGAGAAAGGATATTTGATGAAACAATACGCGGAGAAACCGCAAAAACAGTGAGCATAGAAGGATCTGGAATTGGCCTTTATATATCACGTAAACTTATCAATCTGCATAATGGGCATATCAGTGTGGAATCCAGCGAACCGTCGGAACCAAGAAAAGATGGAGTTCCTCGTTGGAAGACAACTTTCTTGATATCTTTGAAATGTTAGGAGCTTAGAGATGAATCAAGTTGGCAAAAAGAGAATTTTAATTATCGAAGATGCCGAAGGGATAACGAAGGGATACAAAGTCATCCTAGAAAAAGAAGGTTATGAGACTAATGTCTGTGTTTCTGGGGAAGACGCCAAATTACGGATCGAAAAAGGACAAAAGTACGACCTTGCAATTGTAGACCTTGTTCTTCCTACAGAAAATCCAGAGAAAAGGACACTCAAAGACTGCGAAGAAACTGGATTACGCCTGATAAAAAGAATGATAGATAAAAATACATGTCGCCGATTCTATGTGATCACCGTTCGAAATAGTCTAAAGAAGCGAGTTGAACGATTATGTAAAAGCAAAAAAACCGCCTTGACATTTGAACATAAATTGGATTACGAACCAGAGCATCTTGCAAGCAAGACACTTAGGCTTCTAGATAAACAAATCTAAGGTCAATATTTATAAAAGTGGGCGGATTAACATGAGAAATAAACACGACATTTTTCTTGAGGAATTATCGGGACACCTGTCAACTCTTGAAAAGCACGCAAAGGAATTTTCTGCTTGGGATGAAAATACAAAACGTCAATATGTTGTGGCTGCCATATATTCCCTGCGGTTCCTGTTCGATAAACATGCAACATCTACCATACGGCAGATACTATCGGGGAATGAGGCCATCAGAGAACGTTTCCTCGCGATCGTGAAACGTCTCTATCTGGTTCTCAATTTGATGTACCTTCCCCACAGCACAGGCGAACTCAAAGATTGGATAGAAGATATATTGAACAATCTAACACTTTACCTTACATCGCGTGGATGGGAAAACTGACTAAATATTGATGCTTTATAGAACCAAAAAAATAAATCACCAGCAATAACCTTAAAGAAATAGCATAACCGTAACGGGATATCTTCTTAAGATTTTGAAGGACGATAAAGTAAAAAATTACGTAGATTAAACGAGATTTTGTCGTTGAAACTTGTCCGACGCAGGCGGATTTATCCGCCACTGGCGGAAAGGACTCCCGGATAGATTTTTCTTCCGGGACACGGTCGGTTTGGGTAGAATTGGGGGGAATTTGAAAAATGAAATATAAATAGGATATAACACATTACTGTCCCCAATTATTAAGGTTTCATCGTGCTAGGATATATCTATGCTTAAATGCACTATAGATGATTTTAGGGAATATGAAAGTGAGCTATGGGACACTTACAAAGTTGCAGAGGAAGAAATATTTAAGTTTTCAGAAAAATACATTCCTCTTTCAGGATTTCTGTTGGCTACGTTGCTTCGCAGATTATCAAAAATAGTGACGGCCATGTTAGATTTATGCGAATCCGAAAATTATTATAGCTTGAATATTCTTTATCGTTCTTTCATAGAACATAACCTCAAGTTCCAATACTCTTTCATGAGGCTATGTGAAGAGAAAAATGATAATGTGGGGAAAGACTATTATGTTCATTGCATGTTATACGAATCTCAGCTTATGGGTAAATCACTAATAAAAGCTCAAAAATTAGCAGGTAAATTTGCTATCGCAGGAAAGCTTTCCAAAGAACAGGACAAATTTAAATTGACGGATATCATTAAATATATTAACGACAAGATACCAGCGAAAAATTCAAATGAGCTCCCTCTTAGTCTTATTCCTATATATTCTAGACTATCTTCCTTTGTACATTGTGGAGTTTTGGCGGATATAGATGATTTGCTTGCCAGCGAAACAGTCCCAGAAGAATTTACGGAAATACCAAATGTTTCAATATTAATATTAGGCGGTGATTTCCTACAGGCATTCGCTGCCTTCGATGGATTGAGTCAACATTTAAAAGGAGATACTAACAGTACTTTCACACAGCAAACCCAGAAATTAAGTAACATATATTATGAAATTAAATCAAAACTTGCTGTCTCGTGAGATTGTCAAAACTGAAAAATGGCTTACATTATCACGGTAAAGATCAGCGTCTAAAAAATTCGGTTGATTAGCAGCGTCAAAAGTAGTATAAATATCCGTCTTGACAGACCGAATTAAGAATTGAGAGTTTAGAATTGAGAGCCGCATTGAATAATTCTAAATTCAGCATTCATAATTCTAAATTTTCACATATTTATAACTGATTGAGAGGTAAGTATTTATGGCACGTAGGATGGTAACGATAGACGGTAATACAGCGGCGGCACATGTGGCGCACGCGACAAATGAAGTAATAGCGATATATCCGATAACGCCGAGTTCGCCGATGGGCGAGATTTCGGATGATAAGACAGCCCGGAGCGAACGCAATATATGGGGCACGATTCCGTCGGTAACGGAAATGCAGTCGGAAGGCGGAGCGGCAGGCGCGGTTCACGGCGCTCTGACGGCGGGGGCGCTGACGACGACCTTTACGGCGTCGCAGGGCCTTCTGCTGATGATACCGGATATGTATAAGATAGCGGGCGAATTGCTGCCCACGGTGTTTCATATAACAGCGAGGTCGCTGGCGGCGCATGCGCTGTCGATTTTCGGCGACCAGGCGGACGTGATGGCGTGCAGGCAGACGGGATGGGGGATGCTTTGCTCGTCGAGCGTGCAGGAGGTAATGGATTTCGCGTTGATTTCACAATTAGCGACCTTAGAAAGCCGAGTGCCGTTTTTGCATTTCTGCGACGGGTTCCGCACGAGCCATGAGATTCAGAAGGTCGAAGAGCTGAGCTATGACGATATGCGGGCGATGATTCCGGATGAGCTGGTTGCGGCGGTGAAGGCGAGGGCGCTGTCGCCTGACAGGCCGATGATTGCGGGAACGGCGCAGAACCCGGATGTGTATTTCCAGGGCAGGGAGGCGGCGAATAATTTTTATACGGCGACGCCGGCGATTGTGCAGAAGGCGATGGACAAGTTCGCGAAGATTGTCGGACGGCAGTATCATTTGTTCGAT
>Ga0187870_1004494_pt1 | contig 10061 bp, 13 predicted proteins | sample June2016WEW_13_1_3_FD_132974 | JGI IMG/M metagenome (GOLD analysis project Ga0187870, IMG submission 132974) | Peatland microbial communities from SPRUCE experiment site at the Marcell Experimental Forest, Minnesota, USA - June2016WEW_13_150 | ecosystem: Environmental > Terrestrial > Soil >... | reverse complement strand
CTCGTTGACGTTCGCGACTTCGACCCAAGATTGCATTTCTTTCATCACCTACTTGATCCATCTCAAGTTTTCAGACAATAAGCAACGATTGCTATACCTACAATGAAAGTTAGTGTGCCTTCACCTAGCATAGAGGGATAATATGGGCTTTGAATCAATCAAAGCTCCTCACGACGGCTTTGCCAAAATGCTTCCACGTATCAACAGATCGTGAAGCGCTCTCCGTCCAAACACTTCTGCATGCATCGCCAGAATCCCAAGCAATTTCTCTTCCCATTCCTTCTGCGACTCCTTGATCCGTTTCAAAATCTTCGTTTGAGCCGTTCGACCTTTGGGTGTAAGCGCATAGTAAACTCTGCTCGACCCCTCATCTCGAGTCGATTTGATAATTCCCCTGCGTTCCATGCGCCGAAGGAAAGGGTATACGGTCCCAAAACTAACCCTGATGTGACCTCTAGTCATCTTCCTAAACCGAGTAGCCAACTCATACCCATACGCCGGTCCATCCTTCAACGCCAGAAAGAACATTACCTCGTACGGGCCAGCCTGGAATCCCTTCGCCATTGGCCATCACTATCGCATCGATACATCAGGCGGCGTATTTTAATATTACCCACTATCGATAAGATAGTATCGTATCGATGCATGGAACCGAACGCATAAGGAATGACATGATGGCCCTGCTAAACGTAATGCACTCGGAGACACAATAAGAATCCACTGAGGCACCATAATGACTCTCCAGAGAACCGAGTTGGCTCCGCTATCTGAGTACGCGATTGAGACTCATGGTCTGACGAAGAAATTCGGTAGCTTCACAGCCGTCGACCACGTCGACCTTGCCGTGCGGAGGGGAGAAATCTACGGTTTCCTCGGACCAAACGGAGCTGGCAAGACCACGGCGATAAGGATGCTCTGCACCCTACTGTCACCCACATCCGGATCCGCCAGCGTCGACGGATACGACATTGTCAAACAAGGGAATGATGTTCGGAAAAAGATTGGCCTCGTTTCCGAGAAGATGATCATGTACCCCCGGCTAACCGCTCTTGAGAATTTGATGTTCTTCGGCAGACTGTACAGGATCGAGCGAAATGCGCTGCGGAAGAAATCAGAGGAATTGTTGGAAATGGTTAAGCTGACCCCATTCAAAGACAAGCTTGTCGGCGGTTTCTCGAGTGGGATGAGACAGCGAGTAAACGTGATACGTGCAATTCTACACGACCCAGATATTCTCTTCCTCGACGAACCAACAACTGGGCTGGATCCACAGAGCACACGCTTCGTCCGGGACTTGGTCAAAGGACTAAAACAGCGCGGTCACACCATCGTCCTGACGACTCACATAATGGAAGAGGCGGACGAACTCTCCGACCGTGTCTGCATCATCGACCACGGCAAGATCATGGCCGTGGACACTCCTCAGGCATTGAAGGACAAATACAACACCAGCAGCCTGCTCGAAGTCTTCCTAGGACTCACAGGCCGCGAATTGCGTGACTCTGCAAACGAACGCATCTCCATGCGAGCCCCAATGGGTAGAATGTAAAATGGCAGAAACAATCACCTGGGACCTAGCGCTGGACATCGCACGACGCGACCTACTCGACCTATGGCGGTCCAAAATGCTGCTCTTCTTCTTCATCCTATTCCCCATCCTATTGATGAGCATGTTCGGCTACATCTACCCGCCAGTACCAAAATCCAACCTGAACACGGGCAGCATAGGCACCGCTTTCCCAAACCTCCCAGTATCGTTGGTGAAGATGGATGACGGTCAGACAGCGAACTTGATTGCAGCACAATTCATCCAGATCTCCCAACAGCAAGGTCTCTTCACCGTCTCCGAAAGCGCCAGCTACCAAGCCGCGCGCAACCAACTTGTACTAGGAAACATCAAAGGGATCGTAATCATACCGCAAGGCTTCAGCGACGCTTTGGTCGCTGGACAGCCAGCCACCGTCCAGGTGACCGTCGACGAAACGAACCCAACAACAGCCTCCGTCGTTCAATCCGAAATATCAGCCGTGTTTAACCTCATTGGTTCAAGCATGTCCGCACAAAACATTCACAACATGGATGGCGATAGGGTCAACCCGGCATTCATAATGCAACCGATCTCTGTCACAAGAATACCGCTTATCAACGGCGTCTCTTCCTCGTTTCAGTTCCTAGCTCCAGGCTTCATGGCACTAACCGTAATCACCGGCTCCTTGCAGGGAGTCGCAACAGCGATATCGCGCGAAAAAGAACAAGGAACAATGGACGGGCTCCTCGTCGCCCCCATTCCCCACCGATCAATAATACTTGGAAAGGTGGCTGCGCAAACCGTACGCGGACTAATCCAAGGATTTCTAATTCTCGGACTATCCATGGTGCTCTTCGGCGTCCAAATATACGGCAGCCCAATCATCATGCTCATCGTCATGGTGCTCGGAACAGCGAGCTTCGTTGGCGTTGGCATAATAATGACCGCTATCGCCCCCGACCAAGAAACCGCCCAAATGATGACGCTAATTCTCCAGTTCCCAATGATGTTCATCAGCGGCATCCTATTCCCAATCGACCAACTACCAGGATGGATGCAGTACATTGGAAAAGCTATGCCGCTCTACTACGCAGCAGATGCTCTGCGCAAAGTGATAATCCTCAACGCCAGCCTAGTCGCCATCATGCCAGACGTGCTCATACTCATAGTCTACACGTTCCTAACCATGACCATCGCCATACCGTTGTTTGACAAGGCTATGAGACGTTGAGCTAGGAGCGACAGAGCGTGAAACCGCCGCATGCATCTAAAATTGATCTAGAGAGTCATAGTCCAGTTTCACGTTTGCCAACTCCGTACTTCACCCCGAACATAGGATCGCCAATTTTCGCCTTGAGCGCGTCGAGACCCTTGTATGGCATGAGTTCGCGAGTGGCCATCGCAGTTCACATTGGTTTCGAATGAACCCACGAAAGTGGTGGGGCCGGTGGGATTTGAACTCACCAATATCGTGGGTTCAATCAGGGTTCCACTTTACGAGTGGACAAAATCCGACAATTTGGCGCGAATTGGTTGGCCCGGAGGGATACAAGCCCACGAATATCGTGGGTTCGAGTCAGGACAAGGCATCTTTCATGACGTGACAGGCGAAGTTTCTTCTGGAAATAGCCTATACATACTCGCCATGACACAAGGAACCGTAGACGAAATTGAGAAGAACCTCGGTAGCTGAAGAACGTGTCCTTAGCATCGTCAAAGACTACTATGGACGGATGGCGAAACATGAGAAAGAGCGGCTTCAACAGGATCCTTACCACTCCATTGAGTTCATAATGACCAACTACTTTCTTGAAAGGTACCTGCCCGAAGACGGATTGGTTCTAGACGCAGGAGGTGGGACGGGAAGATACACAGTCACACTAGCCAAAAGAGGATATGACATCGTGTTACTGGACATTACACCCAAGCTGCTGACGATTGCAAAGAGAGAGATCCTGAACGCCAAAGTTCAATCACACGTTAAGTGCATCACAGAGGGGTCTATTACGAATTTACCGGAATTTTCAGACGAAACGTTTGATGCGGTGCTTTGCCTCGGTGGCCCTTTGAACCATATTCTAAATCGTGGCCAAAGGAATAGAGCGCTTCAAGAGTTTGTGAGGGTAGCCAAGAGAGGTGCTCCCATCTTCATATCTGTGATAAGCAGACTTGGCTTAATGACGACGATTCTAGTGGTTACCCCCGATGAAATTCAGGACTGCAAACATCATCTGGAGACGGGAGACTATATTCCGGGCGTAACTCCGAGGCGTGAGGTGAAGGGGTTCACCGCAGCTCACTGGTTTCTACCGGAAGAGTTGAGGAATCTATGCGAGGAGAACGGCATCGAGGTATTGGACATGGCGGCATTGGAAGGCCTGTCATCACATCATTGGAAGGAGACGAACTTGATTGCAAAGGATCGGAAAAAATGGAGAATGTGGATTGAGATTTTGCGTAGGACATGCAACGATCCTTCCATCATTGGGAGCAGCGAACACTTCCTCGTAGTCGGAAAAAAGCCCTAGATTCCCGCGACTTCAGGTTGAATTTCACCATTCAGGATTAGCGTGGAGGGCCCATGAGTTCGATCCAAATCCCGTCCGGGTCGGAGACATACGCAGCGCGACCATCCTCCCAGCTATAGTGGATTGCCCCTCTTTCATGAATGATGATCTTGCTATTGTGCGGTCTTATCTTCACCTTGCCCCCCACGCGAAGGAGCCTCGTCACGCATGCGTCCACATCGCCCACCTCGAATCCGAAGTGGTCTAGTTCGGTTCCTCTTCGGATAGGCTCGTATGCCCTGCTGCCTCGCGGGAAATGGTTCAACTCTATTGTGAAGCCTGAACGCGGATGCTCAAGTTGGGCGCACTCACCGAGAATAGTCCTCATTCGAATCGTCTGTCGGAAGCCAAGTCTCTTGTAGAAACGGATAGATTGTTCTAGGTTACGGACACGCAGTCCAGTGTAGAGTGGCTGAATGTCCGCTCTTCCGCGAATTGCCGATCGGCGAGTCATCTCGATTCAGGTTTTCTTCTACGCTATTGCGACTCATTTCTCTTTCTTGACAGTTTCTTTAAGCAGATAGGGCGGATGGAAGAAGCAGGGTAGACCTGTGAAAGAGGAAGAAAAAGCGGAGTACTGGAACCGAAAATGGAGGCTGAGGGAGCAACACTTACGCGAGAGAGTAATTCTGGACGGTAGCGACGGAGAGTATGAATTCGATCACGAAATACTGAACCGAGCTCGGGGCAAGAACGTCTTGGATGTCGGTTGCGGGCCGGGCGAATTCACTCTACGTGTTGCCCGAAAGGCCAAATCAGTTACCGGAATTGACGCATCCAAGGAGGCTCTAGAATTCGCTGTGCATACCCTTGCAAAGAGAGGCTTCAAGAACGTCACCTTCAGGCATGGAAACGCGAGAAAGCTTCCCTTTCCTGACAACAGCTTCGACCTAGTTTACAGCCGACGAGGGCCCGCAAGTGAGAGCATGCAGACCTTGAAGCAAATTCTGAGAGTGCTGAGAAAAAAGGGCATATTCATGGAGATTACGATCGGGGAGCGGGATAAACAGAATGTGGCTGAAATCTTCCGCAGAGGTCAGTTGCTAGGTTTCAAGGGCCAGGTCTCGACTGTCAAGAAGCGTTGGTTGGAGAAAGTGGGTTTCAAGACTTCGACCGCGAGAGATTACATGGGAACGGAGATATTCTATTCGCTGGACGATCTCATTACTCGGCTTAAGACTGCACCGATCATTCCAGGGTTTGAAGTCGAAAGAGACAAGACATTCCTGGAGGCTGTGAGAGCAAGATGCATGACGGAAAGGGGCATCGAAACTCCCGTACACAGAGTCGCTCTGACGGCCAAGAAGTGAGCTGCCTCATGTCTTGAGCAGCATGAGTTCTACCTGCAAAGGCTAACAACGATTCGAATTCTACTATAGAACTCGAACTCTGTTGCGTCTCATGCGGTTGGGCCATACCGTCTGGCGATTATCCTGTCCGTTGCATGCTTGTGAGGAACCCCGCTTGACATACAGTCGAATATCTCTTCGGTGGAGTAGACGATTTCCCAATCCCAGTAGTAGCCCATGAGTTCACCTGACGTGTACGGTATCTCGTTGCCTGCTGGGTCAGGCGCTTTCGGAAGGAACGGCTTTTTGACGAATGCGGAAAACGCGTTAACGCCCATGAGCGAAGTGTGTTCCTAGTAGTTCTGGAAACGCTTGGGTCTGATCTCCGGCGGGAGGTATTGCAGAGTTCCGGTGGAGAAGATTACGTCATACGTGTCGCTCAACTCGTAGTTGACAATGTCTCCTTGAATAGCTTGTATCTGGATGCCAACCTCCTCCCCATACCTCTTCATCTTCTCGAGCCCAACAGGGGAAAGGTCCAGCCCAATAACTTCGAATCCCCGTGTGGCAAAGTAGACCGCATTTCTTCCTTCGCCGCAACCTAAATCAAGCAATTTGGGACGAAACTCGGCGGTAGGCTTGATAATCTCGAGGACTCTGTCGCAGAGTTTTGAGGGAGTCCTTCCCCAGTAGTAGCCTTCCCCGCCGTACCACTCATCGTACTGCTGCCCGGCAGTCGGCATTGCTTGCTGTTTCCTACTCAACGCCAACCACAATCACCACTTCACACGGCCAAATAGCATTAGCGGGCACGGACGGTCAACCCAGGTCGTAGCCCGGAGGGACACAAGCACACTTCGCAATCCCCCATGCAGTTACGGCATGAGGATAAAGGTAAGCTGAAGAGAGGTTCAGCATGAGAGGTAAGCAAAACAGGGTTTGCCTCTCTTCCTATTTGCTGTTGGAAATTCCGAGAAAAATCGGTTTAAGGTAACAGATTCACAATAAGAGAGTAAAGGACTGCGCGGCTGGAGTCAATTGATATGATCAGGGAAGTTCTCGACAATCCGGCTGAACTCGACGGAGCGATGTCGAGGCAATATGCGAGGGTGGCTCAGGCATACCGGACGTTGCTTGGAAAGAAACGAAAGAGGATAGCTGAAATAGGATGCGGGAGGGGACAGCTCACAATACCGTTGGCGAAGATTGAACCCAACCTCCGGTTCATTCTCGTAGACAGATTCACAGGTCTCGGGTATTCCGGTAGCTATAATGTGCTGATCTCCAAACTGAAGGAAGCGAAGCTAGCTAAGCGCGCTAGCATTGTGCAATCTGATTACAGAAGATGGCTCGAAAGACAGCAAAGCGAAAGCTATGACGCCGTGATATCGAGCGAATTCCTTTCAGAAATCGACGTAGCTGAAACGCATCGATTCATTCGGGAATGCTATCGCATACTGAAAACTGGAGGCATGACAATACACTCTGATCTCTCGCCCATTCCCAGAAATCCTAGGCAGAAACTTCTGATAAAGGCTGATTCAAACCCAAGATGGACTTGCACTACGCCCAATATCTGGTTCTCACCTAATCCGAATCTTGTCACGGCAGAATTGAGGCGCTCGGGTTTTCATAGAATCCGCAAGGGTGTTATCCGGTCGCACCTAATTCTGAAAGGAGCTGTTGGCAAGAAACTTCTGGCCAACACAAAGTCCGCCTTCTTTGAGAAGCATAAGAAGCAACTGGATCAGAGCGGGTTAGAATTGCCTGATTGGGTCGTGATATCTGCCGTCAAGCCGTGAGTGAAGGGACTTCATTCTGCCCCTGCTTTCGCCCTCCAAGAACTCGCTCAGCCCATCGTGACAATATCCGGAAGATGCAAGAGCATCAAAATCATTGGAATGTCGTACCTGGGCCCTCGACTGTGGAAAGGGAAAAAAAGTCATTCCCGAACAAATTGAGTGCGGTGACGTGAGGTGGCAAGGCCGTCCATTTTTGAACGAATCGCCGACGAAGATTACGTGTTCATTTCCCATTCATCAAGAGACACTGACATAATGTCTGCCGTAAAACAAGCTTTCGTTGATCTGCCTGTCAAACCTTACTTCGTAGAAGAAAAACCGGCAGGTGCTCCTCCTACGAAAGAGATTGCAGATCAGGTGAAGAATGCCTCTGCCATCTTCATCTTCTTTACTTCAAACTCCGTCTACGGCGAGACAAGGGATTGGATAGCCTTCGAGATCGGCATCGCGATGGCGCACAGGATTCCAATCTTCGCCTGGAAACAGCGACATGTCCAAACGATGTATCTTCCAAGGCTACTCGAACAGGTGAGTACACACAGAGACTTCGAAATGTTTGGCGAGGGCATCATCAGTTTCGTGAAAGATGTAAGAAACGCCGTGAAGAGGTTGTCATAGTCATTTCTGGGGGGGTGGGTCTAGTGGTGCGCGCACACACGAAAACTTCGGACATGCATGTAGTTCTCAAAGCTCAGTCCCAAGGACAATTGGTTCTTAAGCTAAGAAGAATCAAGTCTTTCGCATGTACAGGACGAAGGACGGCAAGAGAATTGCTGTCCGAAGGGCCACCCGCAGAGACATCGGTGGGGTCGTCAGACTCTGGCAGGCGCTTGCTGACGAAAGAAAATACGTCGCCACAGAAACGGTGACCGTTGAGCAAAAGAATAGATGGGCTAAATCCGTCGACGACCACGGGGTATTGGGGGCACTAGCGGAAATCGAGGGCGAGCTGGTAGGTTCGTTATCACTTGTGCGCCATCGCGATTCGGAGAAGTCCAAGCATGTCAGGAATCTAGCGATGGGGGTCGCGAGGGAATACAGAGGCATGGGTGTAGGTACAGCACTCATGGATTACGCGATTAGGTGGGCTCGGCAAAGAAAGGTGAAGAAGATTGTCTTGAGTGTCTTCTCTACCAACAGACAGGCGATAGCTCTGTACAAGAAGTTCGGATTTACCAGTGAAGGAAGAAGGAAGAGTCAGTTCTTGATTGATGACAAATACGTCGACGAAATCATGATGGCCCGGTTCATGTAGAGGCAAAGTCGACTAGGTGCTTTGAGAACTTCATGTAGTGCGTGTCGGCTGGTGCAGGAGTAGTTTTCTGGGGGTGGGCTGTAGATGGTGGGGCCGGTGGGATTTGAACCCACGAAAGCGGATACGCGTTTGCACCATTAATCCTTGGGAATGTGCCAACCATTTCTTATGCGCGGACAGAGCCAATAGAAGGTAGAGCGGGATTGGGCTTGGTAAATCCGATCGCGGTTCTGGACACCAACATGGGCATGATTAAGTTGGAATTATTCGCCTCTGAGGCGCCCATTACAGTTCAGAACTTTGTGAAACTTTGCAGAAGCGGTTTCTATGATGACTTGAAATTCCACCGAGTTATTGATGGTTTCATGATTCAAGGAGGCTGCCCACGAGGCGACGGAATCGGTGGCCCTGGATATACCATCAAGGATGAGTTTGTAACCAGTTTGAAACATAGCACCCGGGGGACTGTCTCAATGGCAAACGCCGGGCCAAATACCGGCGGCTCACAATTCTTCATTACACTTGCGCCTACACCTTGGCTTGATGGAAAACACACTGTATTTGGAAGAGTCAGAGAGGGTATGGAGGTTGTGGAATCAATCGGCAAGGTTCCGAAAGACGATGAGGATCGGCCTCTCGAAGTAGTGAAGATCAAGTCCGCAAAAATCGTCGAATCCTAGGGTTATGTGTGTGCGCACAAAACCCACAAACTCAAGGAACTATCGCTGGCCCATTCTTTCTTCGAACGCGCCTACGTCTTGGTAGTATCGTACTGCAAGATCTCGAAGGCCTGGGTTCGTGTAGAGTTCGGCGACTGGATGCTCTATAAGTGAAGCAATCTGACCGGCCACCTCTTCCGCCGACTGAACAACCGCTTCCCCGACACGGGTTCCCGCTTTTACTGGGAAAGGTGTTCCTGCAACTTTGTGAAAATCGGTATCAACGAACCCCGCCAATACCAACGAAACATGCACCTTCGGATACTTCGCTCTCAGGTCCATGCGCAAATTGGCGGTTAGGGTATTCGCCCCTGCCTTAGCCGCATTGTACGCGGACCGGTACGTAGCCAAAGGAATCCTGCCTAGGAAGGATGATACGTTGATGAGATGCCCCTCACCCCTCTTTTGAAAATGCGGAACGATGGCCTTCATCCCGTAGAAAACAGATTTCAGGTTCACATCAATCATCTCATCCAATTCCTCTTCGGACAACTCCATCAATGTATGCCCTGAACCGCGGCCCGCATTGTTCACCCAAACATCAACGTGATCAAATTTCTCTATTGCAGCATCGCGCAAACGTTCGACGTCCTGCCTCCGGGTAACGTCCACAACAACTGGCAAAGTTTCGGTCCCAGCATGGGCCGCGACTTCTTTCAGTTCCTTCCCACGACGGGCCCCAAGCACCAACCGGTGGCCTTTCGATCCGAGTTTCTTAGCCAACGCCGCACCTATGCCGCTACTCGCTCCCGTAATCACAATAACCTTAGGATTCATTGTTGCTCCCTCGAGCTAGCAGTTAGCGGACCCTGATGTATTCGTAGGCTTTCTTTGCGCTTTCGAAGCAGTAGTGAACCTTCTGGAAATCCTTCCTGAACTCAGTCACGTCGCTCCGGACTTT
>Ga0187870_1004484_pt1 | contig 10079 bp, 7 predicted proteins | sample June2016WEW_13_1_3_FD_132974 | JGI IMG/M metagenome (GOLD analysis project Ga0187870, IMG submission 132974) | Peatland microbial communities from SPRUCE experiment site at the Marcell Experimental Forest, Minnesota, USA - June2016WEW_13_150 | ecosystem: Environmental > Terrestrial > Soil >... | reverse complement strand
GCGCGTAGCCCCAGTCTCGCTTCGCCTTAAGGTTCCCCAGGTACAGGGCTTTCTGGCGCCCGGCCTTGATCTGGGCGATGGCCCGGGTAATCTTGCGGGTGACGAAGGTCTGGCCGCGGCGCGGCGATTCGTGGTTGAAAAGGATGCCGTTGCTGGTGAACAGGCCATAGCCGTCGCGGTAGTTCACCGTCATCCAGTAAGCGTAGAGCTTGGCGACGGCGTAAGGGCTGCGGGGGTGGAAAACGGTCTGCTCGTTCTGCGGCGGCGGGGATTCGCCGAACATCTCGCTGCTGGAGGCCTGGTAGAACCTGGCTTTGATGCCGCTTTTCCTGACCGCCTCCAGAATGCGGGTGGTACCCAGCGCAGTGATGTCCCCGGTATATTCCGGCATGTCAAAACTGACGCGTACATGGCTCTGGGCGCCCAGGTGGTAGATTTCTTCCGGCTGAATCTGGTAAATCCAGTTGGTGAGCATCGAGGCATCGGAGATATCGCCGTAATGCAGGAACATCCGCGCCGATTTATTATGCGGGTCTTCGTAGAGATGGTCGATGCGCGAGGTGTTGAAGGTGCTCGCCCGCCGGATGAGCCCGTGCACCTGGTATCCCTTGCTTAAAAGGAACTCGGTGAGGTAAGACCCGTCCTGCCCGGTCATCCCGGTGATGAATGCCCGCTTCATAAACTTTAAGCCCTTTTACAGCTGCCTTTTATTTTACTCCGGCCGCGTTCGCCGTGTACTGGAAGATTTTTACCTCCGGTACGGTGGTGTTGTCCGAGTACTGTATTATTTGACTGGAGCTAAAGGCTACGTTGAAGTCCGGCACCGCATCCAGGGGCACCGGGCTGATAAAAGGATTGACGCCGATAATCCTTGTTTTGTCCGATGGATGGTTCTTAATATAGTCCAGTGCCGCCTGGTAGCTGGACGCCTGCTCGGCATCGGTAATCTGCTGGTAAGCATGGCCCTGGCCATCGGTTTTATCGACGTAGGTAATCACCAGCGGGGACACGTCCGTGACTGCCTGGCCGTTAAAATTATAAAGCCGGACCAGCAGGCATTGATAATATTCCGGGGTGTAAACCTGTATCGGTTGAAGCTGGTTGTTGTTCATGATGTAATATACCGCCGTATAGTCGTTCTGGGACTGCCCCGCCCAGTTGATTATCGCCCAGAACTTGCTGGTAACCATATAGTAGTCCGAGACGACATAGGCCGTGCCGAGTTCCTTGAGTAGTGATTGGATGGTGGTTTCATCACTGGACAGGAAGAGATTGGCCGTCTTCTGTATCGGAACCGGCGGCTGCGAAGGGTTGGTGGTGGGCAGGCGGTGCGCAATCCGCGTAATCCAGTAGCCGTAGTCCCACCAGCTGGTAACGCCGTAGGCCGTAGCGGGGTAGGTAAAGCCGCCGGGGGCGGTGTTGGTATAAAGGTCGTAGTAAGCTCCGCTATCGCCGAAGGGGTCCGGCGTGTTGTCTTTCATCCAATCCAGCGATGCCTGCCAGGCGTCGGATGGAGCATAAGGCGCCTGCGCCGCCACCTGTTTTGCCTTAACGATATTAAATACGAACACCAGCACGATAACGAGGACGATCGCCAGGGCCGTATTGATGTGGTAGATGGTAATGCCCTCGCTAAGTTTCCGCTTCTGCTTTTTCTCGGCTTTGACAGGGACTTTCTTAGCGGCCGCCGCCTGCGCCGGTTTAGGGACCGCTTTTTTAGCCGGGACGGCCGCTGCCGCCGGTTTAGTGGCGCCCGGTTTAGCCGAGGCCGCCGCCGGCTCCAGGATAATACCCTTCCGTGCCGGGGCCAATACCTGTTCCTGCCTGGCGGCAATCCTTCTTAGACCGGCGTACCAAATGACCTGCCAAGAGATATAAGCGGAGAGCAGAGCAATATTAATTACGAGGTAATAAGCAAAACGGCGCTGGACCAGCGTCGCGATAAATATTATGAGTGACCAGACGAGAAACAGCAGCCGGTGCTCGTCGCGGCTGCGCTGTTTGATGTAAAGTACGATCAGGATAACGAAGGAAATCAGAGCAAACCCCGGGATGGGCCATCCCGGTACCAGGAAAAAGCTGGTGGTAAAGTTGCCCCAGGCCACGGCGGTGGAAAAACTGCCGCTAGGCGAAAGGAAAGGCTGCATTTCCTGGGTGGTGGCGGCGGTGGAGCCTCCCGGCGCGAAGACGAACCGGAACCTGTCCCATAAAATATGAAAAGTCGAGGAATCAACCGCCCAAAAGAGCACCAGGAAAATTACACCGATACCGATTAAAGCCGCCGGGTAATAATATGCCTTTAGCCCCTTACTGGACATCAGCCAGGAAATGACGGCCAGGACCGGCGGAACAAGCATTGCCACCACCACCGGCAGGGAGTAGCTAGTATCTCCTGAAAACGGCCAAAAGATAATCAGGGCAATGAGCACCGTAAAAAACCCGATGATGCCCAGGTGGTCGGTGGGCAGGTGCCTCAAGTGGTTGATAATGAATTGAATCACCAGATAAAGGCTGAGGATAAAAATAAAGAGCAGGCCGCCCTCCCAGGTAATGAGATAAATTCCCAAGAATAAACCGCCCAATAGACTGTAAATGAGCGGGCGCCGGACCGCTTTCCAATCGCGTGCGATGATATTTTTGAAAGTGAGCTGCTGTTTCCCGGCCTCCTTCAATGCCAGTATCACGAACATGATACCTATCGTGCTGAACAGCGTTTCCGCGACATGCTGGTCGGTAAATCCGAGTATCGAGCGCCCCATGAACTCTCCCGGCAACACGGCCACCAGGCCAGCCGCGATAACGCCGGCCCACCGGTTGAAAAGCGCTTTGCCGATAAAATAAGCGGGGATGATACACAGGGCCGCCAATATCACCGGATAATAGGCGGCGATTACATCGATAGTGTGTTGTGTCGGTGAGCCTAGCCCGAAAATCATGCAGATGATAGCCAGCAACCATTGGAAGAAATAGACGCCCCCCACACCCACGCCCGTGGGATAGATCAGGAATGGGCTGAATTTGGTGAGGTGGGGAAAATTATGCGTGATATTGTCCACCAGGTACATGTGGTAGTAGGAGTCGTTGCTGGTAAACTTTATCCAGCTTCCCACAAAGACCTGATGATAGGGAAGAAAGATTCTAAAAGACAAGGAAACGACGAAGAAGCCGGCCAGCAGGATGCCGATAGTGATGAGCGCCGTGTGTTTGCCTATCTTCAACTAAAGTCTCCCAACCCAGCCCGGGCTGAACCTGACTCTGCCTTAATTAGCTTATTATAGCATAACAACTTTGCGGAGTGAATGACAAATAATGCCAGCAATATAACCTGCCATCCCGAACACGGTAATAGAAGGCAGACTTGGAATTGTGTTAGAATATTCATCGAGAATTTTTGAAAATTCTGCGCGGTATACGAATAACGGGGGTAAACTATGGCCAGGAACGCGGCGAACGGTAAAGAACCTGAAAAAGGTAATCCCCTCGCGGAGCTTCAGTCTTTAAACGACGCGCTGAACGCCCATAACGCCGAGCTCCGCGCCAAACTGGACCTGCTGGATAATTTGCTGAATAATGCCGGAGCGCCTATCGTTGTCTGGGACCCGGAACTAAAAATTACCCGCTTTAACCGCGCCGCGGAGCGGCTTACCGGCCGCAACGCCGCTGAAGTACTGGGCAAGCCTGTAGATATCCTCTTCCCGCCGGAGAAAAAGGACAGCCTGCTCCTGGAAATCCGCCATGCCGCGTCCCGGGGGCGGGGGTGGGAGGGCACCGAGATACCAATTCATCATGCAGACGGCACCGTGCGCATCGTCCTCTGGAACTCGGCGGTGGTGTCCGGCGCCGACGGTAAAACGCCACTGGCCACCATCGCGCAGGGGCAGGATATTACCGAGCTCAAAAAAATCGAGCGGCTCAAGGATGACTTTATCGGCATGGTCTCCCACGAGCTGCGTACACCATTGACCGTAGTTTCCAGCGCCATTACCGCGGCCCTGGACGAACGAATTTCTCCCCAGGACCTGCGCCTGCTCCTGGAAGCGGCGGATTCCGGCGCGGAATCTCTGGCCAGGATACTGGATAACTTTTTGGAATTGGCCAGGTATAAGGCCGAGCGCCTGACGCTGGAAAAAAAGCTGGCGGACATATCGGAAGTCGTCCGGAATACCCTGGAAAAAGTCCACCGCCAGTATCCCATGCGCCATGCCGCCCTGGATATCCCGGAGAGATTACCGCCGGTCCTGGTCGACCCTGCCAGGCTGGAACGTATCATCTATAATCTGGTGGAAAACGCATTTAAATACTCACCGAAGGAGACCGAGGTGCGGGTCTCTGCCCGGCAGGATAGAGAAGGCCTGGTTATCGGCGTTAGCGACCGGGGCGCGGGCATGAGCCAGGAAGAGACGGCCAGGCTGTTCGAGCCTTTTGAAAGGATAGGAGTAACCAATATAAAAGGGGTAGGGCTGGGGCTGGTCGTCTGCAAACGCCTGGTGGAGGCTCACGGCGGCCGCATCTGGGTGGAATCGACGCCCGGGCAGGGTTCCACTTTCTTGTTTGTCATCCCGCAGGTTAAAAAATAGACTCTTAATGGGGAACCGGACGGTTTTTGGTTTCGCCCTGGTTTAGGCTTTCTTCTTCTTAGGCGAGGTGTTTTTCACAGGATTACCGGCGTTCAGGACAGCCGCCACTTTTTCCAGCAGCAGCTCATGGTCGAACGGTTTGGTAATGTAATCGTTTGCCCCCAGCTTTAAAGCGTACTTACCCAGGTCCGCGTGGCCGGTAAAGACGATTACCGGTACATGTGAGAAAGTACGTACCTTCACCAAAACATCCGCCCCACTGATTTCCGGCATCATAGCATCGAGCAGCACGATATCCGGTTCCTGGGCCCGGATCAGTTCGATTGCTTCCGCCCCGCTGGTAGTGGTGGATACCTCGTAACCGGATAGGCTGAATTGTATCCGCAGTACCGTACCTATCCCCGGCTCGTCATCGACGATCAGAATGCGTTTCTTCGCGGTCACCTTTATTATTATAACATATTGCCGTCGCGTATCATTTTACGTTGCCAATTAATTACCCGGCTTCGGAACAACGATGTACAGACACATCAACGGTACTAATGACTAAAAGTGTTACAAACCTGGTTACTAACCAAATTCCTTTACTTTTCCCGACTTCTTGATACGCGATTTCTGAATGTTGGTTAATGCTTAAATAATAGTTAGATTCTTCCAGAAAGAAATACTTGTCAAACGGTGACTATTGTTTGATAACACGATTAACACCCAATAATTCGTGCAGATATTCGTCTAACCTCGGGCCGATAACTGGGTCGTTCAAGGATAAAGCGATATTTGTTTGTAGCCAGCCAAAGGGAGTACCCGTATCATACCGCTCACCTTCAAACTTGTAGGCAAATATTGGGGATTTATTCAACAGCCCTTTTAAACCGTCCGTTAACTGGATTTCGTCGTTTCTACCCGGTAAGGTATCTTCTAAAATATCAAATATTTCAGGCATTAAGACATATCTACCCATTATGGCCAAGTCGGAAGGGGCATCCTTAGGTTCAGGTTTCTCTACCAGGTCTGTGACTTGATAAATCCGATCAGACTTCTTTTTTGCTTCGATGATGCCATACCGGGCAACTTCGTCTTCTGGAACTTGTTTAACGGCAATCACGCTTCCCTGGTATTGCCGGTGAATCTGTATCATGTTTTTAAGTACTTGTGCTTGCTGCTCGAAGATGTCATCAGGGAGCATTAGTACGAAAGGCTCATTTCCCACAACTTTACGGGCCGTGAGTAAAGCGTGTCCCAGCCCGAGTTGTTCTTTTTGGCGGACGTATACGATATCAATTATATTGGTAAGACGGTGGATTTCCTCAGCTTTTACCATGTCGCCTTTCTGTTCAAGAACCTTTTCCAGTTCGTACGACCGGTCGAAGAAATCCTCAATGGCTCTTTTACCAAAGGACGTTACGATGACGACTAGTTCAATGTCACAAGCTATTGCCTCTTCCACACTACATTGAATAATAGGTTTATTGAAAATAGGCAACATTTCTTTAGGCTGGGATTTAGTCACAGGTAGGAATCTGGTACCCCATCCTGCTGCGGCGATTACTGCTTTCTTGATTTTCATCTGTTACTCCCGTTATCCTGAAGACAGTGGATTATTAGCTGATGTTTATTCTTAGTTTAGTTAACTCAGGTTGGACGTTGGTTAGAATATGGTGCGAATACAGTTAGATGGCTTTTTATTTTATTTAGTATATTTCTTTCGCCATGCGTCTTTTGACTTCTCCGGACTGGCAACTCAATAAAAGATCGATTAAGCGTCATGTCGGATAAAGAAGTCAGCTTCAAGTCATGACTCATCGATACGGTAAACAGCGTATTTTGCGATACATCTGGTTCGCCAGTTACTGAGCGTTTTTCGCTATACTGTTTGTTTATCACCAAAATCTTACAAAGTATAAACCTGTATCTAACGCGTTTCTCTAAAGATATTATTGAAAATGCCAATCCTCTGTGAAAGATTATGTCCTAACATGTATATCGAGGAAGAAAGAGAGACTAAATGGTAGCCCAAAAAACAAAGCAAGCTGGGGGGAAAATAACCAGAGATAAAGATAACTTCAGCCTTTCAAATAATAAAGGGAGTGCCAAGGTTAGAGACAGAGTAGATAAATCAATTATTTGCGTTCTCGGAATGGGCTATGTCGGTCGTCCCCTGGTCGAGGCTTTTTCTAAAAAAATGAAGGTCATCGGCTATGACCTTAACGCCAGTCGAGTTGCCGAGTTAAGCAGGGAGATCGTTTCCCCTAACCTTACTATCACCAGCGATGCTAAAGAGATGTCGCGGGCAGATTTTATCATTATTTGCGTGCCAACACCTGTGACCCAGACGAAAGACCCGGATCTTTACCCAGTGGAAAGCGCCGGCCGGGCTGTCGGCAAGAACTTAAAGAAAGGCGCTGTCGTGATTCTTGAATCTACCGTCTACCCCGGTGTTACCGAGGAAATTCTTCAACCAATTCTGGAAGCGGAGTCGGGGCTCAAGTGTGGCATTGATTTTAAAGTAGGCTATGCCCCTGAAAGGGTCAATCCCGGCGATAAAGAACATACCGTGGACAGGATTACCAAGGTTGTTTCCGGCATGGACGAGGAGACATTGGAGCTCGTCGCGGAACTCTATGGAAGAATTATGCCTCAGGTTTTCAAAGCCAAGAACATCAAGACCGCCGAGGCAGCTAAAGTGATCGAGAATATTCAAAGAGACCTGAATATCGCCCTCATGAACGAGCTTTCGATTATTTTCCGGAAACTCGGACTGGACACAAAGGAAGTACTTGATGCCGCATCCACCAAATGGAATTTCCACCGGTATGCCCCCGGACTTGTTGGCGGCCACTGCATACCGGTAGACCCTTATTATCTCATTCACCGGGCCAAGGAATTGGGCTATCATTCACAGGTAATCTCCGCGGGACGGGCTATTAACGACTCGATGGCCAAGCACGTGGCTGAATTGACAATTAAAGGCATTAACGACGTGGGCAAGGTAATCAAGGAGTCACGGGTCCTTATCATGGGACTAACTTACAAAGAGAATGTTCCTGATACCAGGGAGACACCGCAGAAGCATGTTATCGAGGAACTCAAAGAATACGGCACGTTAATCTTCGGCTATGATCCGTTGTTGAACATCGCGGAGGCCGAGAAAGAATACGATATAAAAATGCTGACTAACCTAGAAAGCGGTGCCAAATTCGATGCAGTTATCCTGGCCGTTTCACACGATATCTTTAAAGATAAAAACAAAGGAGTCAGCCTGGACAAATTATTGACGGTGATGAACAGCCGGCCCGTGCTGATTGACATCCGTCGGCACTTTGATGCGGCCGAGGCCGTGAAAAAGGGTTTTTATTATCGTACTTTATAATTATAAAAGGCTCGTTCCGGAAACACCAGAATAAAAACTAAAAAGAGAAGAGGAAATGACACCCGTTCCTCTTCTCTTTTTTTGCCTATTAAGTTTCCGCGGACTGGGATTTCCCAGGAACCTTCAGCAAGAAGTTATGCCCTGGCCACTGCTAACACAATAATAAAAATGGCCAGCGCCCAGCGGTAGTATACAAAGACGTCGGTAGAATGGCTCCGCAGGAAACGCAGTAAGTACTTGATGCAGAGGTAGCCGCTCACTGCCGCCGCGATGAAACCTGCGGCGAAAAATACCTTTTCCGAGTGTGCTATAGCCGAGCCGGCCAATTCGCTTTTAATATCGAACGCGGATTTTAGACCGGCTCCCAGGATGATTGGTGTTGAAAGAAGGAAAGAAAAACGCACTGCGGCTTCACGTTTCAATCCCACAAAAAGCCCGGCGGTGATGGTGCTCCCCGAACGGGAGACTCCCGGGAAAATGGACAGCGCCTGTGAAACCCCGACGATAATCGCGTCTTTTAAAGTTGTATTTTCCAGACCACGTTCCCGCTTGGTGATGCGTTCGGCTGTGTAGAGAGCCAGCCCCAGCAGCGCCGTGATAAAGGCCATCGTTATCATCGCCCACATAGAGGGTGGAATATTTCGCTTGTGGAATAAGTTTTCGATGGCACCTTCGCCCAACCAACCGGCAATTCCTCCGGGGATGGTGCCAATGACTAAAAACCAGAACAATCGTCGGTTAACGTCGTTACCGATTTTTCTTTCGATGATACTGAGCACTCCGGCGCGTATTAGGCGCACCCAGTCTGACCAGAAGAATGCAAGCAAAGCCAGAAGCGTACCCAGGTGCAAAGCAACATCAAAACTAAGGCCCGGGTCAGGCCAATGAAAAACCCAAGGAACGATAATTAAGTGCGCCGAACTCGATATCGGTATGAACTCGGTCAATCCTTGTATGATGCCCAGAATTACTGCTTCAAAAAGAGTCACCAGTCTCCCTCGGGTATTTCAAGTTAGCCGGGTTGAGTACAATTTATCGGTCGCTTTGGCGGTATCACCATAAATCGATTCCATTGCCTTTTTCGCAAGCGGCGAGATGTCTTTTACGTAATATGTTTATCATTATAAACATAGCCATACCGCAGGTCAAGTTGCTTAATGTTACTTTGTTTTTTTTGTTGAGTGTATTTTACTAAAGTACTGGATAAAACATGACCTTTGGGTAACACCATTGTTGCGGAACTTATGATATATTAATAGACAAATAGCAGTTAATAGAACATAGCTCTGATTACAACTTTAAGTCAGTTTTCAGGATGGAGGATTGATATGAATAACCATTATGTAAATGTAAAATGTCCCAGCTGCCATAGCACCATCCAGCTAAAAAGCCAGTCTATTAGATCAGATACATTTTATTGTCCGGTCTGCGAATGCGGTGAAATAGATAATCCCGTTTCCTTGCCGGCGACCCGTTTTACCCAGGTTCGGCAACGGCCGGCGAACCGTGTTCCGGTCTTGGCACTGGTGCGATAGGTTTATTGTTCCACTTTTTGCATTAACTGCATCCTATTACTCCTCTTAAAACCCTTGGGCAATTTTCGAGCCCCTGACTAAATACCTCCCCGACGGTAAAATTCATTTGATTGCCACATCGCTGAATCATTTTTCGTTGCACGTTTATAGCACGTCTACACGACAATTTTCACGACAAAATTACCGATGCCAACAGCTCCGGTTCCGACCTTAACAATGGCTGGTGAAAATTAACATTTCCGACTAAACATTGACCTTTATCTTACTTTATTCCAACTAAAAAAGTTGATAATTTAGGGTAAATGTGCTTAAAATTGCTTCCTTCTTATGCGAGCCATATCTGGCCTGCCAGGTTAACGCTCAACCTTAAATTATATATGTTTGAATGATATGAAAGGAGTCCAGCTATCTGTCCAACCGTGAAATCCGGCTGGCAACTGGAAGGGAAGAGATGAGTAAAGTAGTGGTAACCGGGGGAGCCGGATTTATCGGCTCACACCTGACCGAGGCGCTGGTCGAGAAGGGGTATCACGTCACCGTCATTGATAACCTTTCCACTGGCAAACTAAATAATATAAAAGATGTGCTCCGTAGCGG
>Ga0187870_1004474_pt1 | contig 10096 bp, 7 predicted proteins | sample June2016WEW_13_1_3_FD_132974 | JGI IMG/M metagenome (GOLD analysis project Ga0187870, IMG submission 132974) | Peatland microbial communities from SPRUCE experiment site at the Marcell Experimental Forest, Minnesota, USA - June2016WEW_13_150 | ecosystem: Environmental > Terrestrial > Soil >... | reverse complement strand
GTTCCCCAAAAAAGATCCGGATGCATTTTGATGAGTGTGGGACCCGGCTGCATGCCATGGACCATCAAGCAGCTCAAGAGCAAAGCCATGACCACGTTGGCCGGGATCCCTAAGGCGAATAGGGGGATGAATGACCCGCTAGAGGCGGCATTGTTGGCCGTCTCTGGAGCAGCCACTCCTTCAATGACCCCGGTCCCAAACTTGTCTGGGTGCTTGGAAAATTTCTTTTCGAGCGCATAGGCGACGAAAGAAGCGATGACGGCCCCCCCACCCGGCAAAATTCCGAGGAAGAAGCCGATCACCGATCCCCGAATGATGGCCATCTTTGAATCCATCCAGTCCTTCAGGCTGGGGAGCAAATTCTTAATCTTGGTAGTCACGAACTCACGTTGGATTTCCTTTTCGAGGTTCAGCGCGACTTCGGAAATTCCAAAAAGGCCCATGAGTAGCGGAACCAATCCTACTCCTTCGTTCAGCTCGATGATCCCCAACCCGAAGCGGGGTTCCCCGGTGACCAAATCGATGCCGACGGAACCCATGGCCAGCCCGAATCCGGCCATGATCAAGCTCTTCAGAAGATCTTTCTGGGCAAGGTAGATGATCAGGGTCAAACCCAGGCACATAATCGAAAAATATTCCGGGGACCCGAACTTAACGGCAACAGCGGCCAAAGGGGCGGCGAGCAACATGACGCCGATCACACTTACGGTCCCCCCGATGAATGACCCGAAAGCCGCTATCCCTAGCGCCGGGCCCGCTCTACCTTTCTTGGCCATTTCATAGCCGTCGATACAGGTGATTACAGAAGCAGCCTCTCCGGGGATATTCACCAGGATGGAGGTAGTGGAGCCACCGTACATTGCCCCGTAATAAATCCCTGAGATCATGATTGTCGCTTCTACTGGAGACAGGCGGAAAGTGATGGGCAGCAGCAAGGCGATGGTCGCTGTGGGACCGATCCCGGGTAATACGCCGATCAGGGTACCCAGGATGGCACCAATGAAACAATACACCAGGTTGATTGGTTCGAAGGCAATGGAAAATCCGGAAAATGCTTGGGCCAGGAAATCCATACACATTCCCCTATTTTTAAAACGGCAATCAGGTAACCATGAAATTGGGAAGCGAGGGTACTTGACATCCAAGCCAGACGACAAAGATGTAATAAGATAGGATGACGGCCAAAAGCGCAGCGATTATGGCCACACTCCATCTTTGGGCGGCGAGTCCCTTGAACAAGCCCAACATCAGGGCAAATGTGCTTGGCAAATAGCCTAGGGAGGGCAGGAGGAGCGCATAACCGAAGACCGCCCCACACATCACCGCAGGCTTGCGAAGTTTCCCCAAGGCAAACAGCTCCGTTACATTGCCTGAAGCGGTTTTGGGCCTTGCCCTTAGGGCCCTAAACAGGGTTAGGAGAGAAATACCTCCCAGGAAGATCCCCACGAGAAAGGGCATGAACCCGGGACCGGGATGGGCAGGAGTTCCCACTTTGAGCCCAATGGCTCCGGCACAAAAAATAATCGCGAAAATGATCCACAAAAGATACACGCCACTTTGCAGGGTTCCTTGTTTCATTGGGGTGTCCTATTTTGGCGAAGGAGCAAGCCGCTCCGGTTTATCTCTTGGAAAGCGGGACCATAATCAGCCCTACCATGAGTTGGGACCGAATCTAAACCCTCTGCAAAGGTTTTTATTCTTGGGGGCCCGTGGCCGGAGCCACGAGGACGTGTCTATCCGGTTTAAAGCTGGGTCAAACCGATAGGATTCTTGCTGATCAGATCGACCCCGTTGGAAGTAACCAGCAACATGACTTCATTTATGTAACTATTGGCGCCATCGACAGGTTGGGCCACAGGATTGAGAACGATAATCATCCGTTCTTTCAGCTCCGTATGATCCTCGGGTGAAATGAAAGGCCGCTGGTGTCCTGTCCCCAGGCCATGCCCGGCGTACCAGTTGGAGGCCTTCGGGTAACCCTTGTCCGCAATATAGTTGGCCAAAATTGAGAAGAGGTGACTTGACTTCACCCCGGGACGCATTGCGTCGATGGTTTTTCGCTCGGCCTCCTCGACTACCTTGGCCAGACGCACATAATCCGGCTCGGCCTTTTTTAAGGCCATCACATTACAGAGATCGCCGCAGTAAAGTTGATAGCTGCCGTGACATCCGACTTTGACAAAATGGTTGGCCTGGATTACCGCATCGGAAGGATAATGGTCCAAAAGGACCCGCTCTCCCGTGCCCACCTGGTTAGGCACCCAGTAGCCGGTGCAACCTGCTCGGCGCATGGCGATTTCCATATGTCCGGCGAGTTCATTTTCCGTCATCCCCGGCTTGACATTCTCCCGAGCCGCTTCAAAACCGATGGTGCAGATCTGGGCGACTTTCCGCATCAGGCCTAATTCGTAATCATCCTTGATAATCATGCATTCTTCCATCATATAGTCGACTTTTACCAGCTTGGCCTGGGGGAAGGTTTCCGCTAAAAGTCCATGCAAGGGCCAGCTCAGGTTGCCCTCGATTCCTAAATTACCCTTCTCCAGTTTATTCTTGCGGATGTAATCCATAATGACGTCTTCAAATTTGTGTTCGGGAATATCGATGAAAGCCGGGTTCCAGGTCATCACTCGGGGAATCCAGGTTTCTTTTTGCACCCGCTCCCGGTCTCCCAGGGGGACGACAAGGAATGGCTCACCGGAGGCGGGGAAGACGACGGCGGTATTGACGAACCAAGCCAGGTTTTGGTAGATATGCCCCACATATGCGAGCGAGCGCAAACTGGTGCAAAAAATCACGTCCAACTTGGCCTCGCTCATCTTGGCGCTGAGATTTGCAAAACGTTTCTTCTTGATGGCCGAAAGATCAACCGCTGGTGCATTAGTTTTCATGCTTTCTCCTTTCAAGGTTCTTTTTTCTCTTGAAATTTTCTTCCTTTATCTCTTGTCTATATTTTTCTCATCGAGATTCAGTGCTTGGATGCCCCAGGGCTTCCGATATTTCCTTGCCCGTTTCAATTAATTTGGGAGCATATATCTTCTTTAGTCTGGCTATGGAAACGTCGTTACTGACCACCAAATTGATCGCATAAATGACTCCTTCCGGGGAGAAGATCGGTACTCCGATCGCTCGATAATTTTTAAACATCTCGGCATTGTTGATTGCAAAACCGTTCCGCCGGACTTCCTTAAGCAGTTGCAGCAAATGGGCTCCGTTGGGTCCGATGGCTTGAGCCGCCCGGGGATCGTTTTTGAGCTGGGCCAAAATCTGTTGCAGTTCCTGAGGTTCCATATGGGCCATCACGGCTCGGCCTGCAGCGCTCAAATAGACGGCTAGGCGGCTGCCGACATTGATATTTAGATCCCGAATGTCCGGATAGCGGATCCGTTCGATATAGACCATTTCAAGCCTATCCAACATGGCTAAGTTCACCGTTCTGTTGCATTCCTGGGCCAGTTGCTTCAGGTAGGGCCGGGCAATCTCCCGGATCTCCATGCTCTGCAGCACAGAGAAGCCAAGGGAAAGAACACGGGGAGCAAGAGAGTATTCCTTGTGAGTGGGTTCAAATTTTAAATAATTCAGGGCGCACAGGGTCTTGAGGAGGCGAAAGACAGTGGTTTTGGACAGATGGGTAACCTTGGCAATTTCAGCCAGAGAATAAGAATTTTTCTGGGTGCTGAAACATTCGAGGATCATTAAACCGCGGCTCAAAGAATTGACGAACTTGGCGTAACTCATCTCTCCAGTCCATTTCATATAAGAAATGTCGTTTCAAATGTGGCACACTCAGTAATTGCTGTCAAGAAAAAAATGAAAAAATGATCTGGGTTGTTGGGAAAACGATTTCCTGCCTTGCTTCGTGAGGGTAAAAAATAATCAGAAGACGAACCCCATTGTCAAAAAATCGCCGGGTATGGTATAAAAAATAAATTTTCGCGAACCCCCCTTTCTTCATTCCGGGGCATGTTCTATTATGAAATTAAAAGGATGTCTTCTCCAAAAGGTCATTACTTCAGGGATGCAGAAGGGATGGCAGGGATTTATCTGGATTATGAAGATTCTCATTCCGGTCTCTCTTTTAGCCTCTCTTTTGGAATGGACCGGCGCAATTTATTGTCTCGATAGCCTCCTACGGCCCGTTATGGGCTTCTTGAGCCTTCCAGGGGCCGCCGCCTTTCCTCTCCTGATGAGCATGCTCGTGGGAATTTATGCCGGGATCGCCGTCATGTCGGCTTTGTCCTTTTCCGTGGAGCAGATAACCCTGATGGGCATGTTTATGACCATATGCCATATGCTGATCCAGGAGGGGATCATTCAGTGGAGGAGCGGGCTTCATTTCATCCCTGCTTCGCTCTTACGAATCGGGGCCGCCACGCTGGTGGTTCTAGCAGCCGCCCCTTTTCTCCAATCTTCTCCAGAAGTGAGTGTGGGTGCATTGTCTTTAGGGAAGGATTCCCCGTCTTTCTTTCTGATGTTGAATGATTGGGGTTTTTCGGTGATTCACTTGGGGGTCAAGATTTGGATTATCATCACGGCGGTAATGATCCTTGTGGAGATTCTCCGGATAACCGACGCGGTCCGTTACGGGGTTTGGCTTTTCTCGCCTATCTTGAGGATTCTAGGGCTTAGCCCGAGGGTCGCTTTTCTTTGGATTTCCGGAACAGTTTTTGGATTGTCGTACTGCGCTGCGATGATCATGGAAGAGGTGAAACAGGGAAAGCTAACCCAGGAAGAATTAAAGCCGCTGCACATGTTCATCGGGGTTCACCACTCAATCTTCGAGGACCCAGCCCTTTTCGTGGCCATGGGGGTTCACCCCTTTTGGCTATGGATTCCTCGCTTGTTAATTGCCATGATCATGGTTAGGCTTTACACCTTTTGGTATGAATTTAGGAAACGGGCATGGTCCCCAGGATTCAAGAGCCCAGGGCTGAGGCGGTGATCGGGAAACGAGGCTGCATAGGGATTGTGCAGACCGCACACGGAACTTGTTAACCCTCCAGGTTTGCCTCTAATAGAGTTATGTTCGGTTTTTCCTTCTAAAACTCGTAGGATTTTCTCAGACGTAATCGGAATTTCGCTAACCCAAATTCCAATAGCATTGCTGTCGCTGGAGAACGTCCGGAAGTGAAGCAACTCAAGGAGTAGCTTAAATCAATACTGACAGTGGGAATGTTGAATGAGGGTCTTTTTAAGGGTATTTTAATTGGAAAAGAAGGCCACCACAGCATCAAATATAACTGTCGTCGGTTGGGTCGACTTTCCCGCGATAGAGCGTCCGGTCTGCTAATGGCCTATACTGGATTCTTGAGCTGTGCCGCTTATGAAGGTTTCTTTTCTTAATCAGTTGGAAAATGGTGACTTTCTTCCAGTAACCGGTGCAATTCATCTCAAGCCGCCCTGTTCCCAAACTTGATGCCATTAAAGATTACGTTAGAAACAGAGCCGAACCGAAAAGATCGGAAATTTTTGCTGAGTGGAAAATGTTTATTTTCGAGACGTCCCGAAGTGGCTGTGAAAATTTCGGCTTTGCAAGTTTTTTTATACGAAATATAGTGACTTTTTTAATAAAATAGACATTTTCTTAAGACTTTGTCAAAAATATGCTTTTCTATCCACTGCTCCGGTATTGGGCTTGATGACTACCTAAATGGTTAAAGGAGAATCTTTAGGACGTGACCTGGAAAACCGTTGAATCTTGCAATTTGTGGCCAGGACTCCAATACGGGGGCTCTTCGCCTAAGACCATTGGAAACGCCCGCAGGAAAAGTTCGGCATAGAACTCCCCTGACCTAGTTTCGTCTCCAAAACGATGTAGGCAGAACAGGGTGAAGAGAAAAGAGTTCTGAACAATGCCCATTTGCGGATACCCGTCACGATAAGCCCAATTAAACTTCAGGGTATATGCTTTAAAAAGATCCAGAAATGATTTCCCATCCAACCCCTGGGAAAATACCTGCTCCCCTTTCCGGGTCAATCTGAACCTTCCTTTCTCCTTCTTAACGAATCCAGCCAGCTCCGCAGTCAAACGCACTGTATGGATCTTCCCCCAATCCTGTTCCTTCCGGAATCTCCCAAAACGGGTCTTCTCCCGGAAGACTTCTTCCCCGTAATAATGAAGGGCTACTGACCGGGAAAAAGCGGGAGGAAGATTTCCCTTGGCGGTCATTTTCAGACCCCCTTGAGACAGGCCCATGAGAATTGGTTTCAGAATCCTCAGAATAGGAGTTTCGGGGAAATTGGTCAATTCAAGGTTATAGCAGGCAGGGCTTTCTTCCCCAAAAGGGTCATAAAGAAGACGGTGAATTTGAGTGGGCCAGAACTTTCCGCAGCCATCAAAGAATACAAGGCCGAAAGACTCTTTAAGGCATGGCTTGTGATCCCTGAGGAAGCGCCTGGAATTAGCCGAGTGCCTTCTTTATTTTGAGCGCAAAAAAGGGGGGAATCTTCCAAAAGGGTATCAAGAGGGTAGCATGATATTTATAATATGGAGATAAATTATTGATTTTTAATTATATCTTGCCTAATAATAAACGGAATGTAAATCCGAGCGTCTGACTTGCCTTTGTATGGGGCGAGGACGGGCTCTCGGGGAACAGCGGCTTCCTTGCCGAGTTCGATGATCTGCTGGGATCCTCTCGTACATTTAATCTTATTTTGATCCCGCCCCTGTTCCCTTCTGTTTAATCAGCGGCCTGTCCGCCGGAGAGAGCTCCGGCCCCAGTAGCACCGCGATCCAGCGGGTGCCTTCATTGCTCTCGAAGGCAAGCTTCAGGGCCATGGTGATGGGTATGGCGAGAACCATGCCCACGAGGCCGAGCAGGCTTCCCCAAAAAACCAATGAAACAAAGACAACCAGGGTAGACAGACCAAGCCTGCGCCCCATAAGCCATGGTTGGACTACGTTGCCGATTATGAAATAAACGACAACGTATCCTGCGGCCACATATCCGGCGGGGCCTATCCCGAGCTGAATAAGGGCCAGGAAAACCGCAGGAATAGCAGCGATAATTGCACCCAGATAGGGGACATAGTTGAAGAGAAATGCCAGGAGGCCCCAAAGAACCGGAAAATCAACTCCGAGGATAAATAGCCAGATCCCGATGATAACTCCCGTAGCCAGACTGAGCGCGGTCTGGACCTCCATATAGCGCGCTACATCATCGAAGAACCTGGCGAAGGGTGGAAAGCCCTTGTGGGCGGGCCCGAGGGCAGCGCGGAGCTTGATGTGGAAGCTTGAGGCCTCGAACAGGATGAAGGTTACCGTGAGCAGAATCAGGACGATATTCGAAAGCATCGAGGACAAGCCTGAGAGCAGTCCTGCGGTCAAGCTCATGACCGCTCCGGGGTTGACATATTTGAGCAGAAACTTATCCGGGATCTCGATGCCCTGCGTGCTTAACGCCTCTTTGAATGCGGAGAATTGCCCCTGCAGGCGGTCTTGATAAAGCGGCAAGGCGTTGGAAAAGCTGTTGATAGACGCTCCTACAAACGCACCCAGACACAGCAGAATACCGATGACACCCGCCACGACGAGCAATATCGCGACGAAGGAAGGAACTCGTTTCCGCTCAAGCCAGAGGAGCGGAGGAGCCCCAAGGACGGCAAGAAAAACAGAGACGAGGAGCCATACCACAAACGACTTTGCCTGATAGATCCCCCAGATGATAACCACAAGGGCTGCAGCGCCGATAAGGTACCGCGTTCCCCGCTCAGAATTGGCCTTTTCTATCATAGCCCCATATCTCCTTGATCGGGCCTGACCAGCAACCCTTGTCTCTCCAGCCGGCTTCTCGCCCTTTGGAATTCCTTGAACCATGCGCGCCGCTCCGGCGGTCGCCGATTCATTGGGTTTACGGACCTCAAAATGAAAAATGATCCATTATCCTTTTCTTATTATCCTGGATACCGTGGAATAGATCAATGTAATTAAGACAAAGCCCAACAAGCCAAAGACAAAAATCATACTGCCGCTTACCATGTCAATTTTTCCCTTGCGGTGAATGCTAGGGGGTAAATTTCCCTTAGCAGTCCCGGTTTAGGTTGTGCATCAAGAGAAAAGGGTTTCTTTTCTTTTGAGCAACAAACCAAGAATTCGAGAACTGCTGTGGGCTTCTTTTTAGCCCCCCAAACTTTGGACCTTGTGAATGTTGTGTCGTTTTGCCCTGTAGACATTCGGTGTAGGGCTGCGCTCCCTTGCAATGACTGACCGGTTCGCCTGTTAACTTCTTCCCTCAACCTCACCAAATTCACCCTGCACGCTTCCGCGACAGGGTAGGACTTTCCTACTCAGCCTTAGAAAGACCAAAGTATGTGCCTGGCAGGATCTCTTACCAAGGATCCTGAAAAGTACCTTTTATTTAAAGGAAATTTGATTGGTAGGGGTTGGACACACGGGGATGAAAAAAGAATGATGTGCCGATATTTCGGTAAAATGCCTTTATCTGGGCATCATGGGGGCCGCTTGATTCCCAACTTCTCCATTTGAAATTGGGGGTGCTTCTTTTAAGATCCAGATTTTCGTGGTTCCCTATAAAGTCATCGGATGTACCGACAGGGAAGATGCCCAGAAGGTATGGGGGTTGTTGCCGGACAGGCTGAAGCAGTTTGGTCTGGAACTATCTCCGGAGAAGAGTCGGCTGATGGAGTTTGGCAGGAAGGCATATCTGAAAAGCAAGGAAAAGGGTGAGAGGTTAGATACGTTTGATTTTCTTGGTTTTACGCATTACATGACCCGCAGTCGTAGGGGTGGAGTAAGGCTGGGCCGAAAGACGATAGGAAAGCGATACGGATGGACATTGATTGCCCTGAACGATAAACTGAGAAATCTGCGAAACCTTTTACCATTCCGGGGACTTCACAGGTACCTTTGCCAAGTTCTCCAGGGGTATTATAACTACTATGGATTTGCGGGAAACACGGCGACGCTGAACAAATTTGCCTATGCAGTAGAGAGAATGTGGTACAAGTGGATCAATAGGCGAAGTCAGCGGAAGAGTTTCAACTGGGAAGAATTCCAGGAGCTACTCAAGCGCTTTCCCTTACCCAGACCCAGGATCGTGAAAAGTTACCGTTGGATTTACACCACTGACCTGTGAACCTACCTGAAGAGCCGGATGCAGGAAATCTGCCCGTCCGGTTCTGTGAGGCGCCGGAGCCAACGGATACAGGGTTGAAATAGTGTGGCACCGCCGGGAAATCAGGCGGCCAACAGAGAAAACAAACATCAACCTATAGTATCGGGAGAAACCAGTCTACTCGACTGAATCCAATCAATCTCACTGCTCCAGTTAACCCGGCGGAGTTGATGACATCGCCTCCTCATGAGGGATGAAAGGCTGTTATGTTCAGCTCGACTTCGAGAAGCCGTACAGCACTTCAGGATTCTCGACGAGAATGCGGCGGCGCGCCGCTTCATTCGGCACCCATACGGTCAGCAAATCGAAGAGCACGGCGTCGTCGGGCTTTTCCTTTTCGGTCGGATGCGGCCAATCGCTCGCCCACACCATCCGCTCCGGCGCGGCTTTGGCGTATGCTTGCGCCACTTTGCTCGTATCCGCATAGCTCGGCGGACCGACTTTCGTGTCCTGGTACGCGCCCGAGAGCTTGACCCAGGTGCGGCCCTTGTCAATCAGCTTGCGGATGACCCCGAACGCGGGATGATCCACTCCGGCCGGCTGCGGGAGGCGGCCCATGTGATCGAACACGATTGGCGAAGCGAGCCGTTGCAGCAGGTCCTCGATCTTGACGATCTGGTCACCCAGCATGTGGATCTGCACATGCCAGCCGAGATCGTTGACTCGCTTCGAAAGCGGTTCGAGCATCTCGACCGTAGTGGCGCCGGCCTGCACGAGGTTAAAACGGATTCCCCGCACGCCCAGGTCCGCAAGCCGCTTCAGCTCGGCATCAGTGACGCTGGTATCGACCACCGCCACGCTGCGCGCCGTCGGACCGATTTTGGCCATCGCGTCGAGCGTGCACCGATTATCTGTGCCGTAGGTCGAGGGAGTGACAATAACGTTGCGTGTCGTACCGATGCGCCTTTGGAGTAGCCGATAGTCCTCCACCAACGCGTCCGGCGGACGCAGCGTAGCGC
>Ga0187870_1004471_pt1 | contig 10102 bp, 14 predicted proteins | sample June2016WEW_13_1_3_FD_132974 | JGI IMG/M metagenome (GOLD analysis project Ga0187870, IMG submission 132974) | Peatland microbial communities from SPRUCE experiment site at the Marcell Experimental Forest, Minnesota, USA - June2016WEW_13_150 | ecosystem: Environmental > Terrestrial > Soil >... | reverse complement strand
GTGTGCCACGCTGTGCTACGGCTAGCGGCATTTTGAATCTCAATCTGCTGTTTGACTAACAGAATGTTCTTGTTCGTGAGGTACCATAGGAAGAGAGTTCCCAACGTGTAAACGACAGTGCAGGCGACTATTATTATTGAACTCAGATCAGTTGTTGACAAGAGATCTCCAATACTTTGACACTTGAAGATGATTGGATCGTTCCAGCGTCAACCTCTTGAGTTGCACATATTGGTCGACTGTATCCTCTGGCAGCGCTTTTAGACCTAAGAACCTGCCGACAAAATCGTATTCCAACATCACGCACTTCTTTTCATCAAACAGCCAGAAATCTCTCGTGATCGGCACAATCCGGGCGATGTCATCGAATGCGGATCGCTCGATGATCCTAATTTCCTCGCCTGCAGTGATATTTGAGGTATAGCCCCACTTGATCTCGAATTTCAGATACTCTGAGATTGGCTCATCAACTAGTCGGACCCTTTGGATTTTGACCCGACGCGCTTTCAAACCTGAAATAAGTGAGGTCCAGTCTTGGTTGAAATCGGGCGGTCGTAATGAAGGGTTTTTTCGGAACTGTTCGATGGCATTGATTTCCTGTTCTACGATATATGAGCTGAGCAACTCAAGCCTATAGGCAGAAGATATCGCAGATGTGAAATAGCTCAGGAACGATGGGATTGGCACATCCTGCATGGCAGAAAACAAATCTTCAGATCTCACTTCACACCTCTAGACGGTCCGGCGAAGACACCGTTGTAATGGTATCGTTATTGGTGATTCGACTCGACGAGAATTAGACTCTTTGGCTTACCTGCTTGGCCACATTGAGTATCAATTGTGGGTCTACTTCGATTATTGCCTCATTGTCGGCTAGCCGCGCCTGATCCACAATATTCTTGGAAACCTTGTATCCTTGAACGAAGTATCGCCCGTCTGACGATTTGTAAACGGTCGGGCAGATGATCGCGTTGCATCCGCCGTTCGCAAAAACGGAAAGTACTATTCCCTGCATAGTTCCTCCGAGGTTGTGTTCTGTGCTATGGTTCCATAATGAACGGGCTCGATGTACTCTTGCCAGATGCCTAAACCTAATTGTGTGAACCCTAGGGTCAAAACTGATCCCCCCATGGTCAGCGAGCAGTAGCCTTCATTATGTTTTCAATCAATGTTGGATCCACCTCAACTAGAAGCTCATCATCGCCTAAATCTACCTGCGCCACTATATCTTTCGGAACCCGGTATCCTTGCACATAGAACCTGCCATCCGACGATTTGTAGACCGTCGGGCAGGTTCCTCCGCTGCATCCAGGTGGGCATCCTCCACCTGCAAAGAATAAAAGCGTTTGTTTCTTCATTGGTTCACCTCTTATGTTGTTCGTTGCCCTTCGAAGGATTTTCCTCCGATTGTGAGCCTGATCCCTTTACGGTTCGCAGGCGTCTCAGCAATGACATGATTCTTTTTCTCCTGCAAGACAGCATATCCCATTTTCCTCATGCCAAAGATCGAACATTATGATGTAACAGTCAAGTGAAAAATATTAGTTTAAAACATTTGTCTTGACATTCGTATTTTGCATTTGTATATTGTGAAGCAATTGTTCTTCTTTCTGCGAACACTCAGAACGCGGCTTGCCATATCAGAAATGCCATCAATATCAGTTCGGCTACTTCAAATTCGTTTACAATCCACGTCACTAACAATAACAAACTCGAGGTGTCCGTATGAAGCTACAGGAATCCCCTCCATCTCGCTCCCTAGATCCGTCTGTTGGGACGAATGGGTCAAAGTATCGAACAACGGTCGTAATGGCACCAAATGTTGGCGATAACCTAGACCTTTTTTCCTTCAAGAGTGGGAGATCCAAGAACGACATCATTGAGGAGGCCGTCATTCATTACTTAGAACGGAATGATATGAAACCTCAGCTGAAGCCAAAGATCAAGGTCGATTTCAGCTATTAATCCGACTGGATCACTCTGATTAAGCCACTTGGGCAGAAACTCCCATGTGGCTTTTTCTTTGCCGAAAACTATTCGGTGTCTTCGAGCTCAAAAGGAATGCTGTTGGATCCTTTGGTAAAATGCAAAAGGAGATTGAAAGAACTCAGGAGTCAAATGCAAGCATCAAATCCATGGGATGTGGCGGGCGAAAGAAATGATCCATAAATACCGGCCGTTCTTCCATTATCGCTTTCACGCGCGAGAATTCGAGGAGACAAAGAAGATGATATTGCTCGGGGAGCATTCATCCTTTCAGCTTTCGCCCACGGATGTGAAATGACTGTTGCTGATGATGGGATTAATGTGTTTTTAGCTCTTCCTTGAATTAACACGCCAGAGAAATTTCATACACCGAGGTGACAATGATACCGCCCCCAGCAATACCTGTAGATCCTATCAAGGCACACATTGTTTCTGCACTTCAAAGATGTCGTCCCATATTCCAAACAGAAGTAATGGGCTACATCGTAACTCAGGGTGGTTATGAGAGAGTAATCCAATACCATCTGGCTTATGAACTGAATCAAACGGGTAGAGCATTGACGGAAAGGAATAGACGAGACATTTGGTATCGAGAAGGCGACGCATCTGTTGCAGTCGAATTAGGCGTTAACGGCTTGAAGAATCCCCGTGAGCAAGGCCTGATTAACCATGTAGTGAATGACGATGTCAAGCCAGCAAGACTTGCGTTCGGGCCGATCTATACGGTGTCCATCGGAGATCTTGTGCTTCCGCAAAACCAACAGGCGATTGACAATGCAGTCGATATCGTCAAATACTATCACCAACGCCACGAGCCCTATGTTATCAGGAACGCAAATCAAGCCAACGACCTGACGATGATCAGAGAAACGGGAGTGCCACAAGCTCAGTGTCAGTATTTTGGCAGACTGGATAGGCAGTTTCAGGAAGAAGATTTTGTGACAGCTGCTTGGTCAAACTACGTAGCTATGATGTATATGTTTGTTTGCGGACCATTCGTGCAGATCATACAACAGTGGTGGTGATGATGCCAGTCAGTAGGTCATTGAATGAGTTCGTCGAAGACCAAGGCCACCTGCGGGTCGCTTTGGACAAGGCCAAGGAGCAATATCGGCCCTACGATCAAGGGTGGTATCTTTACCACCAAGTCGTTGCTCACGAGAATGTCGCTGAGAAATTCTCTCATGATTTCATTGCGTTAGTGTATGCTACACTTGGTGCGTGGAATATGAACTCCAGGGGCGCCAAGCTCGCCGAATTCAATGAATTCAAACAGTCGCTCATGACACAGAGCACCCGGATGATGGATTTGGCCAACTATCGACTTGAGTCCATTTCGTCGATGGACGCTGAACGGATTCTCCGGGAGTTCGTAGAATGCTTTTTTTCCGATGTTCTGCTCGTGGCGGAGGGCAAACCGAGACTAGTAACATACTCCAAGACATTACACTTCTTTCTCCCACACCTCTTTATGCCCGTTGATCGAAGATACACGCTTACATTTTTCTACGGCAATACGGACGTCCCAAGGTCTGTAGGAAAACAATTTGTGAAATTCTCAGAGATATTCCTTGAGTTCCTGAAATTCGCCACGGCCGTTCAGCTTCAGCCCTTCCAGGACAATACCTGGAACGCAAACATCCCGAAGACGATTGATAATCTCATCATCGGTCATCTTCTTTGAGCAACGTAATCCCGCGGCATGCGAATGGAACCATTCAATTTCGTTGGCACTGACGGAAGACGATATGTGTTCTGGCTTGAATGTGGGGAGGATTATCTATATGGCCGGCGTGCATGGTATTTTGAAATCTGGCCGGCAGAGGTTCACAAGCCAGAAGATTTTCCCTACGAAGCACGGTTTGAATTGCTTGACGATGGACGACTTCAAAGTTCAATGCTGGATAACCACGGACTTACATGGGCGCTTCGTATCGGCCTGAGTGAAGCGTTGTTCGAAGAGGTAGGACGTAGGACCAAGTGCAGGATCGTCTCTAGTAGGAAATCAGGCGAGGATCAGCCAGAGTATCGGACGATTCTAGCGGAGAAAATGTGGAAACGATTTCAATGCAGTGGCCGGGCTTCCTATAGTAAGATCGAGAATCGATATGAATTCATCCCGCCAGGTAGCCCAATCTGAGAGCTCAACAATTCATGAAAGATTTTTCTTCCGGATAGCATCAAGCCGAATCGGGTGGACATACCTGTTGTTTAATCTTACATATAGCTCAAGCAGTGGCACGAGGAAAAGGACGCATTGTTTTGCGTTCAATACGTCAAGGTGAGCAAAAATCCCTTTGTGAACGAATTCATTTCTTACATTAGTGATTTCTTCTAGAAACTTGTCCAGCGAGGAGAACTCGGCCGGTTCTTCCGTTTCCACTGCTAACAATGCGTCATCCCAAGAAACTCCCACCAAGCTCGGGAACAGTTTCCTCCTTCTCTTTTCATGCGTGTTGTTATCCGCTACTAGCCGCTCTTGTATCGGGTCGGCAAGTTCCTTCGCATTCATTAAAGAATACATGAATCGCAGTAGTAAAAGTTCTTTCAACGTGCAGAACAAAACGATCACGGCTGCGGCATGAGTTCGCTCTGCATCGTGGGGGTAGGCTTGGTTTGCATCTCCGCTTTCTGGAATGGAATTGTAGGCTTCCCGAATGAGGTCTAGCAAAAGAAGATCTTGGAAGAACCACCGGTGACTGTGTATGGGCTTGCCACAGGACCTGCATTCAATTCCCGCGATTGGCGCATATAGATCATAGGCCACGGCACTACACTCTGGACAGATTTCATACTGCATTCCAATCGAAGACAGGTTGCCATGTTTCATGAATTCGAATATGTCCATATCTACTCCTGACGGTTTTGAGCCTACATATTTCCACGTCACATGACTGCATGGATCCTGCAAGAACTTATGCAAGCGCCACAAGCCGCGCTGAATCGGTCAGCTTGAGCCGCTGTTTAGCTGGCATCAAATAAATCGAATAATCATCTTGCTTGAATAATTTCAAATGTTGAAACGAGCTTTTCACTCATCGGGACAATCTTCTTGCCGTCAAATGAAAAGCCCTTCTTGATATTTTCCTCAAGTTCAGCAAGATGAGAAGTATCTTCCCCTGACATTGTGGTAACTACATCACAAAATATTCGATATTTCCTTGCTTGCGTCGAAGTGGAATCTTTAAACCCTTGGATAACAACTTTTGCAAAGTTATAAGAGAAATTGCTAAATGCATCTACAACGCCTATCATCGGTGAACTTATTGTATCTGCAATATGAATTCCATCCACTCGCGCCTGCATACCTAGGATAAGATTTTTGTAAGAATTGAAGATTACAATAATTGCTTTTCTTACTGGGCCGAGAGCTGCGGCAATATTACCTTCCAAGGAAACAATTTCTTCGGCTAGAATCTGGAAATTATCCTTTCTATCAATATGGATATAAAACCTCATGTCGTCGTCAACTCTGCCAATTCTTTTTAGCAGTTCGAAAGTCGGAAATGTAATATGAGAGTACAATGTTCTATATTTTTCAGATAATATTGCACCATGAGGTAAGTTCTTTGATTTTTCGAAAGAATCATTTTGTGCACTGAAAACAGCGGCAACTGTTTCTTCTGATGTCAAAAAACTGAGCAGCCTTTGATAGTTTGCTCTTCTCAATTCATACATCGTAAACTCAAATAATTCTCTATAGAGCGCCTCATATTCATTCATGTCCGTGAGTTCTCTATCTTCAAATATGAGCTCACGAGCATGAAGTGATACTATTTTGTGCTTAGAACAAAAGTCTTCCACTTTTCTTTCAATATCACGATATGCATACTCATCAATTAGTATGCAGGTATAGCCTACGAAATTGATTTCAGAATCACCGCCATCATCTATTAAGATGTGAAGGTCTTTGATCTTCGGAACTAGGATTCCGGACTCATTTAAGATGTATTCGGTCATTATAATCGGTTCCGGCCAACATTAATCAAGCTCATCCGCACAAGACGCTGGATTTTGTATGCAGCAACGGTCAATTCTATGGAGACTCTGGGTAAGTGTCAAACTGCCGTTGATTTGCCAATATACTTCCACGTCAAATAGCTATCCGGTTCCTCCAAGAATTTCTGCCAGTGCGACCATATTGAGCGTTGCGATGTCAGCGATTCCACTGTCCGAACATGTGGCCAAAACTTCCACTGTTCATCAGGAACGCAGAATTCCAGGTAGACGATATTGCTCGAGTTCCTGCCGATTCGCAATTCAAAGGGCTTGTCTGCAGCCAGAAATCGATACGTGTTCGTGGTGCCACGAGGCGGGATGAGTTGGATCAGGTCTTCGAATGTTGTCGGTGCTGATGGATAGGTCATCAAAAGAAGATACGTGGATTGAAAAACAAGGAAAAGGATAAACGTCGATGCGCGATAATGACTCTTAGGTTACCTTATCTGCCTTACTCTATATGCGGCAAGAGCGAGAGCAGATTGGATTCATCCTCGTTCAAATATACCGAGTCTACGGTATTGCGCTTATCCCTGCATCAGCGTAATATCTTAACGTGCAAAGTGGAGTCATACAGGGATGCACCTCTAGACAAGGACGCCAGACCTATGAAGAAAACGAAAATCGACTGGAAGCAAAACCTCCGCAAAATACCCGATTGGATCTTAAGTAAGGCAAAAGGATTCAAAATGAGAGATGTTGTTGTCGCGTGTGTGAAGAAAATCCCAGTGAGTGCCATTGAAGCGGGGAAGTATGCGCATCTCTCCATTGCCATTAAGAATAGCAAGCCTATATATCCGTCTTCAATTATCCCGCCGGAATCTGTGGGCAAGTTTTCCAATAAAAACGTGAACGGTCTAGAGATCGTTAGGCGCGACCTCCCGATGACTACGATGACTGCCTCTTGGGAAGCACCTGACTATGGTGATTGGAGTCGAGGCTCACACGAAATCTCGATGGACCGAGATGTCTACCAGCGTGATTTCATATCTCCACGACTATTAGAAATCAGGATAGAGTTGATAGCAGAGGAACTTAAGCAAGAAAGGCTGTTCGTTTTTAAGTTTACCGTTAACGAGGTCCTCGACAGTTCCTCACGATCCTTGAAAGCAACATTGCTGGATGACTTGAACCTTCTACAAGAGAACGTTGGGGTTGTCGACATCTTCCAAAGTGATGCAACGTTGGATGACTATTTGAAAACAATCTATGTGCATTGGGAGATCCTGCCACCAGGAGAGAGGGATGAAACGATCAATCGGATCTTCTCGGGATTTCGGACAGATTCAGAGGAAGTTAGGCAAAAGCTGATCTCAAGATACGATCTGCTCTCGAAACTCAATCCTATTGCGTTCATAAGTGGAACCAGTGGATTCCGTCGCTATTTTGGAGCAAAGTTCGCAGACAACTTGGTGGTTTTTGAAAACCTTGAGTATGGAAATGCAGTTTATGTTATGTTTGAAGGTTGGGAAAAATTGAGCAAAATGAGCAGGATTGACTTGCTCAGTGGTGATCGAAAAGGATTTGTAAGAATCGTTCATCGGTCTGGGTGGCAAAACGAACTCAAGAAGATCGTTCTTCAGAAAAGATAGAATGCGACGATTACTACTCGGTCAAGTCTCGGGCACCACAAATCACCACGTCTTAGATACGAGCCAACAACATCGAGGAAGTTACTATGTCTGAGATCCAAACATCAAGGGACGGAATAGACTATCTCCCGAAAATTCTCCGAGATAGACCTACCGTCATCACGAAGGCGTTCTTCTGGAAAATCCCGCGGTCGTCAGGAACACCCGACATTGAACTCAAATTTGGCAGATATAAGAAAATCCGAGGCCCGCTACGGATCGCCTTTGAAATGGTGGAAACAAATGATCCAAAGAGTGAACTCACGCTTGACAATGAGGAGTTCCTGAATCTTGTTCAGTTCATCCAAGAGAACTATGAACCCTTCAAGAAGGGTATCAAACAGTATATTCCCATAGAAGGCAACTTCGACCAAGACGACATCAATCATCTTAAGGGGTTGTTCGAAACCCCCGAGAAGCAACAACTCATAGACTTCATCGTCTCAAATCAGATCATCCCAGAAGACCTCATTGTCGCCCTTCAAAGCATAAACCGTTCAAAGGCCGTTGAAGAATTCGAGCAGATGCTGGACGATGATCTCGGTGAACACAGATGGCAAGATTGGTTTCAGAATAATGACTGGGTTCTTGGAAGTGAATTTGTCCGAATGTTAGACGAAAGAGAAATCGATACCGCACATATTTCTGACTTTCTCATGCAGGCTTACGACGGCTTCCTTGATATTGTTGAAATCAAACGCCCCGAAGGCGCTCTGAAATTCTGGATGGACACTCTCGACCACGATAATTATGTTCCATCGTCCGACTTGATCAAGGCTGTCACACAGGCATCGAAGTATATTTACGAGGTGGAACGGGAGGCCAACAGTGTAAAGTTCCTGGAGAGAGTCGACTTCGTGAAGACCATCAAACCCAGATGCGTTCTCATATTCGGTAGGTCATTTGACTGGGATGAGAAGCAGAATGAAGCATATAGGATACTGAATGCAAGCTATTACAATCTCACAATTTTAACCTATGACCACGTGCTTCAAAGAGCAAAACGGATTGTAGGGCTGCACAGCTAATAGAGGTGTTCAGTTTTGACCCGGTCACACAACAGGTTCACCAGGGAATTAATTTACTAAGGACACAGATGAAACTAAGTGATCTGAACATAAACTTCTTAATTCCCGCGTTCATGACCATTCTCGGCCTAGTAATAGGATGGATCCTTAACGAGCTGACCTATCTTGTTAGATCGAGAAGAGAGAACAAGAGACAATTGAACGCCGCGTTGTTCAACCTCTTGGACGTGAGGTTCATACTTATCAGCACGGACCCCGATAGATTCATCGATTCGATTACCTCTATTTTGAAGCGGAAATTCCCAGGGCAGTTACCGAAGGAATTCGATGTAGTGGTTGGTCAGTTATTGAATACCTTGTTTCAGGGGCTAGTCGCTGAGCGGCAAATGGGAGAGATCAAATCGATCGAAAAAAGATACAGTGAGTCAGTTGACGAGTTATCAAGAATAGACCCGATACTGGCCTATAGTCTCTCCGGCAAGCAGAAGATCTATAATTATCTCGAATATCTGAATGATTACTTCAGCAAAGTCGATGAGCTTGCCAAGAATCAATTACAACAGTTTGCGGAGGGAGGAAAAGAAGGGCAAAATTGGGATCAGCTGAGGGAGCGTGCAAAAAAAGCGCTTCATCCTGGGTTGTTCCGGGTTGCAATGGAAACCGTCACAAGTGACATCAAACGCATAGCTCGTGAAATCGGCATTGTAACTTCATATAGAGCCAGAAGAGTAATCTCAAGACAAGAGCACCCAAGACCAGACAAGGAGCTCGAAGAGCTGTTAGATGGCTATCTCAAGATGCTCTTCTCGAATTAGGTCGAAAGAAATCTAGATCGGCTTCATCTCAGCCACATCGTCGACATCTTTTACAACGTCAACAAGCTCAGCCATCGGAATCGGCCTTTCATCGGCAAGGATTATTGCCTCCACTTGAGAAATCGCCGGAATGAGCAGCGTGTAGCTCGCCTCCATCTTCATCGTCACCCAATAGAGTTTCAGCGGCGGGTCAGGTTGTTCCATTGACATCGTTGTTCCTCCTGTTGACGCCCGCAACATATTCCAGGCAATGATCAGAATCAAATCAATTCGATTGGCAATTTGTGTCTTTAACCAACTTCCGAATCAATAATGATATCGTCCGGATGGTTTGCTGAATATATCGGCACACCGGCAATAATTCTTGCGTCTGGGTCAAACCAAGTGAGTATCTGCGCTTCCTCCCGAAATGTCTGTCGATGATTTTCCCCAAGACGGATAAAGAGAGGGTTCTTTCCGGTCTTCCTCTCAAATTCCTTCAGGCGCATCATTAGAGGGCCGATAATCCCGAGTTTATCCCTGCCACGTTTGATATAGTATTTAACAGGCTTTCGAAGACTGGTGTTGCCGACTCAATCACGTTCACGGATGTTACATCCGGAAATGCGAGCCTGCATACAACATAAACGATTTCGATTCGTTT
>Ga0187870_1004469_pt1 | contig 10104 bp, 8 predicted proteins | sample June2016WEW_13_1_3_FD_132974 | JGI IMG/M metagenome (GOLD analysis project Ga0187870, IMG submission 132974) | Peatland microbial communities from SPRUCE experiment site at the Marcell Experimental Forest, Minnesota, USA - June2016WEW_13_150 | ecosystem: Environmental > Terrestrial > Soil >... | reverse complement strand
TCTACTGGGTGCTGATAAGTATCGGAGACTGGAAAGGCGTAATACAACTGGTCACAAAGCCGTTCTACTGGGAGAAAACGCAACACGGCCTGTCGCACCTGCATGGCATGATCCAAGCATGAATCGAGAACGCTAGGATCGACCAATGATAGTGACGCCTCGGAAGAAACGTGAGAGCTGAGAATTCCCTCTCAACTCTCCGTGAGACAAATAGCAGTCGTGTTCTCCGATAGAAAGACAGTCCTCGCGTCCCCTCACTGACTGATTTCCGCAGCGCTGCGCCTTTCAGTAGCTACGCTCGTCAGCAGCCTTTCTGGCGAACGTGAGAAGCCTCTGGTACGCTTCGGCTTCCCCAACGAAAGTGTAATGAACATTGTTGCCTGTCCTCTCCTTCAAGTATCTTCCTCGGAGTCGCCGAGGATGGTGTTGGACGGTCGCGGCATCTCAATGTGGTCTGGCGGTCATTCTTGCTCGATTGAACTTGATGTCGATAGATTTGGTCCAGACATACCATTGCAGCGACTGTAAACGCGACGTATTGAGTGAGGAGGCGACGGAAGTCCATCACTTGCTAGAACGCATCCTGCAAATACATGCCCGCATGAATTTGGAGAAACTCGGCGGACCGTGGTCCTGCTTTGGAATATTCAGAGTGTTGTCCTTGCGTGTTCTGTCGTAGCAACTCCCCCTGGGGTGTCGTGGGAAGGCCTCAGCAGTTTCTTATGCCGGTCTGGCTTGCCTAATTGTAAGGTTGCCTGGGTTATGTCGGAGAAGGAGTATGATGTTCGGGTAGAGGGGAAGGTACAGGAAACCATGTCTGGTGTCCTGTCACGTCGTCAGGTCACTTAATGCGGCAAGGGAAATTGAACTTAGCATAATTCGCTGGTGCAGACCACATGAGCTTAGTGTAGGACATGCAATAACGGAGGGCGTGAGGGAATTGTCCAACGAGAGAGATTCGCCAGATGACAGTCATCCTGTGTCCGCGGAGCCAAGCGCAACAGGTACGGTGGGTTCGAATCCCCCCCGCACTTTTCTGGCACCCTAGGGTGTCGTGAGGGGATGGGGGAGATTCTGTCGTTTGGGTTGTGGATGCGGAAGTCTGGGGTATAGGGGAAGCCCAGTTACCACGCGTGTGAGGCCGTTGCGGGCGTATTCGGCAGGGTAAGATGCCTTTCACCAGAATACCTGCGCTTGGGTGACACATCTCCTATCCCGATCCTACATCATTACTTCATTGAAGTAGTGATTCATTCATGGAGCTCTTGGGTGATTCAAAGCTGACTAGTAAGTTTCAGGCAACTGTCCCAAAACGGGTCAGGGACATTCTCAAACTGGATACTGGTGATCGATTAGTATTCGCCAGCGACGGTGGCCAAATCGTCGTGAAGAAGGGAAGGATCAGAGTAGAAGCATAATGGAGGTTCATGGCTTGACTGAACGCAGACTGATGGCAGAGAGGCTCGAGAGGTCCGAGATGCGTTTCAGAGATCAGGATCTCCGCAGGCATGCTGACGGTCACTACGTCTGGTTAGAATCTGCCGGAACTCCTCTCCTTAACGAGAAATGAATCTAAGCTGAGGCGGAGGTATTGGTTCAAGAAAAACCGGTGACTCTGACCCGGATAGCATGGCTGAGCATTATCATAGCTACAGGCATTAGCGTGATCGCGGTCGTTGGCTGGGCGTCGAATTGGTTCATCGTTGCTCAAATCAGTCCTCAATTCATTCCGATGCCTCCGAGTACCGCTTTGATGTTTCTTCTGTTGTGTGCATCATGGTTCGCCTATTATGACAAGCCCTCGAGCCCTCGCCGCCGAATGTTCGCCGAAGCCTGCGCACTCATAGTTCTAGTGTTCTGTCTCATAGTACTCATCGGGTTTCTGACTGGAATACCGCTCGATATTGAGCAGCTGTTCTTGCGCACTGCCTCTAGGTTTGGTTCGGTGCCGATTGGCAGGATGTCTCCAATCACCGCCGCAGGCCTTGTCCTGGCCAGTGCGTCTCTCGTGATCTCCTCTTCGGCCAGCCGTGACCGAAGAAGACAATTGGCTGCCATTCTTGCTCTTCTTGCCGCTTCGATCGGCTTCGTGATTATTCTCGGCTATTTGTTCGGGGCGCCGCTCTTGTATGGAAGTTCGATCATACCTGTGGCACTCACGACCGCTATTGCCTTTGATTTCCTAGGCATGGGTGTTTGCGCTTCGGCGGGCCCGACATGTTGGCCAATACGTATTGTGATTGGTCCGTCCCTGAACGCCCAGCTACTGCGAGGGTTCCTTCCACTTACGATCGCTATTGTCTTGCTCCTTGGTTGGTTTTACGTTGTTGGTGTTTCATGGATAGGTAACCCTGCGCTGACAGCCTCACTTGCACTATTCTTCGCGCTGATGACTGTCATCACTATCGCACCAAGAGTAGCTCGAAGAGTCGGAGAGGAAATTGACCAAACACATGATGCACTGCGGGAGAGCGAGCAACGTTTTCGGAGAATCACTGAGAACATGCTGGACATGGTTGTCCAGACGGATCTTCAGGGCATCTGCGAGTACGCTAGCCCATCATTCAAAACTGTTCTCGGATATGACCCGAAATATATGCTAAGCCGGTCTCTTTTTGAGCTTGTCCACCCCAATGATCTCGATAACACGCTAGAAATCGTTCTAAAGGCTCTTGCTACTAGCTCAACTGCAACGTTTGATTACCATTACAAGCATGCTGATGGCCACTATGTCTGGCTTGAGTCTGTCGGTAATCCTCTCTTCGATGCGACGGGCCAGATGATTGGGGCCGTCCTCGTCACACGCGACATTACTGAACGCAAACGTATGGATGACGAGTTAACGAAATTCAAAACGATCTCTGATAGGGCCGGTCATGGCGCTGCGACAAGCGATCTCGAGGGAAATTTCACCTATGTCAATGAATCTTTTGCAGAGATGCATGGATATTCCGCCGAGGAACTCATCGGTAAACCTCTTTCTATCTTTCACAATGAAGAGCAGATGACGAATGTGAAAAGGCTAACGATGCAACTTGTAGAGAAAGGTAGCTTTGTTGGCGAAGAGGTATGGCATAAGAGAAGAGATGGAACTGTCTTCCCTACATTGATGACTGGTACACTCATGTCGGATAAGAATGGGAAGCCTCTGTATCTATCAACAACAGCGATTGACATCACCGAACGCAAGGAGATAGAGTCGGCGCTTCGGGAACGGATGAAAGAGCTCAGCTGTCTTTACGGTGTCGCCCGATCAGTTGGACGGTTCGAAAGCAACCTCGACGCTATCATTGGTGAAGTCGTCTCAATCATTCCCCCAGCGTACGAGTATCCGGATATTACGTGTGCTAGAATAGTCCTTGGCAACCAGAAATTTGAATCGGCTGGATTCAAAGAGAGTAGATGGAGCCAGTCAGCCGACATCAGAGTGCTGGGAAACAATGTCGGGACAGTGGAAGTCTATTACTTGGAAGAGAAGCCCGCATCCTTCGAAGGACCATTCATCAAAGAGGAAAGAGATCTCATCGATACTATCGCGGAGAGGCTGGGCAGAGTCATCGAACGCAAGAAAGCGGAGGCCAGCCTGCGAGAATCGGAAGAGAAGTATCGTGTTCTTGTTGAGAATGCATCTGACTTCATCTTCATGATGGACGGGGAAGGCAGGGTTCTCTCTCTGAACAAAGCTGCAGCGAGACTTCTCAGAAGAGAACCTGAAGAAGCAGTGGGCAAATCGATCTTTGACCTGTTCCCGAATGAAATTGCTGCCGGATATTCGAGAAGCCTGAAGGAAGTATTCCGAACAGGCGAAAGTATGACTTCGGAGTCAAGGATGATTGCTGGAGCAAAGGAGATGTGGATATCTTCCCGTATCAATCCTGTGAGGAGCCCTGAAGGGAAAGTGTTGGCAGTAATGGGTGTAGCTACTGACATCACCGAACGCAAGAAGATTGAACGGATGAAGGACCAGTTTGTTTCGATGGTAAGTCACGAATTGCGTACGCCGCTGACATCCATTCGAGCTTCACTAGGCCTCTTGGCCAGCGGTGTAATCGGCGCGTCGCCTGAAAAAGGCCAACGCATGCTCGAAATTGCCGTCACTAACACCGACAGACTGGTACGGCTCATAAACGATATCCTCGACAGTGAAAGATTGGCCTCAGGCAAGACCCCGATGGAGAAGAAGCAATGCAGTACTGCACAGCTAGTTAAGCAGGCTTCGGATGTGATGAAGCCGATGGCTGAGAAGGCGGGGGTCTCCTTGTCTGTTGAAAGCCAGGATGCTGAGTTGTGGGCTGACCCAGATCGAATCGTTCAGGCACTCACGAACCTCATAAGCAACGCCATCAAATTCTCACAGAAGGGCGGCAAGATACGGGTGACCGCCGAACACAAAGAGAATCAGATGCTTTTCCGAGTACAAGATGAAGGACGAGGGATTCCACCCGACAAACTCGGATTGCTCTTTGAACGTTTCCAGCAACTCGACAGCTCAGACGCAAGAGAGAAAGGCGGTTCAGGGCTAGGGCTCTCAATTTCGCGGAGCATAATCGAACAGCACAATGGCAAGATTTGGGTTGAGAGCAAAGTCGGCAAAGGAAGCACGTTCCTCTTCACACTCCCACTACTAGAAGCTCAAGTCCCGCTTCAGCCTGAAGCAACGACTGGAGCACCAAGCACACGTAAGGTCCTGATCATAGAAGACGACCCCGATTTAGCCAACATACTAGCGGCAATGCTGGAACGGCACAACATTCAGTCTCACATTGTACTAACAGGCGGGAAGGGCATAGCGCTCAGCAAACAGATGCACCCCGACCTGATAGTATTGGACTTGATTCTCCCGGACATGGATGGCTCAATCGTGGTTGAAACTCTACGCAAAGACAATATTCTCCGATCGGTCCCCTTGGTCGTGTATACTGTGAAAGAACTCGATGAGCAACAGCGGGAGAACCTGAGGCTGGGTGAAACACTCTTCTTCACGAAGAGCCGCATTCCACCAGAACAATTCGAAGAGAAAGTCGTCCAATTCATGGAGCGTATTTTCGAAGACGGAGGTAGCACGGGTGTCAACTAGAAGAATCCTGATAGTAGATGATGAATCGGACATTCGAGAAGTTGCTCAGATGAGTCTCGAGATGGTTTCAGGCTGGCACGTTCTCACTGCCGAATCCGGCGACCAAGGCATTGCAAAGGCTAGGCAAGAGAAACCTGACGCAATTCTCCTGGACGCAATGATGCCCGACATGGACGGAGCGGCGACATTCCAGAAACTGCAGGCCGACCCATCCACCAAGCAAATCCCCGTGATAATGTTCACAGCGAAAGTGCAACCAGCCGACAGAAAGAGATTTGCAGACTTGGGTGCAAAGGACATTATCGCAAAACCGTTCGATCCCATGAAACTGGGAAGCCAAATCGCAGCAATACTGGGTTGGAGCGTGTGACGAAAAGGGTTCTTGTTGACCAAAGCGTGTCAGTGGGTCTCTGAACTATCATCGTGAGCGGTAGGTCCACAAGTCAACTGAGAACGCAGGTTAGCAACCAGCTCGGAAAGACGCAAGAGCTGCCCGGGAGCAAGGGTGTCTCCAGGCCGAAGAAGTGCCTCTATCTCACTTGCTATCTTTGAGCCTTCTGGAAGGCCGATAGAGCCCAGAACACCTGCGAGCTTGTGTGCTGCTGATTCTGCCTTGCCTCGGACCTCATCATCCAAGGTGGTTGATGAGGCGGCTGTACGTGCTTCTTCGATCACGCTCAGACGTTCAAGACATAGCGGCTTGTAACGTTCCCAGAGCTTCAGGATTCTCTGCGTTAGTTCGTATTCCCTGCCTTCCGACGGAGTAGAGCTTTCCATCTACAATCAGCTGATTAACAGCTACTGCGTCTTCTTCAGCTTCTGTAACCTCGCCTCAATCCACTTTGCAACCTCATCCTCGCTCATTGCTTCAGCCGTGTACTGTTCTCTCAGTTTCTCTTCGACAGTCTTCAGCAGTTGATTCTGGTCGATCGGTTTCAACAAGTATGCGTCAGCGCCAAAGTTCAGAGAATCCATTGCGTTCTTCAAAGTACCAGAAGCTGTAATCATGATCTTCATCGTTTTGGGGACGAAACTGTGCATCTTCTTCAAGAGTTCTGTGCCTTCCATATCGGGGAGCTTGATGTCCAGCAATGCGATGTTGAAGGTTCTGGCTTTCGATTTCTCCATTGCTTCCTTCGCCGTCTCGGCTGTTTCAACCACGTAGCCCTTGGACTCAAAGACATCTCTAAGAGTCTCTCGGATGATTACATCATCGTCTACGATCAGAATGGTTCTTTGCTCCACGCCAGGAACACCCCAGATACCAAAGCTCAGTGCCTCTTTTCTTGCTTTCCATCTGCAATTGTTCAGATCTTCTGAAGCGAGTTAATGACTTCGTCGAGCGGAGCAGTTGCAAGACATGAGACTGAGTCACCACCGCCATAGAACACGTACAGGACACCGTCTTGGACCATCGCCGCCTCAGGGAACACAACGCGACGGACGAACCCGCTCATTTCGTAGAACTCCTTTGGTTCGAGGATTGGATTCTTCGATTTCGCGATGATTCTCGCCGGCTTTTCAAGATCAGCTAGGGCCGCTCCTGCTCTGTAGACGAGACTGTTGTCGACGCCGTGATAGATGATCAACCATCCGTCAGAGGTCTTGATCGGTGGGGGGCCTGCGCCCAGCTTCTTCTCTTCCCACCATTCTGTTGGTTTCATCAAAGCATGTACGTTCGGATCAGAAAGGTGCTGTAGGTTATACTGCGTCCAATACTCAATTCGGAGCTGAGGGTCGGACATCTTTTCGAACTTGGAGTGATCAATGAAGGCGATTTGCATTGAGGGCCAAATTCTATGAAGCAACACGATCTTCCCGTCGATCACTTCAGGGAATAGTACGGCGTCTTTGTCATCCAGGTCGGGGCCTATGACACCGATCTTCTTGAATGTCTTGAGATTACTGCTTGACGCCAGGGCGATCCTCGGGCCTCTCCTAGAATATGCCGTGTACGTCATGTAGTAGGTATCGTCGATCTTGGTTACCCTTGGGTCCTCGCATCCATGCTCTTCCCACTCGTGCTCTGGTGCCATAATGGGTTGGTCTGGCCTCTCTATCATTCGCAGGTCTGAGCTTATCGCGCAGTATCCAATGGAGGATGTGTTTTGTGCGCTGAACGCTCTGTAGAATATATGGAAGATCCCATCCTCAAGGACTCCTCCAGGGTTCAGGGTTCCCTTCTCTTCCCAGCTTAGTCCCGGTCGCGGAGTTATCAGTGGGTTCAATGGGTGCCGTTCAAGCGTTATGTGTTTCATTTCGTCGCGGTGGACCTGCTTTGCACCCTCGAATGCTCGGATTCCGAGGTCTTTCAGTGTGTTGTAGTGCCCTACCTCGTCATTCCTAAGTGATTCCATCATTGCCTTTAGAACCGATGTTTTCTGTATCCAGACATTTTCGAGGATTCTGTTCGCCCTGTCGATGGCATCCTTCTCGGCATTGACGTGGCGCTGTAGGTGCTCGACGAGTTCCTTTTTGTCCGGCGGAAGCCAATCCTGTCCTTCCAGCACCTCGATGACTGCTTGACATATCTCAATGTGCTTTCTGGAATCGAGACGCAGAGTATGCAGCAGGTGCATTACGGGGCTGCTCTTGATGTCCCGAACTGTCTCCTCATATAACCCGACTTTCTCGCCTTCCGACGCAATGTGCTTGCGCAGAAGGCCAATGACTTCCTTCTTTTCCCTGTCTTCTCCGATCTCGCGTCGTGAAGCCATAGGTCCCACAATACACTACGTCGTCGAGCTAGTTCTAAGGTTAGTTGTCCACTGTTCCCCATTAGGTCGTACGGGTGCTGAAGAGCTCCTCCAGGCTGTAAACATCTTCTGCCTCAAGGGCAGACTGATTCTGTATCAAGATCGAGGCCATTCTCGGGTCGGGTAAGAGTTGTGTCGTGTTTTGCGTAAACCCGTTGGCGTCCCGAAGATTTGATTGCAGAACCGTTAGAGCGAGACTATTTTGTGCGATGCTCAGGCACTCATCGAGATGCCGTTCAGCGACACTGATCTTTCCAGTTGCGGGGGAGACTTCGATTCTCTCGCGGCTTCGAGCTGATGTTTGACTTCAGCTAAGAGCGCGAAAGCGCTGAAGGGCTTCATGAAGTGCGCGTCAGCTCCAGCTTCCTTCGTCAAGGTCCTATCAACTTCGCGGCCAAGAACAGTGGCCATCACGACCGGGATGTGCTTCGTCTCCGATTGTGATTTCAGGATCTTGCAGACCTCTAGCCCACTCTTCCCTGGCATCATCAAATCTAATATGATCAAGTCGGGCAGCTCATTGTCCGCCTTGGTGAGTGCCTCCTCTCCATTAGATGCTGTGATCACACTGTACCCTTCCTCTTCCAGAATTGTCCGCATCAAGTCTCGGAGAATGAATTCATCATCCACAACCAAGACCTTGTCCAAACCGCTATCTCACTCCTTTCGCTCTGTCCTTATGACACGACATGGTGACCCCTGCAATTCTATCCATTGACACGTAACTTGACAAGGTACAGTGACAGTATGCTATTGTCGAGTGAGGACATGACAGCAGTAGCGAATCATCATGACTATTGCCGATGTTACTCGCGACGAAGACAAAAGTCGCCTTTACAATAGCAAGGTCTTGTCTGGAAGAGAGGCAAAGGAGCGCTTGCCGGGTCTCTCTTTGAGGTTCCCGACCTCGAAGTCTCTGCAGATTCTGAAGTTGCTTCTTAACAATGGATACCAGAAGACCGTTTACAGTTTGCCCATCGGGCAAGCCGAGTTAGGCAAGGAGTTGCAGATCACTCGCCAGGCACTTAGCCTTCATTTGAAGAAACTTCGAGAATTTGGTCTCATTCAAGTCGGGCGTGGGTTCATAAACGTGACCGAGGAAGGCTTGGAAGCAGTCGGATATCGAAGAGAACCAGTCATTGTGAATGTCAGGATCTTGCCTCAGAAAAGGTCTGAGGCAATTCAGAAGATCAACGAGCTACCTGCCACTGAGATTTTCAGAGTTACTGGAGACGTGGATGTTGTACTGATAGTCGAACAAGAGAGGCTCGACTCGATCCTTGAGGCTTTGTCTCACATCGACGGCGTAGTCGAGACAAAATCGCTTGTCTCGATTGCATGCCGCAGGGGCGCGGCACCGCTCAGAGAGAGGGGTGAATGAACCTGCAAGTCGCCACGACAGTCAGTAAGCGCTGGCTAGTTGAGAAGCTGAGGAACTACTGCAACGAAGATCTGAGTTTTCTAGATAACCCCAAAGTGAACGAACAGAACCTCATATTCGCCCTGCAGGCACGCAAAATCACCGTGAACGAAGGCTTCTTCGCCGAACTTGCAAACGAGCTGGGCGTTCCATTCATTCAGGACGGTGACCTGGAAGAGAATTCTGAGCTGGCGGCAACTCTCCCGTACAAAGTGTTGCTCGAGAATCTGGCTTTGCCGCTGGACCTGTCAGACGGGAGAATGAGGATCGCTACCGCCAATCCACTGAACGAAGGATTCCTCACGATGTTGGAGGAACTGCTTCATGCGAAAGTGGAACTGTGCGTCACTTCGATTGCTGGTATTGAACACGCTGCTGGGAAAGGATACCGCGTAATCCACAAGTACAGGGCGCTAGGTGACCTTCGCTACCGTAACCCAGACGAATCCGCTTACCGCGTCCTCTATCCATGGCAGAGACGACTGATCATCGGACTTGCACTGTTCCTTGGCGTACTCTTTGTCGTGAATTATCCGATCTCATTCATCGTGGTATTCGCTACCATAAACCTGCTCTACTTCTGTGTCAGTCCAATCAAGTTATACATCTCATTTAGAGGATTCAGAGGCTCCAGAAGATCGGTACGGGTATCCGACAAAGACCTGAAAGAACTGAATGAGCAGGATCTTCCGGTCTACACGATCCTGATCCCTATCTACCATGAAGCGAAGATCCTATCACACATAATCGAGAACGTGTACAAGATCGATTACCCACACGAAAAACTGGACGTCAAGATTCTAATGGAAGAGACGGACACGGAGACAATCAACGAAGCAAAGAGGCTAGGG
>Ga0187870_1004458_pt1 | contig 10128 bp, 5 predicted proteins | sample June2016WEW_13_1_3_FD_132974 | JGI IMG/M metagenome (GOLD analysis project Ga0187870, IMG submission 132974) | Peatland microbial communities from SPRUCE experiment site at the Marcell Experimental Forest, Minnesota, USA - June2016WEW_13_150 | ecosystem: Environmental > Terrestrial > Soil >... | reverse complement strand
TTGTTGAAATCGTAGGACACGGCGGTAATCGAATAACGCGGACCGGGCTTCAGGACCCCGGATCTCTCCGACACGTCCGTGAACGTGCCGTCGCCATTGTTGTGGTAGAGCGTGGCCGGCTGGCCGTGGAAGACGTTGGGATGACAGTAGGCGCGCATTCCGGGACCTTCATCGCCGCAATAGAAGTTGCGTTCCGGCGTCCAGTCGACATAGTTCGCGACGATCAGATCCAGGCGGCCGTCGTTGTCGTAATCGAACCAGGCCGCGCTCGAGGCCCAGAGGCCTCGGTTTTCGACTTTCGCGCGCGCCGTGACGTCGGTAAAGGTGCCGTTGCCGTTGTTGTGGTAAAGAATGCAGCGATCGTAACCGAGAACAAACAGGTCGGGGAAGCCGTCATTGTCGTAGTCGCCGACAGCCACTCCCATTCCAAACAAACCCTCTGCACCGACACCCGCGGATTTCGTAACGTCGGTAAAAGTTCCATCTCCTACATTGCGATAGAGAGCGCTGCGCAGCGGCTGCTTGGGGGTGTACGCCTTGGTGGCCGCACCGTTGACCAGGTAGAGATCCATCAAGCCGTCCTGGTCATAGTCGATCCACGCACAGCCGGCGCCCATGCTCTCAATCAAATACTTCTCGGGTGTCCAGGCGTTGTCGTGCACGAAAGTGATGCCGGCAGTGGATGCGATGTCGGTGAATGTCACCGTAGCGGGTGGAAGGGGACGGCTTAGGAGTGTGGCCGCACAGGCAATTGCCAGCAGGCTGAACCAGCCTCGCCGTGAAACGTCGGACATACTGCTCATTAATAGCGCCTCACAATTCAGCTCGCTAGTTCGCAGATTCTAGGCGCCGGGGCCCAATGGAAACAAGCGGAAAAGGGTGCCAAATCATTTCGGATTCTTGGCCCCTTGCGTCAAACTGAGAAGGTGCGGCGCGAAACCCCGGGTCATTTTATCTGGTTGTTTGATTCCTCGGATGCACAAAGAGCGGCATGCCGCGAACTTTTCATTCAAGCTCGATGGTTCACCAGCGGGAAAAGACCACCGATTCCGCAAACGGCGCACTCACCGGCGTTTGTGCGCCAAGCCGACAGTCTGCAGAACTAAATTAATAAAGAAATATAAGAAATGTCTTGACAGCTTTTTCGACCCCTCGTATGCTCGCCGTTAAGCGGCTGCGCGGGAGATTGAGTTTGTAGGCAAACGCTTGCATTATAAACTCGTGGCGGTTGGCTTTTCCGATTACCATCGGCACATCGTACGGGTTTTCCTCGGTCCCCGGCGTTTACCCCGCTGGACTCATCAAACTACTTGGTGCTTAAAGGAGGTGCAATGCCGCGTTGGCTATTTGAAAGGATTGTGTTGTGTATTGCGATTGGCCTGATTGTACTGGCCATAACGGCGCCGACGTGGGGACAGGAAACCCGTGGGCGAATCAATATCACGGTGCTTGACCAGCAAAAGGCCGTCGTGCAAGACGCCGCCCTTGATCTCGTCGATCTGTCGACCAACATAACGATCAAGGGCATCACCCAGGCTGCCGGCACCTATACATTTAATGGGCTGTCAGTAGGGAAATACAAGCTGACGGTTACCAAACAGGGATTCCGAGCTGCGGTGTACGATGAGGTGACTGTCTCGGCGACCAAATCCACCGACATCGAGACGACGTTGGAGGTCGGCATGCCGACTGAAACCGTCACGGTGCAGGCGATAGCGCCGGTTGTGCAGGCAACCTCGGTTGCCATCGCCTCAACCATCGATGTCACGCAGATCCAGGACCTGCCTCTCCAAGGCCGCGACATCTCGGGACTGGCGCGGATCGTGCCCGGCTATACAGGCACGTGGAATGGACTGCCGACGGGCGCTCAAGGAAACAACGTGGATGGCGTCATCAGCAGCACGAGCCGGATGAAGTTCAGCGGCAACTCCGCCCCAAGCGTCAACGTCCGGCTGGAGAATATCGAGGAGATGACGGTGCAGACCGACCAGCTCGACATGAACCAGGGCTTCGGCATGGCCGTCATGCAATCCACTTTCACCACGAAGCGCGGATCGAATACGTTCCACGGCCAGGTCTTCGAGGATCACCGCAATGACAACCTGAATGCCAACAGCTGGTACAACAACGCTAGAGGCGTCGGTTGCACCCCGTGGCCGAATTGCAGAAAGGCCGAATTTAAGCTTAACGATTTCGGCGGAAACATCGGCGGTCCGGTCTTCAAGGACAAGCTGTTCTTCTTCTTCAGCCTCTCCACCGCTCGACAGCCCGGCGGATCGACTCGAAGCAGCAACTTCCTGACCTCATCCGCGCAGGCAGGGAATTTCACCTACACCGGCTCGGATAGTCAGTCCCATACAGTAAATGTGTTCTCGATAGCGAAGGCTTACGATCCAACGCTGCAGGGAACGATGAACAGTGTCATCTCCACACAGATGGCGAACATTAACCAGGCCGTTACGCAGGGGAGCATTACTTCCAGCACTGATCCGAATATCAGCAACGTGAGCTGGACCTCGCCGAATCCCCAAATCACTTGGTATCCGACTTTCCGCGTCGATTACACCCCCACGTCAAAGTGGCGCTTCAATCTGGCGGTGAACCAGACCAAAACCACGGCGCCGACCTCCGCTTCTCCTGTTTTCCCAGGGGACCAGTATATCACGATCGCCGGTGGAACCAAGTCCAATCGTGTCTCTTCCTCGCTTGGGGCCGACTGGACGGCGACGAACACGCTGCTCAACTCATTCCGGTTCGGTTACCTGTATCCGCCGTCATGGAACCCCTGGGGCCAAGGTGATTGGAATAATTGGCCCAGTTACCCCCAAGTAGTGACTTGGCCGTTGGTGGCCTCGCCGATGACTTGGAACTATCCGATCTCGAACTTTTATCCCGTGTTTACTCTTGCGGATACGGTCAGCTGGCAGAAAGGACCGCACACGCTCAGTTTCGGGTTCTCGGCGTATCGGGAGCAGGATCATTATCAGAATGGGCCCGAACCTACCCGAATCACCCTGGGAATGGACTCCGGCGACCCCGCCAACAATGCGTTGATCAACGCCGGCAGCTATCAGCCATTTCCCGGTGCCAATACTTCCCAGCAGACGGAAGCGGCCAGTCTCTATGCTCTGCTGACCGGGCGCATCACCTATATTACCGGAATGTATCCGTACATGAAGAGCACTGGAACGTACGGTACGACGGCGTTGCAGCACTTCGATCTGGACGAAGTCGCCAAAGCGGGCGGCCTGTTTATACAGGACGCTTGGCACTTCCGGCCGAACCTGACCGTCAACATGGGCTTCCGGTGGGACTTCACCGCTGCCAGTTATGACCTGCAGGGCGCATACCACAACGCGGACCTGTCGTCGATCTATGGTCCCTCCGGCGTCGGCAACCTGTTCAAGCCCGGCACCCTCACCGGCAACCTGAATCCGACTCTCGCCGTGAATCCGAGCCCTTACAACCCTTGGTACAAGACGCCGCAGCCATCGTTAGGGCTTGCCTGGGCCCCGAAGTTTGGGGATGGTTTCCTGAAAAAGATTCTGGGTGAAGGCAACACCGTAATCCGCACGAGCTTCTCGTACCGCAACTTTACGGTGCCGTACCAGTATTTCTGGAACAACGCGACCAATTACGGCGGATTCTATTACCAGTTCTATACGGCAACCGCCCGGAATAGCACCGCAGACGGCAGTTTTGCGCCGGGCAGTCTGTCTCTGGGGCAGTCGTATCCCAAGTTCGCGCTCAATCCCCTGAAGTATGAAACGTCCGTTCCCGCCTCAAGATTCACGTTCAACAACAACCAGACCACGAACGGCATCAACGGAATGGATTACAACATAAGGCAGCCATACACGATGAGCTGGACCCTGAACATTCAGCAAAAGCTGGGTCAATCGCGAGCTCTGGAGATCCGTTACAACGGAAACCGCACTTTGCACCAATGGCTCTCGCTCAACATAAACGAGGTCAATGTGTTCGAGAACGGATTCCTCCAGGAGTTCAAGAACGCCCAGAATAACCTGAATATCAACGGCGGCTCGTCGTTTGCAAACCTCAACCCCGCGGGCGGCACGGTGGCGCTTCCGATCATGACGGCGGCTTTCACGGGCGATAGGAACGGCTCGCAGACAGCCAGCTCGTTCAAGAACGGTACCTTCATCACTAACCTCAAAACCGGAGGCGTCGGCGCGATGGCTTCGACGTTCACCACGTACGGCGCAGTCCCATACTTCTGCAACTTGGTGGGGGCCTCGTTCACTCCCTGTGCGAACATGGGGTATACGGGTACCGGCGCAGGCTACCCGATCAATTTCTTCCAGGCGAATCCATACGCTTCGGGGATCCCGGCCACGGTGATGACGGATCCAGGTTTTTCCAACTATAACGCCTTGCAGGTCGATTTCCGCCAGCAATATTGGCATGGCCTGCAGTTCGACGCGAACTACACCTGGGGCCACACCCTGGGCGTAGACGCGGGGGGAACTTCAGGGGGGAACGACTGGACCGGCGCCTATACTCAATATACCCTGCGAAATCTACATGAGAGCTATGGGCCGGTACAGGACATCCGCCATGTTGTCAACATCTCCGGGACCGCGGACTTGCCGTTCGGGTACGGGAGGATGTTCCTCAATCAGAAAGGCCCGATCGACAAAGTCATCGGCGGCTGGACTGTTGGGACCATCATAACCTACCGGAGCGGATCTTCAGGCCGCGTGACTGGCGGCTACTACACGTTTAACGACCTTGCGGATGGCGGCGTGAACCTCAACGGAATCACCCGGCAAGATCTCCAGAATGCCGTCGGAGTCTACAAAACCAGCGCCAATTACGTCCAGATGATCGATCCCAAGTTCCGGACCACCGGTGTAGGCGCCAACACGACGTATATTACGGCTAATACTACGCCCGGCACATACGTCGGAGCGTTTTATATCTATGGCCCCGGCTCGATTGATTGTGACATGAGTGTAAACAAGTCGATCGCTGTAACGGAACGGTCGAGAGTCTCATTCCAGGCGCAGTTCCTGAACGCTTTTAATCACCCGACTTTCCGAGGCGCGCCAAGTGGTGGCGTTCGTTCCAGCGGTTGGGGGACCGTAACCAGTCAATCGAACGCAAATGGCAACTTTGGGCGCGTGATCGAGTTCCGTTTGAATATTTCATTCTAAGCCCACCCCGCTTCAAGCATGACTGGACCAAGTCCTCTCCGAGGGCTTGGTCCAGTCTTTTTGCGCTTGTTCTCGACTCCCCCCCGTCCGCAGTTCCATCGGCGATCTTGCAGAAATCGTGCCTGTGTGCCTTCTTGTGCGCCGACTGGGCCTTGCCGTTCGATGGTTAGGCCGGCGCCTGGCCGGTTCGGTTGATTCCCGCATTACCGACTAAATGTCGGTCACGATCTTCTCGTCCTGTGGGCACGGAAGCTGCAATTTTCGCTCAAACATGTACGGTTATGTTTCTAAAGTTCTGCAAAAAGGGGTAGGGATAGTAAGGGGAGGGGGTCAATGGAATACTCGGCTTGTCGCCCCATCGCAGCCCTTGGCCGCCACAGGTGATAGCGGATCGAGGCCGGAAACTTCTTGCAGAAAAGCAAATAGGTCTCAGATATAGGTTCTATCCGCTGCGGCTTGGGCGAGTCACGCGGGTGGCCGTCCGGTTGCCCGTTCAGGCCGGTGAATTCAGGCCGCCTCGAGCGCCTGCAACAGGTCGTCTATCAGGTCGTTCGGATCCTCTATGCCGACTGAATAGCGGATGAGCCCCTCGGGAATTCCCATTGCTTCCCGTTCTTCTGGCGTACACTCCACGTGACTCGTCGTTGCGGGAGGCCCAACAATGGTTTCGACAGCGCCGAGGTTGGCGGCACGGTGCGCGAATCGCAGTCGCGGCAGGACGCGCTTGACCGCTTCGCAACCCCCTCGCAACATGAAACTCAGCACACCGCCATGACCGCTCATCTGCCTGCTTGCCACCTCGTGATGCACATGAGTCTCCAATCCCGGATAGAAGACCGTCGACCGCAGGGTGCGTGTTCAACCATCGCGCGATGCGCAGTGCGCTTTCATTCTGCTGGCGCACGCGCAGGTGAAGCGTCTTCATCCCGCGGATGATCAGGTATGCCGGCATTGGGTCGAGGGTCGCTCCTGTTATTTCCCGGAAGTGGTAGATCTGCTGTACGAGCCTGGCATTGCCGCATACAACCCCGCCTAGCGCATCGGCATGTCCTCCAAAAAACTTGGTCGCGCTGTGCACGACTAGGTCTGCCCCAAGTGCCAGCGGTTTCTGGTTGATCGGTGTGGCAAAAGTGTTGTCGGCCACCACGATGGCGGCCATTCCGGTGGCAAAGCTCGTCGCCGCCTCCGCCCCCTCCAGCAAACGAACTTTCTCCTTGAAGACCTGAACGGTCGGGTTGGTGTTGCGGCTATAAATGTGACCCGGCTTACGCCCGAGCGCTACATCCAGCCAGGTGTCTACGTCCGGATAGCCGTAAGCCGCGCTATAGACCACGGGCACTTGGGTTGCGCCCTGCACCAGGGATTCGTGCTCGCCGGCCCAGACGCTCAACGTGGCCGCAGAGACGTTTCCGCCGTAATCATGCAGCGGAGATCCGACTGGATTCGTCACCTTGTCATCTCGATTCATGTGATGCCTCCTGGTTGCCAGTATCAATGAACTTTGCGGTACATTCGTGCTGAATCCTGCTTTACGAACAGGAAAATACCGGCAAGCAGCAGAATCCCCGCTGCCAGATACACTAGAGACGCCAAGGCTATTGCCAGACCCAGACTCTCGTGCTGAGCAATGATGCCTATCACAAGTGGAGCACTGCCGCCCCCGGCCAGCCAACCAACCATGTTCATGAAACCGGCCGCAGTTCCGCGCGCTTCCGGCCTGATGACATCGAATACGGAAGCGAAAATATTGGCATCATAGAGTCCCTTAAACAGCCCCCAGGCCGTCAGTGCCACCATGAGCCAGCCTACCGACCGAGTCATTCCACAGAGCACAACAAAGGGAGCCCCGCAGAGCACTCCGATGGTTTGTACGATGAGGCGCCCTCTCGGTGTCCGTTTTTGCAGAGAGTCAGCCAACCACCCTCCCAAGGGCGAGCCGACCATGCTGGCAAGCTGAGCAAAGACGGTCGCAGTTAACCCTGCCATTGCCAGACTCATTTGAAATTCACTGTTCAAGAACTTCGGCATCCAGGAAAGCATCACAACGGCAACAAAGTTTGCACACATGAACGCGCCCATAAGAATGAGTAGAGTCGGCGTCCCCCAGATCACATGCAAAAATTCCCGGACCGGCAGCCGAGATGCAACGCGCGTATCCTTGTCTCCTTCGATGTCGGCGAAGTCGGCGGCACCTCTCGTCGGCTCAACGAGCAGACTGCGCAGGACCAAGCCGAGCAACACACCCAAACCGCCAAACACGATGAACGACCAACGCCAGCCGTGGTATTGGCCGATGGCGCCCGCAAAAAAGCCTCCGGCGATGGTTCCAATGTAGACACTAGTCTGATGGAAGCCCATGGCCCTGGAACGCGTAGCCCTCCCGTGGTAGTCGCTGATCATTGACATCGAGGCCGGGAAATAAAAGGTCTCCCCAAGCCCCTCAGCCGCCCGAAAGAGAAAAAGCTGGCGGAAATTGCGGGATATCGCCGTCGCCATGCAGATCAGACTCCAGAAATGCAGGCCGCCGAGAATAGAGGCCTTTCGGCGCACCCTATCCACGATTGCACCCGCAAAGGGCGCGCCCAAGCCATAGACCCATGCGAAAGATGATCCCAGTAGCCCCAACTGCACAGCCGTGAGGCCCATTTCTTTTTCCAGCAACGGAAATACCGAGAAAATGGCCTGCCGGTCGGCATAGTTGAAGAAGGAGATTCCCCATAGCATAGCGATCACATACCACTTGTACCCAGCGCATGCCGAGAATGACGCCGGCGTCCTGGCTTCAAAATCCAACCGATTTGAACGAGGGCACATGGCACAATTCTCTTATTCGTTCACCGATGTTTCATGCTGGACATACATTACGAGGCAAGACGCTCTCCAAGAAATGAGATCTGTGATGAGGCACGGGCAGGTCTATAACCTCGTCGAATAGAGCTTCGCGTATGCCTTTTTGACTCCAAGCTGGGTGAAAAAGGACGCCATGAGCATATCCGGCGAGGGGCGGTGTCTCATGAGGTTGAATGTTCGCTTCAGGATTTTGCCCATCCCATATCCTTCCAGCATCACTTTGCCATTCATCTTGAACATCTCCTCTGCCGACATGGTCGGGTGCTTGAAAACCACATACCCTCCACCGTAATGGTCCCAGGGCTGATCGGTCAAAATTCTTCCCTGCTCTAGATATTCACGATAGATCCGGCTTCCAGGCATGGGGTTCAGAGTGAAGATGAACGGGGTGATGCTGCATTCATCGCAAAATTCCAAAGTCCTTTCATAAGTTTCCGGCGTATCCTGGGCCCGAAAATGTCGGTTACCGGGCAGAAGTGGCAGTGGTTGGGGCAGCCACGGGTGGTGAAGATGGAATCCATGAAATAGCGCTCGCGTGGCAGGAGGTCGCGTCTCATCATGGGAAGCCCGGCCAAGTCAGGTCGTTCCTTTTCGTGATGCACCGATCCTTTCAATCGCTCGATTTCATAAGGACCGCTGACATAGAAATCCTTGAGCTTCTCCAGCTCCGCATCCTGGACTATCGCCGGCCAGAGCTTCTCTGCCTCTCCGATTGCAGCCGCGCTTGCATGCATCCTGGCCTCTTCAGGCATGGCGAAAACATGCGGCCCACCCAGAATAACCTTTTTGCCTCGCTTCCTAAATTCGTCGGCAATCTCATACGCCTGGATCGCGACCGGAGTCCGGACCGTGATCCCTACCAGGTCCACGTCCACCTCATAATCGGGTTGGTCTCCGGCAAACATATCAATCAGCTTGAGCTCATGGCCTTGTGGTGTGAGCGCCGCGAGCAGCGTGAGCGACAAGGGCATCACAGTAAACGAGCTGCGCGCGGTCTCGATCGGCCGGACCGGAAAGATCAACTGGATTCTCATCTGAATACCTCCTCCCGTGCTCGCCAGGTTATTGACTTTATTCGCTCAGCTGACAGAAATAAGAAGAGGCTTTGGGAATCGGGCTGGACTGGGAACGCTGGGTCCTGCTGGTTCATGGATCGTATCTCAGCTTGGCTTGCTGCCCAGATTCGTATACAGCACACAGCTTGGCATCTTACACCAAAGCATGATGTGACACCCTGAAAGTTCGCCCACCTGTCCCTGTCCGGCGATTATTGCCATCCGGTCATAAGAATGCTCTTGCGAGATGGTCCCGTTTTCCGCAGGATAGCCCCGTTCCTGTTTCTGGATGTGGCCGCTGGCATGATCTTCTAATAGAGAAGAAAGTCACTATGGGAGCGACACTGCTGACTATGCGAGGCGTCCCCGCATGCGTAGTCGTCCTGTGGCTCGTTAGCTTTGGATCAACAGCCGCGCCCATTCTGGCGGGGGGAGAGACGAGCAAAGTTCCAGTCGCTCACGCTGCGCCGCGTCCCTCCGTTTCATTCTCGCCCGGTCCCATCAAGACCGGTTATACCAAGGACGGTTCAGTGGACATCAAGGCGACCGTGACCGCAACCGTAGATCCCAAGGACAGGACGGATGACATTAAGATCAAGATAAGTGGGCATAGGCGTGTGGCGGTCGCAAATATCCAAAGGGACAAGGCGGAAGGAACGGTGACCTTCGAGGTGCGGGGCAAGAGTCCCACGGCCAAGAACAAACAGGACGGCAACACTACGATTGAGGCGTGGATCAAGGGAAAGCTCGCCGGCAGCGCCTCGGCGATCGTCGTGATTCCGGCGGCCATCGGCACGCCGCATCCCCAAGCAAATGGGGTAGTGCAACCCAAGAACCTAGTGACGGACGCAACCACCAGTCCAGCCGCAAACGATCTTCCGGCCGGCATGGTGGCGCTAGGGACTTGGTACCAACACTGGTTGGCTATCCCCGTTGTTGATCAGTTTGGCAACGCGCTCGACTCAATCTATGATGGTGTTCCGGTCACCGAAAGCCATATCCCAATCAACCAGAAAATGAGTGGGGGCACCTACAAGGACCCAGTG
>Ga0187870_1004452_pt1 | contig 10140 bp, 7 predicted proteins | sample June2016WEW_13_1_3_FD_132974 | JGI IMG/M metagenome (GOLD analysis project Ga0187870, IMG submission 132974) | Peatland microbial communities from SPRUCE experiment site at the Marcell Experimental Forest, Minnesota, USA - June2016WEW_13_150 | ecosystem: Environmental > Terrestrial > Soil >... | reverse complement strand
TGATTACGCCGGCCATCGGGGCGCTCGAGCTTAGCCCGAACATCAAACCGGAGCAAATCATGCCGCAGGAGAACTGGAAGCTGCAAATCCAGACCGCCAAGCGGCGCATCGTCGCGCCCTGCGGCTGCCGCACGCTGTGGGGCCGGTGCAGCCACCCGGTGATGACCTGCTTCGCCTGCTTCGATAGCTCCCGGGGCGTTTATTACCTGGATAAACCGGGCCGCCTGCTGAAAGAAATTTCTTTACAGGAGACGATGGACATCGTGCGGGCCAACGAGGAGGCCGGGCTGGTACACTGGGGCGTCTGCTACTGCTGCCCGGATTCCTGTGAAATGCTCTATTCCTATACCCGGGCGGACCGGCTGGACCTGGTAGAAGCCAACCGGTTCGAGGCCATCGTTAACGAGGAGCTCTGCAAGGGCTGCCAGGACTGCGTGGAAAAATGCGCCTTCAACGCCATCGAAATGCGCAAGGTGCCGGGCTCGAAAAAACTCAAGGCGCACATTATCAAGGAAAACTGCAAGGGCTGCGGCGTGTGTATCGTCGGGTGCAAACAAAAAGCCATGCGCTACCAGCTGGTGCGGACGCCGGAGTATTTTATGAGCCGCCAGATGATGATACCCCGGCCGGCGACCGAATCCGTCAAGAGCAAGAAGATATCCGTCGGGGCTTACGGCGGCTTTTACGAGCTTAAATAAGAGAAATCAGGCTACCGGCAATTTTTCCGGTTTTTTAACCGGCGCTTCAATATAGCCCAGCGCTTTGGAAATTTTTAAAGCGCAGTCTTTTACGGCAGGCATAAATTCCCTGATTTTTTCGCGCGTCAGGCGGATGGAAGGCCCCAGGACATTGACGGCGCCGACGACCATTCCCTCGTTGTTTTTTATCGCCGCGGCCATCCCCCTCACTCCCAGGAAAGCTTCCTCGTCGTCGATGGCCACGCCTTCCTGCCGTATGAGTATCAGGTGCTGTTTCAGATCATTGACATCCGTGATCGTGTTGTGCGTGTAGCGCGAAAGCCCGACGCCGACGCGCATGTCCAGTTCTTCTTCCGGCATTTCCGCCAAGATAGCCTTGCCGAGGCTGGCGAAATGCAGGGCAGCCATTGTGCCTTCGTTAGACATCACCCTTAGCGGATGATTAGGGTAGATCGACCGGCACACCACGGCCTTTAGCCCGTCCCAGAGCGCCAGGGAAATGGTTTCATCGATAGTTTTCAGGAGTTCGTACATAAAAGGCTCGGCCGCATCCACGATGGGGTTGTTTTTCTTTACCGTCTCGATGTAATCCAGCAGCTTCAGACCCAGGTAATATTTACCCCTCCGCGGCTGCCGCTGCAAAAAGCGGCACTCGACCAGGGACAGGACAATCCGCCTGGCCGTAGATTTGTTCATGCCGGTCAGCCGCGAAATATCTTCCACGGACAGCTCGCCGCCGCTGTTGAGAAATAAATCCAGCACGGAAATTGCTTTATTAATGATTTTCACAGGCTCTCCATCTAAAAAATGAAATCAGTATTTCATTTTTTGCGTCATTTGTAAGAGTTTAGCACCGCAATACCGCGTTGTAAAGGGGACGGGGAAAAAATTTTCCCACCCCGCCATGTGCTTTTCTCTAAAATATCCGATACTGATTTGGGAGATATTTTTCTGGCCGGGGATAATATAGTGGAAAATAGTTGACTTATGCCCTGATAAAATTATAAGATAATCAAACATTGTAATTTGACATTAAAACAGCGTTAATGTATATTAAATGAAACTTAACATACCTAATTGTGAAACAATTATTAATAAACGCTGCTTCCAGCCTGTGAACAAGTTGACATCAGGCCTAAAAAATCTTAACTTTAAGCGGATATATACCAGGAACATTTTTTAAGGTAGTGGAGTATAAGGAGGCGCAAATAAAAAAGTAACTTTCACCAGAGATCAATCGGCTGAACCCTTGATTCATCAATCATCGTTCTTGAGGGGGAGAACTCTTTAAATATAACGAAAGGAGCCATAATGAAAAAACTGTACATTCCCCTGGCTATTCTATTAGCCCTAGTCATGATCCTGACCTCTTGCGGCAAATCAACTACCACCACGACACCGGCCCAGACCACGCCGGCGCAGACCACACCGGCTAAGACCACGCCGGCCCAGACCACCGCACCGGCCCAGACCACCACGCCGGTCCAGACCACCACACCTGCACAAACCATCATCAAGGGTGGAACCATGAGGTATATCTATCCCTATTCTCCTATTTCTACCCCCGGCTGGCCGGCCGACGATATGAACGCCCAGAGAATGTGGATGGAATGGACGGTATATGAACCGCTGGTAAAACCGGATAAAAACTATCAGCCTACGCCCTGGCTGGCTACATCCTGGGATTGGGGTCCGCAATACCAGTACATCACCTTCCATCTCCGGCAGAACGTGAAGTTCCATGACGGGACCACCTTCACATCCGAAGCGGTAAAGATGGCAGGCGACATCGCCATTAAAGCTAATGAAGCCTTCGCCCAAACCTGGCAAAACTGGGAAATCATCGATGACAACACGGTTCGTCTCTACCTTAAATGGTACCAGAACGACTTCTTTGGCAACCTGATGGGCATCAACATGTGTTTCTTCTCCCCCACCGCGTATAAATCACACGGCGGCGACAACGGCGGCGTTGATTGGATGAAAGAGCACCCCGTCGGCACCGGGCCTTTCACCTTCTCTTACTTTGAAAAAGATGTCACCATGAAAATGCTTGCCTTCAACGACTACTGGCAAACGGGCAAACCCTATCTGGCTGAGCTTGATTTCATCACCGTTAAGGAAACCCTGACCGCGCAGGCGACCATGCAGGCCGGCCAAGGCGATGCCTGGGCGCTGCAGCAGGGGAAAACCCTTTACGACATGAAGAACGCGGGATTCAATATCGTTGAGGATTACGGCGGCTCGGACTTCCTGATGTTCGATACCGCGAATGCCGACTCGATTACCAACGATGTAAGAATACGGCAAGCCATCGAATACGCCATCGACAAAGACGCGATGATCAAAGCGCTGGGCTACGGCTATTGGATTAAAACCAATCAATGGTCCCCGCCCACTAACCCCAGCTTTAATAAAGACCTCACCTCCCGAGACTACGACCCGGCAAAAGCCAAGCAGTTGCTGACAGATGCAGGGTATCCCAACGGCCTTACGGTCCATATCGTCACCATCGCCGGCTCCGGAGGTTTGATCCTCGCCGTACAGCAGTATCTGGAAGCCGTGAACATCCATGTCGATCTGGAATCAGTGGACAATGCTAAGTTCTGGAGCTACTGCATGACAGGCTGGAAAGGGATTATGAGCGTCGGCTATGCGGTCGGCTTCAACTTCCCTTCCGCCCTTATAGGCTATTACGGGCCACACAGTGTCATCGATAAAAGCGTAAAGATACCCGATAACATTATTGCTGACGCCAATGCTGCGTTACTGGTGATGGATCCGGTACAGGCCAAAGCGGCCAGCAATAAAGTAATCAAGGAACTGGACGATATCTGCTGGGAGGTCTTCATAGACTCCAACGCCATGGGCTTCGTCCTCTCTACCAAGTTGATGGACTCGGGCATAGAAAACTTTTCCGATTGGTCTGAGTGGTCTCCGGAAAGTGCCTGGTTAAGCAAATAATAGCAACGGGATATTGATCCACCGGGAGCCCGGATTTACCGGGCTCCCGGCAGGTTTCGTTTTTTCCGGCGCTATTCTTTAAACGCCCTGGTTATACACAGAATTACTCTCAAAGAGGAGAACCTCATGCCGATAGAGAACGTCAAACACGGCAAATTCATCGTCGAGCTCAAACCGGATTACTCCATGTATAAACAGATTACCCATCCGCAGATTGGCGCCTTCGGGGCGAAAGACCTGAATAACGCCAGTTTTTCCCTGGGTTATTCCTATCTCACCCAGCCGTTCCTGATGGTCGCCGAATCTCATAAACATGATTTTGACCAGGTTATTTTCTTTCTGGGCGGCGACCCCGGTAATGTAGTCGATTTTGACGGAGAGATGGAATTTACCCTGGATGGCAAGCTGAATTCCATCACTTATCCCGCCTGCGTGTATATTCCCAAGGGAACGATGCACGGGCCTTTGAATATCAAACGGGTTACCAAGCCGCTCATGTTCATCGATATTACGCTTTCTACCGGGCCGTCGATCCGTCCGCTGCCGCCGCAATCAAAGCGATAAAGCGGTACGGTATCGCCTCCAATTGCGGCGGATTATTAAGCCGAATTTAATCGGGAATAATACAGGGAAAAGGGTCAATTCCGGAAAAGCAGCGGTTATAATCGGGGAGTACTATGGGAACCTTCATTACACGGCGGTTAATACAATCGGTAATCGTTATCCTGATAGTAACTATTTTTGTCTTTATCGGCATGCGCATGCTGCCGGGAGACCCGATCTACTTGATAATTGATCGCAACCAGTTGCGGAATTATACCCCGGAACAACTTCAGCAGCTACGCCATCAAGCCGGTCTGGACAAGCCGTTGATAACCCAGTATTTTGATTGGCTGGGAGGCGTTTTTAAAGGAGACCTGGGGAATTCCATTCTAAGTAAACGGCCGATTTCCATAGAGCTTAAACACCGTATCCCCGTGAGCTTCTATATAGGAATCTGGGCTTTTATTATCAGCATCGTAATCGGCATACCGGCAGGCATCATCAGCGCCATCAGAAGGAGCACCTGGCTGGATACGGTGGTTACCACACTGGCTAATCTTGGCATTACCGTACCCATTTTCTGGCTGGGTATCATGCTGATATGGTTATTTGCCGTGCATTTGCGCTGGCTCCCCACGATGGGTTATACATCACCCTTTACCAATTTTGGTTTAAGCACCAAAAAGTTGATAATGCCGGTGTTTTGCGAGGCTATTTTTGCCATCGCCGGCAATGCCCGGCTGGCACGCTCGAGTATGCTGGAGGTCCTCCGGCAGGACTACATCCGCACCGCGTGGTCTAAAGGCCTGACGGAACGTGCCGTGATTACAAAACATGCGATGAAAAACGGCCTTATCCCCATCGTCACAATGGCCGGTATGGGGATATCTGGCATCATTGGCGGTTCGGTGCTGATCGAACAAGTTTTCAATATCCCGGGTATGGGAAGGTTAGCCGTAGATTCACTATTCCAGCATGATTACCCTTATGTCCAGGGTATAACCCTCATCATGACTGCCATCGTGGTTCTTTCCAATCTTCTGGTTGATTTGTCTTACGGCTGGCTTGACCCCAGAATCAGGTACAACTAGAATCATGTATTGGATTAGTTAGGTAAAAGCTATGACCCAACAAGCAGTGACAACGGATAAATCATTTGACGTAGCGCCGCCGCACATCAACGAAACGCGGCGGTTTTTCAGGGTATTTTTAAAGCGCGGCCTGGTAATTTTTGGCCTGGTAATTTTACTTTTGTTTATCATTACTTCTATTTTCGGCCCTTTATTTGCCCCCCACCACCCGAATGCGATGAACCTGGATCAAATCCTGGTAAAACCCGATAGCCAGCATCTATTGGGTACGGATTATCTGGGCAGAGACACATTGAGCCGCCTGATTTATGGGGCCAGAATGTCTTTGATGGTAGGTGTGGTGTCGCTGGGGATAGCCGCGGTTATCGGCATTATTGCCGGGATGCTGGCCGGTTTCTACGGCGGCTGGGTAAACGCCATTATCATGAGAATCATGGATGCCCTGTTGGCTTTCCCGATGATCCTCTTGGCGCTGATACTGGCCGGATTATTGGGAGGCGGATTAAAGAATGTGATGATAGCCATTGGTGTAGCTTTAATCCCGGCTTACGCGCGTTTGATGTGCGGACAGGTTCTATCTATCCGGGAAAACGATTATATTCTGGCCGGCAGGTCTATGGGCAGCAGCAACTGGCGTGTAATGTTCCGCCATATTATGCCCAACGCATTCCCGCCCCTCATCGTACTCGTAACGATGCAGATCGGCGGCGCTATCCTGGCCGAAGCCGGTTTAAGCTACCTGGGTATCGGCATCCAGGCGCCTACGGCTTCCTGGGGCTCGATGGTCAGTGACGGTTTCGGATATCTACTTACCAATCCCCTGCTATCTTTCGTGCCGGGAATCGCGATTATGCTGGTAGTGTTCGCTTTTAACATGGTGGGAGACGGTTTGCGGGACGCCCTGGACCCGAGGCTCCGGGGAACGCTCTAGGAGGCATTCATGGGTGATATGCTTAAAAACAGAGTGGCCGTCATCACCGGATCCGGCAACGGGCTGGGGCGGGCCTATGCGTTAGCCATGGCCGCCCAGGGAGCCAAAATAGTCGTTAATGACCTGGGCACCAGCGCCAATGGCCAGGGCACCTCTAGCGCAGCCGCCGATGAAGTGGTGAAAACTATCAAGCAAAGCGGCGGCGACGCCTGCGCCAGCTATGACAGCGTGGCCACGGAAGAGGGCGCCAAAAAGATCGTTAAGACCGCCGTGAACAAGTTCGGGCGGATCGATATCCTGGTCAATAACGCCGGAATTATCAAAGGCGGCCCCATTTTCGATATACGCCCGTCTGACTTTGATGATATGGTCAAGACCCACTTATATGGGAATTTTTACTGCACCCGCGAAGCCGCGCCGGTCATGAAAGAGCAGAAATACGGCCGGATAATCTGTATTTCCTCACATAACGGCCTGGGCTTGAAAGGCGGCTGCGCTTATTCCGCCGCCAAGGAGGGCATCACGGGGTTCGGCCGGGCGGTGGCCAGAGACGTGGGCGAGTTCGGCATTACCTGCAACATTATCCGCCCCATCGCCGCCTGGCGCGGCGCCCCGTTCAAGATAAAGGAATTCGAAGACTGCCGCAAGGAAGATGTGGCCGTCCTGGTGGTTTACCTGGTCAGCGAGGGAGCCGGCAACGTCAATGGCTGCATCTTTGAAGTCTATAACGGCCACGTGGGCATCTTCGAGGAGCCGCCGGCGGTGAAACAGATCCTCTGGAAAAACGGCCAGTTCACCGCGGAAGAGCTGGCGGAGGTTATGCCAAAAACGCTAACCAAGGGCAAAGAGGCCAATAACTTCCCGAACACCCTGCCCTTTGAGCTGCGCATGCCCCCGGCGAAAAAGAAATAGCGGCGTTTTACCCGGCAAAATCCCCCTCAATCCCCCTTTTACAAAGGGTGAAAAATTATCCCAAAAGACCTTCCCTTCGTAAGTGCCTGTCCTGAGCGAAGCCGAAGGAAAAGATAGGAGGGAGATTTTCCCTTTCTCAAATATCATCCTTACCTAGATCCTCTCCCCGCAAGGGAGAGGGCAGAGCTTAAATGCCTTGATGCAACCTTTCCTCCTAACCACCTCTCCGCCGGCGGAGAGGTGGAATAAAAGGGGGTAAGGTCAGGACTCTCGATTTTCACCCTCACCTTGATTCAAAGGAGGACAGGAGGGAGATTTTTGAGAACTCTAAATTTTCTCTGCTTTATCTCCGGATTTCTTCGTGTTCAAATAAAGCTGATAATATACTTTGGTCACAACTTGACAAGTTACCCGTACAAGTACTTAAATGCAATCAAGCAAAGGAGACGAATATGATTGAAAAAGAAAAGCTTGTAAAAATATTGGGTTCGGGCAACGTTAACTGCGATGCAGCGGTGCTGGATAAGTACGCCAGCGATATCAGCTTCGTCAACGCGGTGCGGCCGGCGTGCGTCGTCAAGCCGCGCAACGCCGAAGATATCAAGGAGCTGGTGAAGCTGGCGAACGAAACGCGGACGCCGCTGGTTTCCGTCAGCTCCGGCGCTCCCCATTTCCGGGGCGATACCGTCCCGGGCAGCGGCGGAGCGGTGATGGTGGACCTAAGCGGGATGAGAAAAATAATGCGCGTGGACCGCTACCACCGGGTGGCGATGGTCGAATCCGGCGTCACCTTCGAGGAGCTGATACCCGCGGCGCAAAAGGAAGGCATCCGGCTCAACATGCCGCTGCTGCCCAAGCAAACCAAGTCCGTGGTCGGCAGCATGCTGGAAAGGGAGCCGCCGCTCATGCCCAAGTACCAGTGGGACATCTCGGACCCGCTGGCTACCGTGGAAGTTATCTTCGGGACCGGCGACGATTTCCGCACCGGCCAGGCCGCCGGGCCGGGCACTATCAAGGAGCAGTGGGCGGCGGGCGCGGTGCAAAAAGCGCCCTACGGCCCGGGCACGGTGGCCCTGCACCGGCTGGTCCAGGGGGCACAGGGCACGATGGGCATCGTCACCTGGGCTTCCCTGCGGTGTGAAATCCTCCCCAGCCTGGAAGAGCCTTTCGTAGTCAGCGCCGGCAGCCTGGACAAGTTTTTCGAGCTAATGCAGTGGCTGGTCCGTAAGCGGCTGGTCAACGAGTGCTTTATCCTCAATAAGACCAGTCTGGCGGCTATCTTCGCCAAGAAATGGCCAAAGGATTATTACGATTTGAAAGATAAGTTACCGCCCTATGTGGTCTTCTATAACATCGCCGGCTACGATTATTTCCCGGAGGACCGGGTAAAATACCAGACCAAAGACGTCCTGGGCATCACCCAGCGGCTGGGGCTGGAATCGCAAAAAGCTATCGGCGGCATTTCCGCCAACGAAATCCTGAAAGCCGTCCAGCAGCCTTCCGCCGAGCCTTACTGGAAGCTCCGCTACAAGGGGGCGTCACAGGACATCTTCTTCCTGACCATCTACGATAAACTGGAAGGCCTGATCAAAGTGATGAACGAGCTGGCGGAAAAGGCCGGCTACCCCACGTCCGATATGGGCATCTACCTCCAGCCCATCGTGCAGGGCACCAGCGTTCATTGTGAATTCAACCTGTTTTATGACCCGGCTAATGCCAAAGAGGCCAAACTCGTTAAAGAGCTTAACAGCCAGGCCGTCAGGACCCTGCTGGCCAACGGAGCGTTCTTCTACCGGCCTTACGGCGAGACCACCGGGATGATTATGAATAAAGACGCGGCTTCCCTGGCCGCCCTGGCCAAGCTCAAGAAGATAGTGGACCCCAATAACGTCATGAACCCGGGCAAACTCTGTTTCTAGCGTAGATAGTTACTGTTTAGTTTAGGAAAGGGGCAAAGGACCATGGCTTTAGATAAAGAGATATACCAGGAATTTGAAGACATCGTTGGCGAAGATAACATTTGCGACGACCCGGCGATTATGCCCGCCTATTATAATACGGAGTTCGGCGCGGTGACGCTGCCCGCCAATACGTTGGAGGTGCAGGCCATCGTCAAGCTCTGCAACCGCCACAAGATACCCTTCGGGGCGGTGTCCTCGGGGTGGGGCGGCATGTACCCCAAAGGCACCATTTTGTTGGACCTGCGCCGGATGAACCATATCATTGAAATCAACGAGAAGAACATGTACGCCGTGGTCGAGCCCTACATCATCAACTCCCAGCTCCAGGCGGAGCTCATGAAGCGCGGGCTGAACTGCAACATCAAGGGGGCCGGCTCCAACGGCTCGGCCATTCTCAAGGGGCACGGGCACATGGACCAGACCTGCGGCGGCGACGACCGCAACTACCTGGCGGTGGAATGGGTCACGCCGGAAGGCGAAATCGTCCGGCTGGGATCGCTCGGCGCTGCCGACGAATGGTTCTGCGGCGACGGGCCGGGCCCGTCACTCCGGAGCCTCATCAGCGGCACGGTGCCGCCGGGCGTGACGCCGGGCATCTTTACCCGCGCCGCGCAGAAGGTCTATCCCTGGCCGGGCCCCACCCAGTTCCCGCTGGAGGGTGTATCCCCGCGGTACACGTTAAGTGAAATCCCGGCCAATATCCTGGTACGCTACTTCAGCTTCCCGTCCGCGGAGAAAATGTACGACGCGGAGCGGAAAATAGGCGAAAATGAAATTTCCTACGAGCTGATGTGCTTCAACATGGCGATGGTATCCTCCAACATCACCACCAACAACGAAGAAGACATGGCTATGTTCGAAAAGCTCCGGCACCTGGTCAAAGGTCCCGGCTTCCTGCTCCTCATCATCGCCAACTCCCCGGATGAGTTCGAATTCGATAAAAAGGTCTTAAATAAAATCCTGGAAGAGACCGACGGCGAATCGCTCAAGCCCGTCGAGGACCCCAAGATAGGCGGCACGCTGTTGTGCCAGTGCATCCG
>Ga0187870_1004443_pt1 | contig 10151 bp, 10 predicted proteins | sample June2016WEW_13_1_3_FD_132974 | JGI IMG/M metagenome (GOLD analysis project Ga0187870, IMG submission 132974) | Peatland microbial communities from SPRUCE experiment site at the Marcell Experimental Forest, Minnesota, USA - June2016WEW_13_150 | ecosystem: Environmental > Terrestrial > Soil >... | reverse complement strand
TTTGCCAGGACATTGAGGATATCACCACTACTGTCGGAAATCCGGAATTCATAGCCGTCAGAGGGCGTCCGCGAATGCTTACCCACTGCGCGCGCGAGGAGCTTCACCTTCGGGAGGTCGTCCTCATGTATAAATTCCGTCCACTTCTTCTTCCCCTCAATCTCCAAACGCGAAAATCCCGTCAGCCTCTCAAACTGCCTGTTCGCCAAAACTATCGTCGCATCTTCGTCAACGATGACCGTCGCCGTACCCGTGTTTTCAAAAATCGTCCGGTACCTGACCTCCGATTCCTTCAGCGCATGCTCCGCACGCTCACGCTCCCTCCGCTCCTCAACCTCATGCAAGGCGCGGGAAACGGCCGGCTCCAAACGCGATAACCTGTTCTTCAGAACATAGTCCGTAGCTCCCTTCTTGAGAAGATCAATCGCCATCTCCTCGCCCAAGGCCCCCGAAACAAAAATGAATGGCACATCAGGACACTTCTCCCTCGCGACCTTCAAGGCCGCAAGACCGTCAAATGAAGGCAGAGAATAATCGGAAAGAATAATGCCCGGGGAAAAATCCGCAATCGCGCTTGCAAAGGACGCCTTTGTGGCAACACGCTTTGAAACAAACGTCATGCCCGCCTCCGCAAGCTCCTCTATCATCAACTCCGCGTCAGTCGGGACATCTTCAAGGATTAGTACTTTCAATTTCTCGGACATGGCTTAAGCCTCCAAATTCTCCGACACTTATGGAAGGTCTTTCCGTAATTGAACTGAGTCATAACATTCATGCAGGGCACCTTTTGCAATCAGCAAATCAGCCTTCGCCATGCGGCTATGCATCCGCATAGGGCGTCATATTTATCGATACCCAGTATGCTCCGAGCTCGGCAACAATACGTAAGAATACCATCGCTTGCGTGGGCTTTACAATATAGCTGTTCGCCCCGCGATGCAATGTCATCTCATCATAACGCACCGCGTGTCAAGCTGGTTTTCAATATCTTCTTCCCTTATCCGCTCGCGGAAGATTTTCTTAATTTCCCTGCACACAACCGCGTCGTTTCTGTATATGACGCCGATCGGAATCTTGTCTCCCCAGAGTTCCGCCATCTTCAAGGCCTCATAACGATCCTCTATGGGCTTCTCGATCTTGAAGACCCTCTCCCTCAACCATTGGTAGGTATTTATCTTGTTGAAGGTGACGCAGGGCTGGAGGATATCCACAAGTGCTGTCCCTTTGAAAGGTATGGCCTCTTTAATAATATCTTTCACGTGGTCACTGTCGCCAGCGAAACTGCGTGCTACGAACGGCGCTCCCATGGTGATAGCCAGGGCTATTGGGTTTAAGGGAATGTTCTCATTCCCTTGGGGGGATAGGTCATTTTTCACGGACAGGTCTGTCGTAGGGGAACTCTGCCCTTTGGTCAGGCCGTATACCTGGTTATTCGATGTCAGTATCGTAATATCCAGCCGTCTTCTGATAGTATGGATGAAGTGATTCCCTCCTTCGCCGTAATTGCAGCCGTCACCGGAGTAGGCGATGACGGTAAGGTCAGGTCTGGCGAGTTTGATCCCCACGGCAAGGGGCAGAGCTCTGCCATGGAGGCCGTTGAAGTAATTGACGTCCAGGTAATGGGGCATCTTGGCGGCCTGCCCGATCCCCGATGTGAAGACGATGTCCTTCATGGGGACGGAAAGCTCCTGGAGGGCTTTTTCCAGAACGTCCCGGATGGGAAAATCACCGCAGCCGGGGCACCACGCCATATCTGTTCTCTTAAGCATCGCGATTCCTCACGTTAACAATTTTTTCAGTTCATAATAGAGCTCTAAAACAGTGAAACACTCACCATTGTATTTCAGCACGGCGTGGGCAACATTAAGCCCCAATTCACGTTTCAGAAGTCCTGCGAACTGGCCCCTCGCGTTATTTTCCACACAGATGAGCCTCTTCGCTTCCAGGCCGTGAGGCGCAACCATTGCCGCCGTCAGGGGATAGACCTGCCCAAAATGCAACGCAGAGGCGCTCTGTCCGTCCTCTATGATTTTTTCCAGGGCCTCTTTAACGATGAGTTTGTTGGAACCCCAGCAGATGATTACGGAAGCAGAGTTCCTGTCACCGTAAAATGTGGGCGTCATAAAATCACTCGCAATCATTGCGAATTTCTTTAGGCGCTTATCCACCATACGGACCCTCAGACCAAGGTCTTCCGTGATTTTTCCTTCCTCATCGTGTTCATCGGAATCAAGCTTGACCTTGGCATCGGAAAGGCCGGGGTAGGTTAATGGGGAGATGCCGTTTTCCGTAAGCGCGTATCTTTTGTAGGCAGCGTCGAATACCGGGTACTCACGGCTCAGGCATTCCTTCGGTATTTCATCTTGCATGATTTGGATGGAATCAGCGAAGTACTGATCAGCCAGGATAAAAACGGGTATCTGGTAGCGATCCGCCAATGCGAAGCTCTTTCGGGCAACGGCTATGGCTTCGTCGATTGAACCCGGCGCAAAAATAATGCGGGGAAATTCTCCGTGGCCCGCATGAAGGACAAGGTTTAGCTCCCCCTGTTCGGTCCGCGTGGGAAGGCCTGTGGCCGGGCCGGGCCGCTGGCCAAGAACGATGACAACAGGCGTTTCCGTCATGCCTGAGAGTGAAACCCCTTCCTGCATCAAGGCGAAGCCTCCACCGGAAGTGGCCACCATTGATCGCACACCCGCGTAGGATGCGCCCAGGGCCATGTTGATGGCGGAGATCTCATCTTCGGCCTGTTCAAAATGGACAGGCATCGTAAGTGCAGCCGTGGAAAAATAGTGCATGATGGATGTGGCCGGCGTCATGGGGTACCCGGCCATGAACTGGCAGCCGCCCAGGATCGCCCCTAGGGCTATGGCCTGATTCCCGTCGAATTTGCAGTGATTAGCCGCCATCGGCTGGAGGGGATATTTCCCTGCAAGGTTAGAGCGGAGGGCATAATCGAAACCCGTCCTTAAGTATATTGCCGTTTCATCTTGAGCAGCCTCCGTCACTTTTTCAAGACTAACACCGATTACGGCAAGCACACACCCGACGAGCATCGCATTTGCGTACTTGACGTCTTGGAACTTTTCCCTGGCTTCCTTTTCGATCTCTCTTGTCAATCCCCGGGAAAGATAGATGCCGTCGCCGCTGAGGTCCGGCCTGTGCCGGATGTCCGTTTCTTCGTCTAGGGCGATGACCATATCCCATTTTCGGCCGCTTAAGGCATGAACGGGATTCTCGGAGATGCGTATCATATGGAAGTTGTGGCCGCCGCGGATCCTGGACATATAGTTCTTGGTGGCGAAAAAATAATAGTTGAGCCGTGACAGAATTTCCGTCAGCCCGATTTCGACGGAGAAAAGGCCCTGCCCCGCCTCCCCGCCGATGACGACGTTGAATTCCATGAATTCCTCCCTTGGAAAGGAAAATAGATTTTGTGCCTTTCTCATCCCCAGATACGAGCAAGAATGCGGACGATAGAACCGTCCGCACTTGATCTGCCTAAGATAAAGAGGCGCAACCGGATATACTCCATGGACTCATGCAGGGAATATTATCCATACATATTTTTTGTAAGAAATTGCGATGAAACTTCAGAACTAATCAGCCAAAGTCACCATGTAGGCAGCGCCGAGCTTTTCCACGTGGTCTTCGGTATTCTCGAAGAAGTTGAGGTGGTCCTCTTCTTCACCGAGAAGCTTCTCGAAGAGCTGTTTGGAGATCTGATCTTTCTCGGTGGCGCAGACGAGGGCGGCTTCGTTGTACATCTTGACGGCGTAGCTTTCCAGCTTGATGTTCGTGGCCAGCATTGCCTCAATATCCTGGCCTTTCTGGATTTCCGAATCCGGCTTGGTAGTGGGCACGCCCTTCAGGAACAGAATCCTTTCCGCCAGGGCTTCCGCATGCTTCATTTCCTGGATGGCAATCTCTTTCATCTTCTTGGCCAGCTTGCCGAAATCTTTGTCTTCCAATTCATAGTGCTGTGCCATATACTGAGTAATAGCGGTAATCTCTCTTGATCTCGCGGCGTTCAATAAATCAATAACTTTCTTGCTCATGACTACCTCCCTTTAATTAATATTCTTCTATTTGGTGCAAAATTTGTGTAAGGCCAAAGAGGCAGGAACATACCTCTTTGGAACCCTACTAATCAGCCTCTTCCTATCCGGCTGCCTGTCAGGCCTTGACGAGCAGGCAGTGAAACTTGGTCCCCCTTAGTACCTTTTCGGCGACACTCCCGATGAGATGCTTCATGATCCCCGTCCTGCAAGAAACCAACGCCGCCGAAACATGTTATTTTGCAAGGAGGAAACGGAGTTTTCTTGTGATTGAAAAATTAGTTTAGTTGACAGCAGAAGGCAATGACGGTTAAATGATGGTTTAATGGTAGGTAAAAGCTCATACTAAAGACCGTTCCCTGCCACTAATGTGAGAGGGCGAAACCAGCGTACACGACCCTTTATTCTTGACATAGAAGAGTATAAATTTATATACTTAACTCGCCCTACAGGAGCTTCTTGTCAAGCGCTGATGCCTGTCCGGAGCCCCGCGAAGGAATTAGGTACATCTCCGAGAACGTTTCCGCAAATCGGAAAAAGTCAGGAAGTGGAACATGAAGAAAGAAGCAATGTTTTATGAAGAATATAAAGAAGGGGTCCTTCATTGTTTTCTCTGCAACCACCACTGCAAGATTTCCGAAGGCAAATTCGGTTTCTGCGGGGTACGCAGGCATGAGCAGGGGAAACTCTATACTTATGCTTACGGCAATATCATCGCCTCCCATATAGATCCCATTGAGAAAAAGCCTCTTTATCATTTTCTCCCCGGATCACGATCCTTCTCCATCGCGACCATAGGCTGCAATTTCAGGTGCGGTTTCTGCCAGAACTGGCAGATATCACAGCTTTCCATAAAGAATGGCGATTTCGCGGGCGCTGAAACGAAGCCGGAGGATATCGTAAGAGGGGCGCTCAAAAATGGCTGCAAATCCATATCCTATACATACACGGAGCCGACAATTTTTTTTGAATATGCCTATGACATCTCCAGGCTCGCAAAAAAGGAAGACTTGTATAACGTCTTTGTCACCAACGGCTTCATGACCAAAGATGCTCTGGAAACAATTCACCCCTACCTCGACGCCGCCAATTGCGATTTGAAAAGTTTCCGCGATGATTTTTACAAGAAGGTCTGCTCCGGAGGTCTCCAGCCTATCCTCGACTCCATAAGACTCATGAAAAGACTTGGCATCTGGGTTGAGGTTACAACGCTCATCATCCCCGGTGAGAACGACTCGGAGGAGGAGCTCAATGCCATTGCCGCCTTCATTGCCGAGACCGGAAAAGAGATCCCCTGGCACATCAGCAGGTTTCATCCGGATTACAAGTTCGATGCCCATGAGCCCACCTCTCTGAAAGTTCTCAGAAAGGCGAAGGCAATAGGTGAAAAACACGGGCTCCGTTACGTCTACATGGGAAACGTCAATGAAGAATCGGATACATACTGCTATAACTGTCATGCCCTCATTGCAAAGCGTACCTATTTTACTGTCAAGGAATCCCACGTGAAGGAAGGGAAATGTGAGTTCTGCGCCGCACCGGTAGAAGGCCGCTGGTAAGGAGGTTACGAGGTATGCAAAAAAATGCGCTACTCATTATCGACGTGCAGAACGATTTTTGCCCCGGCGGGGCCCTCGCCGTTCCGGACGGGGATGCCATAATTCCCATCGTAAACAGGATATCTGCCCGCTTCGACAAGGTAGTAGCCACTCAGGACTGGCATCCGGAGAATCACATATCCTTTGCCGCGCGGCACATGCTGAAAGAATATGAAGTCATTCAGCTTAAGCAGATAGAACAGGTGCTCTGGCCGGTGCACTGCGTCCCCGGCACGTGGGGTGCGAAATTCCACAAGAACCTCGATACACGACCCGTTGACTTGATAATCCGGAAGGGGAGCAACCCGGAGATAGATTCTTATTCCGCCTTTTTTGAAAACGATAAAAAGACCGTGACAGGCCTCCATTATTATTTGCAGGGATTAGAGATAGAGAAACTCTATCTTTGCGGCCTTGCCACCGATTACTGTGTTTATTTCAGCGCGGTAGACGCCAAGAACCTCGGCTTCGATGTATATTTTATCATCGATGCAACAAGAGGCATCGATTCCCCCGCGGACAATATCAAGAAAGCGGTACAGCACATGACCGAAAGAGGCATACAGATTATCAGCCACGATAAGCTGTGATGCCTTCATCTGAGCAGCACCCAAGAGACTTCGCCTCTTTCACTTCCCGAATGCAGACAGGGTTACAGGGATAAGAAGCAGGAGAGAAAAGGCGATAACAGTCCAAGAAAAAAGGTCTATCCATTTCTCCAATCCCCAAATATCCTGATCCCAGTTGGTATCCACTACGAAACATCTGAACCGCCTCATGAGTCCCGCGGGCGGTGAAACGGATATTGCATTCCTCATTCGCTGCATATGCGCTGGAAAATCTGCGTTTGCCTGTCTTTTATAATTCCAGCTTGCGTTCATTCTGATTAGTTCCCGCTAAAGGTGATACTTTCTTATGACGGCCGTGATGATGCCGCCCAGCCGCAGTTCATTCTTAGGCCTGATGGTTGGGTATTTCGGGTTTGCCGCCTCAAGGACAATCTCTTTTCCCTTCCTTATGAAATACTTCATGGTCCACTCTCCGTCCACTTCCGCAAGGACGATGTTCCCATTCTTCGGTTCTCTCCCCTTCTCCACAATTACCATGTCGCCGTCCATGATGCCACCGCCGATCATCGAGTCCCCGCTTACTTTCACAAGAAAGGAAGATTCCGGCCGCGTAATAAGATACTCATCGATGGAAATAATGTCCCGAAGCTCTTCCTCAGCAGGTGACGGATACCCGGCAGCTACTGCTCCGGCCATGGTGATACCCGGAGCCATCCTTATGGGCTTAAGAAATCCCTTTGCATCTCTTACGAGGGCGCCCTGGGCGTAAAGCCTCTCCATCCAATAGTGGACGACGCTCTTCGGCCGGATTTCGAGAAGGTCGGGCATCTCTTTATATGTGGGCATTCTCCTCTCCTCGTGAAAGAAGGACTGGATTTCTTTTTCGACTGCCTTGACGTTTATTTTTTTCTCCATAATCCTCGTATATAGAACAATCGTTCTATTGTCAAGGAAAATTTGCGTATCCATCGAAATTGTTATTTGTTATACTCTTTTCGTTTGGAGAAGTTGAATATGTGTGGCAGGTTTGCTTTGGTTTCCGACGCAGCGGCCATCTCGGAAAAATTTGCCGTTCGCGACGGCTCTTATGATTTCAAGCCGAACTGGAATGTAACTCCGGGCCAGTATATCCCCGCCGTTATCCACCAGGACGGCCGAAACTCTCTGGCGTCCTTTCTCTGGGGACTCATCCCGCCATGGGCTAAAGGTCTCTCCATGGAACATAGACTTATCAATGCGAGGGCCGAAACCATCGACACAAAACCGAGCTTCAGGAGTGCTTTTTCAAAAAGACGCTGCCTCATTATTGCAGACGGTTTTTATGAATGGAAGAAAGAAGGCACAAAGAACCCGCTATATTTCCACATGAGATCGAAAGAGCCTTTCGGTCTTGCCGGTCTGTATGAAACGTGGACATCACCAGATAAAAAGGAGCTTAAATCCTGCACAATCATCACGACGGAAGCAAATGAATTGATAGCGCCAATTCATGACCGTATGCCCGTAATCGTGCCAAAAAAACAGGAGCATATCTGGATCAGCGACAGGACGGAAGATAGAGCCATGCTGCTCTCCATTTTGAAGCCATACCCGACAGAGGAGATGGGTTATGAGATCGGCATTGGACCAAGGTTTGCCCAGGTCAAGGAAGGTATTTAAGGCGTGAGGAAGATAAACGGCTCAGATCAACATTATTCGTTTTCATCAGGGGGGCATATTCTGCGATGTCCAGTACAGGCCTATTTCAGCGGCTGTACTGACGAAGTTCTCATAGTCAATAGGTTTTACGATGTAGCTGTTTGCTCCCAGCCTGTAGCTCTCGACCCTTTCGCTGTCATCAGTTGATGATGTAAAAACTACGACTGGTATCATTTTCGTTTTCTCACTGGATCTGATTATCCGAAGAACATCAAACCCGTTAACCTTGGGCAGTCTCAGATCCAGGATGATCACCTTGGGCAGTTCATATGAATCACGACGGTTATTCCCCTCGGCCGGAAAGAGATATGATAGGACTTCCCCACCATCTCTAAAGACCTTCAGCCTGTTGCTGAGGTCATGCTTCTTCATGGCCTCGAGTATAAACTCCACACTGTACCTGTCGTCGTCTACAAGCAGGATATCAGGCATATCGTCAGCCAAGATTTTACCTCTTTTTCTGGAGCTGTACTAAAGCGGGTGTGCCCATCTATTTTCCTCTTATGCCGTGCACGGCCCTTTGATTCCGCCTCTCGAAGAAAAGTTAGGAAAAAGGCGAAAGCCGCATAAACTGTAATTTAACTTTAGCATCAAGCCCGGTCTTGGGGATTGGGCAGATGAACACTTCGGGTTTACGGTAGCTCCCCATCGATGCATGACTAAATCCGCCTATGTCTATTTCAGGTGAAAGCACACGAAGGGGAACAAACATTGTGCCTGCGTATTTAGTTTTATGGAGATGTCTTTGCATAGTCTATTATAAAATGCCCCTCTTATTAGATCAGGCTCACTCTATTTAAGAATTGACCTGAATATGTGCTTATTTTATCGTAAGATCCTGCAAACATCCATTGGTCATTGTCTGATTTTCCTATTCTAAATTCCTTAACGGGGTAAGGGGCAGATGATGGGCGTGCGCCCTGCAGGATTCTTACAAAGACTGCCATGTAACTGATTACTGGTTAGCTGAATTTAAAAAAAAGAATGATAGGGCTTGTCTAACTGGACAAGGGGTAGATCACCTGCTTCGCTGGCATGAAACATGTGAATATCTATCTTTCCAATAACTCTCTTACGGCGGGCCGTACGTAGACATCATGGAGGTCAAAATTCTTCAGGGCCTTTGCCAGGGTCTGGATTTTATCTTTCACGACTGCCTTTGAATTCACAATTATGACGCATTCTCCCTTCAACCGGCAGAGACCGCCTGCATTCGCCACATCTTCCTCCGGGATTTTTTCATAGCGTACGGTAATGCCGAGCATATATGCCAGTCCCTCGAGTTGACTCAAGGCAGTATGATCGTCCATAGAGTTCCCCATTGGCAATCTGGCACACTCAATTGTTAAAAGCAGTTCCGGCCCGTCTTTGCCACTGCAGATTACCACATAATGGCCTTGGGAAAGAGATTATTTTTGTGTTTGACTTATTTGGAAAATTTCGCTTTATTGCGGGCGGTGCCGTTAATTTTACTCAATGGAGGTTTGCCATGAAAGATTCCTTGCAGCCCGGACTGACTGTGGAGTTCAAGTACAAGGTTCCGGAAAATAAAACCGTACCTTTTATTTATCCGGAATTCAGTGAGGGGCATATCATGCCCAAGGTCTTTGCGACAGGTTTTCTCTTGGCGCTCTTTGAGTTTTCCTGTATCAAGGCCCTCAATCCTCATCTTGACTGGCCCAATGAACAGAGCGTTGGTATCAGCATGAATATGACTCATACAGCGGCCACTCCCGCGGGAATGACAGTCACCGTGAAAGGAAAACTGGAAAAGATGGAAGGACGCAAACTGATTTTTTCCATGGAAGCATACGACGACGTGGAAAAGATATCCGAGGCGACCCACGAGAGATTTGTCATAAATGCGGAAAAATTCAATGCCGCCATAGACAAGAAGAAGGCCAAGATATAGATTATAGGATTACGAAAAGAGATAAAAAGATATCAGAAAGGTGGAACGATCTATGAAAGATTAAATTTGATAAGAATTCACCCCTTTTGGTTGTTACAGTGTAAGGGCTGCCTGTAAAATAACAAGAGGTAGTTGCATTTGTACATGCAACGACCTCCTTTTCTTTCGCGCGTTAGACGCTGTGCAATTCATTGAATCCGGACAGCAAGTTCTTTTTTCTCAAATATTTTGAAGCCAGCCAAGAGGACGATCATCAGGGTGGGACCTGCGATGTCCAGATATAAAACGATGCCAGCATTACCGGGGGCATAGTTGT
>Ga0187870_1004441_pt1 | contig 10152 bp, 6 predicted proteins | sample June2016WEW_13_1_3_FD_132974 | JGI IMG/M metagenome (GOLD analysis project Ga0187870, IMG submission 132974) | Peatland microbial communities from SPRUCE experiment site at the Marcell Experimental Forest, Minnesota, USA - June2016WEW_13_150 | ecosystem: Environmental > Terrestrial > Soil >... | reverse complement strand
GTACAGCAGGGCATCGTATCCGCGGCAGGCAGCCAGGGCGTCGTTATTCAGCCTCTCCATCAACTCCCCGGCCGCGCGCGACACACCTATGATAAGGCGGTGGGGCTTGTCCATTGAATCCATCCACGACTGGCCTATGTCCCCGCGGATGAATTCGAACGGATCGATGTCCACCGGAGCGAAGTCCAGCCCGCAGGAGGTCGCGAGCCCCCTGAAGGCTCCCAGCGTTGCGAGCCTCACCTCGTGTCCCGCGGCGGCGAGCCCGGCACCGAGGGCCGCAGAGGGCCGCACGTCGCCCTGGGAACCGACTGCAAGGATTGCTATTCTCATGTGTGGGTCTTTCTCCGAAAGTCTGGGAATGTGCTATAGTATCAAGAGTGGCTTTCAGTGTATATTGGGCAGATCCGATCAGTGTTCTGTGGCCCGCCAACGGTCCGCGCATGATCTGTAATCTTGAAGGAGCGAGGCAGGAATGAAGATTGATTCCATTGGAGTACGGATTCCTACGAGAGTGGTAACGAACGATGAAATCCTGCAGCTGCTGGCGCAGCACAGCCCCGAGGCGTCGACCCTGCTTGTAAAGACCTACCAGCGCATCGTGAAGGGGCTCTTCAGCGCCGCGGGGTCCCAGTTCCGGCACGTGAGAGACGAAGAGAAGGGTGAGAAGGCGAGCACGTTCATCATCGGTGCCATCAGCGACGCTCTGGAAAAGGCGAACCTGAAACCGGAGGACATCGACCTCCTCATCTACTGCGGGGTGGGCAAGGGATTCCTGGAACCGGCGAACGCCTATTTCTACGCGCAGAAGCTGGGGATGACGGCATCGTGTTTCGACATTGTCGATGCCTGCATGAGCTGGATCCGGGCTCTGGAAATCTCGTATGAGTTTCTCAAGAGCGGCCGGTACGAGCACATCATGATCGCCAATGGAGAATTCAATATCCACCACGGCTTCCCGGACAATTTCAAAATCAGGGACCTGCGCCAGGTGGAGTATACCTTCCCCACCTACACGATCGGGGAAGCGGCCTCCGCGACGATCCTGAGTCACTCGGACCACGTTTGGAAGTTCGCCTACAAGTCGCTGCCGGAACTCGCGGACCTGTGCACGATCCCCCTGAACGGCTGGGACAACTTCGTGGAGCCCAGCAAGCGCCTGGGCAGGAACGGGCTGTACAACTTCGTCTCCTACGGGAGGGAGCTGTTCGACGCCGCCCGCAAGTACCTCGCACCGTTGGTGAAGGAGATCGTGAGCGACCTCAACGATCCGGACATCTACTTCCCGCACGCCGCCTCCGATGCCGCGTACCTTGCGGCGATGAAGGACCACAGCCTCCCCCTCGAGAAGATGTTCGCGGAGGTCTTCCCGAATTATGGCAACATCGTCTCGGCGAGTATCCCCGTCGGTATGGACATGGCCTTGAATTCAGGCAAGCTGCAGCGGGGGAGCAAGGTGGTCTTCTGCCCGGCGAGCGCCGGCATGGTGTACAGCGCGGTGCAGTTCGTCTTCTGATGCGCCGGGGTACTCCGCGGATTCCCGACTAGGCTTCCACCTCCTCCATCTCCTTCATTGTCACCATGCGTCCCTCGCGACGTGACAGTTCCGCCGCGAACACGATGGCGTGCGACCGCAGCGACTCGCGCACGTCGGTGATCACCAGTGCGGCGTTCTTCTCCCGGATGGCCGCGAGGAAGCTCATGACGACGCGAGCGTCTCCTCCGCCGTGCCCTCCCTCTTCGGTCTCGAGGACGACCCTTTCGGTCCTGTTGTCTGCAAAGGTGCGCACCGACATCTCCGCCTCCGTGAACTCCACCTCGCCTTCGGTGCCGTGAACCCTTATCCTGCGGCCTTCCCCCTGCGTGAAGGCGGTCATGGTGAAGGTCGCGGTGACACCCGCATCGAACTCCATGCAGACCACCTGGTGATCGACGACGTCATTGTCGCACTTCCACACGCAGCGGCCGTACGGACCGTCGGCGAGCGCGGCAAGATGCGCCTCCCGGCTGTGCTCGGCTGATACCATCGCGGCAGGCCACTGTCCGCGGTCGCTTTCCACGTAATGCTTCAGCGCGGAGTAGGCGCATCCGGGCTCCAGGGCGCAGGAGGTGCATCGTTCGCCGCTCCCCGCCGGCGCATTCTGGCGCGTGAAGTAAGACAGGCTTCCATACGAGGCCACGCGCCGGCAGACGGCGCCGACCAGGTGGGCGATGTAATCGATGTCATGGCAGCTCTTGGCAAGCAGCATGAAAGTGGAGCGTCCTTCGTTTCCCCAGTTCCCCCGGACGTAGCTGTGGGCGTGGTGCCACCAGGCCACCTGTTCGAGCTGATCGATCGTGACCACCCGGCCGATTCGCCCGCTCTCCACGACTCGCTTCAGCTCGGCGAAGCGGTGGTTGTAGCGGAGGGAATGGCAGACGGAGGTGATCGTGCCGGCCTCCGCCTGCGCACGGACGATCCGCCGGCAATCCTCGAGACTGGTGGCCATCGGCTTTTCCAGAAGCATGTGGTAGCCGAGCCCCGTGAACGCGACGGCGGAGTCGACATGCTCCCGATCCATTGTTGCCACGATCACGGCATCACACAGGCGCGGCCGGGCAGCAAGGTCCCTCCAGTCCGTGAAAACGCCGCCCTGCGGCAGCTGGTACTGCGCCGCAAATGCCTCCCGATACTCTCTGCGAGGCTCGGCGACCGCTCCGATCCTGGCCAATTGCGGGAACCGGGAGATGATTTCCGCGAAGCCGGAGCCCCTGTTTCCCGCGCCAACGATCGCAACCGATACTGGTGAATCCATGTCCGCTCCCTTCAGCCTTTGACGCTGCCGACGGTAACTCCCTCGACGAAGAATCTCTGGAATGCCAGGAACAGCACAATGAGAGGCAGCACGACCAGGGTGGAAGCCGCCATCAGCAGGGTGTAGGCGACGTTGTGCTCGGAACGGTAGAACTGCAGCCCGATCGACAGCGGGTAGAGCTCCTCGTTGTTCAGGAAGAGCAGGGGGGTGAGGAAATCGTTCCAGGCGCCGACGGCCGCGAAAATCGCGACGACCGCGATGGCAGGTCTCAGCAGGGGCAGGATGACGATCCCGAAGGTCTGCAGCTCGCTCGAGCCGTCGATCCGCGCCGCCTCGGAGATCTCCCTCGGGATCTCCATGAGGAACTGCCGCATGAGGAAGATAAAGAAGGCCTGGCCGAAGAAGGCCGGCACGATCAACGGGAGGTAGGTGTTGACCCAGTGGATCTTCGCGAAGATGTCGAACAGCGCGACGATGGTGACCGGAAATGGTATGAAGAGCGTGGCAACGGCGAGGAAAAAGAGCTTGTCGCGCCCGGGCCATTGGATCCGCGCAAATCCGTAGGCGATCAGCGAATTGGAAAAGATTGCTCCGATAGTCGCTCCCGCGGCGAGGATCAACGAGTTGAGGGTGAAGCGGAAGAAGGTGATGTATTTGACCGCGTCGGAATAGTTGGTCCAGACAAACGTGTGCGGCCACAAAGTCGGGGGAAACGTGTTCAGCTCTTCCGTGGTTTTCAGCGAGGTGATGATCATCTGGTAGAAAGGAAACAGAAAGAGGAGGCACATCAGGACGAGCACGAAGCGCGGGATGATTTTCGTCGCGAGCATGTGCCTGAACGACTCCCGGACCACCATGGCATCCCGATCGTGCATGTCTTTCCCCTCTATTCGCTTTCGTAATGGACCCAGGTCCTGGCCCATCGGAACACCGAGAGCGCCAGGATGACGCTGACGATGAACAGGACCCAGGCCATGGCAGATGCGTACCCCATCTGCGTGTACTGGAAGGCGGTCTTGTACAGGTAGAAGACGTAGAAGAGCAGCGAGTTACGCGGACCGGCCATGCCCTGCCCGCCGATGGCTCCGCTTGTCAGAATGTAGGCCTGGGTAAAGATTTGCAGGCCGAGAGCGAGCCCGAGCACGATGTCGTACAGGATGACCGGGGTGATCATCGGAAGCGTGATGTAGAAGAAGCGCCGGAAGGGCCCGGCTCCATCGATCTGCGCGGATTCCAGCATCTCTGTCGGAACTCCGCGCAGGCCGGCGAGAAAGATGAGCGCGGGTCCTCCCGCGCCGAGCTGGGCCAGGAGCACGATTGCGAACTTCGTCCACGTCGGGTCCCCGAGCATGTCGACCGTCGGAATTCCGGCCAGGTTTGCGATTCGGTTGAGGAGCCCGAACTTCGGGTTCAGGAACACGACCCACACGAGGGACAGCGCGAACACCGGCAGGATGGAGGGAAGGTAGAGGATCGCCCTGTAGACGGGCACCTCCTTGACCTTCTGGTTCATCGCGAGGGCGATCACGATCGCGACCACCACCCCGATCGGCACCGCGAGGACCGTGTAGTACAGCGTGTTGTAGGCGGACTTCCAGAACAGGTCGTCCTTGAACAGGTTGATGAAGTTCTGCCAGCCGATGTCGGTCATGTCGCCGAAGCCCGAGTATTCGGTGAAGCTCATCCGAAGGGAATACAAGATGGGATAGACCTGCAGTGTCAGGAACCCGAACAGCCACGGGCTGACGAACAATAGGCCGTTGCGCAGGTTGCGCCTCGTCGATTGGGTCATCTCGTGCCTCGAAATCTGGGTGCGGTTCCCTGCAACCGCACCCGAAGGATCGATGGGCGCTGCCGGCCTGAGACGGCCGGAGAGTGCCCTACTGAAGCGGGAGGAACTTGTTCAGCTGGGGCTGAACCTTGTCGGAGACCTTCTGCAGCGCCTCCTGCGGCGTGGCGACGTTGTCGATCACGTCGTTCATTGCCACCGTGAGCGCATCCCAGAACAGCCCGCCGACGGGAAGCGCCGGCCTGCTGCTCGCGAACGCCAGGGTCTTCTGAAAGAAGGCATGCTGGCCGGGAAAGAGGCTCATATCCTGCGAGAGTGACACGATCGTCGGCAAGTGAGACGATGTCAGGGTGTACATCTTCTGTCCATCAGGGCCGGTCATCCACTGACAGAACTTGAAAGCTGCGTCGGGGTGCTTTGAGCCCTTCGGGATCGTGTACGACCAACCGCCCGCCCACGTGGAGGGCTTGTCACCTGCCTTGGGAATGGGGATGTAGGTGACGCCCCACTTGGCATTCGGCGCGTACTGGGCGAGCACCGCGATCTCCCAGTCTCCCGTCACGACGATCGGGACAGATCCTGTGATGAAGGTGTCCTGCTGCGGCGGGTTGTTCGGCGGGAGGTAGGTGCTAATGAATGTCCGCACCTTCTGAGGACCGAGGGCCTTGTAGTAGTCGTACATCCACTGGAATGCGGCAACCACGCCCTCATTGGTCGGGGTGACCTTGCCCGCTTTCAGATCAGCGAACTGGCCCCCGAAGGCGAATCCCCACGTGTAGTGCCAGCCCTGATTGATGTGAGGGATGAATCCAATCTGTGAGTACGCACCGCTGGAATCGGTCTTGTTGAACTTGAAGGCGATGTCCTTCAGCTTCGCCAGGGTGATGGGACCGTTCTTGACGTCCAGTGCAGAGATGTCGATCCCGGCTTTCTGCAGAACGTCGATGCGGTAGTAGAGGGCGCGGGTATCCGTATCGAAGGGCAGGGACCATGTCTTGCCCCTGAACGACGACTCCGCCCATGCGAAGGGAAGGTACTTGGAAGACAGATTGGGGTCGTATTTCTTGATGAAGGGCGTCAGGTCCTCCAGGACCCCGGCGGCCGCCCGTTCGGCGGTAGTGAACCGGTCGAGCATGTAGACATCCGGCCCAGTCCCGCCACGCACGGCAGTCATCAGCTTGGCCACATCGGTTTCGGCGCCAGGGACGATCGACATCTTCACCTGGACGTCCTTCTGGCTCCCGTTGAAGGTGTCGACCATCTTCTGCAGGTCATCAGAGTCCGGCGGTCTATGGGTCGTCCAGAAAGTGATCTTTGTCGGGGCAGCGAACGCCGCGACCGAGAGGACCAGCATCATGGTCATCGCGACCAAAACAATTCTTTTCATCATGTTCCTCCTTGTAAGGGACGAGCGCCTGCTCTCTTTGACTCGGCGACTTTGTCAGGGATTCCGTCTTCGATGCCAAATGAGCAGCCGTTGATGGAGCCCGAATATGACATATCTTTAATCACAATGCTATGCCTTCTCGCATTGTATACTACATGTCAATATGGCTGTCAATTATCTTCAGGACGATTGAAGATGTGGCTTTCAGGGCGCTTGCACGGCGAGGCTGCAAAATGATATATCTTTCTCCAGCGAAGTCCCAGTGAAAGGATGCTTCGGTGCCGATCCCGATGTATAGAAAGATTGCGGATGAGCTCATCGACAAGATCGAGAAGGGCGAGCTTCGTTCCGGGGACAAGCTGCCCACCGAGGTCGAGCTGGGAGGGGCGTACGGGGTCAGCCGGATCACCGTGACCCACGCGGTCCGGATACTGCAGAACAGGAATCTCGTCTATCGCGTGAAGGGCTCGGGCACGTTCATCACCAGGCGCCCCGCCGCCGGCATCGGCGGCGATGCCCGGCCGGCGACAGGCGTTTCATTCATCTCGGTGATCTTCCCCCAGGGCGAACAGAACGGCGCCCACGAGACCCTGATGGGGATCGAGAACGAATGCGCCGAGGGGGACTTCTATGTCACCATCCACAACTCGAAGAACAAGCACGCCCTGGAGCACAGCATCATTGTAAACCTGCGGGACCAGGGCTGCGGCGGGATCATCATCTATCCATGCTTCGCCGCGCACCGCAACGCCGACATCTTCAGCGAGCTCATCATCCGCGACTTCCCCTTCGTGTTCATCGACCGCCATATGGACTTCCTCCGGGCGCCGTTCGTTGCCTGTGACAACGAGCCGGCCATGCGCGCACTGGTGGCGCACCTCATCGAGCACGGTCACACTCGCATCGGCTTCTTCTGCAACTCGATCGAGGCGGTGCCCTCCGAGCACGAACGCTTCAAAGGATACTGCGAGGCGCACATCGACGCCCGGATCCCTCTGAATCAGGGCCTCGTGTTCCGCCGCACGCGGAACTTCGAGAATCCGGTGGACATCCTGGACAGCGACGAGAAGAACAGCCTGCACTACGCGGACCAGGCTCTCTCCCACTTTCTCGATCTTCCCGAGAGACCGACCTGCGTCGCCGCGGTCAACGACGGCCTGGCCATCGCGCTGATGAAAGCGGCCATCGCCCGGGGCATCCGCGTTCCCACTGAGCTCGCGATCACTGGTTTTGACGACCTCAACATCGCCGCGCACCTCGAGGTGCCTCTCACGACCGTGCGGCAGCCCTTCCAGAAGATAGGCTCCGAAGCAGCCCGTCTCCTCCTGGGCCGGATCAAGGGCAACGCCCCGCCGGACGCCGAGATCCGTGTTCCCGCGGAGATCGTGATCAGGGCGTCCGCGCCGTGAGAAAGACAGGAGACCACCGTGCTCATTCCCAAGGTCGAGCAGAGAATCAGGCAATACCTGGCATTTCTTGACGCCTGCAAGTACACGAAGATCTCGGATCTCGCCTTCGAGACCCTGGAAACAAAAGTGCTCCTCCGCTCCCCGCCGGAGAAGGGCGCGTGGGAACCCATCAGCCTCCCGCACCGCTATGGGAAGGACTGGACCACCTTCTGGTTTCGAAGCCGTTTCCTCCTGCCCTCGGAGGCCGCGGGGGAAGAGGTCTTCCTGCGGGCCACCCCGAACGCCGACACCCTGGTCTACGTCGACGGGAATCCCCTCGCCGCGCTGAACCCGATGCATGAGAAGTTCCGGCTCGCCGCCTCGGGGGAGGCCGGCCGAAGCTACACGGTGGACCTCGAGTCCTATGCCGGCCACACCTATGCGGGGATGCACCCTCTCCAAGCGCCCGTGGTCCTCCTCACTCTGAGCCACAGCATCCCGGAGCAGCCGAACGTGTTCAGGGGTGGCGAGCTTCTCATCAAGAACCTGCCTGTCTACTCCCTGTACTACGACTCATTCACCCTGTTCGAGCTCGCCCGTCAGCTCGACGATGACTCGCTGAGGAAGAACCGGATCCTCCGCGACCTGTACGGCGCGCTCATGGGAGTGCACCTGAACGCACGCGGGAACCAGCTTGCCGAGCAGGCCGCGCAGGCGGCGAAGGCGATCGCCCCGCTCCTTGCCGCCCGGAACGGCGATACCATGCCCGAGGTCTTTCTCGTCGGCCATGCCCACATCGACCACGCCTGGCTCTGGCCAATCTCGGAGACGGAGCGGAAAGCGGCCCGTACATTTGCCAACATGACCCGCCTGGCGGAGGAGTTTCCCGAGTTCCTCTTCCTCCAGTCACAGCCGGCCCAGCTCGACGCGGTGGCTCGCTTGTACCCGAAGGTCTTCGAGGCGGTGAAGAGCGCGTACGCGCGAGGGCAGTGGGAACCCAACGGCGGCATGTGGATCGAGGCGGACTGCAACCTGACCTCGGGAGAATCGCTCATCCGCCAGTTCCTCGTGGGCAAGCAGGCGACGCGACGCCTGCTCGGCTACGAGGGGGACGTCCTGTGGCTGCCCGACGTGTTCGGCTACGCCGCGGCGCTCCCCCAGATCCTCGCGGGCTGCGAGATCGACTACTTCGTCACGAGCAAGATCAACTGGAATGACACGACGCGCTTCCCCTACGACACCTTCCTGTGGCGCGGCATCGACGGCACGGGCGTGAAAACCCACTACATCACGCCGCGCCTCAACGGCTACAACGGCAAGGTGAGCCCCGCCGAGATTTTCGATGCGTGGAGGCAGGTCCAGCACAAGGAAGTGCAGAGCGGCCTCATCATGTCAATCGGCGAGGGAGACGGCGGCGGCGGCACGATGCGCGCCGACCTGGAGTGTTCCCGCCGCCTCTCGAACCTCGAAGGGGCCCCCCTCGTGCGCTGGGCGAAAGTCTCAGACGCCCTGCGCCGCATTTTCGAAACCGCAGGCGAGCTTCCCGAGTGGCGCGGAGAGCTGTACCTCGAGCTCCACCGGGGCACCTACACCACGCAGGCGCGCACCAAGCGCTACAACCGCACGCTCGAGCTCGCTCTCCGCGATTGCGAGTTCCTCTACTCTGCGCTGCAACTGACGGAGGCATCCCTCGACTACCCGAGGGCGCAGCTCCTGGAGTGCTGGAAGAAGCTCCTCACCAACCAGTTCCATGACATCATCCCGGGTTCATCCATCACCCGGGTCTACCAGGACGCCGAGGCCTCCTACCAGGAGATCAAAAGGACCACCGACTCGCTCCTCGCCGCGGGCCGCGCTCAGCTCTCGGAGAAACTCGGCGGGGACCTCTTCGTCTTCAACTCCCTCTCCTGGCCGCGTACCTCCTGCGCGGCGATTCCCTGGCGCGATGATTTCAGGGAGCCGACCGAGCTCGTGTCGACCGCGGGCTCCGTGCCGATCCAGGTGGGAAGCACGATCGACGACGCACCCGAGGCAATCGCGTTCCTCCACGCGCCTTCGATGGGCGTGGCCTCCTATCGCCGCGCACCTGCATCCCGCGCGCAGCAATCCGCGTTTTCGCTGCGGGGAGACTCGCTGGAAACCCCCTTCTCTCGCATCATGTTCGACGATCGACGCCGGATCCGCTCTCTCGTTGACAAGGAGAGCGAAAGGGAGGTCGTGCAGACCGGCGAGGTGCTCAACAGGCTGCAGACCGCGGAAGACGTTCCGATCCTCTGGGACGCGTGGGACATCGAATCGGACTGGGTCCGCTCCATCGTCGACGAGGACCGCCTCGAGTCCAGCGAGGTCAAGTCGGATGGACCGCTCTTCCTCCAGATGAGAAACCGCTTCCGCATCGGCGAGGCGTCGAGCTTCGTGCAAGATGTGCGGTTCTACGCCTCCGACCGTCGCATCGATTTCATCACCCGGGTGGATTGGCACGAGAGCCACCGCCTGCTCAAGGCTGCCTTTCCCATCAACGTGCAGGCGAGCCAGGTCCGCTGCGAGGTGCAGTACGGCCACGCGCTCAGGAGCACCACCACGAACCTTCCCCACGATCGGGCGAGGTTCGAACTCTGCGCCCACAAGTGGATATCCGTGGAGGAGGCAGGCTTTGGAGCGGCGCTGCTGAACGACTGCAAGTACGGCCACGACGTGAGGGGCGCGGTCATGCGCATCACCCTCCTTCGTTCGCCGAAGGCGCCCGACCCCGAGGCGGATATGGGCCTCCATCTTTTCACTTATTCGCTCCTTCCC
>Ga0187870_1004439_pt1 | contig 10153 bp, 8 predicted proteins | sample June2016WEW_13_1_3_FD_132974 | JGI IMG/M metagenome (GOLD analysis project Ga0187870, IMG submission 132974) | Peatland microbial communities from SPRUCE experiment site at the Marcell Experimental Forest, Minnesota, USA - June2016WEW_13_150 | ecosystem: Environmental > Terrestrial > Soil >... | reverse complement strand
CGGCTGTTAAAGGCTATGCCATCGGGGCCGGACATCATTATGCCTACCATTGCGATCTTACAATTGCCGCCGATAATGCGATTTTCGGTCAGGTCGGGCCTAGAGTCGGCAGCCCGGCCAGCGGCTTCGATGTCGCTTATCTGGCCCGGGTAATCGGCCAGAAACGGGCCCGTGAAATGTGGCTGCTTTGCCGACGTTATACCGCGCAACAGGCGCTAACCTGGGGTCTCTGCAACGCCGTAGTACCTCTGGATAAATTCGATGAAGAAGTAGAAAAGTGGTGCCTGGAAATCCTGGACAAGGTCCCCACCTGTATCAAAGTTGTAAAAGCCAGTTTTGATAATGAAGCCGAATTAATGCCTTTCCACACGATAGATTACTGGCCGAATTTGATTAACCCGAGCTATATGGGCGGACCGGAAATGCGCGAGTCGATGCAGGCCTTCCTGGAAAAGAGGACTCCGGACTGGGGCAAGGTCAGAGGTAGACCGGACGATTTCCACTCGGACAAATAATACATATCGCTTAAATCGTTTTTGACAAAAATGCAGCGGGGTCTACCGGACTACTTCGGCAGACCCTGCTCACAGAATTGGTGTCCTTTCCCGTCCCGATGGCAGTGCCCGCATCATCGAAAATACAATGAAGGTACTTTTAAGGCTGGAAATAAGATAATGCATCGCCGGACTTCAGGAGGGTATTGAAATGGACATGCGCAGCATCAACCTGGTGGTTAAAGACTTGGACGCCGCTTTATCCACATATCTCAAACTGTTCGGCACCAACAATATCCCGGAAATACTCCGGGTAAAGGGTCTTAATGATGGTACAGAAACCATCGATGGCTATTACCTCAAAACCCAGCCGTTGAATTTGGGACTCTGGGCTCCCCGCGGTACCACGGGCAGAATAGGCCAGTTCCTGCAAAAAAACGGGGAAGGGATTCATCATCTGACGTTTCAAATGGAGCAGGATGAATTCGAGGAGACCTATACCAGGTTTAAAGCTCAGGGAAGGCCGGTTTCAAATAAGATTGCTTATCTGGGCAGGTTGAGTGAAGCGTTCTTCTGGCTGGATGGCAGCGGCGAACAGGGTGTACCAATGCAGTTCGGGACCAAGTGTTCCCGCGGCTTGAAACTCTGGGAAAATACCGATTACCTGGATACACCCAAAGTAATAGAACCTGCTAAAATAAATGAAGTACACATCCGGCCGCGTATAGTATTGAACAGTGCCATGGTTACCATTAACGAATCTGAAAAACAGCGTGAAGTCTGGGCCAGTATTCTCTCCCGCGAACCAGTGATACAAGGCAACATTTTCACTCTGGAACCGGGGCAGGTCAATGATGGGAGGGGCAATATTTTCATTCCCGTCAGATTTGGCTTCAGCCAGAGTAAGGGCATTAACTTGTACCGGGCCATCAACCCGGAAGGCCCGATTAATAAGGTAATGAGGAAAAAGGGCGTCAAAGGAATGTACCACAACCTGGCCTGTTACGTCACCCGCGACCAGGTACATACTTATTTTAAACAGCTGGAAGATGCCGGTTTTTCCATGGTGGATCCGAAACCGGCGTTGAATACCAATAAAGGAAATGGAAATTACTTTTTCTTCGTCCACCCCCGGTCTGCTTTTGGCGTACTCTGGGAAGTTGTATCCATCTTTATCAGGAACGAAGCGGTCAAGGCATATTACGACTGGAGTGATACCAAGGTATATATGTTGCCTCCGGATGAAAAAGCCGGCAACTTATAATTTACAACATTATCGTATTGTGATATTTCCGGAATCCGGAATACTTCGAGGAGGTAGACGATGGAGATGTTCGGAAGCGTTGTCCTGAGACTAAATAAAAGCGTGAACAAGGGCGATAAGGAAAATCTGCTTTCACTCTTCGATGCGGATGACAGGTTCAAACCTATTGAAGTCCTCACCGATGCTGAAGAGGATACCACCGTTAAAGTGATCCTGGAAGGGCTGGGGGAAATTGATCTGAAGCTCGGTGCTGACATGGAAAAGAAGCAGAAAAAGACGATCATGACCCTTTTCTGGTTCGCGGAAAGATCTAAAAACATGGAAATGCAGCGTAAAGCTGAAGCAGGAGAAAACGTTACCCTCAAGATTCTTAAAACGTAATTTATAAAGCAGCCGGCGCGTGCCCGAACCTTGAAAAAGGCCCGGTGAGAAAACCAGGTGAGTAACAAAGTGAGGTGATCGGAATGGACGCTATTATCGGTAACGGGAAGATATCCAAAAGGGAATACGATATTATCGCCGAACGCAACGTTTCCGTGAAGATGAGCGATGGCATCAATATCGATATTGACATTTTCCGGCCGGATTCTGCCGGGCAATTCCCGGTGTTATTATCCATAGCGTCCTTTAACAAGGAAATTCAAACGGACCGTATCTGGCCGGCGCCCACCCGGACCCGCCGTATTCGCGGGACTCCGGACGCCAGCCTCGAAGTGCCCCAGGTGGATTTCTTCGTGAGAAGAGGCTATATCGAAATCATCGGCAGCGTACGCGGCACCGGGCGGTCGGGCGGCGTCTTCCAGTACTTGAGCCCGCGGGAAATACAGGATACCTACGAACTGATCGAATGGGCGGCAAAGCAACCCTGGTGCAATGGCAATGTGGGCATGGCGGGATTGGGTTATTATTCAGCGCATCAACCGCTGGTAGCGCAGCTGCAACCGCCTCATCTTAAAGCTATCGCGGCGATTGGGACGTTTTGGGATAACTACCGGCATTTCTGGTGGCCGGGCGGGGTCCTGCAAAAGGGGTTCCTCCGCTGGCTGGTCTCATTAGTGAATTTTGATATACACACAGAAAAAAGCGTGCTTGAAGAACAACTGGGAGAAGCCAAATACCGCGATCTCATTGATCAGGCGCTGAATGATAAAGACATGAGTTCCTCGCCGGAAATCGTAGAAGCTTTGAAAAACCCGCATCAGGTGGGTAATGCCAATTACCTGGATTTATTATTACAGCCCTGCATTAACGAATACTGGCGGCAGCGCGGTTCGGATATTGATTTCAGCAAATTGAAGGTCCCCGCTTATCTCGGTTCGGCGGGGCACCGGCCCAGTGTCATGTATTACTGGCCCGATTTTAAAATGCCTAAGAAATTGACCTTCTTCCCTCCCAGTTATACCGACCGGCCGTTTTACCAGTTATCATGGGAGCTTTTACGCTGGTTCGACTACTGGTTGAAAAACATTAAAAACGGCGTCATGGATGAGCCCCCGATCAAAATTTTTATCCGCGGCACCGGCGAATGGCTAATAGCCGATGACTTTCCTGTCCCCGGCACCCGGTGGATTCCCTTCAACCTGCAGGAGAATATGAGCTTATGTGAGATAGAACCGTGGCCGGCGGCAGATTCGGCTTCCTACGACGATAACCCTGCTAACCGCGGCTCTTTGAAATACTATTCCGCTCCCATGGTAGAAAATATGGAAGTTGTCGGGCCGGTAATCGTGAACCTCTATGCTTCATGCCGGGGCATAGATACCGTCTTCAGGGCCAGTATCTGGGATGTTAATCCAGAAGGTCAAGAAACGCTTTTAAGCAACGGCTGGCTCCGGGCTTCACACCGGGAGCTGGATAAGAAAAAATCCAGGGAATGGCTGCCGGTTTGTTCTCACGTTAAGCCACAACCTGTGGTCCCGGGACAGATATACCTGTTCAAATTCGATATCTGGCCGATCGCTAACCTCTTTAAAGCCGGTCACCGCATGATGTTGAAAATAAGCGGGGCTGACGATCCGCCAGAAACTCTTTACGAAGTGGGCCATGAGCACCTGGTCAGTCAAACTCCTAATACCATCACGGTATATCACAGTGCCGAGCACCCATCCCATATCCTGTTACCCATAACCCGGGGCAATATTGTCGGTACCTACGTTTCCGGCGGTGATATCAGTTTGAAAAACAAGGAGTTTATGAAACTGAAGTAGATACAGCTCGAGGGATATTGATATGACTAACAAAAATAAATGTGAATATTGCCTCCGGCCGATCAAGGGTGAACCCACTATCAAGAATCTCCGGGGCCAGGAGCACGTTTTCTGCACCGAATTTTGTTTTCGCCTCTACTTTTATGACGTACCTAAGATTACCTATAAAGACTTGCAGAAAATGTATGCCCTGCGGTGCCTCTCTATAAAATCCCCGGATTTTCGTACACTGGTTTACAGGGAGGATTGAAGCTGATGTCACTTTCATTTGGACAATCCGCTGACGAAATCATCGAAACCGATCTTTTAATATTGGGGGGAGGATTGGTCGGCTGCATGGCGGCCCTACGGGCCCGGCAGGATAGGAAAATCGATGTCGCTATCATGGAAAAGGGGACGATCAAGTGGGGCGGTAACGGCATCGGATTTGACGACCATAACATTGAATACCCGGGTATCATCGAGCACCCTTTGCCCCGCAATTTCACGGCTACTCAGGCCGCCAAAGGCGAATTCGGCGCTAAAAGATTTCACAACCTGGTGAGCGCCAATTTGGCGGTAACCGAAGCGAAAAATTACGTCAAACCGTTGGTAGTACTGGAGGACCTCGGGGTAAAAATAAGGGAAGACGATGGCACCGTGAAAGTAAAACAGACCCAGAAAATGCCGGGCGGGCCGAACTGGCACCGGTTGGTGCCGGATGCTAACGGGAAAATCGAAGGCGATAAGGTTTTTTACCGCGGCTCCGATGTCAAGGCCAGGCTAGCAGACGCTGTAGTTAAAAGCGGGGTCAGGGTTTTCGAGCGTACTATGCTGACCAGCCTGATTACGCAGGACGGAGCCGTAGTTGGCGCAACAGGCATCAATGTGCGGACCGGCAAATTCATGGTGTTCAAGGCAAAAGCTGTACTGGTTTCCACCGGTGACAGCCGGCGCTTATACACTTATCCTTATGCCCCCTACCCAAACTGCCTGTTTTTAAATACCCATTTCGCCGCTAATCACGGGGGAGGACTCGCGGCGGCTTACCGTGTGGGGGCGAAAGTGGCTAACATGGAATTCTTACAGGTCTATGTCGTGGCTGCAGGAGCCTGTGCTACCAGCAGCGCCGGAGCCGGGATGTACTGGAGAGTACAGAACTCCAAAGGGGAATACTTGGAAGATAAATATCGGGATTTCGGGTTGGCTAAGAAAGGCGGTCATTTCCCGGCCACTAATTTCTTTTACGCCCCGGACATGGACCACCCGGAGATGAACCGGGAAGTGATTACCTACGATACCAGCCAGGCCACCGATGATGAAGTGATTGCCTGCTATTTTACCTGCGCCACGGAATACCCGCGTTTGCTTAAATTATATCAGCTTGCCGGGGGCATTAGAAAACCGCCCGTGGAAGCCAAAATATTCATCCCCGGCCTGCTAAGCGGCATCGTCGGGATTCTTATGGTCAATGATAAAGCGGAAACTTCGGTGAAGAACCTCTATATTGCCGGCTCTTCCAGCAGTTCCACCGGTTCCAGCGGCTCAAAAGCGATTGTTTGGGGTTTGATCGTCGGAGACTCACTTAAGGAATTATTGCCCGATATGAAACACCCTGCTTTCGGCGCAGAACAGCTCAAGCAGATAGACGATGAAAAAAAGCGGGTGATGCAGCCTCTTACCAATCCGGGAGGCATCGACCCTCTGGAACTGGAATATTATATTAGAAATATCAACATGAATTACATTAATGTTTACAAATCTGAACCCAAGCTGAAGCACGCGCTAAAATTATTCCAGAATGCCAAGGAAAAAGCCCTGCCGCTGCTCTGCGCGCGCAATCCCCATGAACTGATGCGCGCTCTCGAGGTCATTGATATTCTTGACCTTTCGGAGATACATGCCCGTACTTCGCTCATGCGGACGGAAAGCCGTCTGACGCCTTGTCACTATCGCATGGACTTCCCCGAGTCTGATGACGCAAACTGGGGCGGGATGATACTTACGGCACACAGTTTAAATGGGGAACCTGAATATTTGCGCGAAAAAGTAGATTGATGGAGAAAACAGCATGCTGCGCGTAAATTATGGACCGAGGATAGACAAAACATATTGCAACGGTTGCGGCGAGTGTTACCAGAACTGTCCTATGGACGTTTTTGGTTGGGACGAAACTGAAAAGAGACCGACGATAGATTATCCTGGCGAGTGCGCTTTTTGTTGCGTGTGTGAAATCACCTGTGCCCAGAGAGCCGTGGACGTACGTTTTCCGCTGCACACAATGCTGGATTTTGGTATCGACCCGAAGAACGCCAACAAGTAACGATAAATAAACAATCCGCCTTTCTAATATTCAAATATGTTCGTTCCCGTCAGGATTAATCCGGCGGGATCTGGAATTATGCAGCGTCTTAATTAAAGAGGATTGACGTGATATCTGCAGATAATGAATGGCTCAAATTGACCGAGGAGAAAGCTATTGAAGCTGATTTACCGATTTGCGATCCGCACCACCACTTATGGTATCCTGCCGATGGCGGTTACACCCTGGAGGAATTCCAGCGGGACATTTCCGGAGGTCACCGTATTGTCCAGACGGTATTTATCGAGTCCAGGAAGATGTTAAAAACCGGAGTACCCGGTGAAATGCAACCTGTAGGGGAAACGGAATATATATGTGATCTTCTTACTCTAAACGCCGGGCGGTCATCCCCTAACAGTAAAATCGCCGCGGGAATTGTAGGTTTTGCCGACCTTACGCTTGGCGCGGCAGTCGCCCCGGTATTGGAAGCGCATATTGTCCTTGGCAGAGAACGATTCAAAGGTATTCGCTATCCCACTACCTGGGACACCAGCAAGGAAATCAAGTCCTCGTCGGCCCCAGGGATAATGTCGAGTCCCGAGTTCATAGAAGGCTTTTCACGTTTGCAGACATATAGCTTGAGTTTTGACGCCTGGATGTACTATCCCCAGTTAGTGGAGCTGGCGAATCTGGCCGCAAAATTCCCCGATACGCCCATTGTTATCGACCATACCGGAGGCCCTCTGGGAATCGGGCCGTATGCGTATGCATCACATCGTGAAGCGGTTTTTCATGACTGGAAGAAGTTCATGGAGAGGCTAGCCGGCTATAGTAATGTTTATCTCAAGTTGGGCGGGCTCGGCATGGAGCTTTGCGGTTTCGCCTGGAACAGCCTCCCCCGTCCGCCCGGTTCCGTAGATTTGGCCGTGCACTTTGCTCCCTACTTTTTATGGTGCATCGAGCGTTTTGGAGTCGACCGGTGCATGTTTGAAAGCAATTTCCCGGTGGATAAAAAATCGTACTCTTATACTGTCCTGTGGAATGCGTTTAAGCGTGTCGTCCACAACTTTTCCAAAACAGAAAAACAAGCGCTTTTTCACAATACAGCCGCCAGGTTTTACCGCCTGTCTTAGATATTGATTTATTTTGTGAAACTAATAAGGAGGATCGCTAAATGGAGTTCCAAAATATTAAATGGGAAAAACAAGGCCATATCGGGGTAATAACTTTGAACCGGCCAAAGAGCCTGAATGCTCTTTCCAGGGAACTGCTCGGAGAACTGGAATCTCTCCTGGCGGAAATCGATCAGGATGAAAACATAAGCGCCTTTGTGATTACCGGCGCGCCGCGTCCGGATGGCCGGCCCTGTTTTTCCGCCGGAGCGGACTTGAAGCAGGTCAACACCGAGAAGCGTACGAACGAGCAGATTGTTTTCGATACTCTTTTTTCGGTGACTTCCCGGAAAAACGCTACCGGCCTGGCCGGATCACTGGTGGCTTTTAACGACCTGGGTATTTCTCCCAAGATATCCATCGCCGCTATTGATGGGGTCTGTACCGCCGGCGGGCTGGAACTCGCGCTGGGGTGCGATATTATCCTGGTCTCGGAAACAGCGCAAATCAGCGACCTGCACGTGAGAAATCTGGGGTTAATCGGCGGAGCCGGGGCGACGACCAGGCTGGCACGTCGGGTCGGCGTCTCCAAAGCCATTGAGCTGGCCTGTACCTGCGATGTCATCGACGGTAAAGAAGCCCAACGCATCCATTTTGCCAATCAGGTCTACCCTCCTGCGGAATTGTTGCCCAAAGCCAGGGCGATGGCCGAGAAAATTGCCTCAATGCGCCCGGCGGCATTGGCGATGGCTAAGGCGACCTGCCGCGCAATTTATGAAATGGACCTAAATATGGCGGCCCGCTATACCGATGCCTGCTCCATGGCAATCCACTTCGGGGAGGAAGCGTGGAAAGCCCAGAACCAGGCCGGCTGGAAGAAATAGGCCAGCTTTTACTAATGGTTGATATATCGTTATTTTAGTTAAAGTCGGGTTGAATGTATGAGACACACCATTGATAATTATTCCTTGAGGTGACTGAACTGATGGTAAACAAAAAATTCAAACTGCTTCTATCACCCGGACGGATTAGCAAACTCACAATCAAGAACCGTATTGTTAAAACTGTCTCCTCGCTTGGTTACCAATACGATGAAGTTGATGGCCGGATAACGGAAAAACACATCAGTTTTTCCGAAGCTATCGCCAGGGGCGGCGTGGGTTTAATCATCACCGAAGGCGGGATTTTTGACTGGCCGCTGGGAGCTCATGACGTTTTTCACTTTCGCATCGATAGTGATGAATATATTCCCGGCTGGATTAAGTTAGCCGAGGCGATACATAAATACGATTGCCCGGTATTTGTCCAGATGGTGCATTCCGGACCCTGGCACCGGACGGAAATGTCCGGGCTGCAACCGGTAGCCTCTTCCGCCGGTATACGGGTGGAGGAGGGTGGCAGGCCGGACACCACCCGGGCTTTAGCTGTCCTGGAAATACAGGAGATAATTGAAAAATATGTTTCAGCCGCTGTGCGTTACAAGAAAGCGGGTATTGACGGTATAGAAATCAATAGTAGCGGGAACCACTTATTGAACAGTTTTTTATCCCGCGGGTTCAACAGGCGGCAGGATGCTTACGGCTGCGAGACTATTGAAAACCGCTGCCGGATCGTGGTGGAAATATTACGAGCGATTAAACAGCGGGCAGGAGAATCATTCCCCGTCGGCATTCTGATGAACGCCATGGAATACGGTCTGGAAAACGGCTTAACACTGGATGAGACCCGCGAGTTTGCCCGGATTTACGAGAAAAACGGCGTCGATTATATTCAGGTTCGAGTAGACGGTGTCGGCAAATATCTTAGCTCGCATTATCCTGAGCTGATTCACTATCCGGAGCCTCCCAAGCCCTTAGGCGCCATGCTCGATGGCAGCCGCCATGGAGCCGGAGGCTATGTACCCTTGGCGGCTGCCATTAAAAAGGCCGTGACGATACCCGTAATCGCCGTAGGCCGTCTCGACCCTGTTTTGGGAGAGAAACTATTAAGAGAGGGAAAGGCAGATTTTATCGGCATCAACAAGCGTCTCTTAGCGGACCCGGAGCTACCCCATAAAGTTGCCGCGGGACATCTGGAAGACATCGCCCCATGCACTGCCTGCGAACACTGCATCAGTTTCCGTGTTTACCGGCAACCTGTGCGCTGCCGTATCAACGCCGCTTTGGGGAGCATTGATCAATATGAGCTCAAACTGGCGGGAAAAAAGAAAAAGGTACTGATAGTTGGCGGCGGCCCAGCCGGGATGGAAGCAGCCCGGGTGGCGGCGGCAAGGGGGCATGATGTTGTGCTTTATGAAAAGGAGCGGAAACTGGGCGGGATGCTGCCCCTAGCGGGGCTGGTCAAAGGTTTTGAAGGAGAAGACCTGCTGGCTTTTACCAGGTATTATGAAGTCCAGCTTAAAAACCTGGGGGTGAAAGTTAATCTCAACGAGGAATTTGCTCCGGCCGCCATCGATGAAATCAAGCCCGATGTAATTATACTGGCCGTGGGCGGCAAACCGGACTATCTGGATATTCCCGGCATTAAAAACCGGAATGTTGTAAGTGGCCCCGCTCTGCACCATATGTTAAAGCTTTATCTGCGGTTCTTTAATGCCAAAATGCTTAGAGAACTGACCAGAATCTGGATGCCGGTGGGTAAAAAGGTAGTGATTATCGGCGGGGCGATTCAGGGCGCAGAACTGGCGGAATTCCTGGTTAAGCGCGGTAGAAAGGTCACCATCATGGCCGGCAGCGAAGCCATCGGTGACGGTTTGCCCCGGAGAAAACAAATGCGGCTGGTAGAGTGGTTGGGTG
>Ga0187870_1004427_pt1 | contig 10175 bp, 6 predicted proteins | sample June2016WEW_13_1_3_FD_132974 | JGI IMG/M metagenome (GOLD analysis project Ga0187870, IMG submission 132974) | Peatland microbial communities from SPRUCE experiment site at the Marcell Experimental Forest, Minnesota, USA - June2016WEW_13_150 | ecosystem: Environmental > Terrestrial > Soil >... | reverse complement strand
TGCGGCGTGCCGGCGCGTTAGATTTTGAGCGGAGGCTACGCGACAAGTGGCGCGAGGTGCCATCCAACGACCAGGAGCGTGCTTTCTCGAGCGACCTGCTCCGTTTGGATGACGAAGCGCTGCTCCGCGCCTGGAAGACGCATGACGCCAGCACGGCGACCCGGGAAATCCGCGGCTGGTATCGCGAACGATACCAGGATGTCGTGAAGGACCGAGACATTCTCGACTTCGGCTGCGGCTTCAGCGTGGACGGGATCCACTTGCTCCAGCACGGGGCTCGGGTGACGTTTGCCGATATCGTCGAGGACAACATTCGCCTGGTAGAGCGCGTGGTCGGGCTCCTGGGACTGGAGGCAGAGTACTACTTCGTCGACGATCTTTATTCCTTTCGCTTCCGGCATTCGTTCGATTACATATTCGCAATCGGCAGCCTGATTCACGCTCCCTTCGAGATGACGCAGAAGGAGGTGGCTGCGTTGGAGGAGCATCTGAAGGTCGGAGGGGCGGTCCTGTTCTTCGGCTACCCGCACGAGCGCTTCGTTCGCAGCGGAGCGAGGGATGGTGCGGACTTCGCCCGGACTACGGACGGCGAGCGTACGCCGTGGGCCGAGTGGTACGACGGCGCCAAGATCTGTGCCTTGTTCGGTGAGCGGTTCGAGTTGGAGTTTGAGCGGAACTTCGGGCCTAGCGGCATCGACTTCAACTGGTTCGAGCTGAAGAAACTGCGTTGATGCCCCTGCCGCAGCCACCGGCGGCCTTGAGGCAAGCCCCAAAGTGGCGAATGAACCGAGCCAGCGGCTTTCACGAACCCACAAACCCGGACGTGACCAAATGGACAGGAACGCAAGGTTATGACCGAAATACATAGTGTTATTCAACGACCAGGGGCTTTGGCCCAGCGAACCTTGTGTTGGGCCACACATGAAGAAGCAAGCCGTTTAAACGTTGAGGGACAGGGGACACGTCACTGGGCATATCGATGGATAGAAGAGCACGTGAAATCGCTAGAAAACATTCATTCAATAGTGGATCTTGGCGGCGGAGGAATTGACTCAGAATTCGCGCAACTCATGAGCGCGCGTGCGGACTCGTATGTAGTGGTTGATGCCATGGGGGAGAATCGTTCGCACGGCAAAATGCGCCAGGTAATTTGGGACATGGAAAATGGGCTGCAAGGAATATTTCCCGATAATTCCATAGATGTTTTCATTACTGCCTCAACTATCGAACATATGTCAGCTATCGGCCAAAAACGAATCTTTGAAGAGGTTGAGCGTGCTCTTCGGCCGGGGGGCATTTTCTGTGGTACAATTTCATATTTTACGTGCCTTACGCCTGCTGTACTGGAGCTTGTCAAGAGCGACCCTGTTTTTTTGCAAGTCGGCAGCCCGATATACTCGACATTCAATGCCTGCGAATGCACCAAAGATTTGCGCTCGCTGAAAGTGCCTTTCCCTCCAGTCTCATGGGAACTATTTCCTGGTTTTGATGGTTTCAATGAGCGTAAGCTGCTTGACAATTCGGCATTACTATTCAATTATGTAGGCTCGTATGGTAACGTTAAGGTGAAGCCGGAAATAGATGCCCTTAAGATGAAGTGGTTTGAGATGGGATTCTTCTTGGTCAAAGATAGCTAGTTTCCCGTCCAGGAGGTAGCTTGCAACGACGGACCAAGCCTTACCAGGTTTGACTTATTTGTGGTGGCAAGTTTGAAATACATCCCCAATACGGCTTTTCAAGAAGTCTGGTGCGATGTGAAGATCGAGGTAATCTGCTAGATTGGTTGGGATGAAAAACGGGAGAAGGCATTCCTTAGCCCCAGCAACTATGTCAGCGGAATTGAGCATGTTGAACTGTTCTTCAAGCGGTAAACGGTGGAAATGCTGCGCTGAACCGGGCGGAGGGATTCCACTACATTAAGGAATGGAGAAAACATTCTTCAAGGATATATGACCAGATCGAAAATGACTCGTGCCAAGACTCGATTTTCAAGAGATATTGAGACGGGCATAGTCGAGTTCGAAGGCAGGAAAGCAGTCAAGCGAGAGTTATCGCGGATGATTTGCTCATGCAGCATCAATATGGCTTGTTCATCTCGAATCAGCTAGTACTATGCGTCCATCAAGGCCGGGATCCCGGGGGAGATTGAATTTGAGGGTCCTATCGCAGAGGTTGATGAAATGGCTCAGATGGAGCAGAATGCCAAATCCCTTATATGACCGGAAGAAGCAACAAGCCGAAATCGATGCGATCCACAGAATGCGAGATCAAAGTGGCTCAACTAATGCCGAATACGATGAGCTTCAATATTCTTCACATAATGACCTGAAGAAGCAACAAGCCGAAGTCGACGCGATCGACAGGATGCTGGATGAAAATCGTCCAACAAATGTTAAATGCAGTGAACTTCATTTGCATTTAGGCTTTTCTGAGGTCTTCCTCCGCCCCGATGCGAACCAGGTGCGAGATCTGGAGAACTGGGTAATGGAACTAGATGACTCGTTTATCCTGCGTTATGTCTATCGGAATCTCTGTCCTCGAAGGCACCTTGAATTTGGAACATGGCAGGGCCAAGGGACCGAATACTGCCTGAATGAATGTGATGCCACAGTGTGGACGATAAACCTATTGGAAGGTGAGAGAAGGCCGGACGGAACAGGCGCAATGTACGGCCCCGGAATGAGTTCACCACTTGAATTACAGAATTGGGCTAGTCAAAATGACCTGAGAGACATCAAGCAAACTGATTCGCTGGGTTTTGTGGGCTGGAGATACCTTGCACAGAATCACGGGAATCGAGTGTGCCAGATATACTGCGATAGCAGAACATGGGATATCAACAACTATCCTCCCGACTTCTTTGATTCTGTTTTGATTGATGGTGGACATACAGAGGAAATTGTGCTAAGCGACACTGAAAAGGCATTAAGGCTGTTGCATTCAGGAGGTATCATAATGTGGCACGATTTCTGTCCCAAAAAGAGGGTGTATTCGGTGCGCGAATCAACGCGGGGAGTAATCAAGGCAATCTTGCGAGAATGGAAATCGATATCTGAAGATATGAGAGAGATTTTCTGGATAGACCCAAGCTGGCTGCTTTTAGGGATAAAGAAATGACCGCCGACGATTCGACTTATCTCTCCATTGTCGTGGTTTCACGGAACGACGCACACGGCGGAGATGTACTGGGGAGGATGCAGGTTTTCGTTGACAACATTGTCCAGCAATTTCGTCAATTGCAGATGACCACAGAGCTAATTATCGTCGAGTGGAATCCACCGGCAGATCGGCCATCCCTATCTGAAGCACTCCGATGGCCACATGCGTTGGGGAATTGCGCCATCAAGATAATTACCGTTCCCGCAGCCGTACACAAGAGGCATCGGTATGCCGACAAGCTTCCGCTGTTCCAAATGATAGGCAAGAACGTGGGCATCCGCCGCGCAAGTGGCAATTTCATACTTGCGACAAACGTGGACATCTTGTTTTCGCAGGAACTGGTTGACTATCTTGGACAGAAGATGCTCGAAGAGGACAAGATCTATCGTGTCGACAGAACAGATGTCCCTTCAAACGTTTCGGAAATCGCCGAATATGACGAACGCCTGAGGTACTGCAGAGAACATGTCATTCGAGTGGCGACAAGAGGTGAGACCCTTCGCAACGCAGATCAGGTATTTTTGCATATGATTTCAAACCTTCGAAGGGAATTCGTTGATCCTAAGGAAGAACTTCGCAAGTGCCTTGGCAGTGGGCTGAATCGTCGTCAACTGTTGATTGATCGTACACAGCAGATCCTATCTGATGTCGGAAGAGAAGGGTTGTATTTGCTCTCCCAATTGGGAGACGAGAAAGGGGCAGTAGTAGACAAGGCGCACGATTTGCAGCAAGAGCGCAAAGGTAGGCTCAGACTTTTTCTGGGGCTATTACGGTACCTGGTTTGGGACAGTCTTCGCGCGCTGTATGGTTATTACATTCGTGGATCGGCCGAACGCCTTGCGCGAAAGTCAAAGAAACTGATGCAGATGGTTCAAAACGCAAGAAAAGCGCGGAAAGGAATTCCAGTGATGAAGCCAGATGCTTCCATTCTCGATAGGGTATCAAAGCTGCACTTCAACGCTTGTGGGGACTTCACTCTCATGTCTAGGAGGATTTGGAACGGAATAAGCGGTTATCCTGAACTAGAAATGTACTCCATGAATATTGATAGTTTGGGACTTGCGCGCGCGGCGCTCAATGGCGCTCACGAGATCGCGCTTCGTTTTCCATTTCAAGCTTTCCACATGGAACACAGCATGGGCTGGACCCCCGAATCGCACGTGGAGTTGTATGACCGCATGAAGAGCAAGGGAATCCCAATCCTTTCATGGGAGAAAGTTAATGAAATACTCAAGTCAATGGTTGAAACGGGGATTGTTGAGAACGCAAATTGGGGATTGGCGGAAACCACGTTGCCGGTAACCCTTATATCTGAACTGAGAGCGGCAGATCATCGGTAATCGATCCTGATATTGACATGGTGCGGAAGACATCGAATGAGAATGGAGAGGAGATGGTGAAGGGATGAAGTACTCGGTGATTGGACTCGGGAAGCTTGGCGCAAGCATGGCAGCTGCGATCGCGAGTCGAGGATTCGAGGTTGTTGGAGTAGATGTGAACACGAGGGCCGTTGAGCTCGTGAACGCGGGGCATGCTCCAGTTCAGGAAACCGACCTCGAACAGACAATCGCAATGCATAGGAAGCTTATCCGTGCAACCGAAAGCTACGAAGAGGCAGTTCAGAACTCCGACGTGGGCTTTGTCATAGTCCCGACACCGAGCGACGATCGAGGTGCATTCTCGCTTCAGTACGCCGCATGGGCGTTCAAGGAAATCGGCAGAGCCTTGGCGACAAAGAGCGGGTATTATGACGTGGTCTTGACAAGTACCGTGCTCCCGGGGGCGACGCGATATGGTCTCCTTCCCATTCTTGAAAAGGAGTCGGGAAAGAAGTGCGGGCGAGATTTTGGCCTCTGCTATAGCCCGGAGTTCATCGCCCTGGGGAGCGTTATTCAGAATTTTCTCTATCCTGATTTCACGCTCATCGGTGAGTTCGATCCGCGAAGCGGTGATCGGCTTGAAAAAGGCTACGAAGAAATCCTTCCCGATCATCCGCCGTGTATGCGCATGAGCCTGGAGAACGCAGAACTGACGAAAATCTCCGTCAACACTTTCGTCACGACCAAGATCACGTTCGCCAACATGCTCGCGGAAATCTGCGAGAGGATTCCCGGCGGCGACATCGACGCAGTAACTAAAGCATTAGGGGCCGACTCTCGCATTGGCCCGAAATACCTCAAGGGTGGTCTAGGGTACGGCGGCCCCTGCTTTCCGCGGGACAACAAGGCGCTAGGATTCCTGGCCCGGGAGCTCGGGTGTCAAGCAGGACTGGCAGAAGTGACTGACCGGGAAAATCGCTCCATGCCGGATCGAGTCATGGAAAACCTCGCGCATTATGTCCGTCGCGGAGCTACCCTTGCGGTCCTCGGTCTTTCCTACAAGCCGTACTCCCATGTGACTGAGGAGTCGCAGGGAATCGCGCTGGCGAAAAAGCTTTCTGGCTTGGGCGCGCGTGTCATTGCGTACGATCCGCTTGCCGGCGCCGGGGCGCGCAACGAGCTGAGGGACCACGCCGTCGTCCTCGATTCCCTGCCGATTTGTCTCGAGCAGGCCGATGTCGTCCTTGTGACGACCGCCGATCCTCAGTTCAAAGCCTTGAAAGCGGCCGATTTCGGTAAAAGGAAAACTGTCGTTGTAGATTTCTGGCGCATATTGGGCCAAGAGCTTTCGGGATCCCCGAACGTTCGCTATGTCGCATTCGGGCGGAGCGGTGAAGTGGCGACCGGCACAGCCATCCTGCAGAATCTTTGGAATGGGACATAGGGAAAGGCAGCCGTGACCGAGCCAAGTCGTTTCGGGTTTTTGCGCGCCGCAGTCGCCTCACCCGAGCTGCGTGTCGCTGACGTGAGCTACAATGCAGGAAAGATCGAAGAACTGATCGAGCAGGCTGCGGCCGGCGGCTGCGGCCTCGTGGTCTTTCCCGAGCTTTGCTTAACTGGCTACACGTGTGCCGACCTTTTCTATCAAGGAGCGCTTCTCTCCGAAGCACTGGCGGGGGTGACGAAGATCGCTTCTACGGCGATGCAGGCGAGGATACTTGCTATCGTGGGACTGCCATTTGCGGTCGATGGGCGCCTGTTTAATTGTGCGGCGCTTTTGTCAGGCGGGCGCGTAGCTGGCTTGGTACCGAAAAGCTATCTGCCGACGACGAATGAGTATTACGAGGAGCGCTGGTTTTCCTCAGGCAGGGTTTCGCGCGCCGATACGGTTCCATTCGGGGGCTATTCCGTGCCATTTGGCACAGACTTGCTCTTCAGCGTGAAGGAAAATCCGGCCTATACCATGGGAATCGAGATCTGCGAGGATCTCTGGGCTGTCGAGCCTCCAAGCGGCCGCTACGCAGTGGCCGGGGCGATTTTGATCGCAAATCCCTCGGCCAGTACCGAGTTGCTCTCGAAGGCCGAATACCGGCGTGAGCTCGTGAAGCAACAGTCTGCGCGTTGTCTTGCCGCATATTTGTATGCAGGGGCGGGACCAAACGAGTCGACGACGGATGTCGTCTTTGGCGGGCACTCGTTGATATTCGAGAACGGTGTGCTTCTGGCTGAGACCGAGCGGTTTTCCTTCGGCTCCCAGCACGAGAGCGCCGATATCGATATCGAACGGCTCAGGAATGAACGGATTCGCAGTAGTTCTTTTTCTGACGCACCCTCCTCCATGTTTCGTCACGTCGAGATAAGCGGCTTCGAGCCGGCGAAGGAGCCGATCTCACACTTCGCCTTGAAACGTCCCGTCCCCAAGACGCCCTTTGTTCCTTCCGATGAGCGCAACAGAGACGTGAATTGCCGCGAGATATTCTCAATCCAGTCGATCGGACTGGCAAAGAGACTTCTCCATACGATGGCACAGAATGTCGTCCTCGGCATCTCGGGTGGACTCGACTCCACACTCGCTCTCCTAGTAACCTGCAAGGCGTTTGATCTGCTGAAGCTTCCCGTCTCGGGGGTTCTTGCGGTGACAATGCCAGGATTCGGCACGACTGGGCGCACGCGTGGCAATGCCGAGCGCCTTATTGCGGGACTCGGAACGAAGTACCTGTGCATTCCCATTGGTAATGCTGTGAACGGTCACTTCAAGGACATCGGCCATGATCCGGAGCAGCATGACACGACGTACGAGAACGCGCAGGCGCGAGAGCGGACGCAGATTCTTATGGACCTCGCAAACAAGATCGATGGTCTTGTGGTCGGAACAGGAGATCTTTCGGAACTTGCGCTCGGCTGGAGCACATTCAACGGCGATCACATGTCCATGTACAACGTCAATGGCGGAGTTCCCAAGACACTCGTTCGCTATCTGGTCGAATGGGTGGCAGAGCACGAGTACTCGGGTGAGGTCTCCGCCGTGCTTAACGACATCTGCGCGACCCCGATCACTCCTGAACTCCTTCCCCCTTCAAAGGATGGGAAGATCTCGCAAGAGACAGAGAATCTCATCGGACCATATGAGCTGCACGATTTCTTTCTCTACTATGCCATTCGCTGCGGCTTCGGCCCTGCGAAAATCGCGTTCTTGGCCGGTGTCGCATATGCAGATGCTTATTCGGAAGAGGAGATTCGAAAATGGCTGACGATCTTCTACCGACGATTCTTCCGTAGCCAGTTCAAACGCTCGACTCTGCCTGATGGGCCCAAGGTCGGTTCGGTGGCCCTTTCACCACGTGGAGACTGGCGAATGCCTAGCGACGCGAGCGAAGCGCTGTGGACTTCGGCATTGGTCGAATCTTGGGCAGATAAACCCTCTGACGCTTAGCGTTCCAACTCCGACCTATTGCCGTGAAGGCCGCTCGAATCTACAGCACTTTGACGACTTTGGGTGTATTCAACGGACGCGCGGCTCTTTGAATTTGACGAAAGCGTTGACAAAGTAGTGTCTTTCGTTGATAAATTGTATGATTTCTTAGCCTTTTGGAGGGCTTGGTGCAAAAAAGATTAGAAAAAGTGCTCCCGATTGTAAGCGTGGTGAGCCCTTCGTTTAATCAAGCGCAATTCTTGGACTCAACTATTCGCTCCGTTGTAACTCAGAATGGCGATTTTTACTTAGACTATATTATTCGTGATGGAGCATCGACAGACGGTTCAGTAGATATCATTAGGCGCTGGGATAGTGCTTTGAAAGAAGATGTTGAAACTACAGAATGGAGTGGACTTTCGTGGCGTATTCCGGCCTCCAAGAAATGTGTAATTCAATGTGGGGGGGTTAGTTTCAGATGGCATAGCGGGAGGGACACCGGACAAAGCCAGGCGATAAACGAGGGGTTTGGCCTGGCAGTTGGTGATCTTGGGGGCTGGCTTAACTCAGATGATTCCTTTACGCCTTTTTCTATTCAAAGTGCCCTCAAGGCTTTCAGCGTATCTAGGCGTGTTGTTTTTGGCATGGCACAAGCCGTGGACCAATATGGAAACCTCAAATGGACTCAGAGCTTTTGGAAACGAGCTTTCGATTTTTACGACTCTTACTATAGGAACTATACACCCCCTCAACCTTCTGTGTTTTTTCCAGTGAAGCTTTTTCGATTGGTTGGCGGACTAGACGAAAGATTGCACTACATGCTAGATGTTGATTTATGGCAGCGAATGATCCTTGCGAACGGTTCATTCGCCTACGTCCCCCAAATATTATCGAAACAAACATACCATCCTGATTCGAAAAGCATGAGCGGAGGGGGTCTCTTTCTTGCTAGGGGCTTTACAGAAGAAAAAGAGCAGGTCTGGTTGCGGCGAAAGCACGAGATTGGATTCAGGGCTTATCTATGGGGTGTCAAGAGGAAAGTGGAACTCGCTGTCCGATCATCAATCGATGCAATAAGGGTAATCCGTCGGCGTTTTCTTGGAATCAAAAGGCCTGATTAATAGAGAAATAGTTGCTAAGGAGAAGGTAGTGGTTTTGACGTTTGAACAATTCGAGCTGTTTGGCAATAGGCCGTTCTTTTTGCCCCCCTCATGGCAAGAGCTGCATAAGGTCACTGTCGGAAACTCTCAATTTCGCGGAGTTTATCGTCTGACTTCCATTCTCCAACATCGATCGCTTGTAGTGCTCCCCATTTTCCAAGCCACTGCCATTCGCTCTTTAGCCCGATATTCCTTGGGGCTCCTATACCTTAAAGACTGATGCGGCCTGCCGGCGTTATACCATTCGATCCACTGCGTAATGGCGCTCTTCGCAGAGGCCAAGCGAATGCGACCCTTCCGCGTGCTCGGATCACTCATTAGGTTGAAGCGGGGTTGGTAATGCCATCTCCAGTGGGACTATGCGCGTGAAGCAGCTTTTCGGAAGGAAACTGCTTGTTAGCGTACTTCCGTTTGGAATCGTCCAATACTTTAAGGGAAGATTCTCGAAAAGTAAAACAACACGCCGTCTTTACGAATATGAAAAGATACTGAATAAAGTGGGGCGAAAAGAAGAAGTTGAGGTGAAGTTTTTGGACAAACAAATTCTTGTTCCTGACTTTGCATCGTTTTGCAGTGCGTATAAAGAGCTTTTTGTTAATGAGATCCTCAAATTTAAGGCGAAGTCCAAGAGTCCAATTATTATCGATCTAGGTTCAAACATCGGCGTTAGCGTTGCGTATTTTAAATGTTGCTATCCGCACGCGAAAATATATGCTGTTGAGGCCGACCCGAGGATATTTGGATATCTAATAGGGAATTTAAAAAGACTTGGATTCCAAGACGTTCAGACAACTAACATGGCGGCTTGGAGTTCCGACATGGAACTTGCATTCCTTCCTGATGGAGCCGACGGAGGACGAATTGGGAGTTCGACAACTGTTAAGGGTGCCATCCACGTAAAGGCCTTTGACATGGGCTCATTTCTTGATCCTTTCGAGTTGGTCGAACTCCTAAAAATGGATGTTGAGGGCGCTGAATGGGAAATCCTAAGGGTATGTGAGCGTCAGATGCATAAGATAAAAAGGCTATTCGTAGAATATCATTCTGAATTCGGCAAAGAGCAGAACCTGGATAGCATTATCAATATACTGACCCGAAATGGGTTTCGAACGATTATTCGAACTG
>Ga0187870_1004425_pt1 | contig 10178 bp, 10 predicted proteins | sample June2016WEW_13_1_3_FD_132974 | JGI IMG/M metagenome (GOLD analysis project Ga0187870, IMG submission 132974) | Peatland microbial communities from SPRUCE experiment site at the Marcell Experimental Forest, Minnesota, USA - June2016WEW_13_150 | ecosystem: Environmental > Terrestrial > Soil >... | reverse complement strand
CATGGCGATGCATCTGACGACGTTGTCACCCAGATGCTGGGCAACCTCAACAACAAGATTGTCTTCCTTGTCATCAATCGTGGGGTTGGTGATAGTGATTGCGTTTAGGATCTCTGGAAGCTTTCCTTCGTCAAACGCCACATCGACTACCGGTCCTATTACCTGCACAATCGTTCCTATATTCATACCTGTCTCCTTAATCTATAATGGCTAATTTATCAGCTCTTCGACAGGGCTTCCGTACCGCCGACAATATCCATCAACTCGGCCGTAATGGTTGCCTGTCTCACTTTATTCATTTTCAACGTAAGGTTCTGGATCATCTCCTCGCAATTCTTTGTTGCGTTGTCCATGGCGACCATGCGTGCGCCGTTCTCGCCGGCGGATGTCTCCAGGAGCGCCCGGAAGATCAGAACATGAACGTACATGGGAAGAAGCTTTCCCAGCAGGATTTCGTCCGATGGTTCATAAATGTAATCGATTCTCGCGGTGGGCTCTACATCCTCGTCCTTTCCGATGGGAGGCAAGGGAAATAGCCTCACGACGGCAGGCCTCTGTACTGCTATGTTCCTGAATTCGTTGTATACGACATACAGTTCGTCATACTCCGCCTGCATAAAAGAGGGAATGATTTCATCGGATATTTTTACTGCGAGAGTTATATCGAATTTGCCAAAGACGTCAGACCAATCTTTAGCGAGCTTCACTTTTTTTCTGAAATAATCTCTCCCTTTTCTTCCGACGGCAATCAATTGCACCTCTTTGCCTTCGCCCATCTTTTCCCGGACGAACCTCTCCGCTGCCTTAATCAAATTGGTATTGAAACCGCCGCACAAGCCTCTGTCAGAGGTCATGATGATAACCCTTATCTTCTTCGGATCCCTGACAGCGAGCAGGGGGTGGGTTTCAGGGTCTACACGAAGTGCCAGGCTGGTGAGCACATCCATGAACCTCAGCGCATAAGGACGAAAATTCTCCATCCTCAACTGGGCGGCTTTCAATTTCGAGGCAGCCACCATATTCATGGCTCTGGTGATCTGCTTCGTTTTCGAAACCGCGACAATCTTCCTTCTGATATCCTTTAATGAAGCCATTAACGCTCCCTTTTCTCTTTACGTGCTCTATTTCTTGAGATGTCTTCCGATTCCTTACGCCGTGACAAAAACAGTTTCAAACTCTGTCAATACGTCTTTCATCTTCTTCTCGAGGTCTGCACCGATCTCCCTTTTCTCCTCAATCTCCCGGTTGACTTCAGGGTATTTGCTCGCAATGAAGCTCAGGAGCTGAGACTCGTATTCCTTCAGTTTGTCTACCGGGTATTTGTCCAGAAATGCTCTGGTGCCGGCAAAAAGGATGGCAACCTGCTGAGACAGGGTCTTGGGTTCGAACTGGGGCTGTTTTAATATCTCCACCAGGCGTACGCCTCTTTCCAGCTGCGCCTGCGTTGCCTTATCGAGATCGCTTCCGAACTGGGCGAACGCCGCCAGTTCACGATACTGTGCGAGTTCAAGTTTCAGCCTCCCCGCCACCTGTTTCATGGCCTTGACTTGGGCTGCGCCTCCAACTCGCGAAACCGACAGACCCACGTTAATTGCCGGTCTGATGCCTGAGAAGAACAGACTTGGTTCGAGATACACCTGACCGTCTGTGATGGAGATAACGTTTGTCGGAATGTACGCAGAAACGTCGCCTGCCTGGGTCTCAATTATGGGCAGGGCTGTAAGGGATCCACCTCCGAGGTCCTCGCTCACGCGAGCGGCGCGTTCCAGCAATCGGGAGTGGTTATAGAAAATGTCTCCCGGGAAGGCTTCACGTCCGGGGGGTCTTCTCAGAAGCAGTGATATCTGGCGGTAAGCGACAGCCTGTTTGGAGAGGTCGTCGTAGATGATTAGGGCATCCTGTTTCCTGTCCCGGAAATATTCGCCGATGCTACATCCGGAATAGGCCGCGATGTATTGCAGGGTCGCCGGATCGCTGGCGCATGCCGCGATGACACAGGTGTAAGACATGGCGCCGTTCCTGCGCAGGTTTTCCACGACCTGGGCCACTGTTGATTTCTTCTGGCCGATGGCGACATAGATGCACTTAACACCGGTATCCTTCTGCCTGATGATGGAGTCCACGCAGATCGCGGTTTTTCCGATCTGCCTGTCGCCGATGATAAGCTCTCTCTGACCCCTTCCGATGGGCGTCATGGCGTCGATAGCCTTGATGCCGGTATACATGGGTGTGTTGACAGGCTGACGTTGAACGACGCCGGGAGCAATCATCTCTATCCTGCGGAACTCGGTAGCCTCGATGGGGCCCTTGCCATCGATTGGTGCGCCGGTGGCATCAATTACCCGGCCGAGCACCGCCTCTCCCACGGGGACCTGGGCGATCCTGCCCGTTCTCTTTACAATATCTCCCTCTTTAATATGGGTAACCTCTCCCAGGACGGCAACACCGACATTGTCGGTTTCCAGGTTGAGAACCATGCCGAGTATCCCTCCCGGGAACTCCAGCAATTCCATGGCCATCGCATTTTCCACGCCGTAAACCCTGGCAATACCGTCTCCCACAGACAGAACCGTTCCCACTTCGCTTACGTCCAGTTTCTTCTCATAGTCTCTGATCTGTTTGGAGATGATGTCGCTTATTTCTTCTGCCCTGATTTTCTCCATGTTCTATATTTCCTCCCCTAAGAGATTCCTGATATTGTGCAGTTGAGTTCTAATGCTTCCATCGTACATCGTATCACCTACGCCTACGACAATGCCACCCAACAATGATGCATCTTCTGAAACAGCCATTTCCACTTTCCTGCCCGTGATTTCTTCCATGCGTTTCTGAAGCTCTTCGGAAAGTTCAGCAGATAAAGGGAAGGCAGTCTTGACATCAACCCTGATTTTCTTCAAGGCATCGTCCATAAATTTCCGGTAACAGCTTTCTATATCGGGAAGAATGCCTATTCTTCTCTTGTCAACGAGCAGCTTCAGAAAATTTGCCGTTATGACCGATATATTGATCTTGGCAAGAAGCAAATCCACAACGGCTCTCTTTTCCATATGATCGAATACGGGGTTCAACAATAATTCCCGCAAATCTTTGTTTTCTTTGACAATGGAAGAAAAGAGCGTCAATTCGTTGTAGTACTTTTCATAAAGCGCATCTTCCCTGGCTATGTCAAAAAACGCCCTTGCATAACGCTTTGCGATATTGCTGCTACTCAATGTTTTTTCACCACCTTATCGAGATAGTCTTTCACCATGTTTTCGTGCAGCTCCCGGTTTATATTCTTTTTCAGAAGCTCTTCTGCCATTGCTACGGAGAGCTCCGCGGCTTCCGACCTTAACTGATTTCTGGCAGCCTTAAGTTCCTGTTCCATTCTCGCCTGTGTATCTTCTATCATCTTCGCTGCTGCCTTTTTAGCATCTTCAATTATCTTTTCTTTTTCTGTCAACCCCTGGGCCTTTATCATCTCGAAGATGCCCTTTATTTCCTCAGTGGCTTTATCAAGCCTCAAGGAGTATTCCCTGAACTTCTTCTCCGTATCTTCCTTTTCGGTTATTTTCTCTTCGATGGCGGCCTTGATGTTGTCTCGCCTATCGAAGAAAAACTCCTTGATTTTTTTTGCAGCAACCCAGTAAAGGAACCAGATCAGGATGCCGAAGTCAAACACCCTCCAGGCGAAATCAATCCAGAGCTTCACAGTGTCTTCGTGACCTCCGCCTTCCGAGGCATACGCAATGGCAGAGGTGAGAACGACGGCCGGGATTGATAAAAGAAAATAGCGTAAATAAGATCGATCAAACAGATCCTCCGAAAACCATTTTATCATCGGGGACTCCTTCCCAACAATTTCTCGGCAATCTCGACTGATATTTTCTGCGATTGACCGGTAAGAATGCTTCTGGCCTCGGAGACTTCCCTGTTCATCTCACCGTGAAACTGTTCCATCATGCCGGGGATCTCGCTTCTTGCGGCATCGATGAGGCCTTTTGCCTGCTCGGCCCCTTCCTTGATAATCTCGGTCTTTTTCTCCAAAGCTTCTGTCTTTGCCTGACGAAGCTTTTCCTCATACGCCGCGATTCTTTCCTCAACGGATTGATTAAGGCGCTTTATCTCTTCCTCAGTGTCCTGTACCTGTTTCTTTCTTCTGTCGATTATGCCCAAGATCGGTTTGTAGAGGAGTTGATTCAGGATTACAATCAAGAGAAGGAAATTAACCATCTGGATTAACATTGTATAATCGATGCTGATCACTGTTCTGCCTCACAGTAAAATTGCTCTGAAGTTCGAGAAGCCGGATGTAAGAACAGACTTCCGTCACCCGGCTTTTCCAGTTTAGCCTTTTTTCGATCCTAAAAAGCTTATGATGGTTCTTTTTTGGAGATGAAATAAAGCGATATGAACTGCGTACACGAGTAACCTCAAGAACCCCAAAAGATACGTGTAAAAATCGCGGTCTTCTAATCACAACCTTCAGTTAATGTCAAGTACTTTTTGGGTGAATACGGTTTTGTCCTTCCCGGACGTCACTCTTCCGCATTTAATGCTTTGGATTTGCTGTTGACTTTATATTTTTCCGACTTGCTGCTGTCCATTCTCGACGTCCCTTCGAAAACGGCGCCCTCCTTTATTATGAATCGCGGCGCTTTTACATTCCCCAAGACTTTTCCCGGGGGATAGATTTCAATCCGTTCTTTGCATTCAATCTGGCCATGGACATCGCCGCTGATTATGACGCTTTCGACATTTATATCGGCTTCTACGTGAGCGCCATCACCGACGACCAGGGTTCCCTCCCCAAATATCTCACCGTTGAAATCACCGTCTATGCGGACAGCTCCATTGAATATTAGTTTCCCCGTAAATTCAGCGCCTTTTCCAAGAAATGCCTTGATTTCTTCATCTTTTTTCTTCTTCTTGCTAAACATCGCCCCGCCCCCAGCCTTTGGCATCTTCCTGTCCTGATGACTTAAGTGAAATCAAGACGAATGGCAAATACGTTTCACTGTCCCGTACATATTATGGATAGAGGATAAACCTTCTCATGCTTACATTTAACAACAATCCCATGGCTGCCATGAGAACAACCATTGACGAACCCCCATAACTTAAGAAAGGCAGCGGGATGCCGACAACGGGGAGCATGCCCAACACCATCCCGACATTAATAAATACCTCCCAGAAGACAAGCATTGTGATGCCGAAGGATATGAGCATTCCCACGAGATCCCTCGAATGCAAGGCAATCTTCAAACACCACAGTATGAGTATAAGAAACATGGCAACAAGGACAACTCCTCCGACAAAGCCCCACTCTTCGGCAAAAACGGAGAACACAAAATCTGTCTGCTGCACCGGTAAAAATTTCAACTGCGTCTGGGTTCCCTTCAGATAGCCTTTACCGAAAATACCCCCTGAGCCGACGGCAATTATGGATTGAAGTATATGATAACCCGAGCCTAAGGGATCATTCTCCGGATTGAAAAATGTCATGATCCTCTCCTTCTGGTAATCCCTCAAGAATAGCCACGACATCGGTATCAGTATTATCCCTCCGGTGCAGGCTAAAAGCAGCGATTTCCACTCTATGCCGATGAAAAAGATTATCGATAGTATAAGAAACATAAGAATCAGCGCGGTACCAAGATCAGGCTGCTTCAAGATGAAAAGAAACGGGATCACCACGATAAGAAGCGGCATGTAGAGATCTCTTAACTTGTAGCTTCTTTCTATGATGTGGTCATCGAAATATTTTGCCAGGGCAATAATAATCGATAATTTTACCAGCTCTGAAGGCTGGAAGAAAAATCCTCCTAAGATGATCCACCGCTGAGAACCGTGTGTGGCATATCCGTATAATGAAACCAGGACCAGCAGGAAGACAGAGGCGGCATATATTACATAGGCAAATCGACAGATGAATCTGTAATCAAAGCATATGATGACGCCCATGAGTACAAGGCCGATGACAATCCATTGAGCCTGTTTTAGATAAAGGGTTTCCTGCCTGAAATTGTCCAGGCTGTAGCCGGCGCTATAGATATTCAAAAGACCGACAAGGCTGATTACCAGTATGAGAACAAGCAGAGTCCAATCAAAATTGAAAAGTAACCGGCGATCGATTTTCATCTGGGGACACCTGCCTGCGATTTCTGACTGATGGTCAGAGGGGGCTGACTCTTCTTATTCGCGGAGTTCTTACGCTCAAAGTAGGCATCAATTATCTTTCTTGCTATGGGAGCGGCTACGGAGCCTCCATGGCCGGCATGCTCCATGATAACGGCGATAGCTATTTCCGGATTTTTGTACGGTGCAAAGCAAACAAAAAGGGCGTGATCCCCGTGTTTTGAAGGAATAAATTTCCGTCTGCGACCCTTTTCGTTATCCGGTAGGCTTACAACCTGAGCGGTGCCTGTTTTTCCAGAGACGTCCTCTTCCTTTCTCTTCAGGGCGTGACCCGTTCCCCCGCCTTCATTTACTACACCCCATAATCCGTATTTTAAAATCTCAATATTCTTCTCACTCAATGCGATATTACCTTTTTGCTGAGGTTCAAATGCCTTTAGGACCCGGCCATCGGCCGTTTCGATGCGCTTGACAAGCCGGGGCTGGTAGACAGTTCCGCCATTGGCTAATGAAGCATAAGCATTCACCAATTGAATAGGCGTTACAAGATTAAAGCCTTGCCCGATGGAAATCGAAATGGTTTCGCCCAGCTGCCATGCTTCTTTGAATCTCTGCTGCTTCCACTGTTTAGTCGGGATGAGACCGCTCTTTTCTCGGGGAAGATCAATCCCTGTTGGCTCGCCCAACCCGAAGCGACGGGCATACTCGGCTAACTTGTCAACGCCGACTAATTTGCCCACATTGTAGAAATATACGTCGCAGGATTCGACTATGGCGCGATGCAGATTGACCCGGCCGTGCCCGTGCTTTTGCCAGCACTTGTATGTTCTGTTACCGAACTGAAACGATCCGTTGCAGTTGAACGTTGTATCCGGTGTGATCAACCCCTCTTCCAGGGCTGCGGCCGCCACAATGAGTTTGTATGTGGAGCCAGGAGGATATTGACCGGCGATAGCCCTGTTTTCCATGGGGTGTGAAGAATCATTCGATAGATCATCCCAATCTTCCGCAGAAATCCCTCCGTTGAAAAGGTTTGGATCAAAAGCCGGCGAACTTGCGAGTGCAAGGACAGCGCCGTCACGTGGATCAATGACAACAACCGCCCCGGCTCTATCTTGAAGGGCCTCCCAGGCGACCTTTTGCAGATTGGCATCGACGGCAAGAACAACATTATATCCGGAGACAGGTTCAATCTTACCGATTACTTTAACTTCTTTTCCCAATACATTCACCTCGATCTGCTCAGCTCCGCTCTTGCCCTTAAGGTACTGATCTAACTGTTTCTCCAAGCCGTCTTTGCCTGTAATATCACCAACGCCGAAATCACCGGACATATCTTTTTTCAGCTCCTCGCGGCTGACCTCACCAGTATAACCGATTATATGGGCTACCATTTCTCCATTTAAGTATTGTCTGATAGGCACCACATCAATGGTAATGCCTGGCAAATCAGAGGCATGGGTTTCAACGATGGCAAGTTTTTCCATACTGATGTTTTTCTCAAATTTAACCGGCGGGAACCAGCCTCTCTTTCCCAGGGGCGGCAGGTCTGCCGAAAGCGTGAGGGACCTTGCAGCGAATAATTGTCTTAATTTATATGTGGCGTCATTGATATTTCGGTTGCGGTTAGGCACAAAAATAATATCAAAAGATGGCTGATTATCCACCAGTACTTGACCGTTTGTATCCAGAATCACGCCCCTTAGCGGCTTTATTTTTCGCAGGCGTACGCTATTATTTTCCGATCTCTGTGCCAGTTCATCTCCTCTGATAACTTGAAGATGCCACATCCTCATAATCAGAATAGCCAACATGATAGATACAATAGCAAATGCTATCTTGAACTTTTTTCTGAAATCACCGGGTTCATGTCCGTTTAACCGGCTGTGATTCTCTGCCATTCAGTGCCGCCTCTGTCCAATGGAAGGCCCTAAACAAAATAGGGCTAAGGGTGCTGACAATCAATATCTGGGGCAAATAAGATGTAATTGCATGAGTGGAAATTTCCCCTCCATACAATAATGGATGAAACAAAATGATCATTGTGCCTTCAAATAGGCTGCATACAAAGGTAAAAGTCGCGATCAAAAATGGCTTTCCGGGCGAAATCCGAAGAGAAGCGAGTTTTGAAAGCAAGAATATAAGAACATATATGAGCGTATAAAGCCCGGAAAGTGAGCATGTTAAACAGTCATGTATGAAGCCAAGAATAAAGCTGAGAATTCCTCCTCTCAACACATTGAATCGAAATCCTGAATAAATTACCACTATCAGGGACAGTTCCATAGCTACTTTTCCGGAGAAGACAATATCCTCAATCATCATCTGGGAAACTATGAGCGCCAACGAAAAAAAAGGCAATGATATGTAATAGGTCACTTCTTATTACCTATGGCGCATCCGCAGAAAGTCAAGACGCGGAGATGCCCTTCTTAATTCAGTTTATGACTTTTTACCATATTATCGGCTTTGTCCAGTACAATTACCATCACTTCTTCAAGCCTCGAAAAATCAACGAAGGGAGCGATATCAATCTTCTGAAATAATCCGCTGTCCGTCTTCTCCACATTTTTCACGACGCCGAGAAGCAATCCTTTTGGAAAGAGACCGGATAGACCAGAAGTAACAACTATATTTCCGACGCTTACAGTTTCCGTTTTCGGGATATATTTCAGAGAACATCCAAGGGAAGCGGCGCCTTGAAGAATCCCCTGTATCCTGTTTTCTTGAATAAGCGCATCTGTATTGCTATTTTCATCTATGAGAAGCAAAATCCTCGACACATGGGCGGACGTCTCAATAATCCTGCCTACAACACCCTGGTCAGCTATTACCGGGAGATCGAGCCTCAAGCCATGTGACGTTCCCTTGTTGATCAAAATAGTCTTGACAATTGATGTCTGTTCTCTGCCTATGACCATTGCAACTATCGTATGATGATTGGTCCTCTCTTTAAGGGCAAGGAGTTTTTGCAGGCGTATATTCTCGAGGTAGCCTTCCCGGTATCGATTTATTTCCTGCATCAACAGAGCGTTATCCTTTTTCAGGCGTCCATTTTCATCTTCCAGTCCTACAAGAAATATGTACCGCTTCCAAACGCCTGCAAGATCCTTGAAAGAAACAGTTATCATGCTGGCTAATGGAGCTGCGGTTTCCAGGATCAGTTCCCTGAAAAAACCGACCTTCGTTGGCTGCTTCACGCTGTAAGATAATATGATGAGAGAGATAATTACCAGGAGGCACGCTATTATAAGCGGTTGATGTTTCTTGGGAAATAACATATTTCTACAGCAATAATGTGGGCGGCAACGATGGGGAAATTTCCCTTCGAACGCTCCCTACAATAGGGGCCACTTATGCTTCGGGAAGCGTGATAGATTTCATTTTCTGAGCACAAAATGATAACCTGTCATTGGTCCTATTTGATTAGGATACTCCGAAAGGGGCGGAACTATACCTGAAATGTAACCTCTTTTAGCACATCTAAATGATCCAAGGCCATACCAGCGCCCCTGGCCACCACCGTCAGGGCATCATCGGCTACGGTGATGGGCAACCCCGTTTCTTCCTTTATAAGAAGGTCGAGATTTGTCAAAAGGGCTCCTCCACCGGTTAAAACAATGCCCCGGTCAACAATATCTCCGGCCAGTTCCGGGGGGGCATTATCCAGGGCGTCCTTTATTGCGTCTATAATGATACTTACAGGCTCCATAATGGCTTCCCGCACTTCTTCAGAATTGATCTCAACTATCTTTGGAATACCCGATATTAGATTCCTTCCTTTGACGTCAAGCTTTCGCAATTCTCCATCCGGATAAGCGCACCCGATGGTCATTTTTATGATTTCCGCCGACCGTTCCCCTATGAGGAGGTTGAATTTCCTTTTCATATACTGCACGATTTCTTCATCCATCCTATCGCCGGCGACCCTGACAGATTTTGAGTAGACAATGCCCGCCAGAGATATTACGGCGACCTCAGTGGTTCCGCCGCCAATATCCACAACCATGGAGCTTGTTGGCTCCATTATAGGCAATCCGGCTCCAATGGCTGCAGCCATT